>JACCDS010297125.1_pt1 | contig 18018 bp, 13 predicted proteins | sample 7446441 | NCBI WGS metagenome assembly JACCDS01 (sample SAMN15323445, study PRJNA562643) | freshwater metagenome | isolation source: river surface water | place: USA:Blue River Watershed | collected 2017-08-17
GCCGTTATAGGTCCGGAACGGATGCCGGACGACTCTCGGTGCACTCTATTGCTGCCCACACAGAATGTCAATAAATCAGTACAAATTCATTGTAAATATAAATTGACACATTGAAGTGCCTTGCGCATCATGGACTCGTGCCCATGGCGGCACGTTGTTCTCAAATGCCAAGCCTCCAAGGGGCGCGACGCAAGTCTGCGCCCCGTTTTTTGTGGTGGGCTGCACGGGCACCAGACTGGCGCCTTGATGGCAGCTGCCCTGACATCCCCCAAATTAATTGCCGCCCGCGTGGACTCCGCCCCAATGGATTCCTTCTTTTTGCGAGAAAAATCCAATCGTGCAGCCGCACATTTGCGCTCACAATCAGGCGGTCTGCGCATGCCGGGCTTGCGGGGCCGGCAAGAGTCGGGCGTCTTTCGGACCAGCGCAGACAGACATCCTCTTTGGGTTGGCCGGGAGCCGCAGGCTTCCGGCCCCTTTTTTGAGCACGTGTCGCTGATTTTCAAAATATTTAAAACTATATAACGATCATCAAGAATCCCGCAGGTACATCGGCCTGTGGCGTCGCCCAGGCGTCACGATTCCGATAGCCATAGAAGCAATACGCGTTAATTGACAGCAATGGTTCCGATTTGTATAGTCGGAACCGTCATATATAAAAATAATTTTGAGGTCATTCCATGTCCATTCTGAGCATTGCGCGGCCACAGCCGCATCGGTCGTCCCTGGTGCCCCATCCCCCTCGTCGTCCGCTGGCCGCTGCCGTGCTGGCCTTGGTGGCCGGCGCCTTTGCTGTCAATGCGCATGCGGGCGACGAAGTGAAAGTGCTGCTCGAGATCCTGCTGGAGAAGGGCATCCTCACTCAGGAGGAGTACGACACCAAGCTCAAGAAGCTGGTCGAGGCCGAAGAGATCCGCGAATTCAACCAGGCGCAGGACGTGCGCAAGGTCGCGCGCGAGAGCGAGCAGCGGGCCGACAGCGAGCGCAAGTTCAAGACACAGATTTACGGACAGGTGTCAGCCGGCTATTACGACGCATCGAACATGAAGGGCACGCAAAGCGCGTCCGGCTTCAGCGACCAGCCGAAGGCGAACAACCGCATCGGCCTGAAAGTGATGCGCGAGTTCGATCCGAACTTCAGTGCAGTGGTGACGCTGGAATCGAATTTCTCGGCACGCACCGGCGCCGTGGGCAAGGATGCCGCTGCCAGCGGCACGGGGAGCAGCCCGGTGTTTGATCGCGAGGCCAGCGTGCGGCTGGTCTCCAAGCCTTACGGAACGCTGCTGGTCGGCCGCGGACCGACGCTGCAGAACGAGCTGTCCACGGCTTTCGATGCTCGCCAGAACTGGAACTTCGGCGGCCTGAAGGCAGTGGCCCGTTATGCGGGCTTCCATAGCTCGAGCGGACTGAACCGCGCCGACAAGCTGGTTCGTTACACGTCGCCCGAGTTTGCCGGCCTGACGGTCGATGGCGGCGTGTCGCTCGGCGGCCTACCCGGCGGCAGCGAGCAGGGCACGCACTACTACCTGGGCGGGCGCTACAAGCGCGGCCCGTTCGAGATCGGCTATAGCCATATCGAGGCAAGGCTCACCTATGGCTCGCCGGCCGTGATTCCGGAAGAGACCAATAACCGCGTCGATTTCCTCGCCGCGAAATACGCGTTCGAGCGACTGACGCTGAACGCCGGTTATGTGATGACCCGCAATCCGCTATTGTCAAACGCAACGCTCAGCACATCGTCGCCGGGCGGCAAGGCCGATGTCGACACCTGGTTTGCCGGGGCGGTGTACAAGCTATTGCCCGATCTGAGCGCCAACCTCGGCTGGTATCAGGTGAAAGACAAGACCTCCACGCGCGGCCTGAACGACCTGCGCATGATCGCCACAGGCCTGACCTGGGCGCCGTACAAGGAATGGGAATTCTTCGTCGACTACGCGACCGTCGATCGCAAGAGCGGCGCCACCGCTGCATTCACGATCTATGACGCGTGGCGTCCCGACACCAGCAGCAGTAGTACGCTGTCGGCCGGTACGCGCGACCAGTCGGGCGTGAGCGTCGGCGCGCAGTACAAGTTCTGATTTGCCTGCGCCGCTGAAAAATTGCGGTCGCATCAGTGAAGGAGTGAGCAGGGCTTCCCAGGGATTCCGACAGGAGGCCCTTATTTTTTCAGGCCGCTGAGCGGGTTCTGGCGCTGTGCCCAGTCTTCGAAGTCCCGCACTTCCAGCGGCCGACTGTACCAGTAGCCCTGGATCGCGTCGCAGCCTTTCATGCGCAGGAATTCCGCCTGCGCCTCCGTCTCCACGCCTTCGGCGATCGTGGTCATGCCCAGGCTGTGCGCCATCTGGATGATGGCGGTCACCAGTGCCTTGTCGTCGGCGTCTTCGATGACTTCACGCACGAAGGATTGGTCGATCTTGAGCTTGTCCAGCGCGAGCCGCTTCAGATAGCCCATCGATGAATAGCCGGTGCCGAAATCGTCGATCGAAATGCGGAAGCCCTCGCGGTGCAGCTGCTCGATCTTCTGGGCCGCCGCTTCCGGATGATGCAGTGCGACGGCTTCGGTCAGTTCGATCTCGATGAAATGCGCCGGCACGCCGACGCGGCGCACCACGGCGATCGTTTCGTCGACAAAGCCGGGCTGCGCAAACTGTATCGCGGACACGTTCACCGCCACGACCAGCTCGCTGCGGCCGGCCTCGCGCCACGTCGCCAGCTGCTGCGCTGCCTGTTCGAACACCCATGCGCCGATCGGCGTGATCGCACCGCTCTGCTCGGCCAGCGGAATGAACACGGCCGGCGAGATGTTGCCCCACTGCGGATGCTGCCAGCGCAGCAGTGCCTCGGCGCCGATCAGCCGGTCTTCCGTCAGCGACATCTGCGGCTGGTAGACCAGTCGCAGCTCACCGTTGGCGATCGCCTGTTTCAGGGCGGCCGACAGCTGTAGCGAGCGCGCGGTGAATTCCTGCATCTCGGGCGCATAGAAGCGCAGGCCGTTGCGGCCTTCCTGCTTCATCCGGTACATCGCCACTTCCGCCGCGGTGGCCAGGCTGACGGCATCCTGCGCATCGTCCGGATACGAGGCGATGCCGGCCGACGCGCTGATCGACAGTTCGGTACCCTCGACCATCAGCGGCTCCTGCAGACGGTCGATCGCTTCGCGCATCGACAGCGCTAGCTTGTTCTGCTCGGTGTTGCGGAAGATCGCGACGAAGGCATCGCCGGAATGACGGCCGAGCACGACGTCGGCGCCGAGCATGCTGCGCAGGCGGTTCGACAGCTCGATCAGCAGTTCGTCGCCGGCCATATGGCCCATCGAATCATTGACGGCCTTGAAATTATCCAGGTCCAGCCAGGCCAGCGACAGACGTTCATGCTCGAGCGCTGCCTCTTGCAGCGAGCGCACCAGCTGCGCTTCGAAAGCCGTCTTGTTCAGCAGGCCGGTCAGCTGGTCGTATTGCGACAGCTGCAGGATGCGTTCCTCAGTCTTCCTTTGCAGCGTGATGTCTTCCTTGTGCGCGACATAATTCGTCACCTTGCCATCGCGCCCGAAAATCGGATAGATCGCCGTCCGCTCGGTATAGACCGTGCCGTCCTTGCGGCGGTTGATGAATTCTCCCTGCCAGGGCAGGTCGGCACGCAGCTGCCGCCACAGCTTCGCATACGTCTCGGCCGGCGTCTGGCCGGACTTCAACATGCTCGGATTTCTGCCGACGACTTCGTCGGCAGCATAGCCGCTGTGATGCGTGAACGATCGGTTGACGTACTGGATGATGGCCTGGTTATCTGTGATCACCACCGGATAGGGGCTTTGTTCCAGCGCCTCTGACAGCCTGTGAATCGTGACTTCCTGCCGGCGTCGCTTGACGAGGTTCCACACACTGTTGGCGAGTATCTGGAGCGCCTGCACATCGGCATCGGTGTACGCCGACAGCTTGTTCGCCACACCGACCAGCATGCGTATCTGGCTGCCTTCCATCACCGGCAGCGAGATCAGCCTCTCGAGCCGCGCATGGCCGTCCGGCAGGCCCTGCTTGCCTTCCGCCTGTTCGTAATCATTGATCACGAACGGCGCGCGCCGGCCCAGCGCCTCGGTCCAGATGTCGGCACGGCCGATCGCAGAGCGCGCTTCTTGTGTGCTCTGGTCATCGTTCGTCAGGTTCGCGGCCGACCAGGTCACGAGCTCCGGGGTTTTCTGATCGTCTCTGACGACATAGATGAAAGACATCGCGCTGCCGGTGAGCTGTTTGGCAAACTCGACGCCGCGCTGCAGGACGGCCGCCTCGTCATCGTCGCCAATGTCCTGCTGCAGCGACAGTACCGCAGCGTTGAGCGCCGCCTCGTGCGCCAGGCTGCGCTCCTGCTCGACAGACTCGGTAATGTCGCGCGACAGCACGAGGAAAGTCTCGGGTTCGCCGGGGGCATGCAGCTTGCGCGCGACCGACAGGCCGAAGTGCCGCTCGCCGTCGGGTACGCTGATGGTGATGCGCGCATCGTGCGACGAACCGTAGGCGGATGCCACACGGATCGCGCGGAAACATTCGTCCGCTGCCTTGGTCGGCATCACGTCGCGCAGGTTGCGGCCCAGCAGCTGGCTGGGCGGCGCCGCCAGCTTCGCGCTGTCGCGCGCATGCACGGCCAGATAGGTGCCGCCGGCGCTGACCTCAAACAGCAGGTCGGGCAGCGTATCGAGCGTGGCCTCGAGGTCGGCGCGCGACTCGAGCAGGTCTTCGTACGGACGCTCGATGGTGGCGAAGAACAGCGCGCGAATCAGGAAGGCATAGGCGAAGGCCTTGTACACATGGCCGAGAAGGTTGTACGCGTCGGACGAGTTGGCGTACACCGCGAAATAGATTTCGCTCAGCGCCATCGTCAGTGCCGCGAGCGCCAGGTAATGGGTGTTGAAGTCGCGGTTGCGGTCGCTTCGAAAAAACAGGCCATTGGCAGCGAGCAGATACAGCGCGATCAGCACGTATTCGGCCATCACCTTGAACGGCGTCAGACCGACGCCGTCGATAAAGGTGCGTGGCGTCAGCTCCGGATAGCGCAGGAACCATAGGTGCGCGAGCACACATATGCCGCCGACCAGCGCCAGCCACAGATGGCGTGAGCGGCGGTTCAGCCACTGGTCCAGGCGCTCCGGAGACCACACCGCGATCAGCAGCGCGAGCGCCGCCAGCAGGCGCGCGGCCAGCCAGAAATTGATCGCCTTCTCGATGCCGGATGGCGTGACGAAGTCGGGCATGCCGGTGTACGACAGCGTATGCGACAGGTCCAGCACCGCCACGCCGAGGAAGAGCATGCCCACCGCCAGTGCGCGGCCCGACGCACGGTACTTGTGCACCGCCCACGATATGCCGAATACCATCGCGGCCGCGCAGATCGACAACACTTCGAGCGTCGTGTGCAGCGGCGAATAGCCAGACAGCCCACGGCTGGCCTGCGGCGCCGGCAGCAGCGTCGACAGCACCATGACAGCCAGCAGGCCGACGACCCAACGGCCGGCGTTGCGGGATTCACGGTTCGGATCGAGTGAGGTCAGGCGCGTTCTTTGAAGCATGACGGGTGGCGGAGCGCGGTTCTTTTCGTTCTAGTAGAAAGTGCCTGCCTCTCCGTTTTGCCGGCAGCGGGCAAGCGGCGCTGCAAACGCCAGGCGGAGGTGCAAATGCACCGGTATCGTACACAAGGAATCCTTCCTTGAAGAAACTTTCTTACGTTGAGCTTAAATTTTGACGTCAGCCTACGGCAAAAATGATGATATTTTCTGTAATTTTTTAATGAGGCCGCGCCGGCGCGGTGCTGATAAGGAGACTGACGATGCATGAACAGGACTATCTGTCCCCTGAGGTAAGCCGGCTGCGCGCCGATCTGGCGCTGGCCTTGCGCGCGGCGGCGCACCATGGGCTCTCTGAAGGCGTCTGCAACCATTTCAGTGTTGAGCTGCCGGACGGCTCGAATCGTTTTTTGCTTAACCCGCGCGGGCTGTTGTGGCAGGAGAGCGGCGCGGATGACATCGTGCTGATCGACGAGCAGGGCACGCAGCTGGCCGGCAGGCATCCGGTCGAGCCGACCGCGATGTTCATCCACGCGGCCATCCACCGGATTGCGCGCAAAGCCTGTGTGCTGCACGTACATATGCCCTATGCAACCGCGCTGACGGCGACGGGTGCGCGCATGCTGGACACCGCGCTGTCGCAGAACGCGATGCGCTTTCACGGCCGGGTGGCCGCCGATACCGAGTACAACGGTCTGGCGCTCGACGTGACCGAGGGCGAGCGCATCGCGCACGCGATGCATGGCCGCGACATTGTTTTTTTGGCCAATCATGGCGTGGTGGTCTGCGGCGAGAGCATCGCCCATGCCTATGACGACCTGTATTACGTCGAGCGTGCGTGCATGGTCGAGGTGCTGGCGCGGCAGACCGGCCTGCCGCTGCTGCCGGTGCGCCAGGAACTGGCGGCGCATGTCGAGGCTCAGGTGCGTGGCGAACGGCTGCAGTCGGATCTGTTCTTCGAGGCGCTGCGCCGCACGCTGTAGTGTCGCCGCTGTGGCCGCAGCGCGGCGCGAGGATGCGCCCGCCGCGGCCGCGCAGCTTACTTCGGCGCTGACGCCGGCTTCGCTGCCGCCTGCTTCACGGCGGCTTTTGACAGGCTGTTTTGCTGCGGCTGCTTGATTTGCGCATGCACTGCCATGGAAGCCGTGGCAACGGCGAGCAGGGCGGTCAATGACAGGAATCGGAAAAACATGGTCGTTCTCCTTGGCGGTGAGAGGGCGCGCGGCCTGAACGCACGGGACGCACGGCAGACGTCAGTCGACGTTCGCGTCGTTGATTATGAAAATTAAACCTGACAGAGTCCAGAAAAACCGCAAGCGGCCGCTTTGCCCTGGCAATGCTAGTCCGCCAACATGTCGCGTGATAAGCTCGAAAAAAATAACCGGAGAAAACCATGGCAGTCGTCACGATTAAGGTCGAGAGCGAGCCGGACCCTAATTCGTATATCACCATCAACCTGTATCGCGCGCCGGTCTGGTTCGGCGACCAGATCGTGGCCGATCCCGATCTGATGGTCATGATTGGCAGTAATGGCTACGGCGCGTCATATACCGGCGAACTGACTTACAGCCAATCCGGGCGTGCGCGCGGCCAGGTCCATACTTTCGAGTTCGCCAATGATGCCAGCCAGTCTGCGACCGGTGGTTATTCAGGCACTGTGCTGTATTCGTTCGACGGCCTGAACGACGACAAGGGGCTATCAGCCGAAAAACTCTATCGGTATGCCGTCAATGGTGAATCGCCGGATGCGCTCCGATATTTGCTGTCGCGCGGCGACGTGATCACCGGCTCAGGTTTCGATTCCCATGCGGTCGACGAGATTCTGTACGGCTGGGGCGGCAATGACCGTATTTTCGGTGTCGATGGTAATGATGTGATCGGCGGCGGCGCTGGTCGCGATACGCTGGCCGGTGGCAATGGCCTCGATTATTTTTATTTCGATTCGATCAAAAGCAAAGACGCTGACAAAATCCTCGATTTCGGTTTCGGCGGCGTGCGCGACCAGATCGTTCTGCAGCAGGCGGCATTCGCCGACCTGGCGCTTGGCCCCTTGGCTGAGACACAGTTTGTGGTCGGTACAAGTGCGCTCGATGCCGATGATCGCATCATCCTGAACCGGGACAAGCTGTTCTACGATCCGGACGGCAGTGGTGCGGCCAAAGCCGTACTGATTGCCAAGGTCGGCTATGCGGAAGTCGTGCCGACCGGGGTGTTGCAACTGTCGGCGTCCGATATTCACGTCGTCGCGTCGGCAGAAACCATCGTTCCCTACGCGCTGCTCTGAGCGGTCATCGCCGTCATCGATGGATTCACATCGATGACCGACAAAAAAACGGCCTGCATCTGCAGGCCGTTTGTCATTGATGACGCGGGGCGATGATTATCGGCCGCTCGACACCGGGCGGCTCATGTCAGCCTTGACGCCGTAGGCCACCGACTTGGCTTCCATGGCCATCGACTTCGCCTCATAGACGCTCGACAGCACCGAAGCGACCGACGAGTTCGCCTGAGCGGCAATCGCACCGGCTTCCATGCTGCGCAGGTCCGAATGCTTCGCAACTTCAGATGCCTTGGCCGACACGGCGTCGCTGTTCTTCGCGATGCTCAGTGCGGTGTTGGCATTGGCAGCTGCCTGCTCCGACACCGACTTGGCTTCATCCGAATTGATTTGCGCCTGCTGCGATGCGGACACGGCACTCTCGGCATTCGCGACAGCCGTATCCGAATTCAACTTGGCGATATCGGCGGTCTCGACAGCGGTATCCGACGCGGCTTTCGCTGCGTCGGCGGTTTCCACGGCGCTGTCAGCGGCAGCCTTGGCGGCGTCAGCCGTAGCGACGGCTGCTTCCGACGCGGTCTTCGCAGCTTCCGATGCGTCGACGGCCATTTCAGCGCCTTCCACAGCGATATCTGCCGCGGCTTTTGCAGCATCGGCGGTCTCTACAGCGCCTTCAGCCGTTGCCTTGGCAGCGTCAGCCGTGGCATTCGCATTGGCTGCAGCAGCCACTGCCGATTCAGAATTCGCGACAGCGGTATCAGAAGCGGCTTTAGCCGCGTCAGCCACGGCTTTCGCATCTTGCGACGTCGCGTTGGCACTGGTCGCAACAGACTTTGCGTCATTCGACGTCGACGTATTCGCTTCGACTGCGGCAGCCAGATCTGCACGTGCAGTTTCCATTTTTGCGGCGATTTCGTCGACATGCGCCTTCAGCGCCTCGAGATCACTGTTCGTGGCGCAGCCAGCCAGAAGAACGGGCATCGCCAATGCACACAGGTGTTTTTTTGTAATGTAGGACATGTAATGCCTCCGGAAGTTTATTCGGACTTCGTTATCAAGCGTGAGTCAAGCGAGCCAGGGGTACGGCAAATTGACCGAGGCCATTATTGTGGAAAATAGTTATCTTTTCAATCGTTCTTAGATTGTGTATTTGATAAGCGGAGTATTTTTCTCGCCTTTCGTCATCGGACTGAAATACTCCGGCGCAGATCGGGCGATATCAGTGCGTGCTGAAGATGTCATTTCCACCAGATGGTGCAGTGCGCACCAAAGCGGTAGTTTAATCGATACAGCAGGCTAAACAAACGCATTGGCCCATGCCTGCCGGTCGTGGGCTGACCCGGTCATACCTCGCAGATTATTTCGCGGTGCCTTGCTAGATACCGGCCAATTACGGCGCTGGCCGTTCCCTGCCCACGCTGCCATCCGCGCGGCCCGCGAGGTAGGTGTACAGGTCGAGTATGTGCGCATTCACGCTGCGCTGGTCCTGCCATGCCGGCATCTCCATCGGCGTATCGCTGCGCTGCAGTATGTCGTCGATGCGGGTGTCGAGCGTCGATTTGTCCTGCGCGCCGGACGGCGCGCGAAAATCGCCGTCATAGCGCTTGAGCACCAGGCCGGCAAAGCGCCGCCCGCTCATGCCGCGAACCAGCGGCAGCAGGTCAGGCGCGGTCGCGCCGGCGGCGTCCGCGCCATGGCAGCGCGCGCATTTGCTCTGGAATACACGCCAGCCTGCATAGACCGTACCGGCCGGCGGCGGCGGTGCGCCGATCTCGCTGGCCGGCTGAACGTTGTCCAGCTCCAGCGCACAGCCTGCCAGTAGCAGCGCCAGCAAGGCGGCCGGCAGCACGGTGCGTCCGCGTGCCTGCCACGGGCCCGTCAAAAGCTTCATCATTGGCATCGTCTTGGTACAGCGCAGCAGCAGCACTGATTTGATTGTTTGATCATTATCGGAAGTACGGCCCACGGCCGCAAGCGGCGACGGTTCTCAGCTTTCTGCCAGCGACGCAAAGTCGCGCCGCTCCATCAGCCATGAGACGGCAAAGCCGGCCACCAGCCCCCAGAAGGCCGCGCCGATGTTCAGCAGCCCGAGATCGGCCACCGTCACCAGCAGGCTCACCAGCGCGCCGAACGTGAAGCGGCCCGTGCCGAAGGACGCCACGAACGCGCCCTGCAGCACGCGCAGCATCGCCAGCCCGCCGAGCGCCATCACGTATTCTTTCGGCGCTGCCAGCATCAGCCCGGTGAAGGTCGGCGCCATCAGGCCGAACAGCACGGCAAAAGCGCCGAAGCACAGTGCGGCCGTGTAGTGCCGTTCGCGCTCACCGGACGAGGTCATGATCGCGTTGCTCGGGCCGGTCAGGCAGCTGCTGACCGCGCCGACGGCCGCCGAGAGCGCCGCGCCGATGCCACAGGCGACCGCAATCGCATTCACCGGCGGCGCGTGCCCGGCCGCCCGCAAGATCGCCGCGCCCTGGCCGTTCTGCACCACCAGCACCGTGATCGCCAGCGGCAGCACCAGCTCCACCAGTGCTGCCGGCGACCAGGCCGGCGCCTGTAGCACCGGGCTGGCCAGCGCCAAGCTGCCGAGTGCCGCCATCTCCATCTTGCCCAGCAGCGCGATCGCGGCGGCACCGGCCAGCAGAGCGCCGATCACCGGCGGCAGCCGGCGTCCCCACGACGCTTTCGATGACAGCAGCAGGAAAGCGATCACCATCGGCCCGGCAATGGCAAAGCTGCTGTGCAGTGCGCGCACCAGGTCCAGGCCGAAGCGCAGGAACACGCCCGCCACCATGCCCATCACCACCGGCATCGGCAGCGCCGACATCAGCCGCCGCACCCAGCCGGTGGCGCCCATCAGCAAGATCAGCGCGCTGGTGGCGTAGAACGCGCCGATCACCTCGGCGAAGCTCAGGTGCTGCAGCGCAGGCCCGACCAGCACCGTGCCCGGAATGCTCCAGCCAAAGCCGAGCGGCGCCCTGTAGCGCCAGCTCATCGCGATGGAAATAAGACCGTTAATAAAAAATACACCAAACACCCAAGACGCCAGCTCGGCGGGCGCCAGGCCGCCGCGGGTGCCGACCGCCAGCACGATCGCCAGCGGACCCGTGACGGAAAAGATGAAGGCAACCAGCGCGTTCGCCGCATAAGGCAGGCCTGCATCACGGAAGACATCGCGCAGCGACGGTGCGGTCGCCGGGGGGGATTCGAAGGGAATTCTCATGGAACGGGGCGGCAAAGTGGGCCATGGACGATGGCCAGGCACAGCGATTACGGGCCGCCAATCTAGCATGGCCGCGCCGGCGCAGCCCAAATCCTGCGGCTCGGATTACAATGCGCCCACCCTGCGGAAAACTCGGCAAGCCCCCTGCCAGGCGAGTTTGAAAAAATAATCCAACGTACGCCGCCGGCGACGTCACTGGCCTGAATCGTTACATTTTCCGGATCGGTGCAGCGCGCCCGGCCTTTCGACCATGCTGATTCCGTATCCCACTGTGGCCAGCTTCGTGCTCGCCATGGCGCTGCACGCAGTGCTGATCGTTGCCGCCATCAAGGCCGTCTGGTCTGCCGACCCCGTCCAGGAAGAAAAGCCCGTCATCGTGCAGCTGATCGAGTCGTCGCCCGATGCCCCGCCACCGCCCAGGCCCAAGCCCGTGCCGCCCCCTGAGCCGGTCAGGCCACTACCGCCTGTGCCGGAGCCGCTGCCGAAGCCGAGCGAGCCGCCAAAGCCGCCTGCGCCTGAGCCGCGCGCCGTCATGCCTGACCCCGAGATCGAGCGGCGCAAGCAAGAAGACGTACTGCGCGAGCAACAGAAGCAGCGCGACGCGCAGGCACGGGAGGCCGAACGCCGCGACTATGAGGCCAGGCGCAAGGCGACCGAAGAGCGCGTGCGCCGCGATCTTGATGAGCGCGAACGGCAGGCGGCCGAGTACCGCGAGCAGCGCGAGGCCGAAGAGCGCGAGCGGCAGGCGGCCGAGGAACGCCGCGCCGCCGAGGAGCGCCGTATCGCCGGCGAGCGGCGCGCTGCTGAGCAGCGCGAGCGTCAGGCGGCCGAAGAGAAGGAGCGCCGCGTCGCGCAAGAGCGCCGCGTGGCCGAGGAAAGGCGTGCCGCCGAAGAGCGCCGCGCAGCCGAAGAGCGCCGTGTCGCCGAGGAACGCCAGGCGGCCGAGGAAAGGCGTGCCGCCGAGGAGCGCCGTGTGGCCGGCGAGCGCCGTGCCGCCGAGCAGCGCGAACGCCAGGCGGCAGAAGACAAGGAACGTCGCACCGCGCAGGAGCGCCGTATGCTGGAAGAGCGTCGCGCGGCCGAAGAGCGCAAGCTCGCCGAAGAGCGCAAGCTCGCGGAAGAACGCAAGCTGGCCGAGGAGCGTCGTGTTGCCGAAGAGCGCCGCATTGCCGCCGAACGCCGCGTCGCGCAGGAGCGCAAGGCGGCCGAGGAGCGCCGTGCCGCTGACGAGCGCAAGGCGGCGGAAGAGCGCCGTCTCGCCGAGGAGCGCCGCATTGCCGAGGAGCGCCGTGCCGCCGAAGAGAAGGCGCGGCATGAGGCCGACGAGCGTCGCATCGCAGACGAGCGACGCGCCGCCGAAGAGCGCCGACTGGCGCAGGAACGCCTGCGGCGCGAGCTGGAAGAACGTGCGAAGCGCGCTGCCGATGATCGTGCCCGCCGTGCCGCGCAAGAGCAGGCGCGGCAGGAGCAGGCGCAGGCCGATGAGCATGCGCGCCGTGCTGCGCAGGCGGCGCAGGAACTGGCGAAGCTCGAGGCTGAGGAGCGCGATCGGCGCGCGGCGCAAGAGCGCGCACGGCGTGAAGCCGACGAACGCGCGAAGCGCGCCGTGGCCGAGCGCCAGGCGGCCGAAGAGCGTGACCGTCGCGCCGCCGAAGATCGTGCGCGCCGTGAAGCCGAGGAGCGTGCCAGACGCGACGCCGAGGAACGCGATCGTCGTGCCGCGCAGGAGCGCCGTATCGCTGAAGAGCGACGTGACGCCGACGAGCGTGCCCGCCGCGCGGCGGCCGCCGAGGCCGAGCGCCGCGCCGGCGACGCTCAGCGTGCCGCCGAAGGCCAGCGCACCGGCGCACGGCATGGCGCGATCGATGCCGCGATGATCCGCAAGTACTACCCGCTGGCGTCAAGGCGCAACCGCGAGCAGGGCACGGTCGTCTTGAAAGTGCTGGTAAAGGCAAACGGCACGGCCGGCACGGCCGAGATCAAGACTAGCAGCGGCTTCTCGCGGCTCGATAGCGCCGCGCTGGAAGCGGTAAAGACCTTGCGGTTCGAGCCGGCCATGGCCGGCGGCAAGCCGGTGGAGGAATGGGTTGCGGTGCCGTTTGTGTTCCGTTTGAATGACTGACCTGCCGCCCGCCGTCGATCAGCTCACCGTGAGCTCGGTCGCCGGCACGGCAGCGCTGTCGGCTCCCGTAGCGGCTACCGGGTCCAGCGCACGGAACGCGCCGATCAGCCGCGCCAGTCCGTCACGTAGGCCGACCGTCGCGCGCCAGCCGAGCAGTGCATGCGCGCGGGACGGGTCGCCGGTAAAGTGGGCCACGTCGAAATCACGCGGCGGTGCCTCTTCAACCCTGCATTCGTTGCGAGCGATCATCTGGGCCAGCGCCGCCAGCTGGCCCAGCGTGGTCGGCTCGCCGCTGACGAAATGAACCGGTGGCATTGCCGCCCGGCCGTCCCGCAGCTTGTGCACCAGCGCGACCACGCCGTCGACAACATCGTCAATGAATGTGAAATCGAACGTATTGCCCGAGCCGTCGACGCGGATAGGCTGGCCGGTCGCCGCAGCCCGCGCGAACGCTGGCACCACGCGGTCCGCGTGGTCTTCAACCTTCCCATAGACATTCGAGAAGCGCACGATCGCGCCGCGCCTTCCGGCGGCGATGGCCTCGGCCAGCAGGCGCTCGCCCTCGACCTTCGAGCGGGCATAGACGTTCACGGGTTGCAGGGGGCTGTCCTCGGTCACGGGCAGCGCGGCTGCCTGTCCGTAGACTTCGCGGCTGCTGGCGAACACGATCCACGGCGCTGCGGCAGCACTGGCGGCCAGCAGTGTCTGCAGCCCGCCCACATTGGTCGACCAGCACAGGTCGGGGTCGCGCTGCGCCCACACCACCCGCGACACTGCTGCCAGATGGACGATGCCGCTGCAGCCATCGAGCACGCGCTCGAGCGCGGCGTGGTCACGTATGTCGCCACGCTCTGGGCCCGCGCCCAGCAGGTCGATGCCTGCCGTTGCGATGTCCAGTGCATGCAGCCTGGCGCGCAGCGCGCGGCCGATCAGGCCACACGAGCCCGTCACAAGGATCTTGCTCATTCCATTTCCCGGCAGTGAATGGCCGAGGCGCGGCCGCGGGCATCCGTCGCTGCGGCCGCGGGCGCGACGCCTGGCCGCAAGCCCGCGATTCTGTCCTAATTTCGGTATTGATTCAATAATCGTGCTTTGGGCCGGCACTGCGGCCGCCGATTGACTTTGCAGGCGGGAATCGACTAATTTGACCGACAGACAAGTCGCAGGCGCGGCCATGCCGCAGCGGGCGCAGGCCCACCAGGCCCTGCGCGAGGAGGAGAGCGATGAAACCGATCAGGCTGGCCTGCAGTGCCGGGGTGTGCATGGTGGCGCTGGCCGCATGCCAGAGCGCGCCGCCGCCAGCGCCGCGTAGCCATCCGCTGGCCGGCACGTCGTGGGAGCTGGTGGCGATCCAGTCGCCGGAAGGCGTGGGCAGTCTGCTGATTTCCAAGCCGGCGCGCTTTACGCTGCGCTTCGGGCCGGGCCGGGCCGTGGCGCTCAGGCTCGACTGTAATCGCGGCGCCGGCACCTGGCGGCCGGGGCCGTCGAGCGTCGATAACGATGTGCTCAGTTTCGGCGCGATCGCGACCACGCGCGCACTGTGCGAACCGCCGCAGCTCGATGAGCGGGTCGCGCGCGACCTGTCCAGAGTGCGCACCTATGCGCTGCGCGACGGACGTCTGTATCTGTCGCCCACCGCCGACGGCGGCGTGCTCGAATGGCGGCCGCGCGGCGAAAAATGAGCGGGCGCTGGTCGCGGCCCGTGCCTAATCGCGCAGGATCTTCAGCACCACGGCGTCGTCGAGGTCTTCATAGCCGCAGGCCAGCGTGGCCTTCAGTACCTCGAGCGCATGGGTCGACATCGCCATCGTCTGGCCGGTCGGTTTTGCCATCGCGCAGCCGAGCGCGACATCCTTCGTGAGGATGTGTGCGTGGGCGCGCGGCGCGTAGTCGTCTTGCAGCGCGCGCGTCATGCGGTCTTCCAGCATCATCGACTGTCCGCTGGACGCGCACATCAGCGCCAGCAGCTTGTCCTTGTCCAGCCCGAGCTTCAGTCCCAGCGCGATCACTTCGGCCGCACCGACCAAGTTGATGCCGGCCGCAAGATTGTTGACCAGCTTGTAACGTGCGCCATCGCCGATACGGCTGCTGAGCCGGAAGATCTTGTCGGACAGCGCGTCCAGCACCGGCTGGTGGCGAGCGATCGTTGCATCATCGCCGGCCAGCATGATGCTCATGGTGCCGGCCTCGGCGCGCGCCGGTCCGCCGGAAATCGGCGCATCCAGCATGGCCACGCCCAAGGACGCCAGCTTCGTGGCGATGGCCTCGGTATCTTCCGGCGCAATTGTCGAGCACAGCATCACGGTCTTGCCTGCGGCGGCGCGCGCGGTGCGGCCGTCGTCGGCGAACAGCACCTCATCGATCTGCTTCGCATTGACCACCACAATGATGGTCAGGTCTGATTGCGCGGCCACGTCCGCCGGCGCGACCGCCACCGGGATGCCGTGCGCGCGCGCTTTGTCCATGGCCTCGGCGCGGATGTCATGGACACAGAGCGCGTGCCCTTTGCGGTGCAGGTTGATGGCCATGGACATGCCCATGGACCCGATGCCGATGAATCCAGTCGTCATAATGTTCGATCGTCGTGAGGGAAGCGCCTGCGGTCAGCGGACCGGCGGTCCACGCCGGCGCGCGGGTCGCCAACATACCGTGGCACGGGCGCGCCGGCAAGTAACGCCGGCCGTGCGTTCACGCGGATGTCCATGCGGTGCCGAGACGCTCGCGCACGCGCAGCGGCAAGGCGGCCAGCGCGTCCGCTGCGGCGGTATCGATGCGGATCACGGCCGCGCTTTCGTCGGCGCTGAAGGGCTCGAACCAGCCGGCCTGCGTGTCGAGCAGCGCATCGGTCGCCTCGGACGGATCGTCGCGCCGCTGGCGCAACCACTGCCGGCGCTGCGCCAGCGGTGCCTCGCAATGCACGATAACGAAAGGCAGCGCCAGCTCGCGCGCCAGCGCAAAGAACATCGCTCGCTCTGACGCCCGCAGGAACGCGGCATCGACGATCACGCTCTGGCCCTGCGCCAGCAGCATTCGGGTCTGCGCTGCCAGTTGTCGATAGGTCTGCACACTGGCATCCGGACTGTATAGCTGGCTGCGCAGCGCAGGGCCGCTGACCGCCAGGGGAGCGAGCCCGAACAGGCGCTTGCGCTCGACGTCAGAGCGCAGCCTGACCAGTCCGAACCGCGCTGCCAGCGTCGCACTGACATGGCTCTTGCCGCTGGCCGACAGCCCGCAGGTGCAGAGCAGCACAGGCTGCCCCGCACCGGTGTAGCGCCGCGCCAGCGCCAGGCAGGCGCCGAAGCGCTCGCGCTGTCGCTGTCGCTCAGGCGCTGGCAGGGCGTCGTTGGCCGCTGTCAGCAGCGCCACCTTCGCACGCACCATCGCCCGATAGGTCTTGTACAGCGGCAGCAACGCCAGGCCGTCGATATCGCCGCTGAATTCCAGCCAGGTGTTCAGCGCCAGGTTGGCCAGCGCGTCTTCGCCACGTGACTCGAGGTCCATCAGCAGGAAGGCGAGGTCGCTGATTACGTCGATCCAGCGGAACGCTTCATTGAATTCAATGCCATCGAACAGAGTCACCCGGCCTTCATGCAGCGTGATATTGGCCAAGTGCAGGTCGCCATGGCATTCGCGCACGAAGCCGTCCGTGCGTCTCTGCAGCAGCAGCGGCGTCAGGCGCGCAAGCTGCTCGCGCGTCCATTGTTCGACGTGGGCCAGGCTGGCCGCCGTATCGGGATCACTATTGGCGGCGGCCAGTCCGGGGTGATGCAGGTTCTCCAGCATCGCCTGCGCCAGCGCGGGCACGCCGGCGAGCGGGCTGCCCGCGCGCAGAGGCTCGGCACCCGCATGGAACGCGGCGACGACTTGCGCGCATTCGCGCACCAGCGCCGGCGTCAGCGCATGGGCGTCTGCAAGCCGGTCGAACAGCCCGGCCGGATCGAACTGGCGCATCTTCACCGCAAAGTCGATCGGCGGGCCGGCGTCGCCGATGCGCGGGTCGTCTGTGCTGCCGCCGATGGGTACCACGCCCAGATACAGCGCAGGAGCGAGCCGGCGGTTAATGCGCACTTCCTCGTCGCAAAAATGGTGCCGCCGTGCCAGCGTGGAAAAATCCAGGAAGCCCAGGTTCACCGCCTTCTTGATTTTGTAGGCGTAGGGCCCGGTCAGCAGCACCCAGGACGCATGGGTCTCGATCATTCGGATGGGGCCGGCAGGGTGCGGGTAGCGGCGTGGATCACGCAGCGCATCGATCAGCGTGCGCTGCTCACCATGATCGCCGGGCTGGCTGGACGCTGGTTCTGTGTTCATCGATCGCAGGGCAGGATGGCGCCGGCCAGGACTGGCCGGCGCCGGTTGCGACAGTCTGCCTTAACTCACTGGCATTGGCCAATCCGGCAAGTTCTCGCATCTATATTGTTCCTTGGAATAAATCTGACGCATACTTCGGGTTGCGCCGCAAAAATAATGGCGCCAGATCATTGAAGTCCCTGTCGGCGGTCGCTGCTTCCGGCCGGGACACGTCCCCGCATGGTTCGTCCCGCTATCGCCAGGCCGGGGCCGCCGCACACTGTTACCGATGGAGAACCCGAATGGCCAGCGCGACTCTCAGCTTTCCCACCTACAGCGACATGATCGACAGCATCGTCGGCGTCGATCTCCAGGCGCTCGACCTCGACGCCACCCTGACGGAGCTGACGACGGCACTGACCGGCATCGATAATTACACGGTCGTCAGCAATACTGAAGTCAGCGGCACTTTCCCGGGCGGCGTATTCAGCGCGACCGGCAACGTCGGCGCGACGTCGGCCACGCTGAAGGCCATGGATATCGACTGGCTAGACCAC
>JACCDS011320092.1_pt1 | contig 18016 bp, 17 predicted proteins | sample 7446441 | NCBI WGS metagenome assembly JACCDS01 (sample SAMN15323445, study PRJNA562643) | freshwater metagenome | isolation source: river surface water | place: USA:Blue River Watershed | collected 2017-08-17
GCCCACGTGGTCGAGCGCTTCAATGCCGCCGGCGCGGTGAACCTCGGCAAGACGAACATGGACGAGTTCGCGATGGGCTCGTCCAACGAGACGTCGTACTACGGACCGGTGCGCAATCCCTGGGGGGTCGACTTCGTCCCGGGCGGCAGCTCGGGCGGCTCGGCCGCGGCGGTGGCCGCTCGCCTGGCGGCGGGTGCCACCGGCACGGATACCGGAGGCTCGATCCGGCAGCCAGCAGCGCTCACGGGAATCTGCGGCCTGAAGCCGACCTATGGGGTGGTATCCCGTTACGGTATGATCGCGTTCGCGTCGAGCCTCGACCAGGCCGGTCCCATGGCGCGGACGGCGGAAGACCTCGCCCTCATGCTCAATGCCATGGCGGGCTTCGATCCGCGGGACTCGACCAGCCTCGAGCGCGAGGCCGAGGACTACACGCGCCTGCTCGGGCAGCCGCTCGCCGGCCTGCGCATCGGCCTGCCGCGCCAGTTTTTCGGCGAGGGAGCGGCGCCGGAGGTGCTGCAAGCGATCGACGGGGCTTTGGCCGAGTATCGGAAGCTCGGCTGCATCCCCGTCGAAGTGGATCTGCCGAACATGGGACTGTCCGTCCCGGTGTATTACGTGATCGCGCCCGCGGAGGCCTCGAGCAATCTGGGACGCTACGACGGCGTGCGCTACGGCTATCGCGCGAAGGACTACCGCGACCTCGTGGACATGTACGAGAAGACGCGCGCCGAAGGGTTCGGCGCCGAGGTGAAGCGGCGCATTCTGATCGGGACGTACGTGCTCTCCGCCGGGTATTACGACGCGTACTACATCCGCGCCCAGAAGCTTCGCCGCCTGATCGCTCAAGACTTCAAGCGCGCGTTCGAGCGCTGCGACGTGATCATGGGACCGACGAGCCCGACGACCGCTTTTGCGCTCGGCGCGAAAGCCGGCGACCCGGTGCAGATGTACCTGTCCGACATCTATACCATCGCCGTCAACCTCGCCGGCTTGCCCGGCATGTCGATACCGTGCGGCTGCGACGCGCGCGGCCTGCCGGTCGGCCTGCAGATCGTCGGCAACTATTTCGACGAGGCGCGCATGCTCGCAGTCGCGCACCGGTTCCAGCTGCAGACGGATTGGCATCGGCGCGTGCCTCCGGGATGCGAATGATGGTGGAAAGCCAGCGATGAAGTGGGAAACCGTCATCGGGCTGGAAGTGCATGCCCAGCTCAACACGCGCTCGAAGATCTTTTCCGGCGCATCGACCGCGTTCGGCGCCGAGCCGAACACTCAGGCGTGTGCCGTGGACGTGGCTTTGCCGGGCGTGCTGCCCGTGCTCAACCGAGCCGCCGTGGAGAAGGCCGTACGCTTCGGCCTTTCCGTCGGCTCGAGCATCAATCCCACCTCGGTCTTCGCGCGCAAGAATTATTTCTATCCCGATCTGCCGAAGGCTTACCAGATCAGCCAATACGAGCTGCCGATCGTGGTCGGCGGGCGTATCGTCATTCTCGTGGACGGCGCAGAAAAAACCGTGCGGCTCACCCGCGCGCATCTGGAAGAAGACGCCGGCAAGTCGCTGCACGAGGATTTCCATGGCGCGACCGGCATCGATCTCAATCGCGCAGGCACGCCGCTGCTCGAAATCGTATCCGAGCCCGACATGCGGTCCTCGGCCGAAGCGGTCGCCTATGCGAAGGCCCTGCACGCCCTCGTGCGCTGGATCGACATCTGCGACGGCAACATGCAGGAAGGGTCGTTCCGTTGCGACGCGAACGTGTCGGTGCGGCCGGCCGGAGAGGCGAAATTCGGCACGCGCTGCGAAATCAAGAATCTCAATTCGTTCCGCTTCCTCGAGCGGGCGATCGAGTTCGAGGTGCGCCGCCAGATCGAGCTGATCGAGGACGGCGGGACCGTCGTCCAGGAAACGCGGCTGTACGACCCCGACCGCGATGAGACGCGCTCTATGCGCAGCAAGGAAGACGCGCACGACTACCGCTACTTCCCCGATCCCGATCTGCTGCCGCTCGCCGTATCCGAAGCATTGCTCGTTAAAGTGCGCGAGGCGCTGCCGGAACTGCCCCAGGCCAAGCGCGAGCGCTTCGCGGCCGACTACGGCGTGACGACATACGACGCCGCTGTCCTGACGGCCAGCCGCGAGCTTGCCGACTACTTCGAGACTGCAGCGGCCGGCGCGGACCCGAAGACGGCGAAAGTCGTCGCGAACTGGGTGACCGGCACCTTGAGCGCCCGATTGAACGAATCGGACGTCGACATCGCGGGAAGCGGTATTTCGGCCAGGCAGTTGAGGCGGCTCGTGGACCGCATCGCCGACGGAACGATCTCGGGCAAGATTGCAAAAGACGTGTTCGACGCGATGTGGGCAGGCGAGGCGCAGGGCGACGATGCCGCGGACGCGATCATTGCGGCGAAGGGCCTGAGGCAGATTTCGGACAGCGGGGCGCTCGAGAAAATGGTGGACGAAGTGCTTGCCGCCAACCCGCAGCAGGTCGCCGATTATCGCGGCGGCAAGGAAAAAGCGTTCAACTCGCTGGTCGGGCAGGTCATGAAGGCGACCAAAGGCAAGGCCAACCCTCAGCAGCTCGCCGAGATCCTCAAGCGCAAGCTCGCGTGAACGAGGCGCGCCGCAAGCGCGCGACTCGGATTACTTCTTCGCTGCAGTCGCCGCCTGGGCGCCGCTTTTCAGCTCGGCGTAGCGCTTGCGGTAATCGGCATAACGCGCGCGTATGTCGGCCTTTTCCTGTTCCTTGGTGGCGATGGCCTGGTTCAGCCGCTTCGCTTCGCTGTCGGCGCGCTGGACCTCGTCTTTGAGCGCCTCGGGAGCGCCCTTCTTCGATTTGTGCGCGGCGTCCAGGCGGGTCTGCGTGTCCTTCTGCCGGTCGCTCGCGTTCTTGAGCGCCAGGCGCAGCTGGTCGAGCTGCATGTCGACCACCTGCAGATCGCGGTCGCGCTTGCCGTCGATTTCCTGCTCGTTGGCGTAGGTGGCGAGCAGCGCAGAGTCCTGTCGCCGCTGCTCGGCCATGCGCCGGTCGCTTTCCGCTTTTGCTTTCGCCGCTTCCTCGGCTTGAGCGCGCTGGCGCGCGACCTCTTCCGTCGAGTCGACGGTCTTGCGCGTGAGCCCGCGCTTGTCGAGCTCCTTCGCGGCGTTTTGCTGATATTCGGGCGGAACGGTGTCGCCGCAGCCGATCACCTTGCCCGCGTTATCCTTCCAGCACACGATCCGGCCCTGGGCGCTCGCCGGATGCGCTGCCAGAAAGAGCGCAACGCAGGCAAGCACCATGGCGCCGGCTGCTTTGGTATTAGCCATTCTTCGATACTCCGTACAGCGCCCGGTATGCATCCACCGCGCGCAACTCATCCGTCAGCGCCGGATCGGCGCGCAGGTACGACATCAGATCGTCGAGCGTGGCAACGCACACCACGGGCATGTCGTACGTTTGCGTCACCTCCTGAGTCGCCGACAGCGCGCCCGTGCCGCGTTCCATGCGGTCGAGCGCGATGACGACGCCACAGGGTACGGCATTCGCCTCGCGGATGAGTATGACCGATTCACGAACCGAGGTGCCGGCGGAGATCACGTCGTCGACGATGAGCACGCGGCCTTCGAGCGGCGCTCCGATCACGGTGCCGCCTTCGCCGTGATCTTTCGCTTCCTTGCGATTGAAGCTGAAGTCGACGTTGCGCCCGCTGTCGGCGAGCGCAATCGCAACCGCGGCCACGAGCGGTATGCCCTTGTAGGCCGGCCCGAAAAGCATGTCGAATTCGACATCCGCGGCGACGATGGCTTTCGCGTAGAATTGCGCGAGTTGCTTGAGGGCGGCGCCGTCGTGAAACAGCCCGGCGTTGAAGAAATAGGGCGAGAGCCGGCCCGCCTTGGTCTTGAATTCGCCGAAGCGCAACACGTTCTGCTGCACGGCGAAGCGGATGAACTCGAGTCGAAAATCGGAAGGCATCGGACCGTGCTTTCAGCTACGCAGCGTTCATCCGCGCCGCAGCGCCGGGTGCAACGCGGACCTTGTTATCGATGCTTCGAATTATAACGCTGAACCTCAACGGCATACGCTCGGCCGCCCGCAAGGGCTTCTTCGACTGGCTCGCGGCGAGCGCAGGCGACATCATCTGCGTGCAGGAGCTGAAGGCGCAACGCTGCGACATCGCAGAGGATCTGCTCGCACCCGCGGGCTATCGAGGCTACTTCCATTGCGCGGAGAAGAAAGGCTATAGCGGCGTCGGCGTGTACTCGCGCGTCGAGCCGCAGGCCGTCGTCGAAGGCGTCGGCATACCGGACATCGACGCCGAAGGGCGCTACCTGCGCGTGGACTATCCGGGACTCTCGGTCATTTCGCTTTACCAGCCGTCCGGCTCGAGCAGCGAAGAGCGCCAGCGCGTGAAGTTCAGCTTCATGGACCGCTTCTTCCCGCACCTTCAGCAGCTGCGAAGCGAAGGGCGCGAAGTCGTGCTGTGCGGCGACTGGAATATTGCGCACAGGGAAATCGATCTCAAGAACTGGCGCGGCAACCGCAAGAACTCGGGCTTTCTCCCGGAAGAGCGCGCGTGGCTTACGCGGGTGTTCGACGAGCTCGGCTGGGTTGACGTCTTCCGCTGCGTGGACGATCGTCCCGAGCAATACACCTGGTGGTCCAACCGCGGCCAGGCGTGGGCCAAGAACGTCGGATGGCGCATCGATTACCAGATTGCGACGCCCGCCATCGCGGCGACCGCGCATTCGTGCGCAATCTACAAGGACACCCGATTCTCAGATCACGCGCCGCTGACGATCGACTATGCCTATACGTTGAGCGCCGGATGAGCGCGAAATCCGCATCCACCGTACGCGCACAGCGGCTCACCTGGGGTGAAACCGTTGCGGCGATATTCAGCGGCCGCATGCTGCTGGCGCTGGTGATGGGGTTTGCTTCCGGCCTGCCGCTGCTGCTGACCGGCTCGGTGCTGCAGGCGTGGTTGAAAGACAGCGGTGTCGATTTGAAGGCGATCGGGCTTTTTGCGCTCGTCGGCCTGCCGTACACGCTGAAGTTTCTCTGGTCGCCGCTGTTCGACCGGTATGCGCTGCCGCTCTTCGGCCGCCGCAGGGGATGGCTCATCGTGGTGCAGCTCGCGCTTGCCGGCGCGCTGTTCGCCTTGAGTCTCGTGCAGCCTTCGCCGCACGCGCTGCTGCCCATTTCGGCGGCCGCACTGCTGGTCGCGTTCTTCTCCGCCTCGCAGGACATCGTGATCGACGCCTACCGCCGCGAAACGCTCGAGGAAGCGGAGCTCGGGCTCGGCTCGGCACTGTACGTGAACGGCTACCGCGTCGGCATGCTGCTCGCCGGAGGCGGCGGTTTGATCCTCGCCGACTGGAGCTCCTTCCATACGATGTACCGGCTCATGGCGCTCTTCATGGCGCTCATGGTGGCCGTGACGCTGTTCGCACCGGAGCCGCCGCTGCCCGAAGGCCGGCCGCGCACGCTGATGGACGCCGTGTTCCTGCCGTTCCGCGATTACTTCACCCGCGAGGGCGCATGGCTCGCGCTCGCGTTCATCCTGTTCTACAAGCTGGGCGACACGATGGCCTCGGCGATGACGATCCCGTTCTATCTCGATCTCGGCTATTCGAAGACCGAGATCGGCGCAGTGGTGAAGCTCTTCGGCTTCTGGGCGACCATCGCCGGCGGCACGCTGGGCGGCATCTGGATCCTCAGGATAGGGCTCAACCGCGCCCTATGGCTGTTCGGCTTTGGGCAGATGTTTTCGACGTTCGGCTTCGCCGTGCTCGCGACCGTGCCGCCCAGCGACGCCGCGCTCGCGACGGTGGTGTTCGTGGAAAACCTCACGGCCGGGCTCGGTACCGCCGCGTTCGTCGGGTTCATGGCAGCGCTCACGGACAAGCGCTTCACCGCGACTCAATATGCGCTGCTGTCGAGCCTGATGGGCGTGCCGCGCGTGCTCGCCGCGGCGCCGACTGGATGGCTCGCCGCGTCGATGGGCTGGGTGGGATTCTTCACCTTCTGCGCCCTGATCGCGATACCGGGCCTCGTCATGCTGAGGTGGATCATCCGGCTCGAGAAGCCTCAGGCCTAAGAGCTTCAGCCCTAAGGGCTTCACCCGTCGCGCCTTACCGCGCAGCCGCGCTGCCGAAGTGATACACCGCCAGTGCGCCGAGCAGATTGGGCCACAGCCGCACCGGGCGTCCGCGCGTGAGCACTTTGCTTTCCAGCACGCGGATATGCCGCTGCGCGCAGAAGCGCTCGAAGTCCGCGACGGTGCACAGATGCACGTTGGGCGTGTCGAACCACTCGTAAGGCAGGTTGTCGGACACCGGCATGTGGCCGCGCACGACGTGCAGGCGATTCTTCCAGTAGCCGAAGTTCGGAAACGTCACGATACCTTCATGCCCTACGCGCAGCATCTCGCGCATGATGCGCTCGCTGTTCCTCACCGCCTGTATCGTCTGCGAAAGCACCACGTAGTCGAACGAGTGGTCCGTGAAATCGGCGAGCCCGCGCTCCAGGTCGGTCTGGATGACGCTCACGCCGTTCTTCACGCACGCCAGCACTTTGGTGTCGTCGATTTCCACGCCGCACCCGGTAACGCCGCGGCGCTCCTTGAGGTACTTGAGCAGCGAGCCGTCGCCGCACCCCAGGTCGAGCACCCGCGAGCCGGTCTTGACCCATGCCGCAATCGCCGCGAAGTCGGCGCGGCTGATGCCGTTGCCCTTGCCGCTCATGCTGCGCACTCCGTGGCGATGCGGTCGAAATACGCCGCCACCAGCCGGTGGTAGCGCGGATCCTCGAGCAGGAACGCGTCGTGGCCGTGGGGCGCGTCGATTTCCGCGTAGGTCACGTCGCGGCGGTTGTCGAGCAGCGCCTTCACGATCTCGCGCGAGCGCTCCGGCGAGAAACGCCAGTCGGTGGTGAACGAGATCACCAGGAATCCCGCCTGCGCCGGCTGCAACGCGGTGGTCAGGCTGCCGCCGTGCTCGAAAGCGGGATCGAAGTAATCGAGCGCCTTGGTGATGCGCAAATACGTGTTGGCGTCGAAGTACTCGGCGAACTTGTTGCCCTGATAGCGCAGGTAGGACTCGATCTCGAACTCGGAATCGAAAGAGTAGGTGAGGCGGCCGTGCTTCAGCTGCCGGCCGAATTTGGTGGCCATTTCGTCGTCGGACAGATAGGTGATATGACCGACCATGCGGGCGACGCGCAAACCCCGCTTGGGTGTTGTCCCGTGAGCGAGATACTGGCCGTCGTGGAAGTCCGGGTCGGTGATGATCGCCTGACGGGCCACTTCGTTGAACGCGATGTTTTGCGCCGAGAGCCGCGGCGTGCACGCGATGACCAGCGCATGGGCCAGCCGTCCGGGATACAGCACGCTCCACGCGAGCGACTGCATGGCGCCGAGGCTGCCCCCCATGACGGCCGCGAAGCGCTCTATCCCGAGGCGGTCGGCGAGCCGCGCCTGCGCGTTGACCCAGTCTTCGACGGTGACGATGGGGAAATCGCCGCCCCACGGCTTGCCGGTGGCCGGGTTGATGCTGCGCGGACCGGTCGAGCCGTGGCAGCCCCCGAGATTGTTGACGCCGATGACGAAGAAACGGTCCGTATCGAGCGGCCTGCCGGGGCCGATCATGTTGTCCCACCAGCCCACGCTGTCCGGGGTGTCGGCATAGCGGCCGGCGACGTGATGCGAAGCGTTGAGCGCGTGACACACGAGCACCGCGTTCGAGGCATTCTCGTTGAGCTTCCCGTACGTTTCGTAGACGAGCTCGTAGCCGTCCAGCACGGCGCCGCTTTTCAGACGCAACGGCTCGTCGAACCGCGCGCGCTGCGGCGTGACGAAACCGACCGATCGTTCGCTGCTGCTGCCGTCCATGCTGGTCGCTGCTTTCTCGTTCTTCACGGTTCGCCGTGCGCGCCGCGGGGGGCAATAAAAAACCCGGCGACGCTTGCGCGGCCGGGTCCTGAGATATGCCTGATCTCTTTAGCCGGATTTATTACGCGCCCGCAAGCTGATGTCAAATCGGCGCGATGAACGGCGCCCAAGTTACCCGCGCTGCCCCGGCTTGTCAAATAGCGGGGCGAACAGGCTAGGCGTTCAGCTGGTCCAGCGTTGCCCGCAGCCGCTGAGGATCGTTCATGCGCAGCATGCGCTTCGCGATGGGGCGAACCTTGTCCAGATCCGTTTGCAGGATGCGCTGCTTCACGTCCAGCAGGTGTGCGGAGTGCATGGAGTATTGCCGCAGCCCCAACCCCAGCAGCAGGCGGGTCAGCGTCAGATCGCCGGCCATCTCGCCGCACAGCGCGACCGGAACGCCGGCGCGGTTGGCCGTCGTGAGGACATGCGCGACGAGTTGCAGCACCGCAGGGTGCAGCGGATCGTACAAATGGGCGACGGTGTCGTCGGTACGGTCGATGGCCAGCGTGTACTGAATGAGGTCGTTGGTGCCGATCGACATGAAGTCGAGCTTGCGGGTGAACATTCCGAGCGCGAGGGCGGCGGCCGGCACTTCGATCATGGCGCCCACTTTGACGTGCCGGTCGTATGCGATGCCCTGCTCGTCGAGGCCGCGCTTCGCCTGCTGTATGAGCGCGAGCGTCTGGTCCAGCTCGGACGCCGTGGCGAGCATCGGAATCATGATGTTGATGCGGCCATAGGCCGAGGCGCGGAGCAGCGCGCGCAGCTGAATGAGGAAGCGGCGCGGCTCGGTGAGGCACAGCCGTATGGCGCGCAAACCCAATGCGGGATTGGTCAGCGTGCGCTCACCCGCGCCCTCCGCCGGCTTGTCGGCGCCGAGGTCGTAGGTGCGGATGGTGACGGGCATGCCGTCCATGTCCTGCGCCACCTTGCGGTAGGCGTCGAACTGCTCCTCCTCGTTGGGCAGCTCGGTGCGCCCGAGGAACAGGAACTCGCTGCGGAAAAGGCCGATGCCGGTGGCGCCGTTTTCCTTCGCCTGCACCACGTCCTGCGGCAGCTCGATGTTCGCATGCAGCTCGATGGTCGTGCCGTCGAGTGTCGCGGCCGGCATGTTGCGCAGGCGCTTGAGCTTTTGCCGCTCGAGTTCGAACTGCCGGCGGCGCAGCTCGTACTCCGCGAGTGTCTGCGCGTCGGGGTCGACGATGACCACGCCCTGCGTGCCGTCGACGATGACGAGGTCGTTCTCGCGGATCAGTTGCCTGGCGGTGTGCAGCGCGACGATGGACGGGATGTTGAGGCTGCGCGCCACGACTGCCGTGTGCGAGGTCGTGCCGCCGAGATCGGTGATGAAGCTCGCGAAGTGGTGCTGCTTGAACTGGACCACGTCCGCAGGCGACAGGTCGCGGGCCACGAGAACGACCGGACCGTCCGCCATCACGGACGGCGGCACGTGCCCCGGCTGTCCGCTCAGCGCTTTCATGATGCGCTCGACCACTTGCAGCACGTCGGCCCGGCGCTCTCGGAGGTAACCGTCGTCGATCTGCTCGAACTGCGCGAGCAGCGCGTCCATCTGCACTTTCACCGCCCACTCGGCGTTGCATCGCTCGGCCGCAATGATGTCGCGCGGCACGGCCGATAGCATCGTGTCGTTGAGGATCATGACGTGCAGATTGATGAACGCGGCGAATTCGGCGGGCGCGGCAGCCGGCACCTGGTCGCGCAAGGTCTCGAGGTCGCGGCGCACGCGCACGATAGCCGCGTCGAAGCGCTTCAGTTCGTCCGCGACCTGGTCGTCCGGCACGACGTAGTGGGACACCTCGAGCCGCGCGTGCGACACGAGGTGAGCGCGGCCGATCGCCACGCCGCTCGACACGCCGATGCCGTGCAAGGTGAAGCTCATGCTTCGCAGTGAGGAGTAAGGATTGAGGGGTGAGGGATCAAAGCGCGCGCTTAGCGCGCACTTCTCACTCCTCACGGTTTTTCATTCATTCCGCCTCGCCGAAGCGCTGCGCGATGAGCTGCTCGACGGCCGCGATGGCTTCCGCCTCGTCGGGACCGTTGGTTTCCACCATTATGCGTGATCCCTTGGCCGCGGCGAGCATCATCACTCCCATGATGCTTTTCGCGTTCACGCGCCGCCCGTTGCGGCTTACCCAAATCTCGGCCTTGTAGCGCCCCGCAGTTTCGGTGAGTTTGGCGGACGCCCGGGCGTGGAGCCCGAGCTTGTTGACGATCTCAACTTCCCGTTGCTGCATTGTGCACGCTCAACGTGGGCATACGCACGACACCCTCGCAGCCGCCGCTGATCGCCTTGCCGATGATCGTCGCCATGTCGCGGTCCCGGTACGTGAGCGCCCGGATCAACATCGGGAGATTCACGCCGGCGATGCCTTCGACCTTCCCCGGTACCAGCAGCTTCGCGGCAATATTGCACGGCGTGGCGCCGTAGATGTCCGAGAGCACCAGCACGCCGTGGCCGTGGTCGAGCTCCTTCACCAGCGCGCGCGCATGCGGAAGCAGCAGCAGCGGGTCGTCCTGAGCAGTCACGCCCAGCTGCCGCACCCGCGCGGGGCGCTTGTTGAGCACGTGGCTCGCGCAATGGATGAGGCTTTCGCCGAAAGTCCCGTGCGCGATGATCAGTATGCCGATCATAGGGTGGACGCGGTATGGAAAGGCGGATTCTACGCCTTTTTACATCCGGAGCAGAGACCGTGCCCGAATGCGGCTGGACGGAGACCGGAGCATCCAGTTCTGGAAGCTAGGACAGTGATTCGAGCGCGTCGATCATCATGCCGGCGACGTTAAAACCCGTCTGCTGCATGATTTCCTGGAAGCAGGTGGGGCTCGTGACGTTCACTTCCGTCAGATAGTCGCCGATGACGTCGAGTCCGACGAGCAGCAAGCCCTGCGCAAGCAGCCCCGGCCCTATCGCCTCGGCAATTTCCCGGTCCCGGGGGGTCAATTCGCGCGCTTCGCCGCGGCCTCCGGCGGCCAGGTTGCCCCGCGTTTCTCCGGGCTGCGGGATGCGGGCGAGCGCATAGGGCACCGGCTTGCCGGCGATGATCAGCACGCGCTTGTCGCCCTCGCGGATTTGCGGAATGTAACGCTGCGCCATGATGGTCCGCCGCCCGTAATGCGTGAGCGTCTCGATGATGACGCTGACGTTCGGGTCCTCGCGGTGCACGCGAAACACCGAAGTGCCGCCCATGCCGTCCAGCGGCTTCAGGATGATGTCCTGGTGCTGGGCGAGAAAGCTGCGGATCAGGTGTTCCTGGCGGCTCACCAGCGTCGGCACGGTGAACTGGGCGTATCGTGCGATGGAGAGCTTCTCGTTGTGGTCGCGGATCGCCCGCGGCTTGTTCACCACCCGGGCGCCGCGCGACTCGGCCAGCTCGAGGAGATACGTGCTGTAGACGTACTCCATGTCGAACGGCGGATCCTTGCGCATCATCACGACGTCGAACTGTTCCAGCGGCGTCTCCACCGCCGGCTCGAGGTCGTACCACTTGCCTTCGGCGCCCGTGAGATGGAGGCGCGCGGCGTCGCCGTACACCACCGCGTCGCGCCACAGCAGATCTTCCTGCTGCAGGGCGTAGAGCGCATGGCCGCGCCCTGCCGCTTCCCGCATCATCGCGTACGTGCTGTCCTTGTATAGCTTGAAGTCGTCGAGCGGATCGACGATGAACGCGATTTTCATGATCGGTCAGCCGGCTGCGTCGGCCGAGGCGGTCGCCTCGTTCTCGAGCGCCTCCTCGGTCTGCTCCAGCTCTATCGAGGCGGCCAGCAGCGCGAGCCGGCCGACGACGCCATAGGCATAAAAACGGTTGGGCGGACAGTCCGGATCGTCCGGGTTGGGGGACGAGCAGGGCGCGTCGAAGGCAAGCGGCGCGAAGTGCATGCCCGGCGCGTTGAGATTCTCGTCTTTGCCGCGGCCCGCATGCACGCGGTAAAAACCGCCGACGACGAAGTGGTCGATCATGTACACCACCGGCTCGGCGACGCCGTCGTTCACCGTCTCGTAGCTGTACACGCCTTCCTGCACCATCACTTCACGCACTTCGAGCCCTTCCTTCACCACGGCCATCTTGTTGCGCTGCTTGCGGTTCAGGCCGCGCACTTCGGACGGATCCTTGACCGTCATGATGCCCATCCCATAGGTCCCGGCATCGGCCTTGACGATGACGAAAGGTTCTTCGTCGATGTTGTATTCCCGGTATTTCGCGCGGATGTCGGAGAGGATTTCGGCGACATAACCTTCGAGGCATTCCTCGCCCTGGCGCTCCTGGAAGTTGATGCGCCCGCACTTCTCGAAATACGGGTTGACGAGCCAGGGATCGATCTCGATCTCGGCTGCGAATTCTTCGGCGACTTCGCGATAAGCGTCGAAGTGGTTCGACTTGCGACGCACGGCCCATCCGGCGTGCAGCGGCGGCAGAAGCGCCTGCTCGATGCCGCGCAATATCTCCGGCACGCCGGCGGAAAGATCGTTGTTGAGCAGCACGACGCAGGGATCGAAATCGTCGACCATCAGGCGGTTGCCGCGTCGGGCAAGCGGCTCGAGGGTCACGCCGGCGCCGTTGGGCAGGTCGAAATCGGTCGCTTGCGTGATGTCAGGCAGCATGCTGCCAATGCGCACTTCCATCCCGGCGTGCCGCAGTATCGCGGCGAGCGCGGCGACGTTCTGGAAATAATACGGATTGCGCGTGTGGTTTTCCGGCACCAGGACGACGCCCCGCGCGTCCGGGCAAATCTTCTCCACTGCCGCCATCGTCGCCTGCACGCACAGCGGGTGAAAGTCGGGATTCAAGTTGTTGAAGCCGCCGGGAAACAGATTCGTGTCGACGGGCGCGATCTTGTGTCCGCTGTTGCGCAAGTCCACCGAGCAATAGAACGGCGCGGCGTGATCCTGCCATTGCATGCGCAGCCAGTGCTCGATTCGGCAGTAATGGGCGAGGAGGTGGCGCTCGAGGTCGGAAAGCGGTCCCTTGAGCGCGGTGGTGAGCCGCGGCACGCTGGTCTGGGGGTTCATGGCGGCTATTCTAGCCCACGACTTGCGGCGCCATGGCAAACGGCCCGGCGGGAAAGAACGCAGGGGCGGGACGGGAAAAGCGGCCGAAAAAAAAGGCGCCGCGGGAGCGGCGCCAGAGGCAGAAGAAACTGCAGGAGTAAATCAGGCGGTGTAGGCGGTCTCGCCGTGGGACGTGATGTCGAGGCCTTCGCGCTCCTCTTCTTCCGGCACGCGCAGACCGACCAGCACGTTCGCTATCGAGTAGGCGATGGCGGCGACGACGGCCGACCAGACGATGGTGACGCCCACTGCTTTCGCCTGCGTCCACACCTGCGCTGCGATGGAGTACTCGCTGGCGCTGATCACCTTGCCCGTTACCCAGTCGGAGACGAACCCGGGCCCGCCGAGCGACGGATCGCAGAACACGCCGGTCAGCAGCGCACCGAGTATGCCGCCCACGGCGTGCACGCCGAACACGTCGAGCGAGTCGTCCGCGCCCAGCATGCGCTTCAGCTGGTTGACGCCCCACAGGCACACGAGGCCGGCGGCGAGCCCGATCACGAACGCGCCCGGGATGCCGACGTTGCCGGCGGCAGGGGTGATGGCGACAAGACCTGCCACGGCACCGGACGCTGCGCCGAGCATCGACGGCTTGCCCTTGAACAGCCATTCGCCGAACGTCCAGGAGAGCACCGCGCACGACGTGGCGAGGAAGGTGTTCATGAACGCGAGCGCGGCGGAGTTGTTCGCTTCGAGCGCGGAGCCCGCGTTGAAGCCGAACCAGCCCATCCACAGCAGCGCCGCGCCGACCATGGTCATCGGCAGGTTATGCGGCTTCATCGCTTCGCGGCCGAAGCCGATGCGCTTGCCGATCATGTAAGCGCCGACCAAGCCCGCGACACCGGCGTTGATGTGCACCACCGTGCCGCCCGCGAAGTCGAGCGCGCCCCATTGCCAGATCATGCCCGCCTTCGCATTCAGGCCGTCCACCAGGTTCGCCGCGGTGTACGCGTCGGGGCCGGGCCAGAACCAGACCATATGGGCGATCGGCAGGTACGAGAACGTGAACCACAGCACCACGAAGATCAGCACCGCGGAGAACTTCACGCGCTCGGCGAATGCGCCCAGGATCAGGCAGCAGGTGATCGCGGCGAACGTGCACTGAAAAGCGACGAAGATGATCTCCGGTATCGGCGTGGCCTTGCTGAACGTCGCCGCCATCGCGAACTCGCCTTTCGCCGAATCGAAGATGCCGGACAGGAACAGCCGGTCGAGTCCGCCGAAGTAGGCATTGCCCTCGGTGAACGCGATGCTGTAGCCGTAGATGCACCACAGCACCGTGATCAGCGAAAAGGTGACGAAGACCTGCATCAGCACCGACAGCATGTTCTTCGAGCGGACCATGCCGCCGTAGAACAGCGCAAGCGCGGGGACGCTCATCATCAGCACGAACGCCGTGCACACCAGCATCCACGCCACGTCGCCCTTGTTCGGCGTGGGTGCGGCTGCGGGCGCTGCAGCGGGTGCGGCGGCTGCGGCGACGCTCGCTGCTGCCGCGGCTTCCGGCGCCTTGTCCTGCGCGACGGCGGTCGTGAGACCCGTCAGCAGCAGTGCACCGAGCAGCGTGAGTACTGCGAATACCTTGCTCATGCCCATCTCCTATAGTGCATCGGCACCGGTCTCGCCGGTGCGGATGCGGATCACTTGCTCGAGGTCGAAGACGAAGATCTTGCCGTCGCCGATCTTGCCGGTGTTCGCGGATTTCTCGATCGCCTCGATCGCCTGTTCCAGCATGTCGTCGCGGATCGCCGCTTCGATCTTGACCTTCGGCAGGAAGTCGACGACGTACTCGGCGCCGCGATAGAGCTCGGTATGACCTTTCTGACGGCCGAAGCCTTTCACTTCCGTCACCGTGATGCCGCTCACGCCCATCGCCGAAAGCGCTTCGCGCACTTCGTCGAGCTTGAACGGCTTGATGATTGCCGTAACCAGTTTCATAGCGTTTCCTCGATTGGAATGGGGCCTTGCGGCCCCGTGCGTGGCCCTAGAAAGTCTTCTGAATGAAGACGGTGCCCGTCGACTTGGCGAGATTGCGCGGGAAGGCGCCGGTGTTGCCGCCTGCGCCGATCTCGTTCGTCGCGCCGTAGCCGAGGACGTTCGCGTCATAGGCCTTGCTGTAGAACGCGCCGATGGTGAAGTCTTTCGGCAGCGCGTACGTGAGGCCCAGCTTCACATCCTTGTAGCTGTAGATCTCGTCGTTCGACAGGCGCTGTCCGCCCACCACCGCGTTGCGCGGATCGGTGCCGTCGTATTTCTGGTAGCCCCAGTGCGCGACGAGCGACAAGCCGTCGAGCGTCTTGGAGAGTTCGGCGAGCGGCACGGTGGCGCTCAAATCGAGATACCACGTGCCTTGCGAATCGCGCACGCCGAAGGTCTCGTCCTGGATGCTGTACGAATATTTCGCAGACAGCCATTTCCAGCCGAGCGCACCGTACACTTCCCACGTGTCGGCGCGGATATTGAGCGGGTTCGCGATGCGGTTGGCCGATCCGGGGTAGTAGTAATACAAGGTGCCGAGGTCGTAGGTCAGGTCGCCGGCGATCGTCCCCTTGAAGCCGCCGTAGAAGTCCCATTCCAGACTGCCGCCGCTCTGGTACGCGTTGCTGTCCGTGAGCCAGCTGATGTTGGACGCCCAGGTTCCTGCGTAGAAGCCGCTCGAATGCGCATAGTCGAATCCGCCCTGCAGCGCCGGCCGGCGGTCCGTCTGCGTAAGTCCACGGAATATGTACTGGCTGAACAGCCCGATGTTGCCCGTGAGGGTGTGTTCCGGAGTCGGCTCCGCCGCGATGGCGTGCCCCGTCGTCAGCGCCGCGGCAACGGCCCCCGCTATGACAGTCTGCTTGAGCATTTGTTATTTCCTTTCGGTTGGTAGGTGCGATGTCGCGCGGCGAGCCTCAGCATGGACTATGCCAAAATAAAAACGACGAAAGATCAGGTACATGCGACTTGAGGCCCGGATTCGGAGCCGGTGAACCGCACTGTGTTGAGGCGTTGCGAGGCGCCTCTGCACCAAGTTCGTGCGGCCACCGGCGAGGCGGGCAAACGAACGTCGTCCCGCCATCGCAGCCGCCCGCACGCCCTGCTACACTCGCCGCATGAATGCCTCCTTCATCGACGACATCGCGGCTCGCATCCGGGCGCTCATGGCGCAAGGTCCTGCGGCCGATTTCGACCGCAACCTGCGTGTTCTCCTCAGCGGCTTCTTCAGCCGGCTCGACCTCGTGACGCGCGAGGAATACGACGTGCAGCGCGAAGTGCTGCTGCGCACGCGCGAAAAGCTCGCCCAGCTCGAAGCCAAGGTCGCGGAACTCGAACGCCAGCTCGGCCAGCCGTAAGGCGCCGGCCCCCATTTCTGCTGGCCGCGCTCACTCGATATAGCGCACTGGTACTAGGGACTCGCGTGCGACCGGGTGGCACACTACCGGGAGTTTCGATGCGCGCGTCCGCGTACGTCGCGCGGCCCGCCTGCACAATGGCGATCCGCTCAATGCGCGCACCGTGCAGGAGCCCAAAGGCGGTCCCCGCGCCGGCACCCCGCCGTTCACGTTGAAAGAAAGCGCGATCGACGCGCTGGAGCGGAACGGAACGAGCAACTGGTCCGACCGGTCGTTGCCCGGAACGCCGTACAGGCTGGAGTCGTACAACGGCTTGGGATATCGCCAGCACCATCCCGACGTGCTGAGTCCTGGCCTGTGGGTCCGTGCATCCAGTTAGGGAAGACGGCAAAGCGGGCGAGCGAACCTCGGAAGCGTATATGCGAGTGACGACGGGGCGATACCTGGCGGGAGCCCCGGAAACGCATAACCGTTAGATGTGGCCGCCGCTCGGCGTGGCGGCATTTTCGACAGGAGGAGCACCATGGCCAAGAACATCGCGTTTTTCGCCGACGGCACGTGGAACGGTCCCGAGCAGGACGACAACAGGGACGGCATTCCGGATCCGACCAACGTCTTCCGCCTGTTCGACCAGCTGGAGGGCGAGGATGCCACGGAAACGAAGCTGCTGCAGAACGAGCAGGAGCGCAGCGCGCGCAGCGCGGACGGCAACCCCCTGCAGGTCGCGAAGTACCTGCATGGCGTGGGCGACTCGCGCAACGTGATCCACCGCATCATCGGGGGCAGCTTCGGCGCCGGCGTCATCAATCGGATCGTGCGCGGCTACACGTTTGTTTCGCGCTACTACCGCCCCGGCGACCGCATCTATATCGTCGGCTTCAGCCGCGGCGCGTACACGGCACGCGCGCTCGCCGGAATGATCTGCTCGGTCGGCCTGCTCGATGCGCAACGGTTCGACGGCCTGGAGGACCGCGAGCAGGCGTATCGGCTCGGCATCGCGGCGTGGACGCGATATCGCGAAGCAGCCGGGAAGGGCGGCACCTTCATCGAGTACGTGAAGTATCGCAGCGACGCGACGGTGTCCGACGCCGACCTCATCGACGACGTCGAAATCGAAGCGGTCGCCGTCTGGGATACGGTCGGTGCGCTGGGCATCCCCGATTACAACGCATGCGAGGGTCGCACCGACATCTTCCAGTTTGCCGACGCGAAGTTGAACCGCAAGGTGCGTCACGGCTTTCACGCCGTGTCGATCGACGAGCGCCGCGCGGATTTTTCACCCACGCTCTGGGAACCCCGAGAGAACATTACCGAGATGTGGTTCGCCGGCGCGCATTCCGACGTCGGCGGCGGTTATGCCGTGCGCAAGCTCTCCGATATCGGCTTGCTGTGGCTCGCCGAAAGGTTGCGGGAGCGCGGGCTGCTGATCTCCGAGGAGCTCGCTCGAGCGTTGAGTCCAGATCCTCTCGGCGACATGCACGAGCCCTGGGCCGAGCTGCCGTGGCGGCGCTTGCCCGTGCAGCATCGCAGCGTTCCCCGCGGCGCACTGCTGCACGAGTCGGTGCTTGCGCGGCGCGACGGCAAGCCCGACTACAAGCCCGAATCCCTTAGAGGTTACTTCGACTAGCGCAGTGCAATAGCCGCTGTCGGCGGATTCCCGGGTGGCGCGTTAAAGCGTGGAAGCCACTTGGGAGGGACC
>JACCDS010297697.1_pt1 | contig 18014 bp, 10 predicted proteins | sample 7446441 | NCBI WGS metagenome assembly JACCDS01 (sample SAMN15323445, study PRJNA562643) | freshwater metagenome | isolation source: river surface water | place: USA:Blue River Watershed | collected 2017-08-17
GAAGTTTTTGTGGATCTGTATCAAAAAGGATTGGTGTACCGCGGAACCAGAATGGTGAACTGGGATCCCCAAGGGAAAACCACACTGAGCGATGAAGAAGTAAAGTTCAAAGAAGTCAAAGATTCTCTTTATTACATCAAATACAAAGGTGCTGACTTTGATGGGTTTTTGGAAATTGCTACTGCACGACCTGAAACCATTGCTGGTGACGTTGCCGTTTGTGTTAATCCCAACGATGATCGCTACAAGCACCTATTGGGAAAAAAAGTAATCGTTCCATTAATCAATCGCGAAGTGGAAATCATTTCTGATGAATACATCGATATTGAATTCGGAACCGGTGTTTTGAAAGTGACTCCTGCGCATGATATTCACGATTATGAAATTGGTTTGAAATTCAATCTTCCAGTAATTGATACCTTGAATGATGATGGTACTATTTCTGAACAAGGAGTACTTTTTATTGGTCAAGACCGATTTGCAGCGCGTAAAGAGTGGGTGAAAGAATTGAAAAATCAGGATTTACTCATCAAAGAAGAAGAGTATGTTCACAACGTTGGTTTTAGCGAAAGAACCGATGCCGTGGTTGAACCCAAAATAAGCACTCAATGGTTTTTGGATATGAAGAAATTCATGGAAAAGAATCCCAAAGTTCTTTCAGCAGTAATGGATGATGAAATTAAATTCTATCCCGAAAAACTGAAAAATACCTATAAGCACTGGATTGAGAATATTCGCGATTGGAATATCTCTCGTCAGTTGTGGTGGGGACACCGTATTCCTGCATTTTACGATGAATCAGGTGATTTTGTAGTTGCACAATCTGCTGAACAAGCTTTGGTAGAATTTACTAAAAAAGGTAAATCATTGAATCTTTCACAAATCAAACAAGACGACGATGTTTTGGATACGTGGTTTTCGAGTTGGTTATGGCCGATTTCGGTATTCGATGGTTTCGAATCCAAAGAGGAGTTGAATTATTATTATCCGACCAATGATTTAGTAACTGCACCAGAAATTATGTTCTTCTGGGTGGCTAGAATGATCATGGCTGGATACGAATACACTGGTGAAAAGCCATTTAAGAATGTTTATTACACAGGTATTGTAAGAGATAAACAACGTCGTAAAATGAGCAAGAGTTTGGGAAATAGCCCAGATCCTTTGGATTTAATTGCTCAATACGGTGCTGATGCAGTTCGTTTGGGGATGCTTTTATGTGCCCCAGCCGGAAACGATATTTTGTTTGATGAGAGTCAAATCGAACAAGGTAGAAACTTCTGTAATAAAATTTGGAATGCATTTAGATTATACCATCAATGGGAGCCGCTAAAAGATACCGAAATGCGTGCATACGAAGTAGAAGCTATTGAATGGTTTGAGAATCGATTGAATCGTACTTTGATTGAAAATGAGGAACATTTTGCTCAATTCAGATTATCGGATGCATTAATGAATTTGTACAAGCTAATCTGGGATGATTTCTGTTCGGTTTATTTGGAAGCGGTTAAACCACACTTCGGAGAATCAATCACATCCGGCGCAAAAGAAGCAACCGGATTATTCTTTGCTCAATTAATGAAAGCTATCCATCCGTATATGCCATTTATTTCTGAGGAAATCTATCAGTCTATTTACACCGGTTCAGCTGAAATACCCTGTGTCATTAGTGAATACCCAATAGCCAATAAGCAGAAGGCTTCAGCTTTGGATTTACCTATGCAATTGGTTTCTGAGGTAAGAAATATTCGTGCTCAAAAGCAAATATCCCCGAAAGAAAAACTTGCCGCTTGGCTGGAAAAACCAGAACAAGAATTAACCGAATATTCTTCAATGATTTCTAAATTGTCCAACATTGAAATTCAATCCAATCAGCGTGAATCCAATTCAAATCAACTTATGTTCTTGGTGAATAAATCTGAAATATGGTTAGAATTGAATTTAGAAATTGATGTTGAAGCAGAAAAAATTAAAATACAAGAAGAAATAACTTACCTCGAAGGATTTTGGAAATCAACCAATGCTAAACTATCGAATGAAAAGTTTGTAGCCAACGCCAAACCGGAGATCGTTGAAAAGGAGCGTCAGAAGCTAAATGATGCTGAATCTAAATTACAGAATCTCAAGTTACAATTGAGTAACTTATAAAAGAATAACCAAACCATAAAAAAACCTCCAACATTACGCTGGAGGTTTTTTTATGGTTTGGTTATTAACTGAACTGCCTATAACAAGTTGTTGTTAATTTCGACTATCAACAAACAGTTAAATCCCAGATTATTTACGGGTTTTTAAGGTTTTTATGTGATGCTCTCCAATGGCATTTCCCAAAAACTTACCGTTTTCAATCCCCTCTCTGAAATGAATGCCTCCGTACAATCTACTCATACAAGCCTCGTTACTGGCTTCACGGAAATTTTTAAAATGACGTGTTCCTAATCCGAATTCCATTTCAGCGGAATCTATGAATTCATATTCCCCAAACATGTGAGTCAATACCGTTGCTGCAGCACTAGATATAACACTATGAGCACTTGGATATTCTGGGAAAGCCGGTGTTTCAATTAGTGGTAACCAAGAGCTATCCAAATGCATACGAATAGCATTTACCGGACGAACATATTCGTAATGGTACTTAGCATCCCAAGCAGCAATGAATCCATCAAAAATTGCCGCAGATAATCGAACCATGCCTTCAGCAGATTCAAATAATGAGTACTTTTTATTTCTCGCCACAGTGGAGAACATAGATAACCAATGTCCCACTGGAGAAACTTTCAATACTTTAATGGTAGCGTGTCCGTAGTGAAAAGTACTATTGGGATTGTCATCCCAATAACGCGCAATTCGGATTTTATTTGAATCCAGATTTTTACTTTCATTATACACTTCCATCATCAATTCGTCGAATTTCGGATTCAGTGATTTGTATTTTGTAAATTCATTTCCTTCAGAATCTATGGATTTTGAAATGGGTTGGATTTTATAATCTGCAGGTACAGGAAGGGTAGATCTAAAATGATTCGCAGATGGAATTAAGGATGGACGGATCTTTTTCCAATTGGGCTCTAATGCCTGCATATATTCCGTAGGAGTCGGCTGCCAATAATGGGCATCGTTTTTGGCTAAATATAAATCGACACCTCGGGTTTCATTAAAGCTGTCTTTTTTAGCCCATTTTATAATAATTGAAGAGACACTATCTCCCCAAGTAATACTATTTTTAAATACTTTATCGGATAATTCCGATTTGTAATAATCCAATTTACGATTTCGGAAAGCAACCACGCTATCTTCCTTCCAAACCAGAGCTTTGGCAGTGCTTGTATATGCAGCCAAGGCTACCAAATCCAAACAATATCCTTTGGAGGTGTCAGGGGAAGCATTAAATTCTAATCCTTTCAATTGACCACTTAATGAAATAAGGTCGTCCGAAAATGGCTGAATAGCCTGATAAGCAGCTACACTTGCATAGAAATATCTACGACTACCCACGGGAGGATTTGTTGCGTCTAGTACAATAGCATTTTGAATAGCAAGATTACATTCACTTAAAACATCATTGTTTAAAATGATTTTGGACTTATTCTCACTACATGAAGTAAAAATAAATAGGGCGGAAACCGCAATGGTTAAATAAACTGAAAAGTTAATTTTCTTCGTTTTCATACTTTCGGGGGATGGTTTCACGAATTTAACGAAAAACGGAATGTAATAAAATAAAAAAGGCCACACATGGTGGCCTTTCCTAAACGAAGCGTTTATAAATTCTTAGTTTTTGTCATCTTCGATAACAATACCAGATACTTCTTTATATGGAGAAGCAACGGTAACAAAGCTTTTAAGACGTTTGATATCCTTTACTCGCTGTGTTGCTTTTTGGCGATTTCTAGCTTCTTTTCTTTTAAGTCTTGTAACTCCCATAACAAATAAATTTCTGCAAATATAAGGTTAATAATTAATTTTTCAAAATGTTTCCATCTTTATCGTAAAAAACAATGGTTTTAATCGAAGGATTGTTTAAAACTCCGGGATAATTACCAGTTAAATATCCACTGCCATATCCCAAATACACTTTTTTCTTTGAACCACTACTCATCTCGCAAATAGCTGAAACTGCCTTCAACGGAGCTTTAACATATTTAAAGGGTTTATTCGATTTAAACACTTTTGCCTTTGCGTTGTTTTGTGTGGCAATAAAACGAATATCGTTGTTGGGCTGATTTACCCAGCCTAACGATCTACCATCCCCCGAAACATTGAAACCTACATCTAAACCGTTTTTCCATGTTAGCTTGCCTGAATTGTTTAATAATACCCCACCGTACATGGCATCATCTGGACCATGCGTCACTCGAGTGTAGCTATTATTTCCAATACATAAAATGTCATCAAAACCATCTTGGTTGATATCCACCACCTGCATTCCATTAATGGGTCCCATTTGAGCTTCAAAAGGCAATGCATTAACCGTAAACGCACCACCATTGTTAATTAACAACAGGTGTTGAAATTCATTGGCGTACATCTTGTTTTGATTCAAATTGTCTTCCCCAAAAATATCTAGCATGGTTTGACCGCCAAATGCCGTATAATTGGTGAATTTCTTGTTTAAAAAGCTCGGGAATGCTACAACCATTTCGTCCATTTGATACATGGGATACTCCTGACCATTCTTCAAATAACTTAAAAAGAAATCGTGTCGGCCGTTTTTATCAACATCGGCCCAATAAATGGTAACAGGTTCACTTTGTCTAGCACAAATAAAAGAATTGGTCCCTTTGTTGCCGATCACATAATCCAAATCGCCATCATTATCAATATCCACTGGGGCGATACTATTGTACCAACCAGAATATTTTAGAGTTCCAGCTTCTTCGGAAGCATTGACAAATTTACCTCCTACATTTTTCATAAAAACAATAGGTGTAAATTCACCCACCAACATCAAGTCTACTTTATTATCGTTGTTGTAATCAGTGAAAATAGCTTCACTGATCATACCTGGCATAAATAAATCAGGTACAACGGTTTCTGTAACATCCGTGAATTTACCTTTGTCATTTCTCAACAAGTAACTTCTAATTTCAACGAAAGGATAGAAGTTGGGTAACACACGACCGGCAACAAATAAATCTAAATCACCATCATTGTCATAGTCCCCTGCTGAAACCGAACTAGAGCTACCAATTACCTTGGGCAATCCACCTGCTTTTTCAACGAAATTACCTTGACCCTTATTTTCATACAGATGATGTAAATAATTATTATTTGGCCAAGAGAATTCACTTCCACCCGCTGCTACGTACAAATCCAAATCACCATCATTATCCATATCGAACAATAGGCTTCCAGTAACATCTGAAGGTAAGTTCTTCCAGGGCTGAGAAGGAGCCAAATTAAAACGTCCATTTTTCTGTTGGATAAACAACTTTGAACCTGATCCACCAGAAGCATTTCCAATGAAAACATCCAATAAACCATCATTGTTTACATCACCACTGGTCAAACCTGGACCTTGCATGGTAAAACGATGAGGCAATAAAGGTTCACGTTTAAAATCGGGTGTTTCTTGATCCTCGTGTTTGAAGTCCAAAAAGTCTGCACTTTCTTCGTTTAACAATACGTTTTTCGCTTTACTTAGCTTTAAAATTTCACTGCTGCCTGTGCCAAATTGATCCACATCGATTTCAGTCAATTGACCCTGTTTTAAATCATTAGACGTTAGTTTTTTTACCTTTCCATTTAGTAAAACAATTTCAATGTATTCAATTGGATTTTCGCTATTAAACCCGATATGTATTAATTGGTCTGAAGAACTTAAATATCCCTTGATGGGAGATTTTTCAAATAAACGTATTTGATTTTTATCTTTAACAAATACCTTGGTTCCTTCAGTGGACTTATTGGATTTCGATTTAATTTTTAAATTATAGAAGTTTTCTGATTTTACTGTGTTTTTATAGATCAATGGCGCATCACCTTGATTGCACACAACCAAATCAATTTGTCCATCATTATTCAAATCGCCATACGCAGAACCTGTACTTAAAGTGGGTTCTGAAGTACCGGCTTCTAGAGCTTTGTTGCTGAATCCTTGTCCTTGGTTATTGATATACAAGTAATTGACCAATTTTTCGAAGGGAAGTTTTTCCAGAACTTCTTTATGCGTCACTTTGCCACCTTTGGTTTGTTCTTTGCGGTTTTGATACAACACAAAGTCCAGGTTGGTTACGTCTCTATAATAGCCGTTTGTTACAAATAAATCTTGGAAACCATCATTGTTGAAGTCACAGAACAAGGGAGACCAACTCCAATCCGTACGAGCAATTCCGTACAAATAACTTTGATCGGAGAATTTGCCATCTCCCATATTGATTTGCAACACATTCTTCATGTACTGCTTTCCGTAGTTGTTCTTTTTACTTACTGTTACGAAGTCGTAATCACGCGGGCCCAATAGAGTCATGAAACGCTTGGGACTTTCGGGCAGCATATCCAATGTCAATAAATCAATTCTTCCATCGTTATTAACGTCGGAAACGTCGCTTCCCATGGAGTTGTTAGAAATGTGCTTAAAAGAAGTATTGCATTGATCAGAGAACGTTCCATCTCCATTATTAATATAGAAATAATCAGGAATATGATAGTCATTACAAACATAAAGATCCATCAATCCATCGCCATTGTAATCAGCGGGTGTGGCGCTTAAACAGTAACCCATGGCTAACATTCCAGCAGATTCAGTTATATCGGTAAACGTTTTCCCGTCGTTTCGTAAAAATTGTTGACGAGAAGTGGCATCCATTTTAAGCGTTTTTTGGAATGGCACGTTGATATCGGACCAGTATTTTTCTGCGTGATTTCCAATGTACACATCCAAATCTCCGTCGGCATCGAAATCGAAAAATGCTGCACAACTAGTATTTCCGGAATTGGCAAGATTCCATTTTTCGGCTTCTTCTGAAAACTTCAAATTGCCTTTATTGATGAAGAGTTTATTTTTTTTCTTTTCGGGGGATGTTGAAGGCCCGCTACTACACACATAGATATCCAAAAGTCCATCGTTGTTTATATCAATCATGTAAACTCCTGTCATCCATTGATTGGTGGCTACGCCTGCAGATTGGGTAATGTCTTCAAACTTGAAATCGCCCTTATTCAAGTAAAGGGCTGAACTTCCAGAATTGGAAGCAAAATACAAATCGTTTAAACCGTCGTTGTTGATGTCTCCCATTCCCACACCTGAGCCATTGAAGAGATAATGGTAAGTGAATTGATTCAAAGAGTCGTTTTCGGGGACAATATTCTTAAAAGTCACACCGGAAACATCAGATGGAATACTCTCAAAAATGGTTTCTTCGCTTGAATCGTTATTTGAATCAGAACAACTAGAAAATGTCATTCCCAGCGCCAATAGCCACAAAAATTTGCGGTTTAAAATTTTCATAATTTCAAAAATAGAAATTAATTAGGATTTTCTTACCTGATCGTACCTCAAGAATACAAAAAGTAGAAAAGTAAATCCCCACAAACTACTTCCCCCGAAAGAAACAAAAGGAAGTGGAATTCCAATAACTGGTACCAATCCAATGGTCATCCCAATATTTACGAACCAGTGAAAAAACAGTATGGATGCTGCACTATAGCCCAAAATTCTACCGTACACGTCTGATTGCCGTTCTGCCAAAAACACCAAACGAAGTAACAACATTAAATAGATACCGAAAAAGAAAGTGACTCCTAAAAATCCCCATTCTTCGCCTATGGTACAGAAAATAAAATCGGTGTGTTGCTCTGGCACAAATCCCATTTTTGTTTGAGAACCCTTCATGAAACCTCGGCCATCAATTCTTCCAGCACCGATAGCAATTTTTGATTGCTCAAGGTTGTATCCCATGCCTCGTTTGTCTTCCTTTAGGCCTAAAACGATTTCAATTCGATCCTTTTGATAAACTTTGAATATTTTATTGTAAGCATAACCCACCACTCCGGAAAACAACGAACTTCCAATTGAAATGGCTAAAATTAACAGTACAAACTGACGATTTTTTCTTCCGAAATACACCAATATACTACTAATTCCGAGTAATATTCCATACAGATAACCAAATGAAATATTCAAACTATTTAAGTAAATAGAAATAATAGAAAGTACACCAATCCACGTAGAAATTACGAGTATATAACCGGGTAATCCTTCTCGATACAAAACGAGGAAAAATGACAAATAAACCAATGCACTTCCTGTGTCATTTTGCATCAAAACTATAATCATCGGAACCATGAAAATTGCCAAAGAAATGGATATGTTTTTCCATCCTTTGAACTTCATTCCATATCCTCCCAAGAACTTGGCCAATGCCATACTTGTTGCAATTTTTGCAAATTCAGATGGCTGAATACCAAATCCCCCGAAACCAAACCACGACTTAGCACCAGCGACTTCCTTGCCAATAAATAGCACGAGAATATTGAGTAGTATTATGAAACCGTAGACATAGTACGATAAGTATTCTACCAATACTACATTGGCAAAGGCTATAGTCATGATAATCAAAGCTGACCCCGCAATCCATATCAATTGACGTGTTGCAATTGCCGACAATTGAAATCCAGTTTGATTCACATCAGATGTAACAGAATAAATATTTACAAATCCGATTAATACCAAAATACTAAACAAAATAATGGCAACAGAGTCCATTTTATTAAGCTGTGAAAGTTGTCGAGTACTTGGCATATTAAAACTCTAAAACGGTTTCTAAAATCCTTTTTTCCATCGCCGTATTTGAGGATGTTTGGGGATGTTTTAAATATTTCTCAATCATCAATGTAGCAATAGGTGCCGCATAGGTTGCACCGAATCCACCATTTTCAACAATTACGGCTATGGCAATTTTGGGATTGTCCTTAGGAGCAAAAGCGATGAATAAAGAGTGATCCTTACCGTGTGGATTTTGAGCAGTTCCGGTTTTACCGCATATTTCTATATCATTTACAGATGCCGCAAATGCTGTTCCTCCTGGTTGCATTACTTTCGACATTCCAGCCACAACCGTTTCGTAATGAATTCGATCGATAGAAGTTTGATGTTTTGTTTTAAATTTCTTTTGCCATTCAACATCTCTAATACCATTGATCGATTTAACGATGTGAGGAGTGTAATAGTATCCTCGATTGGCTAAAATCGCAGCTACATTGGCTAATTGAAGCGGTGTTAATAAGATCTCTCCTTGTCCAATCCCTAAAGAAATAACCATAGAGGATCTCCATTTGGGTCCATGTCTACGATTTAGTTGTTCAACAGACGGAATATTTCCACCAGATTCACCTAATAAATCAATTCCTGTAGGTTCACCCAACCCAAAACTTCTCCAATGTTTGGCCAACTGTTCGTATCCTTTTTGCACATTGGCATATTTGGGGTTGTCTATTATTTCTCTAAAAAGGGCGCAATAATAAGTGTTACATGAAATTTGAATGGATCCTTCTACATCCAATGGTCCACCATGTGGGTGACAACCTACTGTAATGCTTCCCATGCGATATCCACCGCCACAGCCTTTTCTGGATTCTGGTACAATGACCCCTTCCTGCAATCCAATCAATGCCAATACTGTTTTAACTGTACTGCCTGGAGGATAAACACCTTTAACCGCACGATTGTAAAGTGGTTTTTTGGGATCGATTAGCATTTTTCGGAATTCTTTATTTCTGCCTTGGCCAATCAAATCGTTGGGGTTGTAGTCAGGTTTGTTCACGAATGCTAAAACTTCCCCAGAACCCGGTTCTATAGCAACTACAGACCCTCGTTTACCCGATAATAATTTTTCTGCATATTGTTGCAATTCCAGATCCATAGAACTAATGAAATCGGGACCTGCAATAGCGGGATAATTAAAAGAATCATCATTAACTACACCGCGTTCACGATAAGTTCTATCCTGCCAAACGGTACGAATTCCTTTACGACCGCGCATGTAGGGTTCATAATATTTTTCAATTCCAGTAATCCCTACCAAGTCGCCCGGTTGATAATATGGGTCGTTTTTTAATAAATCTTCAGAAGCTTCTCCCAAATAACCAAATGCATGCGCTCCACCAATAATTTCATAGGAACGGTCGGTTCTCGGTTCAATATAAAATCCTTTTAAACGGTATAAGTTCTCACGAATTACCGTGTATTGACGCTCTGTTAAATTAGAATAAAACAATGCCGAATGATTATAGGCGTTGTTTTTCTGACGTTTTTTGGATTTGATCCAAGATTCCAGTAATAAAGAGTTGTATTGAGCGGTGTCGATCTCTAAAACTTCACAAAGAAAATCACGGTTTTTCGTTTCAATTTCGCGCGGGAAAATGAACAAATCATACATCACTAAATTCTTGGCAATAATCTTTTTGTTTCTATCGTAAATTACAGATCGAGCAGGGTATAATGTGATTTTATTTAGAGCGTTATTGATTGCTTTCTGCTCGTATTCTGTATTGAATAACTGTAAACTTGCAATTCTGTACAAAAAAATCAAAAAGAAAATAACAAATAAAACAATAAAGGTTTTGTAACGCTGTTTGTGAATATCAATCATAATCGCACGAATGATTATCGTCTAAAAATAGATTTAAACAACAGAATTAACAAGTATGATCCAACCGTTGAAACTATGGTGGTTCCTAAAATTCTTAAAAATCGTACCCACTCAAAAAAGTCCAATGCGAAAAACACAAAATGATGAATGAAAATGAGCGAAAAGGTGTAGTAAGTGAAAAATAACTGACCCTTGGTATCAACGTTTATATAGTTTTCTCCCTGTAATTGAATTGAATCTAAATCAATAAATCGACTATCGATCAAGTTTTTGAAAAAGACCATGAAAATACAACTTGCTGCATGCGTTCCAAATGAACCAGATAATAAATCAATAAACGTCCCAAAAACAAAGGCAATAATCAACTGTGCATACTTGTTGGTATTTATTGGCAATATCAAAAATAGCATTAAATAGGGCATAGGTCTCATCCAAAACCCCATATCTACTTCTTGAATGATAAAGGATTGTAAAAATGCCAATACCAAACCAATCAGAAATAATTTGATAAACTCAATCATTGTTGTTTGGATTAATGTTGCCTGACATATTTAACGAATCTAACTCATTTTTGAAATGATATTTGATGCAATACACATTGTTCAATCGACTGAAATCTGTGGCTAGTTTTACTCGAACTTCGTGATAATGTGATTTAGTTTCAGGATTGATATATTCAATGGTTCCGATAGGAATATTTGGAGGAAATATAGAAGAGTAATTGCTTGTAAGTATCTTCATCCCTTTTTTAATCGTCTCTGTGCGATTAACTTCTAATAACTCAGCATGATTGGAATTACTACCGTCCCATTTCAATACGCCTTGACGCAAATCCAAATCGGGAATGTATGGTGTGATTTCAAATTTTGAATTTAATAGCGACATACCTCTAGAAAAATTGTCGGTGCAATCCAATATTACACCAACCACACCCGAAGGACTAATTACGGCCATTCCTGGAGTTATTCCTTGCAATGTTCCATGATTGATGTAAAAAAAGTTATCTGGGGAGTTGGTTGAGTTACGGATTACCTTAGTAGTAATGTAACTATATGCCGTTTTTAAATTGGGGAATTTGGCATTCAATGAATCGAAATATTGTGTATCTCGATAAGAATTATATTTATACGAATTCAAAGATAATTGATTTCTCAATGAAATATTTTCATTGCGCAATGCAATGTTTTCCTGTTTCAGATTGACAAATTCAGTAACATTGGATTTCCATTGATCAATGGTTCTGAAGAATGCAGTACTGCTTTTGAAATAAAACGAATGCTGATAAATATGGTATCTTAAGACTTGATTAACAGAAAAACCGAATAAAATTAATGCGAATAGTGGATACGAGTTGAGTTTAATCCATCGTATGAGAATCCACATAGGCTAGTTGTATATTAGTTTACTTTTGAAAATCTGAAATTTATATAACTGGGCTATTAAGCCGTCATCAAAAACTTAAACTTACCAATGTTTTTCAAAGCAATACCTGTACCACGAACTACAGCCCTTAATGGATCCTCGGCAATATTTACTTTTAATTTGGTTTTGTTTGAAACGCGCTTATCTAATCCTCTCAACAATGCACCACCACCAGTTAACCAAATACCGTTTGTTAAAATATCCGCACTTAATTCAGGTGGAGCTTGTTCCAAAGCTCGTAAAATAGCTTCTTCTACCTTCATGATGCTTTTATCCAATGCACGCGCAATTTCATTGTATGAAACATGAATAGATTTGGGAATACCTGTCATCAAATCACGGCCATAAACAGCGTAATCTTCAGGTGGATTTTCCAATTCCTGTAAAGCACTACCGATATTTATTTTGATTTTTTCAGCGGTTCTTTCTCCAATCAATAAGTTGTGTTCACGACGCATGTATTCAACGATATCTAAGTTGAACTCATCTCCTGCAACTCGAATAGACTCATCGCAAACGATACCTCCTAAAGCGATAATGGCAATCTCGGTAGTTCCCCCTCCAATATCAATGATCATATTTCCTTGAGGTTGAGTTACGTCAATTCCTATACCCACTGCAGCGGCCATCGGTTCATGGATTAGGTAAACTTCTTTAGCTCCAGAGCGCTCAGCGCTATCTTTTACCGCTCTTTTTTCAACTTCAGTAATTCCCGATGGTATGCAAATAACCATTTTCAACTGTGGACTAATCCATTGTTGACGTTGATTCATCATTTTGATCATACCACGAATCATGTGCTCAGCAGCTTGAAAATCAGCAATCACGCCATCTTTCAAAGGACGAATTGTTCTAATTCCTTCATTCTCTTTTCCATACATTTGCATAGCCTCACGGCCAATCGCAATTACATTGCCAGTATTACGTTCCAAAGCAATGATGGAAGGTTCGTCAACAACTACCTTATCTTTATGTATAATGAGGGTATTGGCAGTACCCAAATCGATTGCTAATTCCTGTGTTAGAAAACTAAAAAGTCCCATTTAAAATTGTGCTAGGCAAATTAATTACAAAAGTACGTTATTATTCAAGCAGATTTTAAAGAAATTAAAAAATATTGCCTAATGAAATTGAAAATTGTTGTCTAGAAGCATCATCTCCAATTTTACCAATACCATATTCCAACCTAAAATCCATTTCCAAAAGTTTAAATCGAATGCCTAAACCTCGACTATGAACCCACGGATCTCGATTAGCCGTAGCCGTTAATTTGTAATTTGGTGTGCTGTAAATCAATGTGTTGTATGGATTGTTGTAATGCCATGGAGAGCCATCAATAAATGCCAAAGCGGCATCTCCCCAAATAAAAAATCTCAATGATTTTAAAAATGGTCCATTGATTGAATAGGAGGGAATCAAACTACTTACAGGTACTGAAATTTCAGATTGAATATTGAAAAAACTGGTTCCTCCTCGGCTCGCTGATTGAATTCCTCTAACATTACCGCCGATTTGTTGCAATGGATAATTACCGGTGAACGTGGAATTGTAACCAGAATTTATTACAAACTGATCGGCTTCAATCCATCCATTATTGCCCAAAATCCAATAAAACGAATTGATTTTACTCAGTGAATACCTGGCCTTTAATCCAGTTTCCCATAAAAACATTCTATACTTTTTTGCCAAATTAAACTGACCATTTATTGCAGATGTAATTCCTGTTTTATCTGGCATTTTATAAAAACCATTTTCCCAATTCAAAAGATAATTAATTTTTAAATTCAGTCCATCATTTTGGAAATTTAGTTCGTCTTTCACTCCCAGGTTTAATGTATGAAGTTGCGTGTTGGAAATATTCAAATTTATCGAATTTTCCCCCATGTTTAATGGAATAATTTGATCTAAATGACTTTTTAATATTGAATTTATCTGTAATCCGCGATGATTATGTTTTCTTTTTAAAATCAAACGATAAAATCCAATTTCGTATTTTAAACTTCGGTTTCTTAAAATAGTGGAATTATTCAATGAGAATTGACGTAATCGATATTTAAATATCTGATTAATTACTCCTATTTGGAGTTGTGATTTATGCTGAAGTTCTATACCAATTCGCCTGCGATTGATATTCGAAAATGCCAATATAGAAAGTGAAGAATTTTTCAATAAACTTGGAAAATACCCTTCATAAAAAAGCGTAATCGGAGCGTTATACAATCGATCAACAGAAATACTCGAATTATATCCCAAATCCAGCTCTCTGTTTGAAAAATAATAGTTACTCGAAGCCGTATAATGCCAGTTTCGCAATGGTTCTGCCTTAATATTTTGTTTGGAATGAATTTTTTCGTTGTTTTTTCGGGGGATGGATTTGCTGTTTTTATTAAACTCAAAAGGACTAACAAACAACTTATTAGAATTCCAAATTGTTGTCTTATTCACATGGGTTGAGTCTATTTTAATTGTGTCAAAAGAATAGGTCACTTTTTTGATGGTATCGGAAATGAGTATTTCGCTATTTTTAACTAAAACGCTGAAATGAACTTCATTGTTCAATAAATAAAACTCTAGATAATTTTCACTATTGACTATGTTCTTTTGCTGATAAAAATATCCTTTTGTTCCCATCGCGAAAGTTTTCCATTCACCGGTTTTTGAATCCTGGATATAATGATTGACTTCCGAATGATTTCCCGATTTACGTATGAATGAAAAATGATTGGTTGATTCGGAAATGAAATTCTCGTAATCGATGGATTCTTTCACAAACACATTTTTAAAGAGAGTATCCGTATGAGTAATTTGAAAATCTAATTGTGAGTTATCAATATTTAATATCAATCCCAATAATTGAACCGAATCATTCAGAATGCACTGTGTTCTAATTACAGCAAACAGTAGCTTTTGATTTATTTTCTGTGCAACTTGAATTGTTGAATTAAAGCCATTTACTTTTAATTTGTATTTTAAATGATTCATCAAATTACTGTTAAATGTATCATTTGAAACTACAGCCAAATTCACAGTTGAAGTACTCCGTTCTTTCCAATTTGAATCATAAAAAATTTCATTATTAAGTGGAATTGGAATGTTTTTAATTTTAGGTTTTTGTCTAAAATCTTCGTAAATCAATAAGTTATTTCCAGTAATATCCAATTCTAAACGGTTTATATTCAATCTTCTCGCCGAAATCTGGACATCTGAGTTGATTCCAGCATTAAATCCCATGGATTCAATTTCCAGCACACGTAGTTTTAACCAGTGACTAAAACGTTGTTCGAAATTAAAATAGAAAGTTCGCTCAAAACTGTTTGCGTTTTTCAATAGAAGCCAAAATGCACCATTTATACTGAGCCCTTTTTCTTTTTCAAACAAATACCAAACGATAGTTCCAAACAACTCTTGGTATTGACTCTCAATGAAGTTAATGTTATCGAATTTACCTTGCCTTGCTAAATAACTAAATTGTTCAAATTCATTAAAAGTTAATGACTTGGAAAAATAATTACAAAATCCATCAACCAACCAAATAGGCGGTTTTATTGCATTCGGACTCAATTTTTCCCGTAATAAAATCCCTCCTAAATATTCCTGCAAATAGTGTTTTGCTATATAATACCGAATGTCTCTTTTTAGGTGTTGTATTTCATCTGAAATGTGTATTCTTGAAATTAAAGGATTTTGGTTAAATAGTATGCTCAATTCAAATGAACTTGAATCTGATACGAAGAACAATCGAATCTGATCATTCATTTTGTAAGATAAACTTTTATTCAGCTCGTTAACAGCCAATCGAGCAATTAAAAAACATGAATCCAGGTATTTACTTACAAATTCTTGGTGTCTAGGTTCGTTGATATCAACAACAAATTCTATGTTCCCCTGGCGATAGGTTGTCCATTTGGTCTTGTTTTTTTTTGAAACTGCTTCATTAATTATTGAAAACGAATGGCTTTTGTGAAAAAAAGTATCACAATGGTTATAGCACGAACCTCTCAACATGGAAACCTGGGCAGTCCGCGTTGAAAACATACCACAAACAGTTGCAACCGAGCCGGATTTAATGGATGGGTTATCGCTGATTGGTATCCCCAAAACTTCAAAAGGAAGCAGCGTCCAACATCCCCAAAAAAGTAAAAACAAATAAGATGTTTTAAATTTAGATATCAATGGTAGAATCTTCTTTTTCAATGGTTTAGCTGCTTTTATTGGGAAATGCTAGAGTATCATTGGCAACTTGAATTCATAATTTCAAATTCCACTGATTAGGGATTTAGTCAAATATAACAAAGAATCATCAATTCAGTATAAATCTATACATAAAGAGAATTTGATTTTTTCATTCCATCGATAAATTGTAGCTTTGAATATGCATTCTACGCAGTATTATATTGATTTAGAAGATCGTTTTGGAGCACATAATTATCATCCCATTCCAGTGGTAATTGAACGAGGTGAAGGAATTTTTGTTTGGGATGTGGAAGGAAACCAATATTTTGACTTCTTATCTGCATATTCCGCTGTAAATCAAGGACATTGCCACCCTAGAATTATTCAAGCGCTTAATCAACAAGCAAGTAAATTAACCTTGACTTCTCGTGCATTTCATAATAATGTGTTGGGCGAATACGAAAAGTATATTACCGAGTTATTTGGGTATGATCGTGTTTTGCCGATGAATACCGGGGTAGAAGGTGGTGAGACCGCAATTAAATTAGCTAGAAAATGGGGTTATGAAGTGAAGGGAATTCCACAAAACCAAGCGGTGGTATTATTTGCAGATGGCAATTTCTGGGGAAGAACCATTGCCGCAGTTTCTTCGAGCAATGATCCAGATAGTTTTGGGAATTTCGGACCATTCGTGCCCAATTTCAAATCCATACCTTATAATGATCTAGACGCATTAGAAAAGGCCTTACAAGATTCGAATGTTTGCGCATTCATGGTAGAACCCATTCAAGGCGAGGCTGGGGTAGTTGTTCCTGATGATGGCTATTTACAAGGTGTTCGCGCCCTTTGTTCTAAGCATGAGGTGTTGTTTATTGCCGACGAAGTTCAAACTGGAATTGGTCGAACTGGAAAATTAACCTGCTGCGAGCACGAAAACGTTAAACCCGATTTATTGATTTTGGGTAAAGCTTTAGGTGGAGGAGTACTTCCAGTAAGTTGTGTTTTGGGAAATGACGAAGTCATGCTAACGCTTAAACCAGGACAACATGGTTCTACTTTCGGGGGAAATCCTCTCGCTTGTGCCGTCGCAATGGAGTCGCTAAAAGTCATTACTGACGAAAAATTGGTTGAAAATTCCGAGAAAATGGGATCTGTTTTCCGCGAAAAATTGCAAAATATGAATTTACCTATGGTAGATTTTGTTCGAGGTAAAGGATTGTTGAACGCCATTAGAATTGAACCTTTTAATGGTGGGAAAAAAGCATACGATGTTTGTATCCAATTAAAAAAGAATGGGTTACTAGCAAAACAAACCCATGAACATATCATTCGATTCGCACCTCCTTTGGTTATTTCTGAAGAGCAAATTCTAAAAGCTGCTGAAATAATTGAAAAATCTCTTCGCGAAATGATGCAATAATGAGAAAATAATATTATTTTTGCATTCCTTTCAGCTCGGGTGGCGGAATAGGTAGACGCGCAGGACTTAAAATCCTGTTGACAGTAATGTCAGTACGGGTTCGATTCCCGTCCCGAGCACCAAATGCGCACTACCGCAATTTTATCTCTGGTGTTAGTGCTTTCCCTAAGTTTTTGTACTAATAAACTACCCGAAGGCGCTTTTTACATCTCGGAAAACGATACTTCTTATACTGAAGATATTCGTTCCATTTCCAAAAAAATCAACGCAAATCCCAACGATCCACAAAATTATTATCTAAGAGGTAATTCTTTTTACTTTTTGGATCGATTTAATGATGCTGCTCGCGATTACAAGATGGCCGCAACACTCGATTCAAAAAATCCATTGTATTCATTTAAAGTAGC
>JACCDS010456202.1_pt1 | contig 18011 bp, 9 predicted proteins | sample 7446441 | NCBI WGS metagenome assembly JACCDS01 (sample SAMN15323445, study PRJNA562643) | freshwater metagenome | isolation source: river surface water | place: USA:Blue River Watershed | collected 2017-08-17
GGAACTGGGTCTTCTTCTCGCCCAGACCCTTGGCGTATAAATCACCAGCAATCTGGTCGACAGCTTGTTGATGGTTGAGACCGTCGTAGGCGCCAGAGTCGATACAGACGCCATGCTGTTTGTCGCCGTACCACTCCTGCCAGGCTTCCGGATCAAAGGTTTCGCCCTCAACGGCGATGACCTGCTTCATCGGCAAGTCGTACTTCTGGGCGAAAGCAAAATCACGTTCATCATGAGCTGGCACGGCCATCACGGCGCCGTCGCCGTAACCCATCAGCACATAGTTACCCACCCACACCGGTACCTGCTCACCGGTCAGCGGGTGCGTCACGGAGAAGCCGGTATCGACGCCGGACTTTTCCATGGTCGCCAGATCGGCTTCAGCCACGCCACCCTGTTTGCAGTCGGCGATAAACGCTGCAACCGCCGGGCTTTGTTCGGCAGCGCGGAGTGCGAGCGGATGCTCCGGAGCCACGGCCACATAGGTCACACCCATAATCGTGTCGGCGCGTGTGGTGAACACCCACAGTTGTTCGTCCTGACCGTCGAGCGTGTAGGGGAATGCGAAACGCACACCCACGCTCTTACCGATCCAGTTTTTCTGCATCAGGCGTACCTGTTCCGGCCAGCCGGTAAGCGAATCCAGATCCGACAGCAATTCATCGGCGTATTTCGTGATCGCCATGTAGTACATGGGGATCTCACGCTTTTCGATCAGCGCACCTGAACGCCAGCCTCGGCCATCAATCACCTGCTCGTTGGCCAGCACAGTGTGATCCACCGGATCCCAGTTCACTGTCCCCAGTTTTTTGTAGATCAGGCCCTTCTCAAAGAGGCGGGTGAAGAGCCACTGTTCCCAGCGGTAGTACTCGGGGGTACAGGTCGCCAGTTCACGCGACCAGTCGAAAGCAAAGCCCAGGCGCTGCAGCTGCGCACGCATGGCGTCGATGTTTTCGTAGGTCCACTTGGCTGGCGGTACGTTGTTTTGCAGGGCGGCGTTTTCGGCGGGCATGCCGAAGGCGTCCCAGCCCATGGGTTGCAGCACGTTGTAGCCCTGCATGCCGTGATAACGCGCCAGCACATCGCCAATGGTGTAGTTACGCACGTGCCCCATGTGCAGCTTACCGCTTGGGTAGGGGAACATGGAAAGGCAGTAGTACTTGGGTTTGTCCGGGTTCTCGACAGCGAGATCGGTGCGGGCATCGTGCCAGTGTTTTTGCGCGGCCGTCTCAATGTCGGCGGGCAGATATTTTTCCTGCATGGCGTTTTATCGTTATCAGAGCATCAAAACGCCAGATTATACCGGCCCGAGAGTCTTTCTCGGGCCGGTGGTGGTCGGCTTAACGTGCCAGGTTGGCAGGCGTCATCGCCTGATGCCAGAAACGGGCGATGGCACCACCGCTGACCAGCGCCATATCTGTCATTCGACCATAGTGACGGTACAGCCAGCCGAAGCCATTCGGCTGCTCGGTGTAGTCCGGTGTCACCGGCAGACCGGCTTCGTCACCGATGCGCTCGATAAAACGATCCATCAGCGCTTTAGGTGTGCTGTCGGCGGCCAATTCCTGGCAGGTCAGATCCCACAAAACCTTGGCACGGGCTTCGCTGATGCCGGCACGGCGGGCAAACCACGGCAGTACTTCAGGGTACGGCGGGGCTTTTTTAACGTCTTGTTTTTTTGTGTTTTTCATGTCGTTTCTCCAGGGGCGAGGGCTGTTGGCCCCCGTTGTTTATGCAAACCACCTTTTTGTGAAAGATGGTTTTGTTGCACTGCACAACATTATGGAGGGTATAACGCTCGTTTTCAAGGTTTGTTGACCAAGGCGGAAAAAATCTTTTGTTTCATGGCGTTATAAAACGGAATCCTTTAGCCGGATAATACGGGTATGAATGAACCGTCTTCCGCCGCTATGGCTGCCTCACCGATTCCTGAAGCCTTTGGCGGTCCCGTAGGCGGTGGTGTTGCGGCTAACCGGCAGCACCCAATGTTAGATGGCTTGAATGAGCCACAACGGCAAGCCGTATGTCTGCCGGCCGAGCACGGACTGAATCTGGCGGGTGCCGGCTCGGGCAAGACCCGGGTACTCACAACGCGGATTGCCTGGCTGATGCAGACCGGGCAGGTGTCGCCGCAGGGGATTCTGGCGGTAACCTTTACCAATAAAGCAGCGCGCGAGATGCTGACGCGCCTGTCGGCGATGGTGCCGATTAATGTGCGCAGCCTCTGGGTGGGGACGTTCCACGGGCTTTGCCATCGTCTACTGCGAACGCACTGGCGTGCTGCAAGGTTGCCGGAGACCTTCCAGATTCTGGATACGGGTGACCAGCAGGCGGCGATCAAGCGCCTGATCAAGGCAATGGGCGTGGATGAAGAGCGCTTTCCGGCGCGCGACATGATGCATTACATCAATGGCTTAAAAGAACAGGGTATTCGTTCGGGCCAGGCGGAAGCGTATGACGCACATACGCGTCGCAAGGTGGAGATTTACGCCGAATACGAGGTGCAATGTCAGCGCGAAGGTGCGGTCGATTTTGCCGAGCTGTTACTGCGTGCCTATGAGTTGTTACAACAGGATGAGGCGCTGCGTACGCATTATCAGCAACGTTTCCGCCACATTCTGGTGGATGAGTTCCAGGATACCAACCCACTGCAGTACGCCTGGTTACAATTGTTATGCGGCCCGCAGGCGGCTATTTTTGCCGTGGGTGATGACGATCAGTCGATTTATGCCTTCCGTGGCGCGGATGTGGCCAATATGCGTGCGTTTGAGCGCGATTACGCCAAGGGCAATGTCATCCGCCTCGAACAGAACTATCGTTCGCACGGCAATATTCTGACGGCAGCCAATGCGTTAATTACCAACAATGCGGATCGGCTCGGTAAGAATTTGTGGACAGATGCCGGCGAGGGCGAAAAGATCCGTGTTTTCCAGGGCGTGTCTGATCTGGATGAAGCACGTTATATCGTCGAAGAAATTGGTGAGCTCAAACGCGAAGGGATGCCGCGCCATCAGATGGCGCTGCTGTACCGTTCTAATGCGCAATCTCGCGTACTGGAACACGCCTTATTCCAGGCGGGTATTGCCTATCGGGTGTACGGCGGTTTGCGCTTCTTCGAACGCCAGGAAATCAAACATGCGCTGGCCTATCTGCGGCTCATTGCCAATCAGGATGACGATACCGCCTTTTTGCGCGTCGTGAATTTTCCGACGCGCGGGATTGGTGCGCGCAGCCTGGAGGCCCTGCAGGCCGAGGCGCGCCAGCTCAACAGCAGTTTGTACAATGCCGCGGCAAGCCTCACCGGCAAAGCAGGTACGTCGGTCGGCCAGTTCGTTCGACTCATTGAAGGTTTGCGCGCCGAGACGGTGGGTTTGTCATTGCCCGAGGTGATCGATCATTTGCTGGATCGATCGGGGTTGCGTCAGCATTATCAGGCCGAGCGCGAAGGCCAAGACCGTCTGGAAAACCTGGAAGAGCTGATTAACGCGGCCGCAACGTTTTCTGAAGACCCGGAAGCGCTGCACAACATCGACCGTGAGACGGGTGAGGCGACCAGTCTGCTGGCAGACTTTTTGGCGCACGCGGCGCTGGAGGCCGGGGAGCATCAGGCTGGTGATCAGGATGATGCGGTGCAATTGATGACGGTGCACTCCGCCAAGGGATTGGAGTTTTCGGCGGTGTTTATTGTCGGCCTGGAGCAGGGCTTGTTCCCCCATGAAAACGCGATGATGGCGCGTGATGGGCTCGAAGAAGAACGTCGCCTGATGTATGTGGCCATTACGCGGGCGCGCCAACGCCTGTATCTGTGCCATGCGCAGACGCGCATGCTGCACGGTCAGACACGTTACTGTTTGCCTTCCTCATTTCTGGATGAATTGCCGGATGCCTTGTTGCATCGGTTGAGCACGGTGCCGGCCTGGTCGACGACAGTGGGCGGTGGTCGTGGCGCAGGGAGTCACTGGAATAGCGGCAGCTGGGCGAAGGCGCCGGATGTGGATATGGCCACGCGCGTTGCGGCACGTGCTGCAGCCAGCAGCCAGAGCGCTGGTGGCTTCCACGTGGGGCAGAATGTACGACACGCCAAGTTTGGTGCGGGCGTCATTCTGGCGGCGGAGGGGCGCGGTGATGAAGCACGTGTCCAGGTTCGATTTGGCGCAGGGCAGGCGGGCACCAAGTGGCTGGCATTGGCTTATGCCAAACTGGAGGCGGCATGACACAGCAAAAAGAACGTTGGTTGAAGTTGTTGTCACCCGAACGACTGGGTGCCGCCACAGAGCATGCGGTGGGACATTCGCCGGATCGGAGCCGTTTCCAGCAGGATTACGACCGTATCGTCTTTACCTCGGCCCTGCGTCGACTCAAAGATAAGACGCAGGTTTTCCCGCTGGCGCAGAGCGATTATGTCCGTACTCGTTTAACGCATAGCCTGGAGGCTTCCTGTGTGGGGCGATCACTGGGGGCGATGGTGGGGCGGGCGATTGTGGATCGTCATGGCCTGGCGCCCGAGGTACACCCCTCGGATTTCGGTGCCGTGGTCGCTGCGGCCTGTCTGGCGCACGATATCGGTAACCCGCCGTTCGGCCATGCCGGTGAAGACGCCATGCGCGCCTGGTTTGCCTCGCATAATGCGTATTTAGCGGGGCTGGATCCGGATCAGCGGGCGGATCTACTCAACTACGAAGGTAATGCCCAAGGCTTTCGGATTCTGACGCATTTGCAGAACCCGACGAATCCCGGTGGTTTGCAACTCACCTGTGCCGTGCTGGCGACCTTTGCCAAGTACCCGCGTCGCTCTCATCTGGATGTGCCGCTGGACGGCAAGAGTGCACGCAAGTTCGGTTACTTCCAGGCGGAGTCGGCGCTGTTTGCCGAAGTGGCGGAGACCGTCGGCTTGGTGCCGCGTGCCGAAGGTGCCTGGTTCCGGCATCCACTGACTTTCCTGGTGGAGGCGGCCGATGACACGTGTTATCTGGTGGTGGATATTGAAGACGGTGTGCAGCAAGGTTGTGTATCAGCCGAGCAAGCCGAAGCATTGTTGCTGGATCTGGCCGGCGGCATTGAAGGGGCGTCACGTCTGAAGCATCTGGATGATCCGAAACGCCGTATCGAATATCTGCGCGCGCGCGCGATTGGCCGATTGGTGGATGAGGCGGCCCGGATTTTCCTGGAGAACGAGGCAGCGATTCTGGACGGATCGTTTGATCAGGCCCTGTTTGATGTGTCGCCCGTGGGGGCTAGCCTGCAAAAGGTGCGTCAGGTGGCCGAAGAACAGATCTACAACGCACGACAGGTGATGGAAGTGATGGCTGCCGGCTACGAGGTGATTAGTGGTTTGCTGGATGGTTATGTAGCCGGCGCCTGTGGCCCGCAAAGTGCGCGCAATCGCGTGTGGGCCAATCTCTTACCAGCGGATTTTGATCGTACGGCGGGCGACAGCAACTATCTGCGTTTGCTCCAGGTCGCTGACATGATTGCCGGGATGACTGATTCGTATGCGGTGTCTGCCTACCGTCGTTTGAAGGGTATTGAACTGCCGGGTTAACCGGTGGGTATGACAGATGTTGCCTGATTTCGTTCACCTGCGTTTGCATTCCGAATATTCGATTACGGACGGGATTGTCCGAATCGACAACGCCGTGGCGCGTGCGCGCGATGACGGCCAGCCGGCACTGGCCCTTACCGACCTGGGCAATGTCTTTGGTCTGGTCAAGTTTTATCAGGCAGCCCGTAAGGCGGGTGTGAAGCCGCTGCTCGGTGCAGATATCTGGGTGGGCAATCCGCAGGACCCGGATGCGGGTACGCGTCTGTTGCTGCTGTGTCGTAATAATGCCGGTTATCGCCAGCTCTGTGAACTCTTGAGCCGTGGTGCCTTGTTTAGTGGTCGACGCGAGCGCGTGGTGCTTGATCCGGCCTGGTTCCGCGAGGTGGGTTGCGATGGCCTGATTGCCTTGTCCGGTGCCGCCGAAGGTGATGTCGGGCAGGCTATCCTGCAAGGTCGCCTGGATGAGGCGATGGTGCGGGCGCGTGCCTGGAAGACGTTATTTGGTGACGGCTATTATCTGGAGGTTCAGCGTTATGGCCACCCGGATGAAGACGTGCTGGTGACGCAAACTGCGTTACTGTCTCTGGATGTGGATGTCCCCCTGGTGGCGACGCATCCGGTGCAGTTTGTCGAACGCGATGATTTCCGGGCACATGACGCGCGGGTCTGTATTGCGACAGGTTACACGCTGGCGGATAAACGTCGTCCGCGCGTGTTTACCGAGCAGCAGTATTTCCAGACGCGGGCCGACATGGCCGAACGTTTTTCCGATATGCCGCAAGCGTTGGCCAATGCCGTCGAGGTGGCCAAGCGTTGTAATGTGACGCTGACGCTGGGCAAGAGCTTTCTGCCAGATTTTCCGACGCCGCATGGCGAAGGCCTGGATGATTTTCTGGTGGCCGAAGCGAAACGCGGACTGGCCGAGCGCATGAAGCAGCTGTATCCGGATGAGGCAGTGCGCGCTGCCCGCCAGGCTGAATATGATGAACGCCTGGACTTCGAATGCAAGACCATCATCCAGATGGGCTTTCCCGGTTACTTCCTCATCGTGGCCGACTTTATTAATTGGGCCAAGAATAACGGGGTACCCGTGGGGCCCGGCCGGGGTTCAGGTGCCGGTTCGTTGGTGGCGTACTCGTTGGGTATTACCGACCTCGATCCGCTTGCCTATGCCTTGCTCTTCGAACGCTTCCTGAACCCGGAACGGGTGTCGATGCCCGACTTCGATATCGACTTCTGTCAGGACAATCGCTGGAAGGTGATCGAATACGTGCGCCAGAAGTATGGTGCTGACGCCGTGTCACAAATTGCGACCTTCGGTACCATGTCGTCCAAGGCGGTGATCCGTGACGCGGGCCGTGTGCTGGATCTACCCTATAACTTCTGCGACCAGCTATCGAAGCTGATTCCGGTGGTGCAGAACCGGCCGGTATCGTTGGCCGAGGCGCTGACGGCGGAGCCGCAGCTGCAGGAACGTTACGAGCGTGAAGAGGAAGTGAAAGAGCTCTTTACGCTGGCGAACAAGCTGGAAGATCTGACGCGTAACGTGGGTATGCATGCGGGTGGCGTGCTGATTGCGCCGGGAAAGCTGACGGATTTCTGCCCGTTGTATACCCAGCCCGGCGGCGATGCTGTGGTGAGCCAGGTTGATAAAGATGACGTGGAAAAAGTCGGCCTCGTGAAGTTCGACTTCCTGGGGCTACGCAACCTGACGATTATCGAGTTGGCGCTGGATTACGTGAAGCGCCTGACCGGCGAACGCCCCGATCTGAATGCGCTAGCGTTTGATGACCCCGCCGCTTATCAGATTCTTAAAGACGCCAACACCACGGCGATCTTCCAGGTGGAATCGGAAGGGATGAAAAAGCTGCTAAAGAAGCTGGCGCCCGACCGTTTTGAAGACATTATTGCTGTGCTGGCGCTCTACCGGCCGGGCCCTCTGGGTTCGGGGATGGTGGACGACTTTATTCTGCGTAAGAAGGGCTTGCAGAAGATCGACTATTTCCATGAGTCGCTCAAGGGCTGCCTGACACCGACCTACGGTGTGATCGTGTATCAGGAACAGGTGATGCAGATTTCGCAGCTGATCGGCGGTTATACGCTGGGCGCTGCCGATATGCTGCGTCGGGCCATGGGTAAGAAGAAGCCCGAAGAAATGGCCGAGCACCGTGGCATTTTCAGCGAAGGCGCGACCAAGAACGGCATCGATAGCAAGCTGGCCATGCAGCTGTTCGACCTGATGGAGAAGTTTGCCGAATACGGTTTCAACAAATCTCATACGGCGGCGTATGCCGTCGTGACGTACCACACCGCGTGGCTCAAAGCGCACCATGCCTCGGCATTCATGGCGGCAACGCTGTCATCGGATATGGATAACACCGATACGGTGAAAATTTTCCATGATGATGCACGGGCGAATGGATTAACGATTCTTGGGCCAGATATCAATCACTCGGAATTCCGTTTTGCGCCGGTCGATCCGAAGACGATTCGTTATGGTCTGGGGGCCGTGAAAGGCACGGGCGAAAATGCGGTGACGGCTATCGTGGCAGCGCGCGAGTCAGGTGGGCCCTTCAAGGATATTTTTGATTTCTGTCATCGCGTAGATCGTCGTGTGGTGAATCGCCGCGCGATCGAAGCGCTGGTGCGTGCCGGTGCCTTTGATGCGCTGGATGCCGAGCGTTCGCGTGTGCTGTCCCAGGTGCCGCTGGCGATGGAAACCGCCGAGCAGGCCGCGGCGAATGCGCACCAGAACAGCCTGTTTGGTATGGATGATCTGTCATCGCCACCGGTGCGCCCTGGCGCGCATGGTGGGCCGACGGGCGAACAGAGTTACCCCCGCTGGACAGATCGACAGCGGCTGATCGAAGAAAAGACGGCCCTGGGCTTTTTCTTTTCCAGTCACCCGTTTGATATCGTGCGGGCCGAAGTGCGTCCGATGTGTCAGACCCCGATCAGTAAGCTGGAAGTGGGTCGGGACGCCACCCTGGTGGCTGGTATCGTCACTGATGTGCGAACCCAGATGACTCGTCGTGGCAAGATGGCCTTCGTGACGCTGGATGATGGCGAAGGGCGTATTGAGGCGGCCGTGTTCAGCGAGCTGTTCGATGCGCAACGGCATAAGTTGCGCATGGATGAATTGCTCCTGGTCGAAGGCAAGGTGAGTCGTGACGAGTTCCGCGATGCACTCAAGCTGGGTGTCGACCGCCTGCTGACGTTTAATGAAGCCCGTGCCCAGTGGGCCCAGGGGCTGGAACTGGATCTCCGTGGGGTGGATATCCGCGGGCTAGGTGGCGTCCGTCGCTTGTACGATCTGTTGCAGCCATTTGCCCAGCTGGCTGAAGCCGCAACGGGCGGGCGTGGTTGCCCGGTGTCGTTGCTTTATAGGAACGGGGCGGCGGAGGTCGTTCTGGAAGTCGGTAGCGGATTGCGCGTGCGGCCCGATACCGACCTCATTGACGGTTTACGCAGTCTGCTCGGTGCCGACCGGGTCCGACTGGATTATCAGCTGGGCGCGCAGCAGCGCGTCCGTCAGGCTAAGACTGACGCCCCGTGGGCCTAGGACATCGGAAAAGCCCGAGCGTTCGATCATCGATGCCGGTTGATCATTCAGGCTGCAGATAATCAACTGTCCGCCCTGTTTGTTAAGGGTGCGGTTCAGCGTTTGCAAAATGTCGAGACCGGTTGTGTCCAGTGACACGGTTTTAGACATGTCGAGGATCAGGATACGGGTGTGATGTGTCGGATCTGCAACCAAGGCCTCGAGTTTGCCAATCGATGCAAAGAACAGCGATCCATAAATCTTGTACGCGGCAATACGTGATTGACCATCATCGCTGCTCAATGCGCCGGATCCGTAGTAGGCTTCGAGCGGAATGCGCTCGATCTGGGTGAGTTCCGACATGCGGTACAAATAGAAGAGGCAGGCGAGGATCATGCCCAGCTCTACGGCGAGCGTTAGATCGAAGACCACGGTGACGATAAACGTTGAAACGAGAATGATGCGGTAAGGCATCGGATAGCGTTTCAAGATGGCGAACTCGTGCCATTCGCCCATGTTCCAGGCGACCAGCATCAGGATGGCAGACAGCGCCGGCAGAGGCACGTAAACAGCTGCCGGTGCCGCAACGACCACGACCAGCAACAGGGTGAGCGCATGGAAAATGCCGGAAAACGGAGAGCGGCCACCGGCACGCACATTGGTCGAGGTGCGGGCGATGGCGCCAGTTGCAGCGAAGCCACCAAAGAGTGGCGCGACGATGTTGGCCAGACCCTGTGCCATGAGTTCCTGGTTGGGGTCATGTCGGTCATCGATGGCGGCGTCCGCAACGCGGGCCGAGAGTAGCGACTCAATGGCACCGAGCAAGGCGATAGCGATGGCCGGTTGAATCAGCTGGTTCAGGGTGGAGAGCGAGAAGGTGGGCAATGCCAGCGCCGGAATATCGCGAGGAATACCGCCGAATTTGGAGCCTATGGTTTCTACCGGGAATGAAAACGCGGCTTGTAAGCCGGTGGCGACCAAGAGTAGGGCTAGCGGACCGGGGATTTTGCCGAGTGCTGGAATCCAGCGACCGGCGCGTTTGTTCCAGAGAATCAGTGCGGCCAGTGAGATGGCCGACATGATGACGGTGGGGCTCTGCATGGTGCCGGCATAGTGCCAGAGCGTTTCCATGCGTTCAAAAAACTCTGCGGGCATACTCGGAATCTGCAGACCGAAGAAATCCTTGATCTGACTCATAAAGATCACCACGGCAATGCCATTGGTGAACCCGATGACCACGCTGATCGGGATGAACCGGATCAGCACGCCCATCTTCGTGAGACCCATCACAAAAAGTAGGATGCCGGCAATCATGGTGGCGACCATCAGGTTCTGGAAGCCGTAGATGCTGACGATGCCAAAGACGATGGGAATAAAGGCGCCAGTCGGGCCGCCGATCTGCACACGGGAGCCGCCGAGCAGCGAGATGATGAAGCCGGCAACGATAGCGGTCCAGATGCCTGCGGTGGGTGAACAGCCGGAAGCAATGGCGAAGGCAATGGCCAGTGGCAGCGCCAGCACCCCAACAGTGACGCCAGCAGCGGCATCTTTGGCGAGTTGTTCCGGTGTGTAGTCTTTAAGGCAGTCCAGCAGTTTGGGGCGGAACCGGGCGAGCGGGTATTTACCTGTTGATTTACTGCCCGCCATAGCCGCTGCCGGCTGGCCGGATCCTGTGAACTCCGCCTCGCTCATACACCCTCCCGGTGCCTATATGATGCGCACCCGGTCTTTTTGAGTGTTTTAGGGCGCCTGTAAGTTTCCTATAGTGTAACCGGTTATTTGACCCGCATGCCAGCCTGGGCACCCGAATCCGGGCTCAGGATGTACAGGCCGGGGGTGTTGCCATCGCTATCGGAGGCGGCGAGTACCATCCCCTCGGATAGGCCGAATTTCATCTTGCGGGGTGCCAGGTTGGCGACCATGACGGTGAGACGACCGATCAGCTGTGCCGGGTCGTAGGCCGACTTGATGCCGGCGAAGACCTGGCGGTATTTCGGCTGGCCATTTTCAGTTTCGCCAATATCCAGCTGCAGGCGGATGAGCTTGTCGGCACCTTCCACATGTTCGGCGTTGATGATCTTGGCAATACGCAGATCGACCTTGGTGAAGTCGTCGATGCTGATGTGTGCACCTTCAGTGGCTGCTTTGCTGTCCTGTTTCTGATCCACGGCTTTGTCGGCTTTCTGTTCTTTTTTCTTATCATTGGCTTTTTCAGCCTTGGAGGTTTCTGTTGCCTGCAGAGATTCGGCATTGGCCGCGATAAGGGCATCGACCATCGGTCGCTCGATGCGGTTCATCAGATGGGCGTAATCGTTGATACGATGGCCGGCTGGCAATGGCTGGCGGGCATCGGCCCAGGTCAGCGGTGCGCCGTTGAAGAAGCTTTCAATCTGACTCGCAACCGCTGGCAATACCGGCTTCAACAGCACCGATAGGCTGCGGAATAGATTAAGCGCCGTCGTCGCCACGATATGGAGTTGGTCGCGCTGTTCCGGGTCCTTGGCCAACAGCCAGGGTTGCTTGTCGTTGACGTAGAGGTTGGCTTCATCCGCGAGATGCATGATCTGGCGCATGGCGCGGGCGCTGTCGCGCGCTTCCATAGCGGCGGCAACCTCGGCCAGGGCTTCGTCCGTGACGATGCGATCAAATACCGCACGATCCGTTTCGCCAAGAGTGCCCTCGAATTGTTTCTTGATAAAGCCGGCACAACGGCTGGCGATGTTGACGTACTTGCCGACCAGATCACTGTTGACCTTGGCGATGAAGTCATCGAGATTGAGGTCGATGTCTTCCATGGTGCCGTTGAGCTTGCTGGCAAAATAGTAGCGCAACCATTCCGGGTTCAGCTTCTGTTGCAGGTAGCTTTCAGCAGTGATGAACGTGCCACGAGATTTCGACATCTTGGCACCATCCACCGTGAGGAAGCCATGGGCACAGATGCGGGTCGGTACTCGGAAGCCGCCTTCATGGAGCATGGCGGGCCAGAACAGGGCATGGAAGTAGAGAATATCCTTGCCGATGAAGTGAATCAGTTCGGTTTTAGCATCGGGCTTCCAGTAGGCATCGAAATCCAGGCCTTCCTTTTTGGCGAGTGCCTTGAAGGCCCCCATGTAACCGATGGGGGCATCGAGCCAGACATAAAAGTACTTGCCCGGGGCATCTGGGATGGCAAAGCCGAAATACGGTGCATCGCGCGAGATATCCCAATCACTGAGTTTGTTTTCGCCGGGGGTGCCCAGCCACTCCTGCATTTTGTTGGCGGCTTCGTGCTGCAGCACGGGGATCCCATCGGGTGCGCTGCGCGTGAAGTCGCGCAGGAACTGCTGGCAACGTGCGTCCGACAACTTGAAGAAGTAATGCTGCGAAGGCTTCAGAACAGGCACGCTGCCCGAAACGGCCGAGCGCGGGTTCTTGAGTTCTGACGGAGTGTAGGCGGCACCGCAGGACTCGCAGTTGTCACCATATTGATCGGCGGCCCCGCACTTGGGGCATTCCCCTTTGATGAAGCGATCTGGCAGGAACATGCCCTTTTCTTCATCGTAGTACTGTTCAATCTCGCGCGTTTCGATGAGGCCGGCATCGCGCAGATTGCGGTAGATCGTCTCTGCGCATTCGCGGTTTTCGTCGCTGTGCGTGGAGTGGTATAGATCAAAGGCAATGTTAAAGCCTGTGAAATCACGCAGATGTTCCTGGTGCACGCGGGCGATCAGCGCTTCCGGGGTGATGCCTTCCTTTTCGGCGCGCAGCATGATGGGCGTACCATGCGTGTCGTCGGCACAGACATATGTTGCATTGTTGCCGATGAGCTTTTGAAAACGCACCCAGATATCGGTCTGGATATATTCGACCAGATGACCCAGGTGGATGGCCCCGTTAGCGTAGGGCAGCGCGGAAGTGACGAGCAGAGTACGTTTCATGGGCGCAATTTTAGCCGATTGGGGCGATCTGACAGGGTTTTTTAGCGAATTTGACGGGCGATCGGGCGTAAAATTGCCCGATTAGCGAGTTGCTGGCCCATGCAGGTCGCAACCATTGATCCCCTTCTGCTGACGGAGTCCGTATGAGCCCTTCTGAACAAAACGCTGTGCTGGCCCAGGCTGGCGACCTTCTTACAGCCCTGATTGATCCGGTCACGGAGAAACCTTATTGGGCGGCTAATCAGGTGGCAGGCGCTCTGGCCCTGACCGATGGTGGGTTGAGCGTCCGGGTCACCGTGGGTTATCCGGTGGCTCTGGCGGCGACGTCGATTGAAGCGCAAATTCGTGCTGCTTTGGCTGGGCTGGGCGTGCCGGTGACGGTGGCCGTGCTAGGTCAGATCGACGCGCATGTGGTGCAGCGTAATTTGCCGTTATTAAAGGGCGTAAAAAATCTGATTGCGGTAGCTTCAGGTAAAGGCGGTGTTGGTAAGAGTAGTACCGCCGTGAATCTGGCGCTGGCGTTGTCGCGCCATGGCGCCCGGGTTGGCTTGCTGGATGCCGATATTTACGGCCCTTCCATTCCACAAATGTTGGGCATTGGTGGGCAACAACCCCATTCACCGGATGGTAAGCATATCGAGGCCTTGCAGGCCCATGGCATCGCCCTGATGTCCATCGGTTTTCTGGTCGATGCCGAATCTCCGATGGTTTGGCGCGGCCCGATGGTGACCTCGGCGCTGGAGCAGCTGCTGCGCGACACCTTGTGGGGAGAGCTGGATTATCTGGTGGTGGATATGCCCCCGGGGACCGGCGATATCCAGCTGACTCTGGCGCAGAAGGTGCCGGTGACGGGTTCGGTCATCGTCACGACGCCGCAGGATATTGCCTTGCTGGATGCGCGCAAGGGGATTCGCATGTTTGAAAAGGTGGGTGTGCCAATTCTGGGCATTGTCGAGAATATGTCGATGCATATCTGCACAAACTGCGGCCATGCCGAACCAATTTTCGGCGAAGGGGGCGGGGCTGCGCTGGGTGCTGATTATCAGGTGCCGTTGTTGGGCAAGTTGCCGCTCGATTTGCGGATTCGGGCCGGTCTGGATGCGGGGCAACCCATTGTAGCGGCGGATCCGGACTCGGCGATCAGCCAGGAATATCTGACCATCGCCCTAAAGGTTGCCGGTGCCGTGGCGGCCAGAGCGCGGGATACCAGTCATAAGTTCCCCAAAATCGTCATCGAGTAGGTGTCGGAGCCTCACACAGGGTACAATTTCCGCCAATTTTCATGAATTTGCGTTCCTTCAAGGAATCTCTGGAGCCGGTATGAGCATCAAGTCTGATAAGTGGATCCGTCGCATGGCCGAACAGCACGGCATGATTGAGCCGTTTTCGCCGGATCTCGTGCGCGAAGTGAATGGCCAGAAGATTGTGTCTTACGGCACGTCCAGCTATGGATACGACATTCGTTGTGCCCGCGAATTCAAGGTGTTTACCAACATCAATAGCACGGTCGTTGACCCGAAGGAATTCGATCCGAAGTCTTTCGTTGAAGTCGAATCAGATGTTTGTATCATTCCGCCAAACTCGTTTGCGCTGGCCCGTACGGTGGAATACTTCCGTATTCCGCGTAGCGTGCTGACGGTGTGTCTGGGTAAGAGCACCTATGCCCGTTGCGGCATTATCGTGAACGTGACCCCGTTTGAACCGGAATGGGAAGGTTACGTCACCCTCGAATTCTCGAACACCACGCCGCTGCCTGCCAAGATCTACGCTGGGGAAGGTTGTGCTCAGGTGCTGTTCTTCGAGTCTGATGAAGTTTGCGAAACGTCGTATAAAGATCGTGGTGGCAAGTACCAGGGTCAGGTCGGTGTCACACTCCCGAAAATTTAAAGCTGTAGACTCAACGAGTTGGTTGTATTGCGCGCCGCGTGTTCTGGCTGATGCCTGCACGCGGTGTTTCCTTTCTGGCTGAGGAGCCGCTGCTATGAAGTTCCATTTTCCGATCATCATCATCGATGAAGATTTCCGTTCCGAAAACGCCTCGGGTCTCGGTATTCGTGCCCTGGCTGAAGCGATCGAGAAGGAGGGCATGGAAGTGCTGGGGGTGACGAGTTACGGTGACCTGAGCTCGTTCGCGCAGCAACAAAGCCGTGCGTCAGCGTTCATCCTGTCGGTGGATGACGAAGAGCTGCTGAACGATGAAGAGCAGACGATTGCTGAACTGCGCGCCTTCGTTGAAGAGATTCGCTACAAGAATGCAGATATCCCGATTTTCCTGCATGGTGAAACCCGGACCTCACGGCACATCCCGAATGACATCCTGCGAGAGCTGCACGGCTTCATTCACATGTATGAAGATACGCCGGAGTTCATTGCGCGCAATGTAGTACGTGAGTCGAAGGCCTATCTGGATTCGCTGCCGCCGCCGTTCTTCCGTGCACTGACGCATTACGCAGCAGATGGCTCGTATTCCTGGCACTGTCCGGGACACTCGGGCGGCGTTGCCTTTCTGAAGAGCCCGGTCGGTCAGATGTTCCACCAGTTCTTCGGTGAAAACATGCTGCGCGCCGATGTGTGTAACGCGGTGGAAGAACTCGGTCAGTTGCTGGACCATACCGGTCCGGTGGCCGCATCGGAACGCAACGCAGCGCGTATCTTCAACTGTGACCACCTGTACTTCGTGACCAACGGGACGTCGACCTCGAACAAGATTGTCTGGCACTCGACTGTGGCGCCGGGCGATATCGTGGTTGTTGATCGTAACTGCCACAAGTCGGTGCTGCACTCGATCATCATGACCGGGGCGATCCCGGTGTTCCTGATGCCAACCCGCAATAACTTCGGCATCATCGGCCCGATCCCCAAGAGCGAATTTTCCTGGGAAAGCATCCAGAAGAAGATCGCCGCGAATCCCTTTATTGCCGATAAAACTGCCAAGCCGCGCGTGCTGACCATTACGCAATCCACCTATGACGGCATTCTGTATAACGTCGAAGAAATCAAAGAAATGCTCGACGGCAAGATTGACACGCTGCACTTCGATGAAGCCTGGCTGCCGCATGCTGCCTTCCATGACTTCTATGGCGACTATCACGCCATTGGTGCGGATCGCCCACGCTGTAAAGAATCGATGGTGTTCTCAACGCAGTCAACGCACAAGCTGCTGGCGGGTCTGAGCCAGGCCTCGCAGATTCTGGTGCAGGATTCGGATGGTCGTAAGCTAGACCGTGACGTCTTTAACGAAGCTTATCTGATGCATACCTCGACATCGCCGCAGTACGCGATTATTGCGTCGTGCGATGTGGCGGCGGCCATGATGGAAGAGCCGGGCGGTCCGGCACTGGTGGAAGAGTCGATTGCCGAGGCACTTGATTTCCGCCGCGCCATGCGCAAGGTGGATGAGGAGTGGGGCGCTGACTGGTGGTTCCAGGTCTGGGGCCCGGATGATTTGTCGGAAGAAGGTATTGAAGAGCGCGAAGCCTGGATGTTGAAACCGGGGGAGCGTTGGCATGGCTTTGGCCAGCTGGCGGATGGATTCAATATGCTCGATCCGATCAAGGCGACGATTATTACGCCGGGGTTGGACGTGGATGGCGCATTCTCTGAAGAGATCGGCATTCCGGCGGCCATTGTGACCAAATATCTGGCCGAGCATGGCGTGATTGTCGAGAAGTGCGGTCTGTATTCATTCTTCATCATGTTCACCATTGGCATTACTAAAGGCCGCTGGAATACCATGGTGACTGAATTGCAGCAGTTCAAGGACGACTACGACAAGAACCAGCCGCTTTGGAAGGTGCTGCCGGAGTTCTGCCAGAAGCACCCGCGATACGAGCGCGTTGGTTTACGCGATTTGTGCCAACAGATTCACGATGTATACAAGGCCAATGATGTGGCACGTCTGACGACCGAGATGTATCTGTCGGATATGGTGCCGGCGATGCGCCCGGCGGACGCATTTGCCAAGATGGCGCACCGAGAGATCGAGCGTGTGCACATTGATGATCTGGAAGGCCGCATTACGGCCATGCTGGTGACGCCGTACCCACCGGGTATTCCATTGCTGATTCCGGGTGAGCGCTTCAATAAGACGATTGTGAACTATCTGCAGTTTGCCCGTGAGTTCAACGAACGCTTCCCGGGTTTTGAGACGGATGTGCACGGTCTTGTGAAAGGTGAAAAAGACGGCAAGACGGCGTACTACGTCGACTGCGTGCGCTAAAATGGGGATGAGCGCCGGTAGTGGTCAGATGGCGTCAACTAGCCGTCTGACGCAGTTTATTCTGGGCGCCCTGGTGCTCGGGATTGTATCGGGTGCGGTGGTTCATCAACTCGGCGCGGGCACGGCATTTCCGGTGACCTATGCCGAAAATGTCTCGCTATTGACGGATGTTTTTTTGCGCATGATCAAGATGATCATCGCGCCGCTGGTGTTCGCAACCCTGGCGGTAGGCATTGCTAGTATGGGCGATAGCAAGACGATTGGTCGGGTGGGGGCTAAAACCTTCGGCTGGTTCCTGATGATGTCCTTTCTTTCGTTACTGTTGGGGCTGCTGATGGTGCATTTGTTGCAGCCCGGAGCCGGCGTCAACCTTGAGGTGCCTGCCGCATCGGCGAGTACGGGGCTGGCCGCACCGGGGAACCCATTGGCTAATTTTCTGCACCATGTGTTTCCGGTCAGCATTATTGACGCGATGGCAAAAAACGAGATTCTGCAGATCGTTGTGTTTGCGGTGTTCTTTGGCTTGGCGGGGGCACATCTGGGCCCCAGGGCTGAAGAGTTTTTTCGTAACCTCGATATGCTCTCGCATCTGATGTTGCGCATTACGTCGATGGTGATGAACTTTGCACCGGTTGCCGTATTTGCAGCAGTGTCGGCGGTGATTGCCAAGAGCGGCCTGGGCATTCTCGCGACCTACGCACAATTCATGTTGTCGTTCTATGCAGCAATACTGGCGCTCTGGGTCGTCATTGTTCTGATGGGCTCGCTGGTGCTCGGCAAATCCGTGCTCAC
>JACCDS012221693.1_pt1 | contig 18007 bp, 17 predicted proteins | sample 7446441 | NCBI WGS metagenome assembly JACCDS01 (sample SAMN15323445, study PRJNA562643) | freshwater metagenome | isolation source: river surface water | place: USA:Blue River Watershed | collected 2017-08-17
CGCATGCGCAATATCATTCTTGATTAAAACTCGACAAAATCCATCAAAACAATTGAAAACATTAGGTTTTTGTTTTGATTTATTCTTCACAGCTCCACTCAAAACGCGCATGCGCGTTATCTCACTTTAGCTTGCGCATTATCATTCCAACAGCTCTTGCAACTCACTGACAGCAAATATATTTTTAATTGCGTGGCGCGGGTTTTGCGCATGTATATGGGTGTAAATGCGCACATTGATACAAGCCTCAAAAATACACTGTGCATACCGGCAGCATAAGCAATTTACAGCCACAGATGAATAACAGCACATTTCACCAGCGGAGTTATTCACCCTGCTGCAACGCCCAATCATATAAAAAATTCTTTTTCAGCCCGGTGAGTTTTGCGCCGAGGCTGGCGGCTTATTTTACGGGGAGTTCTTCCAGCAGCACTTTCATGGTGTGCATTTGGGCGGGGGTCATGGCTTCGTTTTCGGGTTTGGGGGCGCCGTGGACGAGGAGGACTATTTCGCCGCGTTGTTGGTTGGTGTCGCTGGCGACCCAGGTGGCGAGGTCGGCGACTTTATCGCCTTTGATGGTTTCAAAGGTTTTGGTCAGTTCGCGGGCCATGACCACTTCGCGCTCGGGGCCGAAGACTTGTGCCATGTCTTGCAGGGTTTCCAGAATGCGATGTGGGGCTTCGTAGAAAATCAGGGTGCGCGGGTCGGCGGCCAGGCTTTGTAGCTGGGTGCAGCGGGCAACTTGTTTGGCGGGCAGGAAACCTTCAAAGGCGAAACGGTCTGAGGGTAAACCGGCAGCGCTGAGAGCGGCGATCATGGCGCAGGCGCCGGGTACAGGTACAACCTGGATTCCGGCTTGGCGGGCGCTGCGCACCAGACGGTAGCCTGGGTCTGAGACCAGCGGAGTGCCTGCGTCGGAAATCAGGGCGATAGAGTCACCGGCATGCATGCGGGCGATCAGTTGTTCGGTGCGCTGCTCGTCGCTGTGGTCGTGGTAGGCAATACAGGGCGTTTTGATATCAAAATGGGACAGTAAACGTGAACTGTGGCGCGTATCCTCGGCGGCAATCAGCGCTACTGTTTGTAGTGTTTCCACCGCTCGCGGTACCATATCGCCCAAATTGCCAATTGGGGTCGCCACAACATAAAGGGTGCCTGGGTTGGGAGCGGGACTTGTCATAGCGAATTCCGAAAAAAGTTGAGATCCAAGCCGGATAATGTACCGGCTCTGTGATGCTGAATATTCACTGCAGTTTTTTCACCGCATTTTTCACCGAGGTAAGTAGGCATGCCGAAACGGCTATTTGTGCGCAGTTTTTTTCATCAGATTGCCATTTCCAAACGACTGGTGCCGTCGCTGACTGCCGCGTTATTACTGGGGTTGAGCGGATGTAGCAGTACGCCACCACAAACCACCAGTAAACCCGCCACAACGCAAACCCAACCGGCAGCACTCAGCGCGAGTAAGTTGTTGCAACTGGCCAATCAGGCGCAATCGCCCGAGCGGGAGAGCCTGGTATTGCAAGCGGCGCAGGTGTACATCGAGAGCGGGAAATTCAATCGCGCCCGCGATTTGCTGGTGGAGATGAATACCGATGCCTTGCCGGATCAAGCCTACATCAAGCACACCGATTTGCTCAGCGCCGTGGCCTTGCAGGAAGGCTCCAATTTTCTGGCGCACGGCATTCTAACCAAGCCGCGCCTGGAACAACAATGGCACGCCATGGACCCGGCCACGGAAATCTCCCTGCGCGACAAACGCGCCCAGGTTTTTGCACTGCTGGGAGAACCGCAAAATAGCGTGAATGAACGCATCCAAATCGCGGCCTTGTCCGGTAATAAAAAGCTCTTGCAAGCCAATCAGGATGCTCTGTGGCAAAACCTGATGAGCATTCCGTTTGCCGAATTACAGCAATTATCGCTCAGCGGCATGAGCGACACCGCACGGGGCTGGTACAGCCTGGCGGCAATCAACAAAAATAACCAAATCGATCTGGAGCAACAGCGCGAGCAATTGCAATTGTGGTTGCGCGACTGGCGCCAACATCCCGCCCATAAAAATCTACCCAGCGATTTAAAACTGCTGCAGAGTTTGATTGAGCAGCAGCCGAAACAAATCGCCCTGCTGCTGCCAATGCAAGGCAAGCTCGCCGAAGCAGGCGAAGCCGTGCGCGATGGTTTTTTTGCCGCCTATTTCCAGGCGCTGGGCAATGGCCGCCACACACCGGAAGTTCGCCAATATGACAGCAGTGGCGATGTGCTTGCCGCTTATCAACAGGCCATCGCCGAAGGTGCTGATCTGGTGATTGGCCCGATTGATAAAGAAAAAGTGACCGAGCTGAGCTTGATGCCATCGCTGGAAGTACCGGTGCTATCGCTCAACTACCCGGATACACCACCCGCCCAACCGCTCAAAGGTTTCTACCAATTTGGATTGGCGGTAGAGGACGAGGCGCGGCAAGTGGCGCGGCAGGCATTTTTGGAAGGCCATCGTCAGGCGATGGTGATTATTCCCTCGCAGGAATGGAGTGAACGCAGCGCCCGCGCCTTTACCAATGAGTGGGAGAAGCTTGGCGGTGTAGTGGTGAATCGCAGCCAATTCCAAAGCGGCGCCAACTATTCAACGCTGGTGAAAGATGCCATGCAGATTGAAAGCAGCCTGGTGCGCAATCGCGAAATGCAGGAACTGCTCGGTGTACCGCTGCAAACTTCGCCGCGCAGCCGTAGCGATGTGGATATGATTTTTCTGATTGCCGACCCGGCGCAGGGGCGTCAAATCAAGCCGACCTTCGCCTTTCACTACGCGGGCAATATCCCCGTCTACGCCACCAGCCAGATTTACTCTGGCCAGCCCAACCCCAAAGCGGACCGCGATTTAAACGGTGTGCGCTTCAATACCATGCCCTGGCTATTTGATACCAACAACCCGGAAAAACAAGCCGTGGCGCAACACACCAAGTCCGCTGCCGTTTATGGCCGCTTGCACGCCTTGGGTGCCGATGCCTTCCGCTTGTACGCGCGCCTGCCCCAACTGGAACAGGTGCCGGATATGCGCATTTTTGGCGCGACTGGTGCGCTGCATATGCTTGAGGATGGACGTATCGAGCGCGAGCAAATCTGGGTGCGATTCCGCAATGGCGAAGCACAACCCCTGCCGATGGTCATCAACCAAAACGAGCAACAATATTAAACCGCAACAATTCACCTGAATAATAGGAACTATAAGGATATGCACCGCAACAAGGACGCTGCACCCCCACCTCCAGCAACATCCCAGTCATCCGGCAACCCGCTTATCGACACTATTGCCATAGGCGCTGCCGCCGAAGCACAGGCAGAGGCGTTTTTAATCCAGCAAGGGCTGGTGACTCGCACCCGCAATTACCGCTGCAAGCTGGGTGAAATAGATTTGATCATGCTGCACAAAAAACCGGGGGGCAGCGCAGCAGAGGCCACACTGGTATTTGTCGAGGTGCGGCTGCGCACCAACAAGCGTTTTGCACCGGCAGTGGAGACAGTGGATTATCGCAAACAGCAAAAAATTATTAAGACCGCCATGCGCTTTCTGCAGGAGCAAAAACTTTACGATAAAGTCCGCTGTCGTTTTGATGTGATAGCATTAGACCAAACCGGCACTGCACCACCCATACAATGGATTCAAAACGCGTTTGGTACCTGATTAACCGCGTGCGAAATGTGCAGTCGCCAGACCATTTTACTGAGCTGCACATTTCGCAGCGGGCACAACAAGCTGAATACTATGGATCAACGCGTTATCACCCTCTTTCACGAAAGTATCGAAGCCAAAATGCACGCGGGCGAACAGCTCGCCCCACTGATTGCCCACGCAAGCCAAGTTATAGTGCACGCCTTGCTCAATGAGAAAAAAGTACTCACCTGTGGCAATGGTATCTCAGCGGCGCAAGCGCAAATTTTTACTGCCAGTTTGATTAATCGCTTTGAGCAGGAGCGCCCCAGCCTACCCGCCTTGAATATTGGAGCCGATTTCACTACCCAAACCGCAATTGGCAGCGACAGCAACTTCAATGACATCTATGCCAAACAAATTCGCGCCCTCGGCCAACCCGGCGATGTATTACTGCTACTCACCAGCACCGGCAAAGCGAGCAATTTGCTGCAAGCCATCAGTGCCGCACACGATAAATCCATGCAGGTCATCGCACTCACTGCCGGCGACGGTGGCGATGTGGCCGCGCTGCTGGATCAGCAGGATATTGAACTTCGTGTGCCCTCTGTGGCCAAACCCCGTATCCACGAAGTGCACCTGCTCAGTTTGTTCTGCCTGTGTGATTTGATCGACCAACAATTGTTTGGAGGTTTCTAATGCGAGTGAGCCGCGCAATCCGCACCGGTTTTTCATCGCTTCTGCCGGTGTTTATGGCGCTATCTTTACTCAGCGGCTGCGCCAAAATTATTCAAGTCACGACCAGTGAACCCATTCAAATCAGCCCCGCCAAGCGCACCTTGGGCACGCGCATTAATGACAGCCAGTTGGAAACCTTTGCGCGTGTCAACCTCAATAAAGCGAGCAAGGCATTAGAGGACTCGCGCATCAATATCGATAGTTTTAATGGCGTAATCCTGCTGACCGGACAAGTCCCCAGCGAGCAACTGCGCCAATTGGCAGGCTCCACCGTAGGCCAGCTCAACACCGTGCGCCAATTGCACAATGAATTAAGTGTAAGCGAACGCACGCGCTTGCCCACTCACACCAAAGATGCGTGGATCACCACCAAATTAAAAACCAAACTCATCGCCAGCAATATTCAAAGCGGTCGTATCCGCATTATTACCGAATCCCAAAGTGTGTATTTAATGGGATTGGTATCTCGCCATGAAGCTGATCGCGTGACCGAAATGGCGCGCACCACCAACGGTGTCAAACAAGTCGTAAAAGTATTTGAATATATTGATTAGCGCGCTCAACCGCTGCTCGTCGCCTGACCACTGGTATTCTGCAACCATCCTGCTAGTATCTGGGCAACGCGTATTTATGCGACGCCAATACCCTATGCAGACAATAATATTCCCAGACAGAGGAACCTCACTATGATAACTACCGTCATTATTCTTGTGGTGATAGCGGCACTGGTGTTCTACGCGATTGGCATTTACAACAAACTGGTAACACTGAAGAATCGTTTTGAAAATGGTTTTTCACAAATTGCCGTACAACTCAAACGCCGCTATGACTTGATTCCCAACCTTGTGGAAACAGCCAAGGCCTACATTACCCATGAACGCGAAACGCTGGAAGCCGTAGTAAAAGCGCGCAACCAAGCCATGCAAGGCCTGCAAGCTGCCAGCGCAAACCCCGGCAGTCACGCCGCCATTGCTGAATTGGCAGGCGCCGAAGGTGTCCTCGGTGCCGCCATGTCACGCTTGAATGTCGTCATGGAAGCCTACCCGGATCTGAAAGCCTCGCAAAATATGCTGCAGGTTTCAGAGGAACTGACCAGCACAGAAAATAAAATTGCCTTTGCTCGTCAGGCGTTTAACGATGCCGTCACCGAGTACAACACCTACAAACAAACCTTTCCGCCCGTCATTCTTGCCAATGCGTTTGGTCATCGCGAAAACGCCACGCTGTTGGAGTTTGAGGACCACGCCGAGATTCAAGCGGCACCCAAGGTGCAATTCTAAGCGGGCGTTAATCGCTCCACAGGTGTGCACCGATGAATTTTTTTGAACATCAGGATCGCGCGCGACGCAAAACCAAACAGTTGGTGGCATTACTGGCACTGGCGGTTGTTGCGCTCATCACCATTACCACGTTTGCAGCGGCGGCATTGGTTTATCTTTCAGGCCATGCTGAGCCGCTCGCCTACGACCAGCGCTATAGTTTTTGGGATGGCGTGCTCCACGCACTGAGCCTGCGCACATTTTTATGGATTGCCTTGGCCGTAACCAGCGTTGTATTACTCGGCAGCCTGTTTCGTTTTATGCAATTGGGCTCAGGTGGCCGCGCAATTGCCGAAGCCATGGGCGGGCGCTTGTTGCTCGGCCAAACCGCAGACCTTGATGAGCGCAAAATTCTCAATGTCGTAGAAGAAATGGCCATCGCATCAGGCACACCAGTCCCTCCCGTCTATTTAATGGAAGACGATGCCATCAATGCCTTTGCCGCTGGACATCGTCCGCAAGATGCGGTGATTGGTATTACCCGTGGCTGCATAAAACAATTGTCGCGCGATGAATTGCAAGGCGTGATCGCCCATGAGTTCAGCCATATTTTTCATGGCGACATGCGTTTGAATATGCGCCTGGTGGCATTGCTCTATGGCATTTTGGTGATTGGCTTGATCGGCGAATTCCTGCTGCGCAGCAGTCGCGCTTCCAGCATGGTGCGCTCCAGCCGCGATAAATCGCCGGGCGGTATTATGTTGGTCGGCCTCGGATTATTAATCATCGGCTATACCGGCACTTTTTTTGGCAACCTCATCAAAGCAGCAGTCAGTCGCCAGCGCGAATTCCTGGCCGACGCTTCCGCCGTACAATTTACTCGCAACCCCGATGGCATCGCCGGCGCGCTAAAGAAAATTGGCGCCAGCAGCCAAGGTTCGACACTACACAATGAACACGCCGCTGAATTTAGCCATATGTATTTCAGCCAGGGTGTGCGGCTCTTTTTTAATATGATGGCGACACATCCCCCTTTAGGTGAACGCATCAAACGTATTCAACCGCGCTGGAACGGAAAATTTGAAACCACCGTCACCGCCGCAACCGCGAACACTAATAAAGGAAGCAAGACTTTTGCCGATGAGACCGCCGGTTTTGCACCGTCGCTTGCCCAACATAACACTGCCACTATAAATAGCAGTGAGACATCAAGCGGACTCGATATAGCCAACGGCATTGATATAGACAACACCCTGCAACAAATCGCCCAACCCACTACTGCGCAACTGGACTATGCGCAAGCGTGTTTGACAGAAATCACTCCCGACTTGAAAGTGGCAAGCCAGGATGCCTTTAGTGCACGCGGCATTGTATTTGGGCTGCTGCTTGATGCTCACCCCGAGCAACGCAATCGTCAATTAACATTGTTAAACGAACATTTCACAGCCAGTGAATGGCAAAGCCTCTGCCCGATTATCTACGCCAGTGCAAATACCCCTGCCCATCTGCGCCTGCCATTAATTGAACTCAGTATCACGGCACTAAAACAATTATCGGAAATACAGCAACACGCATTTTTGAACTGCCTGAATCTATTGATTAATGCAGACCAAAGAATCAGCCTGATGGAATGGGCGATTTATCGTATCGTGCGTCACAATATTTATCGCGAGCCACAACCAATACGCACACGCTCACTGCAAGATGCCCATGAAGACTGCCAATTATTAATGTCACTGGTTGCTTACTCCGGCGCCCGCCATCAGGCCGCTGCAGAAAGTGCATTTGCGCAAGCGCGCAGCGCGCTGCCCTTTAAGCAATTTACCTTGCTGGCGCGCGAGACTATAAAACTGGATGCCATGGATGCCGCGCTGGAGCGCCTGAATCAACTCAAGCCTTTACAAAAACCACAACTCCTCAAGGCCATGAGCATCTGCGTCATGCACGATGGCAAATTACATGCTGCCGAAGCGGAATTATTTCGTGCGCTCGCCGACGGCCTTGATTGTCCGATTCCACCACAACTGCAAGCGATGGCAATTGCTACGCGCTAGCCCATAGCGCTAGTAGACAAGCGTCAAAATCGCAACAAGTTGCACAATCGCGCTACAACATTTGCGGTGTGAGCGGTTATAATGCCGCGCAATTTATCCCGCCAACCAAAGAGGTACTCACCTTGCAACTGGACAACGCATCTGTCGCGCAATTGCGCGAATGGGAAAGCCAACTGACTGAACAATATCAGGCTATTCTCGCCAAAAAACTCAACCTGGATTTAACGCGCGGCAAACCATCTGCCGAACAATTGAATCTGTCGGATGCAATGGATGGTTTGTTGCAAGGCAACTACATCGCGGCCGATGGCACAGACACCCGTAACTACGGCGGCCTCGATGGCCTACCCGAAGCCAAACAACTGGGCGCGAACATCATGGATGTCGATGCAGCCAATGTATTGGTTGGCGGCAATTCAAGTTTGACTCTGATGTTTCAAGTCATGCTGACTGCCTATCAGTTCGGCCTGAAAGATTCCGCCAGCGCCTGGAAAAATGAAGGCGACGTAAAATTCCTGTGCCCGGTTCCCGGTTATGATCGCCACTACACAGTGTGCGAGCAGCTCGGCATTAAAATGATTAATGTACCCATGACCTCCACCGGCCCGGATATGGACGTTGTTGAATCCTTAATCAAAGCCGATTCATCAATCAAAGGCATGTGGTGTGTCCCCAAATACTCCAACCCAACCGGTGTGGTGTACAGCGATGAAACTGTAGAGCGCATTGCCAAACTCGGCCAAATCGCCAGCGCTAATTTCCGTGTATTCTGGGATAACGCCTACTCGGTTCACGACCTCTCGCCCAATGCGCCCAAACTGGCCAGCATTCTTGAAGCGACCCGTCGCCATGGCACTGAAGATTCAGTGGTGCAATTCGCATCCACCTCAAAAATCACCCACGCTGGCTCCGGTGTTGCCTTTGTTGCAGCGAGCGCGGCTAACCTCGCGGGCTTCAAGAAATTCCTCAACAGCTGCACAATTGGCCCGGACAAAGTTAATCAAATTCGCCATACCCGCTTCCTGCCAACCAAAGATGCATTAATGGCACACATGGGCAAGCATGCCGAGTTGCTCAACCCTCGCTTTGATGCAGTATTAACAGCGCTGGGCAAAGCCTTTGATGGCACCGATCTGGGCGCGTGGGAAAAACCGGTTGGCGGCTATTTTGTATCCTTTGATACCCGCAAAGGCTGCGCGAAAGAAACCGTGCGTCTCGCCGCCGAAGCTGGCGTAAAATTAACACCAGCAGGCGCAACCTACCCCTATGGCAAAGATCCGGAAGACCGCAACATCCGTATCGCACCATCAGTACCTACTGTTCCAGAGGTTGTTGGCGCCATGGAAGTGTTCGTCACTTGCGTAAAATTAGCATCCGTTAAACAGCAATTGGCTAGCCTTGCCTAATCAAATTGTTGCCTAACGTCGCATAAAAAAGCCGCTCTCCGAGCGGCTTTTTTATTGCACCTGTGCACAGCGATAACACAAAACATATCACCACATTAAAAACAGACAGTTCTAATAATCAGCGCTTAATTCCAAAAGACTTGGCGCATCATTCAAAAAGCTTCCTATACTCACAGTAACCGGAACTGATCCATCACAAGCAAAGTGAAGTATACAGTTCCATCCATTCACCAATGTTTATTCAATAGATCAAACCAAACACTGTTTAACCCCTTCTCTGTGAGTATCGTTTCAGGAGATATTTTATGGGTGTTGCTGCCACTGTTGAAAACTACTTAAAAACAAAACAAGTCGAATTTACGCTGCTGGAACATGAATATTGCGAGGGTTCATACAATACAGCGCGAGTAGCTAACATTGATGATCACTGCCTGGCAAAAGGCGTCTTATTACGCGACGAAGACTTTCATTACACCCTGTGTGTATTACCCACACGCAACAAAATTTTGCGCCATACCTTAAACCAGATTTTTGATCGCCACATGGAGCTGGTAGAGGAGGAAGAGCTCAACGAAATATTTCGTGACTGTGCCGAAGGGGCAATTCCCGCACTGGGTGAAGCCTATGGGCTGGATGTTATTTGGGATGAAGAATTACTGGGCGTTGAGGAGATTTATATCGAAGCAGGTGATCATCGCCACCTGATACGCCTGAAACAACCCGACTTTGTGCAATTAATGGAAAATAAACTACGCGACCATTTCAGCGCAGAACGCAATCATCACAGCAAACTTCCCAAAAAATACATCCGTCAGGAGTATGAGCTGTAATTACCAGCCAGTTAACAACCGCAAGAAGAAACTTGCAGACATAAAAAAACCGCTTTGTTGCCAAAGCGGTTTTTTATTACAGACGCACTGCTTACTTGGATGGAACCAATACTACGCTAGGTGCATTCGCTTGGCGCGCCGCATCCGCCACGGCAACATAAGTACCAGTGTGCGCCTCAAGGCTAGCTTGGATAATCACAGTCGCCTTTGGCAATTCAGCACGCAAACGCTCAATGTTAGAACGAATAGCACGGGTATCCACACGACGCTCACCTTCTTTCTCCATCAACCAGATTTGGTTGTCGGCAGAAATACGTACCAGAATATTAGGTTCGGCATTCTCTGGCGGAGGGTTGTTGTTTGGCTCCGGTACATTGGGGTTGATACCAACTTCTTTAACAAAGGAAGCGGTAACGATAAAGAAAATCAACATAATGAACACTACGTCGAGCATTGGCGTCAGGTCAATCTCGTTAGCATCATCGCCGGCACGGCCTTTCTTTCTGCGGCTCACTGTGGGTACTCCTCGTGGTGTTATTTGGAACGTTATATTAGGTATAGAGTAAAGCGCCAATTCTAGCAGTTTTGCCGTCGCAAAAACCAACCCTTTTGCGAGGCCTTCCCATGAATTTACGCCAAATATTCAGGCCGATGGCAAACAAGGCAGCTCATTTCTTGATCACTCTTGGCTTGCGCCTCTGCCATCGCCAAAAGCGTCAAAAAACAGACGCATCATTGATTTCGCCTTTTGTACAAGCAAAGGCTCCAAGTACGGAGGGCAAGTACCGCGAAAAGGCACTCCAAAGAGGCTTTCGCTAGTAACGAATCCCCCCCGAATTAGCCACAAAAAATTTCACTATGACAGGGCAATCTGTCACCTGCTGTTATGGACATCCTTTCTTACAGAATTATCCTCTTCTAAAAATAAAAAAGGAGATAAGCACTCATGTGGCTACACCTGCAAGTACGCAGATGAACATCATCCAAAAAAACTAGGTCAATTGAGTATATGCCGATAACAAAACTGACTAACGCAGGAAAAGTGGCTAATCAAAAAACACAACACTTCTAAACAAAACACCTCATCACACAACCGCTGCAACCGACACACCGTAGGTCACATCAAAAAACACCATTTTTGATCAAGCGCATCTACAGCAATACAAACTGTTTTTTTGGATTGAACGAGATGCGTATACAGCCCAAACTTAAATCTCAACAATGAACATACCGCCGCCAATTCGCGCCATCGTTTCTTCTTGGTGCCGCAACAAAAACCCCACCCTTGGAGTTTGTTCAGCTATATTCAAGCAGCGTTAAGATTTAAAAAGCCAAACGCACCATAAAGATCTCAGCGTAACAATACCTCCTCTCGCCATCGGGTAAACCATCCAGTACGAATACACTCCCAGGTACAAATCGCCTGACGAAATAGATTCTTGTTTAGGGTTTTTGATTGCCGAACTGGCAACGAATTCAGATAGGCTACTCGGGTTTTTATACGTATCAATTCGCTTGTCAAATACAAGAAAAAACGACGATTGGATCGCATCGGCAAAAACAACATTTAAAAATTATTGCCGTCGCCACTATGGCAAGACGGTGATGCGGTGTTTCCAATTAACCATGACGCCAAGTCGATCCACGAAAAAACTTTCTGAAAAATTCCGAAAAAGACATTTTTTTACTAAAAATCATCAAAAAAATGCGTTTTTATTGACTATTTAGCGCAAAAAACTTGAATTTTTTTCATAAAGTTTTAACTTATACACGTTGGACTTTTTAATCCATTTATCGACCTTTCGAAAACCATAAAGGAAGCACACCATGGCTGCACGTAAACAAACCGCTGTTAATACTGTTGCAAGTTTGGAACAGCAATTGGCTCAACTGAAAACCCAACTGTCTAAAGCTCGTGCTGCACAAGCAGCTGACGCTGTTAAAGCAGTTGCTGGTTTGGCTAAAGATGCTGCTAAAGCAACTGCTGCTTTGAAAGCTGCTCAATCCAAGTTGACCGCTGCTGCTAAAAAGAAAACTCCAGGCTCAGCAAAACAAGTTGCTGCTGCTAAAGCTGCTGTTGCTGCTGCCAAAAAAGACGCTGCTGCTGCTAAAGCTGCTGTTGTAAGCGCCAAGAAAGAAGCTGCTGCTGCTAAAGCTGCTGCAAAACTTGCTGCTGCTCACGATAAAGCTGTTGCCAAAGCAGAAGCTGCTGTTGCCAAGCGCTTGAAAGCTGCTGCCAAGAAGTCTGCAGCAAAAAGCAAAGTTGCCGAGAAGAAAGCGGCTGCTAAAGCTAAATTAGCTGCTAAGAAAGCCGCTGCCAAAGCCAAATTAGCTGCCAAGAAACAAGCCGCTAAAGCGAAAGCTGCTGCCAAGAAAGCTGCTCTGAAGAAAAAAGCTGCTGATAAAAAAGCGGCTGTTAAAGCAAAACTGGCCGCTAAGAAAGCTGCAGCTAAAGCAAAAGCCGCTGCTAAAAAGCCAGTAGCCAAGAAAGCCGTAGCAGCTAAACCTGCTGCAGCGAAAAAAGCGCCTGCTGCAAAAAAACCAGCAGCACCAAAAGCGGCAGCTAAAAAGCCTGCTGCTAAGAAAGCACCTGCTGCCAAGAAACCAGCTGGTGCAGCACCTGCAAAACGTGGCCGTAAGCCAAAGGCAGCAACTCCTGCTGCGTAATACGCTCACGCACCAATAAAAAAGGCACCTTCGGGTGCCTTTTTTATTGGTGCGATATTCATAATGTTATCAATCTGCCGTCTGATCCTGTTGGGCCATATGGCTAAATACATAAGCGTACATGACCAAACGCTCATCATCAGACTGGTCAGAGAATTCAATACCGTAGCTAACCAGCGCCCCTTCATCGACATTATCAGTAGCATCTACTCGCGAACGAACAATCCCTTTTAACAGTAACAACCGTTTTACCCCACGAATATCAACCTCAGTTTTCAAGGTCAATGAATCGCCCAGTTCTGCAATGTCAGTCCCCAATTCTATCCTGCAACCATTAATACTAATGTCTGAAATAAAACCAGGAGTGGATTGAACATTATCGCCATGTGCAGAGAGAATCTCGACTCGCTCTTGTACCGCTACGCGCGTTGCACTGCGAATCCCTTTGAAGGTAACAGACTCAGGAAAGCTTAAATGCAGAATGGGATAGGGATCCATGGTTTGTGTTTCTACCACGCCGGCGAAGATTCCAATCCCGTTATCGATCATCAGGCGCACAACAATTTTCTGGCCAGACCTGAATCTCACCAACTTACCGGCAAGTTTAGGGACTGATAGCAATAGCGAGCGCCCGGGTAAGCAGCCAATGAGTCGACAAGAGAAACGTTCCGGTTGCCCGGAAAGAGAGGTGGTTTGCAATTGCAATGGATAGCCGTAGGCTAGTTTCAGGTCTTCGAATTTCATTGCGGCAAGTCACTAATTGTTAGATTGTTATTTTTTTAGTGTAGCAGTGTAAAAAACCTTTGCCTGTTCACTACAGCCTGGCAGCCAGGAAGCTGCCATTATTATTGTTAGTTGTGCTGCTGCAAGGCCTCTGAGGATAAGGCCCCAAACTCTTTGTTCCATTCGATCAGCAGTATCGCCAGCGCTTTCGACTGATCAAAGAGCGATTGAAGCTCCTCGAATGAATCTTTTGGACCGTGGTAGAGTTTGATTTGACGGTGCTTATTGGCTAACTCATGCTGCAAATGTTGGGAGCGATAGACTTCCAACTTCCAACGGAGGTTGTGTGCCATATTGCGGTAATAAATTAATTTTGTTTCGCGCGAAACAGGGCTAACAGCATTGAGCGGGCCAAACACATTGATGTCCAAGGCTAATACTGTCGATTCTTTTGCACTTTGATCCGCAATAATAGTAGCCGTGCGTGGCTGCCCCACTAATTGGGCAAGATCTCCGAACACTTCGCCGGGCGTGACATAATTAACCAAGTCACTTTGTTGTGGCTGATCTACATAGACCGCTAATTTCCCTTTTAACAAAAAATACAGCCAGTTGCTCAGTTCACCTTTCTGCACCACAACCTCGCCCGGTTGGTAGGAGACAACGCGGGAAGCCTGCACCAATAAATCAAACTGTTTGGGATCTTGCTGACGAACTGCTTTAAAAAATGAGATGCCCGAGAGCAGTTGCTCCAGGGTCGCTTTGGGAAATTTATGTATAGGCTTCGTTTCCATCATTGACCTGCGTTACTCTGTTTTTATCATTACTCGCCGATTTCTGGCTGCCAGCTTATATTACCTTTGTACAAAGGGCATCATACTACTGAAAAGTCACAGAACAACGGTAGAGATCTCATTTACGAGGTTCGCTCCTTGCACATTTTTCTATATCATATAAACGCCTTAACAATAACTACGGCAGCAGCTAGTAAAGAATAAATTCACCACAGACAATGAAGTCTCATAAATAGAGAGTAGTCAGACTATGCGCTTTAGCCATTTATTCCGGGCATCGCTCGGTATCCTTCTGGTAACCATGTGTCAATTCGTACGCGCAGAGCCTATGTTAAACGGGGTCGGTGTACATCAAGAGCTCGGTCGCGAAGTGTTTATCGGCGCACTTTTTTCCGAATCGCTCAGCAATGACCCGGGAACGTTGTTGCGCAATTCCCAGCCCATGCGGATGGAACTGAAGATTGTTGCTCCCGAGGGGATTACTGCACGCCGCTTCAGCCGTTTGTGGATCGAAGGCCTGGCCGTAAACAGCAAAGCAGATGAGCTGATGGCTCAGGCGGATAACACCGTTCTTTTTGACAATATGTTCAAAGGGCGCTTGCTGAAAGATGACCATGTGGTGATTGCCAATACCCCCGGTAAAGGTATATCCGTCACGCTCAACAAGGTAGAGCTGGGCAAAATTGAAGATGAAACCTTCTTTTATATGCTGCTTGCGACCTGGATTGGCAATGTCCCGCTTTCGTCCGATTATCGCGATAGCTTGCTGAAGGTCGGTGATGTTGATGCAGGTCTGCGCGGCCGCTTTGCGAGTATTACTCCTGCAGCCAGTCGTACCACCGAGATTGCCGCCTGGAGTAAAGCCGCAGCCATTGAAGCACCGGTTGCAGTAGAGACGCCCGCAGCTGCAAAACCGGATGTGCCCAAATTGGATGCTCCGACAATTGATAAACCGAAATTGGATATACCACCGCCAGTTGCACGTCAAAGCAGTGCGAGCAAATCCTCTGTCGCCGCAGCAGTTGTTGCCCAAGTAGCATCAAGCTCTGCCGCACCCGCACCTACCGCTGTCGCCGAGGATGATGACGAAGATGGTCCCGCATTGACCGCCCAGACCCTGCTGGCACGCCAGTTCTATGTGTCTGATTCGATCAAAAAGATTCGTGCAAAAACCAAATACCCGCAACGCGCGTTGGATCGCAATCAAGCAGGCAACGTTCGCGTTGCAGTTATTGTTGATCGCGATGGCAACCTGATTAGCAGCAACATCATTGAAAGCAGCCAATATGATCTGTTGAACAAAGAAGCCTTGGATGCAATTAAACGTTCAGCGCCTTTCCCCGCATTACCGGAAACCATCACCGGTACTCGCTTTGAGTTCAGCGTTCCTATGCGTTGGGCTTTGCCTTAATGTCATGACGCCCCAATAAGGAGCGCACAGTAAAAAGCCACCGCAAGGTGGCTTTTTCTTTTAGAGGGAAGCAAAACTCATCAACTCATTATCAACCCAGTTGACGCAAACGCTGTTCAATCACTTTATGAATTCCAGATCGCTCCAAGCCAGAGTGTTCGGTCAAGCGATCCAAGTGAATAGCGTGCAAGTGCAAACAAGGAGTTGAGGCATCCAATTCACGCAAGTCTCCCTTCATTAATACCGGCAATAGGGGTTTATGCGGAGGCAGTTTTTGTCGCACGATATTCAAGCCAACCTGTAAAGGCACGGCCCGGTATTTAACAGTCCCACTACGAAAAGGAATACGCAAAAACAAACAGGGACGGGATTGATAAATACCCGGAATAATTTCCATGCCTGTCGATGTAACAGCCGACTCGGGAATACCATTAAACGTATCATGTGGAGCATAGGGATTAGGCAATATCACTAACTTACGGTCTTCTTCCTTGGGGAAAAAGATATTGTAGTTGGTGTACAGCTGCTCCACCGAGCTGGAGTAAACGCAGAGTTTATTTTCAAAACCCATGACAAAATCAACCGCGCGCTGGCGTTGATTGAAGGCATCCAGATCCCAAATGAGATCCTTATTGTCAGAGGCTGTTATCACAGTAAAACCTGCGGCGAATGAATAGGAGATAATAGTGGTCAACAAAAGACGAGTGTGTGCGCATCAACTCTCGTCTGATTCAAGATCCAATGCTTCAACTTGTTGAAGGATAGCACGCAGTTGCGCCAAACCGGTTTCGCTGAATAAAAATCCTGCTCGCGTATGCCCAAGATATTCCTTTTCATCAATGGCGGCACAGGCATCGCGAATGGGTTCCAACGGTGGACAGTGGCGAAATGAGGTGGATAAAAAAATCGCCCACTCATTTTCGCTGGCCTGCCCGACCAATACTTTTTTCAATAACGCAATGACATCCGCCTGGCCCATGAAGTAGTGCGGCGTTCTCACCCAGAGCAACACCGCGACAACAACAAGGAAAATAAACAGGGTGATGACAAAGGCCATAATGGGAATCAGTGCTCGCGAGTTGCACGGAACACCACATCTGGATGGCGCTCCTGTGTCAGGGATAAATTTACCCGTGAAGGTGCAAGATAGGTCAAGTGACCACCGCCATCCAGGGCGAGGTTCTCTGCACATTTGCGTTTAAATTCTTCCAGTTTTTTGGCGTCGTCACAGTCGCACCAGCGCGCGGTAGTAACGCTGACCGGTTCATACATAGCCTCAACTTTGTATTCATCTTTCAGGCGATAAGCTACCACTTCAAATTGCAATACACCTACAGCGCCCACAACAATATCGTTATTGTTGATAGGGAAAAATACCTGGGTTGAGCCCTCTTCTGACAACTGTTGCAATCCTTTTTGCAGTTGTTTCATTTTAAGGGGATCTTTCAAACGAATACGGCGAAACAACTCCGGCGCAAAGTGCGGGATACCGGTGAACTTCAGGCTTTCACCTTCGGTAAAGGTATCGCCAATCTGGATAGTGCCGTGATTGTGCAAACCGATAATATCGCCCGCAATCGCCTCGTCAACAGCACTGCGATCACCGGCCATAAAGGTCACTGCATCGGCAATTTTTACATCCTTCCCTAAACGCACATGCTTCATTTTCATGCCTTGTGAATAGGTGCCGGAGCAGATGCGCATAAACGCAATGCGGTCGCGGTGCTTGGGGTCCATGTTCGCCTGAATTTTAAAAATAAAACCACTGAACTTTTCCTCAGCGGGCTCGACCAAACGTTCATGGGTTGCGCGCGCACGTGGTGTTGGAGCCCATTCCACGAAGCCATCCAGCATTTCACGAACACCAAAATTGCCCAATGCCGTCCCAAAAAATACCGGCGTCATTCGCCCGGCCAAGTACTCATCCAGATCAAATTGATGGGTCGCACCGCGCACAAATTCAATTTGATCGCGAATATCCTGCGCATAACTGCCGAGTAGTTTGGTTGCTTCATCACTATCCAACCCTTTAATTTGGATATCGTCAGGAATGGTGTGCCCCATGCCTTGCTGATAAACGTGAATCACATCGGTATAAAAGTTATAGACACCCACGAACTCTTTACCGCTCCCTAAAGGCCAGTTGATAGGCGCCGCAGTAATTTTCAATACATTTTCAATCTCATCCAACAACTCAACAGCATCACGGCTCTCGCGATCCATTTTGTTAATGAAAGTGAGGATGGGGGTATCGCGCAGGCGACACACTTCCATCAATTTAATCGTGCGATCTTCAACACCTTTTGCGCCGTCAATCATCATTAACACCGAGTCAACAGCAGTCAGCGTACGATAGGTATCTTCAGAAAAGTCTTCGTGCCCGGGGGTATCGAGCAGGTTGACGATGCGGTCTTTGTAAGGAAATTGCATCACCGATGACGTCACGGAAATTCCGCGCTCTTGCTCCATGGTCATCCAG
>JACCDS011667485.1_pt1 | contig 18003 bp, 15 predicted proteins | sample 7446441 | NCBI WGS metagenome assembly JACCDS01 (sample SAMN15323445, study PRJNA562643) | freshwater metagenome | isolation source: river surface water | place: USA:Blue River Watershed | collected 2017-08-17
GCAGCAAATCGGCGGCAAAAAGGGCTGACTCGTCGCCCCCGGTGCCCGCCCGAATTTCGACAAATGCGGGGCGCGCGTCATCGGGGTCTTTGGGCAGCAACATGCGCTGCAACTCGGCTTCGAGGGTCTGCAATTCGGCTTCTGCGCTGGCAATTTCTTCTGCTACCAAGTCTTGCAAATCGGGATCTTGCAGCATGGCTTGCGCCTCAGAGAGGTCGGCATTGCGCTGCTGAAACCGGGCAAAGCGCGAGGCCACGGCACTGACCTCGGCGTGCTCGCGGGACAACTTCAGAAACTGGCTCATGTCGGCCATGATGTCTTCACGCGACAACAAAAAGTCGAGCTCGGTGAGCCGCAGCGCATAGCGCTCGAGTTGTTGAATCAGAAAAGGTTTCATGCAAACAGAAGGGGCAGGGCGGTGGCCGAAAAGGTCAGCACTCCAATGAGCGCCGGGCTGTGCCTGCGTCAACCAAAGTGTGCCGCAGACAGACGCTGGCGATGACCGCTAACGCCCCTGCCTCAAAAACAGACGTTGCACCGCTTGCATGGTTTGCTCGCGGTGTGTCGGGTCGGCAGCGCGCAATTCGGCCAATGCGCCGTGCAGCATTTTTTGAGTCAGGCCCTTGGCCAAAGACTCAAGTACGGCATCTGGATCGTCGCCTTTGGCCAGCATTTTGCGTGCGCGGGCCAGCTCGGCATCACGCCAGCTGTCGGCTTGGCTGTGCAATTGTTGAATCAGGGGCACCGTATCGCGTTGGTCCAGCCAATGGCTGAAACTTTGCACCCCGCTGTCGATGATGACCTCGGCTTCGGCCACTGCGGCTTGCCGCTGGGCTTGTCCCGCCTGCACCACACTGGCCAAGTCGTCCACGGTGTAGAGGTAAACGTCTTCCAAGCTTTTGACTTCGGGCTCAATATCCAGTGGTACGGCCAAATCGACCATGAACATCGGGCGGTGCTTGCGCTTTTTCAAAGCGCGCTCAACGGCGCCAAGACCAATCAAAGGCAGCGTGCTGGCCGTGCAACTGATAACGGCATCAAACTCGTGCAAGCGCTCGGGCAATTCGGCCAAGCGCAAAACTTCGGCGCCGAATCGACCGGCCAGTTTTTCTCCGCGCTCTAAGCTGCGGTTGGCAATCGCCATGGCTTTGGGTTGCTTGGCCGCAAAGTGGGTCACCACCAGCTCAATCATTTCACCGGCACCCACAAACAGCACTTTGATGCTTTTGAGGTCTTCAAACAACTGACCCGCTAACCGCACCGAGGCGGCAGCCATGCTGATGGAGTGGGCACCAATATCGGTGGCGGTGCGGACTTCTTTGGCCACCGCAAAACTGCGTTGAAAGAGTTGATTGAGTGTGCTGCCCAAAGCGCCAGCCTGTTCGGCGGCTCTGACCGCGTCTTTCAGTTGGCCCAAAATCTGGGCCTCTCCCAGCACCATCGAATCGAGTCCACTGGCCACTCTGAAGGCGTGTCTGGCCGCAGCATCGCCTTCTAAAAGATAAGTGTGAGATTGCAGCTCTTGGGTAGACACACCACCCGTTTGCGCGAGCCAGCGCAAGGTATCTGCCGTGGCAGCTTGGTCGGCGGCACAATAAATTTCAGTCCGGTTGCACGTGGACAAAATCGCCGCTTCGGTCGCCTGGTCAGTGGTCAGCGCCAAATTAGAGCGCAAGCCCTGCAAGGCTGGGGCCAGTTGGTCGACGGCGAAGGCAAACCGGCCGCGCAGATCCAGCGGCGCAGTGGTGTGATTCAAGCCCAGGGTCCAAACAGCCATCCGCTGATTATAGAAAGCCCACTTAAGGGCGCACGCTGGGCACTGGGGACGGCCCACTTTCGGTGCACAATTGTTGGGCGCCCCCGGTGCAAAGAACTTGCCCCTCTCCGTTCAAGACCTATGACCGTCTGGCAGTTGACCCTTCATTTGTTCAATTTTGTGTTGCCCGCCCTGTTCATGGCTTTGTTGATGCCGTGGGCAGGTCGCTGGGTCATCGGCTCAGGCGGCTGGCCATTGAAGCGCCGCATGGGGGTGCACGCCCTGTTGGGCTTTTCTGTGCTGGTTGCGGGACTGGTGGTGCACGGCAACGACGGAAAGATGAGCACTTACATGGCGTTGGTGCTGGTGTGCGCGACGGGCGAATGGCTCATGCAACGCGGCTGGAAACGCCGATAGCCCCAGGGTGCGCTTGGCTTTTGGGCGCTTTCTCACCCACGTTGCTGGCGTATTCAGGGTCAATCTGGCGGAAACAAATCCACCCGATCGGTGATGATGCCGTCGGTGCCTAAGTCCAGCAGATGTTGAGCGGTGGCTTCGTCGTTCACGGTGTAGCTCAGGCAGCGCAGGCCGGCTTGGTGCACCTCTGACACATTACTCTCATTCCAAAGAGAAAAGTGAGCGACCACTGCGCGGCAATCTAAGGCCAGTGCTTGTTCTAGCCAGCCTGACCAGAGGGTGTCGAGCAACAAGCCACGTGGCAATGATGGGGCTGCCGATTGGGCTGCGGCGAGGGCCGCGGTTTGAAAGGACGTCAACAGGGGCAGCGCAGCGGCCCCTTGCCAAAGTTGCTCAGCCCTTTGGGCTACGGCCTCGCCGGTGGCCCATTCGGTGCCCGGGGTGGGCTTGATTTCGATGTTCAGCGCGTGGCCACCTGACAGGCAAAATTGGGCCACGCTGTCGAGAGTGGGCAATGGTTCGCCCTGGTATTGAATCGAGTGCCAGCTGCCCGCGTCCAATCCAGACAATGACGCCCAGTGCTGCTCGCCAGCCACACCCTGACCATTGGTGGTGCGCTCGAGGGTGGCGTCGTGCAACAAAAAAACCACACCGTCGGCACTGAGCTTGGCATCGCACTCAAACATGCGGTAACCGTGCTCAGCACCCCGTCGAAAAGCCGCCAGCGTGTTTTCAGGGGCGAGTTTTCCAGCCCCACGGTGGGCGATCCATCGGGGGTAAGGCCAAAACGGGGGTTCTGAGCGCGGGGAAAAAATCATGGTTTTGAGTATGCAACAAGCCTGAAATGCCCCCCGACGAGGGTGGCCCCTCCAGGGGTGCGTGTTTGTTGCACTGCGGTAACATTCAGACTCAGCCGGTTTGACGCCCCTGTCTAGGTCTGGCTGACCGCGTTTTTTTGAACGCAATTGACCGCGCCCTTTCTATGAATGCACCCACCACGCTCCAACATTTGATGCAAGCTGACGCTGATGCGCCGCGCTTGCGCGAAATTCCCTACAACTACACGAGCTTTTCTGATCGCGAAATCGTGGTGCGTTTGTTGGGTGAGTCGGCTTGGGGTTTGTTGAACCAGTTGCGCCAAGAGCGAGGCACGGGCCGTTCAGCTCGCATGTTGTACGAAGTGTTGGGGGATATCTGGGTCGTTGAGCGCAACCCCTATTTGCAAGATGATTTGCTGGACAACCCCGGTCGTCGCAAATTGTTGGTGGAAGCCTTGCAACACCGCTTGGGTGAGGTCCAAAAACGCCGCACACCCGAAGCCGATGCCGCGCGTGATGCGTTGGTGGGGCAACTCTTGGCCTTGGCCACGCAGGCCGTGGCCCAGTTCAGCGAGCGATTTGTGCGCATGGCCAAGTTGCGCATCCAAGTGCAAAAGACCTTGGGGCGTTTGACGGCCAAGGACAACATCAAGTTTGATGGCCTCTCGCGCGTGAGCCACGTGACCGACGCCACCGACTGGCGCGTCGAGTACCCCTTTGTGGTGTTGACCCCCGACAGCGAAACCGAAATGGCCGGTCTGGTCAAAGGCTGTATCGAGCTTGGCTTGACCATCGTCCCTCGCGGCGGTGGCACGGGTTACACCGGGGGTGCGATTCCGCTGACTTGGAAGAGTGCGGTGATCAACACCGAAAAGCTGGAAGCCATGACCGAAGTCGAAATGGTCGACTTGCCCGGTATCGCGCACAAAATTCCCACCATCTACACCGAAGCCGGAGTGGTCACTCAACGCGTGGCAGACGCTGCAGAGCGCGGTGGATTTGTCTTTGCGGTGGACCCCACTTCCGCAGAAGCCAGTTGCATTGGCGGCAATATTGCGATGAATGCAGGCGGCAAAAAAGCCGTGTTGTGGGGCACCGCGCTCGACAACTTGGCCAGCTGGCGCATGGTCACGCCAGATGCTGAATGGCTGGATGTGGTGCGCATGGACCACAACATGGGCAAGATCCACGATGCAGAAGTGGCCACTTTCGAGTTGCGCTACTTCAAGGCCGACGGCAAGACCCCACTCCGAACCGAGACGCTGGTGATTCCGGGCAAAACCTTCCGCAAAGAAGGCTTGGGTAAAGACGTCACCGACAAGTTTTTGTCGGGTTTGCCGGGCGTGCAAAAAGAGGGCTGTGATGGCCTGATCACCAGTGCCCGCTGGGTGGTGCACCGCATGCCCACGCACACCCGCACCGTGTGCCTCGAGTTTTTTGGCCATGCCCGCAATGCAGTTCCCAGCATTGTCGAGATCAAAGACTTCATGTTTGCCGAGCAAAAGCGCACCGGTACCGTGATGGCCGGCTTGGAGCATCTGGACGACCGCTACTTGCGAGCCGTGGGGTATTCGACCAAGTCCAAGCGCGGCGGTTTTCCCAAGATGGTGTTGATTGGCGACATTGCGGGTGACAACGCTGACGATGTGGCCAAGGCAACTTCAGAAATCGTGCGCATTGCCAATTCGCGCAGCGGTGAAGGGTTCATTGCGATCAGCCCTGAAGCGCGCAAGAAATTCTGGCTGGACCGCAAAAAAACCGCAGCCATTTCGCGCCACACCAACGCATTCAAGGTCAACGAGGATGTGGTTATTCCGCTGCCCCGCATGGCCGAATACACCGACGGCATTGAGCGCATCAACATCGAGTTGAGTTTGCGCAACAAACTGAAGCTGTGCCGTGAGTTGGAAGACTTTTTGGAGCGCGGCAATTTGCCCTTGGGCAAGCAAGACGATGCCAACGAAATTGCCTCGGCCGAGTTGTTAGAAGACCGCGTGGCCCAGGCTTTGACTGTGGTGCGCGAGGTGCAAGCGCAATGGCAGGGTTGGTTGAACCAAGTGGACGAGCTGTTCCCTCAACTGCAAGAACACAGCTTGCGTGCCAGCTGGAAAACCCAAATTCGCCCAGCATTCCAGAACATTTTTTCGGGTTCTGCTTTCCAGCCCATCCTGAATGAAGTCACAGCCATTCACCAGCGCGTGCTCAAAGGCCGCGTTTGGGTGGCGCTGCACATGCACGCTGGCGATGGCAATGTGCACACCAACATTCCGGTCAACTCGGACAACTACGAGATGTTGCAAACCGCGCACGAAGCGGTGGCGCGCATCATGGTGTTGGCGCGCAGCTTAGACGGTGTGATTTCGGGGGAACATGGCATTGGCATCACCAAGCTGGAGTTCTTGACGGACGCGGAGTTGGCCAACTTCACCGCCTACAAGGCCAAAGTTGACCCGCAAGGGCGCTTCAACAAAGGCAAGTTGCTGCGTGGCGCCGCACTCACAGGTTTGGGTGACGATGTGCATGCCGCCGACTTGACGCACGCCTACACCCCCAGCTTTGGTTTGATGGGCCACGAGTCGCTCATCATGCAGCAGTCGGACATTGGTGAAATTGCTTCCAGCGTGAAAGACTGCCTGCGTTGCGGCAAGTGCAAACCTGTCTGCGCCACGCATGTGCCGCGCGCCAACTTGCTCTACAGCCCACGCAACAAAATCTTGGCCACCTCCTTGTTGGTTGAGGCCTTTTTGTACGAAGAACAAACGCGCCGGGGCATCTCGATCAAGCACTGGCAAGAATTTGAAGACGTGGCAGACCACTGCACCGTGTGCCACAAGTGTTTGACGCCTTGCCCAGTCAATATTGACTTTGGTGAGGTGTCCATGAACATGCGCAACTTGCTGCGCAAGATGGGCCAAAAAAGTTTCCGCCCCGGCAACGCCGCGGCCATGTTCATGCTGAACGCCACCAACCCCGAAACCATCAAGCTGGCCCGTGTTGCCATGGTGGGCGTGGGCATGCGCGCGCAGCGTTGGGTCGCCGGCTTGCTCAAAGGCGTGGCCCGCAAACAGACCAGTGCGCCGCCAGCCTCGGTGGGCACGGCGCCCATCAAAGAGCAGGTTATTCACTTCATCAACAAAAAAATGCCGGGCAATTTGCCCAAAAAAACGGCCCGCGCTTTGTTGGACATCGAAGACAACGATTACGTGCCCATCATCCGTGACCCCAAAGCCACGACATCCGAATCTGAAGCGGTTTTCTACTTCCCAGGTTGCGGCTCTGAACGCTTGTTCAGCCAAGTTGGCTTGGCGACACAAGCGATGCTTTGGCATGTGGGCGTGCAAACGGTGTTGCCACCCGGATACCTGTGCTGTGGTTATCCGCAAAAAGGTTCAGGCCAGTTCGACAAGGCCGAAAAAATCATCACCGACAACCGTGTGTTGTTCCACCGTGTGGCGAACACGCTGAACTATTTGGACATCAAGACCGTGGTAGTCAGTTGCGGCACTTGCTATGACCAGTTGCAGGGCTATCAGTTTGACAAAATTTTCCCCGGCTGCCGAATCATCGACATCCATGAGTTCTTGCTTGAAAAAGGCATGAAGTTGGATGCCGCTGGCGCTTACCTCTACCACGACCCTTGCCACAGCCCCATGAAGCTGCAAGACCCGATGAAGACGGTCAAAGGTTTGTTGGGCGATCAGGTGCTCAAATCGGACCGTTGCTGTGGCGAGACGGGCACCTTGGGTGTCACACGCCCCGATATTGCGACGCAAGTTCGTTTCCGCAAAGAAGAAGAGCTGCTCAAGGGTGAAGCCGCTTTGCGCGCCAGCGGTGCCTTGGCCCCACAAGCCAATGTCAAAATTCTCACCAGCTGCCCCAGCTGTCTGCAAGGCTTGTCACGCTACGGCGATGACATGAAAAACGGCCTGCTCGAAGCCGATTACATCGTCATTGAAATGGCCAAACACATCTTGGGTGACAACTGGATGCCCGAATACGTGAGCGCAGCCAATGCCGGTGGCATTGAACGCGTGTTGGTCTAAAGCAAGAAAGCACATCATGGCTGGATTGAAAAAAGAAACACCCACACCCGAGTCATTGACCGTGCACGGCCAAACCAAAGTGCTGGAAATTGGCTTTTCAGACGGGGCGCATTTCCGCATTCCATTTGAATTGATGCGTGTCTACTCTCCCTCGGCAGAGGTGCAAGGGCATGGCCCAGGCCAAGAAGTTTTGCAAACGGGCAAACGTCATGTGACGATTGCCGAAATTGAGCCCGTGGGCAACTACGCCGTCAAGCCAACCTTTTCGGACGGACACGAGTCAGGTCTATTCACTTGGGAGTACTTGTACTTCTTGGGTGACCAGCAAGAGGCCCTTTGGAAGCAATACGAAGACCGCCTGCAAGCCGCCGGAATGAGCCGCGATGCGCCCATGACCGAAAAAGCAGGCAGTGCCTGCGGACACCACCATTGAGCGCCCAGCATGAGCAGCACCCATTTTGGTTTTAAGACCGTAGACGAAAAAGAGAAGGCCAAACACGTTCGGGGCGTCTTCGATTCGGTGGCGTCCAAATACGACGTGATGAACGACCTGATGTCGATGGGACTGCATCGGGTATGGAAGGCCTACACCGTGCAAGTGGCCAACCTCAAAGATGGCGATCAGGTGTTGGACATTGCCGGTGGCACCGGGGATTTGTCGATGGCGTTTGCCAAAAAAGTGGGCGCCACAGGTCGTGTGGTGCACACCGACATCAACGAGGCCATGCTGTCGACTGGGCGTGACCGCTTGGTGGATCAGGGGTTGGTGTTGCCCACCTTGGTCTGTGATGCCGAGAAACTGCCTTTCCCTGACAAGCACTTCAATTTGGTCAGCGTCGCTTTTGGTTTGCGCAACATGACGCACAAAGACGTGGCGCTGAAGGAAATGTGCCGCGTGCTCAAGCCAGGGGGCAAGTTGCTGGTGCTGGAATTTTCAAAAGTGGCCAAGCCGCTTGAAAAAGCCTATGACTGGTACAGCTTCAAGGTCTTGCCAAATCTAGGGAAACTGGTCGCCGGCGATGCGGACAGCTACCGGTACTTGGCTGAGTCCATCCGCATGCACCCCTCCCAAGAAGAGTTGAAAACCCTTATGAAACACAGCGGATTTGGGCATGTCGATTTTCACAATTTATCCGCTGGAGTGGTAGCCTTACACATGGGCATCAAATGTTGAGGCCCATCGGTATAAATTTTGGAAGTAAGTTGGAGAAACCATGAACAAGTTGATGACACTGATGCTTGCAGGCGTTTTGGCCCTGGGAAGCCTCAATGCTGAAGCCGCTCGTCGAATGGGTGGTGGCAAATCCATAGGTCAGCAGTCGAACCAGGTCACCAAGCGCGATGCGGTGCCGCCTGCACCGGCTGCTCCAGCCCAAAATGCCGCGCCCACCAACGCCGCTAAGCCCGCCACTCCGGCTCCTGCAGCCGCTGCACCCAAAAAGCCTTGGGGTGCCATGTTGGGCGGTCTGGCCGCAGGCTTGGGTCTGGCTTGGTTAGCGCACTCCTTGGGCATGGGCGAAGCTTTTGGCAACGTGCTCATGTTCTTGCTAATCGGTGTCGCGGTCATGGCCTTGATCGGTTTCTTCTTGCGCTCGCGCCGCAATGCAGCCTCAGGTAACCAAGGTGGCTTTGCCTACCAAGGCGCCGGGGCCTCGGCCGAACAGCCAGCTTCCATTAAGCAGTACAACCCGGGCAACGTCGGCAACGACGCTTCTGCACGTCCTTGGGAGTCTCAAAACACCCGCTTCGACGGCTCGGCAGCCCAAGCCAGCACAGGTTCCATGATCGGCGCCGCCTTGAATGGCAGCCAAACATGGGGCATTCCGGCCGATTTCGATGTGGCGGGTTTTGTCTCGGCCGCCAAGCGCAACTTTGTCACCCTGCAAGACGCCTGGGACCGCTCTGACATGGCCATGTTGAGCTCCATGATGACCGACACCATGGTGGCTGAAATTCGCAGTCAATTGGCCGAACGCGAGAGCCAATTCCCCGGCCAGCCCAACAAGACCGAAGTGGTCATGCTGGAGGCGCAATTGCTCGGTATCGAAGAGCAGGCCGATGTCTATCTGGCCAGCGTGGAGTTCAACGGCATGATCCGTGAAGACGCCGCTTCTGGGCCAAGCTCTTTCCGCGAAGTTTGGAACATGAGCAAATCCAAACAAGGTGGTGGCTGGTTGGTTGCGGGCGTTCAAGCCCTCCAATAAGGCAGCCCCCCGAACCGGGGCATCACTTTCGGGAATAATTGGGGACTATGGCAACACAGTCCCCTTTTTCTTGGGCCGCTCAGGCGCTTCCCGACATGGTCAACCAAATGGCCACTCAATTTCAGCCCCCTGCTTGGGTGGTGGACGAGTCCATCAACCGTTTGGTTTTGTTTCTGAACCACGTCTTGATGAGCGAGCCTGAAGCCATGGCCCGACTGGCACGTCAAAAAGGCCAGCGTATCGAGTTGATTTGGGACCGTGTTCATTTGCAACTCAGTCCGACCCCTGCAGGATTGCTCGAGCGCGGCCGTTTCGAGGGGTTTGACTTGCGCCTGACCGTCACCGAAGACACCCCGGTGGCATTGGTCTCCACTTTGGCGCGCGGCGACAAGCCCAAAGTGCGCATTGAGGGCGATGTGCAATTGGCCGCTGAAATCAACTGGCTGATCGACCACGTGCGCTGGGACGCTGAAGAAGACTTGGCGCGCCTTGTTGGCGATGCCGCTGCGCACACGCTGGCCCAAGCGGCGCGCAAGGCGCTAGAGTCGCTGCGCAGTTTTGTGGCCCGCCGTCCCGGAACCGAGCTCAACGCCGGTAGCGCCGCATGATGCGCTGGGGCCGCTTTGGACGCGGGGCTTTCATCGTGTTCATCGTCCTGCGCTATGGCTTGGACGAGTTGGTGCTGTCGAGTTTTCAGAAGCCTTGGATTCGTGCCATGGGCCGAGTTCTGTCGGTGGGCCGCGATTTGCGTGCGCCGCGTGCCGTGCGTCTGCGTGAAGCGTTGGAACGTTTGGGCCCCATCTTTGTCAAATTTGGCCAGGTGCTGTCCACTCGGCGGGATTTGCTGGCGCCGGACATTGCCGAAGAGTTGGCCAAGCTGCAAGACCGTGTGCCGCCCTTCAGTTCGCAGATTGCGGTGGCCTCGATTGAGCGTGCCTTCAATCGCAAGGTAGACGATATTTTTGAGTCGTTTGAGCGTGAGCCTGTGGCCAGCGCTTCGATTGCGCAAGTGCACTTTGCGACTTTGCGCAGCCCTGCTGGCGATTTGCGCGATGTGGCCGTCAAGGTGTTGCGCCCCGGCATGTTGCCCGTGATCGACAAAGACCTGAGCCTGATGCGCATGATGGCCGGCTGGGTCGAGAGCCTCAGTGCCGATGGCAAACGCCTGAAACCCCGTGAGGTGGTGGCCGAGTTTGACAAATACTTGCACGACGAGCTTGATTTGGTGCGCGAAGCCGCCAATGCCGCCCAGTTGCGGCGCAACATGCAAGGCTTGGATCTGGTCCTGATTCCTGAAATGATTTGGGACTTTTGCCATCCCGAGGTGATCGTGATGGAGCGGATGCACGGTGTGCCCATCAGCCAGGTCGACCGGTTGCGGCAGTCTGGGGTGGACATTCCTAAATTGGCGCGCGATGGTGTCACGCTTTTTTTCACCCAGGTGTTTCGCGATGGGTTTTTCCATGCGGACATGCACCCGGGAAACATTCAGGTCAGTCTCGCCCCCGATACTTTTGGCCGCTACATTTCGCTCGACTTCGGCATTGTCGGGACCCTGACCGAGTACGACAAAGAATATTTGGCGCAAAACTTCACGGCATTTTTCCGACGCGATTACAAACGCGTGGCTGAATTGCACATCGAGTCGGGTTGGGTTCCTGCAGATACCCGGGTGGATGAGCTGGAATCGGCGATTCGAGCGGTCTGTGAGCCTTACTTTGACCGTCCCCTCAAAGAAATCTCACTGGGCATGGTGTTGATGCGCTTGTTCCAGACATCCCGACGCTTTCACGTCGAGATACAGCCGCAGTTGGTGTTGCTGCAAAAAACCTTGCTTAACATCGAAGGTTTGGGACGCGACTTGGACCCTGAGCTGGACCTTTGGAGCACGGCAAAACCATTTCTCGAAAAATGGATGCTCGACCAGATCGGCCCCAAAAAGTTGTGGGAAGAACTCAAATTGCAGGCGCCGCAATATGCCAAGTTGTTGCCGCAGTTGCCGCGCTTGTTGTACGACTATTTGCAAAAATCGCAGCAGCAAGATGCCCGTCAATTAGATAGATTGCTGGCCGAACAACGGCGCACCAACAACTTGCTACAAGTCCTGTTGTATTTGGGCTTGGGATTCCTCATGAGCTTGCTTGTATTCCAGGTTTGGGCTGTTTTGCCCCACCTTTAAAGGCAATGGCCCGCAAGAAGGATCAGATCAAGATGAGTGTAAAAGCCTTGATTTTCGGGCTTGTCTCGCGGTGTACACCCCAAAGCTGACCACTGCAATGGTCACCACCAGCATGAGCAAAGTGGCGGCAGCGTAAATTGAGGGGTTGACCCCCCGGCGGGCATAACTGAAGATGACTTGAGGCAAGGTCGTGACGCCGGGGCCAGACAAGAACTCAGAGACCACCACGTCGTCAAACGACAGCGTGAAGGTCAACAGCCAGCCGGCCAACAACGCTTGCGAAATATTGGGCAAGGTCACCAAAAAGAACACTTGGCTGGGTTTGCAGCCCAAGTCCATGGCGGCTTCTTCGATCGAGCGGTCCATCTCTTTGAGGCGTGACTGAATCACCACCGTGGCATAAGCCATGCCCAGCAGGACGTGCCCCAGCACAATGGTCGTCATGCCTCGATCAGGCCAGCCAAATACGCGTTGTGAGCCAACCGACAGCAACAGCAAGGACAAACCGATGATCACCTCGGGCATGACCAAAGGCGCATTGAGCATGGCGCTGAACAGGTTGTGGCCACGAAAACGGTTGAAGCGCACCAAAGCGTAGGCCGCCAATGTGGCCAAGATCACTGAAAAAGACGCGCTGATGAGGGCCACCTTGAGCGACAGCCAAAAGCCCTCCAGCAGGCGGGTATCCCGGGTTAAGGCTTCGTACCACCGCAAAGAAAAGCCAGTGAAATGGCTGTCTTGTCGCGTACTGTTGAACGAAAAAACGACCAAGAACAGCAAGGGCGCATACAGAAAAGCGTAGATGAAACCCATCCAAACTTTGCCAAGGCGGGCATGCCAGCTGCGCATCATGTTTGCTCCTGCTCCGCTTTGCGCTTGAGTTTGGCGTTGATCCATGCCAGCGGAATGATGACCCACAAAATCATCATGATCGCAAGGGCTGAGGCGCGTGGCCAGTTGTTGCTGCTGAACATTTCATCCCAGACCACGCGTCCGATCATCACATTTTCAGCGCCACCCAGCAGTGAGGGAATCACAAATTCACCCAAGCACGGAATGAACACCAACATGGAGCCAGCCATGATGCCTGACCGACTTAGGGGCACGGTGACCAGCCAAAAAGCCCTCCAAGGGCTAGCGCCCAGGTCATATGCGGCTTCAAGCAAGCGCAAGTCCAATTTAACCAACGTGGCGTACAGAGGCAAAACCATGAAGGGCAGATAAACATAGGTCATCCCCACCAACATCGAAATGTCGGTGTAGAGCATTTGGATGGGCTCAGCAATCAGGCCCAAGGCAAGCAACGCGTTGTTGATGACACCTTGGTCGGCCAAGATCCCTTTCCAGGCATACACGCGCAGCAAAAAGGAAGTCCAAAAAGGCAGCATCACCATCAGCAGCAAGATGGGGCGAATGTGTTCAGACGAGCGAGCCAAAAAGTAGGCAAAGGGGTAGCCCAGCAACAAGCAGAAAAAGGTTGTCCAGAAGGCATATTTCAAGGACAGCAGATACGACTCGGTGTAAAGGGTTTGGCCGAACTCACCACTCTCATCAACGATCAAACTGATGTAGTGGCTCAATTTCAAATGCAGCTTCCAGCCCTCGGCTTCGGTATATGACAAAAGGCTGGCAAAGGGGTTGAGCTGGTCCCCCATGTCGGTCACGCTCAGCCGTAACAAAATCAAAAAGGGTACGGCAAAGAAGATGGACAACCAGACAAATGGAATGCCCAGCACCGTGCGCCGTCCCAAGCGCAGATGTTCGACCAATTGAGACAGCAGCTGAATCATGACGAGAGCAACACTCCGGCTTGTGCACCCCAATAGCAATACACCGTGTCACCCCAAACAATATCGCCCTCGTGGTTGCGGCTGCGGTTGGTTTGGGTGGACTTGATCACGGACTGATCGGGCAGTTGAACCACGTAGGTGCTGTAGCTGCCCATGTAGGCAATTTCCCGAACCACACCGCTCACCACATTGGCAGCGTGGGCAGCCCCTTGGGCGGGCGGCTGTTTGTTAATTTGGATTTTTTCTGGCCGCACCGCCAGCGCCAAGGCCATTCCTTGCTGGTGCGAGGTACCGTGACCGAGTGTGAACGTCCCTTGGGGGGTGCGGATTTCAGACTCGCTGGATTCGGTGCGCGTCAGTTGTCCTTCAAACATGTTCACGTTGCCAATGAAGTCCGCGACAAAACGGCAGTTGGGCGCTTCATATATTTCGGTAGGGCTGCCCAATTGCAAAATGCGACCTTGGCTCATCACCGCGATGCGCGAGGCCATGGTCATGGCTTCTTCTTGGTCGTGGGTCACCATCACACAAGTGACGCCAATTGACTCGATGATGTTGACGAGCTCGAACTGGGTTTGCTCGCGGAGTTTTTTGTCGAGCGCACCCAAGGGTTCGTCGAGCAAAAGCAATTGAGGCTTGCGGGCCAGACTGCGAGCCAAAGCCACGCGTTGTTGTTGCCCGCCCGACAATTGGTGGGGTTTCCGGCTGGCAAATTTTTGCAACTGCACCAAGTCCAACATGGCCTGCACGCGCTCTGCCATGCTGTCTTTGTCCATGCCCATGCGGCGCAAGCCAAAAGCGATGTTTTCCCAGACCGTCAGATGAGGGAACAAGGCGTATGACTGGAACATCATGTTGATGGGCCGCTCATAGGCCGGCAGCAGACTGATGTCTTGCTCGCCTAAAAAAATCTGGCCTGAGGTGGGTGTCTCAAAACCCGCCAACATACGAAGCAAGGTGGACTTGCCACAACCTGAACTGCCAAGCAAGGCGAAAATCTCGCCCTTGCCAATGTCCAGCGACACATCGTCGACTGCGGTGACGCTGTCGAATCGCTTGTGCAATTGCTTGATCTGCAGAAATCCCGCTTTGTCGGAGGGCGCTGGGTGCGTCATGTCATCTTTCTGAACTCAAGAAAAAGGCTGTGCACAGGTTCTCGTGCACAGCCTCGTTTCAATCACGCGTGTCGTGTGCGGCCGTCACTTGCCCTTTTTAAAGGCAGTGTAGACAGCGGTCATGGATTCGCGTGTGGCATTGGACAAACTGGAGGGAGAAACCGCCACTTTCAGGGCGTCCGCATCCAAGAAGACCGCCTTGTTTTTCGCCACTTCAGGCGTGACTTGTGCAACGCTGGCCTTGTTGGCGGTGGCGTAGCTCAATTCGTTGGTCAGCGAGGCAGACACTTCAGGCTTCAAGAAGTAATTGATGAAGGCCATAGCGTTGTTGGGATGCTTAGCGTCTTTCGGAATAGCCAAGTTGTCAAAGAACAGCAGGCCACCCGATTTGGGCAGCAGGGCTTCAATTTCTTGACCACTCTTGTTTTCTTGCGCACGGGCGCTGGCGATGTTGATGTCACCGGCCCAACCCAAGGCCACACAGGCTTTACCGCTAGCCAGATCGTCGATCATGGTGCTGGAGAACAAGCGAATGTCTTTGCGTACTTTGCTCAACATTTCGCCCGCTGCCTTGTGGTCAGCGGCGTCAGCTGAGTAAGCATCTTTACCGATGTAATGCAAAGCGGGCGGCATGATCTCGGTCGGGGAGTCGAGGTAAGCAATGCCACAAGATTTGAGCTTGCTGGTGTAGGTGGGGTTGAACACCAGATCCCAAGCGTTTTCAGGCATCGGGGTGTTGCCCAGAGCCTTGGCCACTTTGGTCTTGTTGATGCCGACAGTGGTGAAGCTCCAAGCCCAGGGCACCAAGTGCTTGTTTCCGGGATCAACTTTGTCGAGTTTGGCCATGATGGCGGGGTCCAAATTGCTCAAATTTGGAATTTGCGTCTTGTCGAGGGGGCGCAGAAGGCCGGCTTCAATTTGTGATTTGGCAAAAACAGCCCCCGGCACCACAAGGTCATAGCCTGAATTACCGGCGATCAGCTTGGCTTGGAGTGCTTCGTTATTTTCAAAAGTCTGGTAGTTGACCTTGATGCCGCTCTCTTTCTCAAAGTTAGCGACCATGTCCTGGGTGATGTAGTCAGGCCAGTTGTAAATGTTCAACACTTTTTCTTCGGTGTTGGCTGGCGCAGCTGCAGCCACACTTGCTTGCGGTGCTTCTTCTTTTTTGCCGCATGCCACCAAGCTCAAGGCACACAAAGCAGTCAGTAAAAAACGTTTGTTCATGATCGTAAAAACTCCATTGAGCGAGAAGTATGTAGGGTTACAACCGGCTGCCACCGCATTAACCTGCGCGGGATTGTATAAGAAGGCATTTATCTCGTCATGGTGGGTATTTATTCCTTTTCATTTGAGGCTGCGGGCAGTTTAAATCTCTGGGGTAGCGCAAGCTGGGGTTCGACTTACAATTTAGGGTTGAACATTTTTTCCAGGATTCCGCTTTATGCCCATTTACGCCTACAAGTGCGACGCCTGCGGCCATGCCAAGGACGTTCTCCAAAAAATGTCGGATGCGGCTTTGACCGATTGCCCAGCCTGTGGCGCGCCCAAGTTCAACAAGCAACTGACAGCGCCCGGCTTCCAGCTGAAGGGAACGGGCTGGTACGCCACTGATTTCAAAGGGGGTGGTGCCACAGGTGCCGCGGCCTCTACAGCGGCGGTGGCCGATGCCGCGCCGGCATCATCGGATGCGGGCTCTTCTGGCGCAACCAGCGCTGCTGCCAGCGATTCCGCTTCTGCATCTGCTGGGGGCTGTGCCCCTTCTTGCGCCTGTCATTGACCCGTCCTCCTCGATTGCCACTTCATGAAACATCGCAGCTTCAAACAGTACTTCATCACCGGTCTTCTGGTGTGGTTGCCTATGGGCATCACCGTCTGGGTGCTGACTTGGTTGGTGGGCTTGCTGGACAGCATTTTCTTGGCAGTTTTGCTGGCCGCTGACACTTTGATTCCCGGCATGCACAAGGTGGCCGAGGCACTGCGTGGCGTGCCCGGTCTGGGTGTGATCTTGGTGGCCTTGGTGATTTTTTCTACGGGTGTCTTTGTGGCCAACATGTTTGGCCAATGGTGGTTGCGCCAGTGGGACAGTTTGATGACCCGCATTCCTGTGGTGCGCACCATTTACACCAGTGTCAAACAGGTCGCCGACACCTTGTTTTCGGGCAGTGGCAATGCTTTTTCTAAGGCCTTGCTGGTGCAATACCCGCGCCAAGGCGTCTGGACCATCGCCTTTTTGACCGGAGCCCCCGGTGGTGAGGTGGCCAAACACCTGAACCAACCCATGGTCAGCGTGTATGTGCCCACCACACCCAACCCCACGTCGGGCTTCTTCTTGATGATGCCCAAAGCCGATGTGGTTGAGCTGGACATGACGGTGGACGACGCCCTCAAATACATCATCTCGATGGGAGTGGTGGTACCCGGACCTCAGGCCTTAAAAACCATTCCCGCAAACCCAGACACCTCATCTAAGACGCAATAAGCCTCACGGCTAACCGCTCTTTTGCTCCGAAACCATCAGAATTTTTCGAATTTAGAAAGTCCCTGAACATGTCTATGCGTTCCCACTATTGCGGTCTGGTGACCGAAGCCCTGACCGGTCAAACCGTGAGCCTGTGCGGCTGGGTCAACCGTCGCCGCGACCATGGCGGCGTGATCTTCATTGATTTGCGTGACCGCGAAGGCTATGTGCAAGTGGTGTGCGACCCCGACCGTCCCGACATGTTCAAAGTGGCCGAGGATGTGCGCAATGAATATTGCGTGCAGATCAAAGGCGTGGTGCGCGCGCGCCCTGAGGGCACCTTCAATGACAACATGAAAAGCGGCAAGATTGAAGTGTTGTGCCAAGAGTTGATTGTGCTGAACGCCTCGGTGACCCCGCCGTTTCAAATCGACGAGGAAAACTTGTCGGAGACCACCCGCCTCACCCACCGTGTGTTGGACCTTCGCCGCCCCTACATGCAAAACAACCTGATGCTGCGCTACAAAGTGGCCATGGAAGTGCGCAAGTACCTCGACGAGAACGGCTTTGTCGACATCGAAACTCCGATGCTGACCAAGAGCACCCCCGAAGGTGCGCGTGACTACTTGGTGCCCAGCCGTGTGCACGATGGCCAGTTTTTTGCGTTGCCCCAGTCGCCCCAATTGTTCAAGCAGTTGCTCATGGTCGCGGGCTATGACCGCTATTACCAAATCACCAAGTGCTTCCGGGACGAAGACTTGCGCGCTGACCGTCAGCCCGAATTCACGCAGATCGATATCGAGACCTCGTTCTTGACCGAAGAAGAAATTCGCGACATGTTCCAAAGCATGATCAAGCGCGTTTTCAGCAAGACCATCGGTGTGGATTTGGGCGAGTTCCCCGTCATGACTTACCAAGATGCAATGCACCTGTATGGCTCTGACAAGCCCGATTTGCGCGTGAAACTGCAATTCACCGAAGTCACCGATGTCATGGGCGATGTCGACTTCAAGGTGTTCTCTGGCGCCGCCAACATGAAAGGCGGCCGTGTGGTGGCCCTGCGCGTGCCCAATGGCTCGGTGGAAGGCGGCGGCATCAGCCGTGGCGAAATCGACGCTTACACCGAGTTCGTCAAGATTTATGGCGCCAAGGGCTTGGCCTACATCCGCGTCAACGACCTGAGCAAAGGCCGCGACGGCTTGCAATCGCCGATTGTCAAAAAC
>JACCDS011436808.1_pt1 | contig 18001 bp, 16 predicted proteins | sample 7446441 | NCBI WGS metagenome assembly JACCDS01 (sample SAMN15323445, study PRJNA562643) | freshwater metagenome | isolation source: river surface water | place: USA:Blue River Watershed | collected 2017-08-17
AGTTGCGCACCAGCCGGGGCGGGCGTCGCAATCGCTTCATTTCATTCATCTCGGCGGTTTCGATGTTGGGCATTGCTTTGGGGGTGGCGGCGCTGATCATCGTGCTCAGCGTCATGAATGGTTTTCAGAAAGAGGTGCGCGATCGCATGCTCTCGGTGCTGTCGCACATTGAAGTCGTCAGCCTGGACGGGGGCGGCTTGGGTGACACGGCCCAGCTCGAAAGAGCGCTGAAGGCGCACCCCGAGGTGCGGGGCGTGGCGCCTTATGTGGCTTCGCAGGCCTTGCTGGCGCGTGGGGAAGACATGCGTGGTGTGGTGGTGCGCGGGATCGACCCGGGGCGTGAATCGATGGTCTCGGATTTGGTCGGGCAATGGTCGCCGGCCATGCGGGACTTGTTGCAGCCGGGACAATTTGGAGTCGTTTTGGGGATTGAGCTGGCCCGCCAGTTGGGCCTGCGGCCAGGCGATCCCGTGACCCTGATTGCGCCGTCCGGCCAGGTCACACCGGCGGGCGTGATGCCCAGGCTGCGCCAGGTCGAAGTGTTGGCGGTGTTTGATTCGGGGCATTACGAATACGATGCCACCTTGGCCATGATGCACCTCGACGATGCCGCCAAAATGTTTCGTTTCGACGGCCCGGCTGGCTTGCGCGTCAAAATCGCCGATGCACAGCAAGCGCCTCGCGTTGCTCAAGAACTGTCACTTGCGATGGGCACCGGGGTGCGCGTGCGCGACTGGACACAACAAAACAAGTCTTGGTTTGCCGCCGTCCAAATTGAAAAGCGCATGATGTTCATCATCCTCACCCTGATTGTGGCGGTGGCGGCTTTTAACCTGGTCACGACGCTGGTCATGACGGTGACCGAAAAGCGGGGTGACATTGCCATTTTGCGCACCTTGGGCTCGACCCCCGCGTCGATCATGCTGATTTTCATGCTGCAGGGGGCGTTGTCAGGCTTGGCCGGGACCTTGTCGGGCACGGGGCTGGGGTTGTGGGTGGCTCACCACCTCGATGTCCTGGTGCCTGCCATCGAGCAATTTTTGGGGGTGCGTTTTTTGCCCCAGGACATCTACCTGATCAGCAGCATGCCCAGCGACCCGCAGGCGGGCGATATCGTGCCAGTCGTGATCATGGCTTTGGTGTTGTCGTTGTTGGCCACGCTCTACCCGAGCTGGCGCGCCAGTCGGGTTGATCCGGTGGAGGCCCTGCGCCATGAGTGACATCGTTTTGAGTGCAACGGGCTTAGAGCGTCGTTATCGCCAGGGGCCCATCGACATCACGGTGTTACACGGCATCGACTTGGTGGTGCATGCCGGCGAGGCGGTCGCCATTGTGGGGGCATCGGGTTCGGGCAAAAGCAGTTTGTTGCACCTGTTGGCCGGGCTCGATACCCCCACCCGGGGCGAGGTGCATTGGGGCGCACGCTGCATCGCAGGCTGGAGCCCTGCCGAATTGGGCCGGCAACGCAATGCGCACCTGGGGTTTGTTTTTCAGTTTCATCACCTTTTGCCCGAGTTCAGCGCCCTGGACAATGTGGCGATGCCCTTGTGGGTTGCGCGTTGCGACCCTGATCAGGCGCGCCAACGCGCGTCTGCTGCCCTCGATGCCGTGGGTTTGTCGGCGCGTGCCCAGCACCGACCGTCTGAATTGTCCGGCGGGGAGCGCCAGCGGATCGCACTGGCGCGTGCCCTGGTCACGCAGCCACGTTGCATTTTGGCCGACGAACCCACCGGCAACCTTGATCGCGAGACCGCTGATCAGATGTTTGGCTTGTTGCAACACATGTGCCGTGACCAACAAGCGGCGCTGCTGCTGGTGACTCACGACGAAGGTCTGGCGCGGCGCTGTGACCGCGTGTTGCAGTTGCGTCGGGGCCATTTGGAGATCCTGGGTTGAGCCCATGCTGATCGACTCGCATTGCCATCTTGATGCGGCAGAGTTCGACGCCGACCGCGACGCCCAGCGGGCTCTGGCGCGTTCTCTGGGGGTGGTCACATGTGTGATCCCGGCGGTCGAGCCGGGCTCCTGGGATTCGGTGCGTCGCCTGGCGCACCGGTACCGTGATGTTTATGCCTGGGGCATTCACCCGATGTATGTGCAGGGGGCGTCGCTGGAGCAAGCCGATGCCTGTCGGCAGCGCCTGGCCGACATGTTGCCTGACCCCGCTTTGGTGGCGGTGGGTGAAATCGGCCTCGACGGCTTTGACGGCCACCCCGACATGGACTTGCAATTGCAGTGGTTGCGCCAGCAATTGGGTTGGGCCCGCGAGCTCGGTTTGCCGGTCATTTTGCATGTGCGCAGATCGGTCGATCTGGTCTTGCGCGAATTGCGACGTTGTCGGGTGGTGGGCGGTGTGGCCCATGCGTTCAATGGCAGCTTGCAGCAAGCCCGGGCCTTGATTGATCTGGGCTTCGTGCTGGGTTTTGGCGGCGCGGTCACTTACGAGCGCTCTTTGCAGTTGCGCCGCCTGGTCACCGCATTGCCTTTGGATGCTTTGGTGCTCGAGACCGACGCCCCTGACATCGTGCCGCATTGGCTCTACACCACGGCCGGACAACGCGCCTTGGGGCAGCCCCAGGGGCGCAACAGTCCGGCGGAGCTGCCCCGGATCGCCCACCATGTGGCGGTTTTGCGCGAGATCGATCCCCATGAGTTGGCCCGTTGCTGCGCCGACAACACCCGGCGCGTTTTGCGCTGGCCCCTCAGGATGCCCCATGAGTTCACCGAAAAAAGCACTGCCTGAAGTCCATTTTTCTGACCACGGCCCCGTGCGCTATTTGCACCTGAGCTCTGAATGGGTACAGGGGTCCATGCGCCTGAATGACCCGTTTGCCATTGATCTCGAATATGTCCAGCGGATGATGGCGGGTTTGTTGTTCACGCCCTTGCACGAAGTGGCTCAGCAGCACGCCATGCAACTGGGCTTAGGGGCCGCTGCGTTGACCAAGTTTTGTCACAAAAAGTTGCGTTGTCGCACCACTGCGATCGAGATCAACCCGCAGGTCATTGCCGCCTGCCGTTTGTGGTTCAGGCTGCCGCCCGATGACGACCGTCTGGCGGTGATTTTGGGCGATGCCCAAGAGGTGGTGGCTCATTCCCACTGGCGCCACCAGATCGATCATTTGCATGTGGATTTGTACGATCACGAGGCGGCATCTCCTGTGCTTGACAGCCCCGAGTTTTATGCGGGTTGCCGTCAATTGCTCACCGATTCCGGGGTCATGTCGGTCAACTTGTTCGGGCGCAGCCTGAGTTATCAGCGCAGCCTGCAACACATCACCGAAGCCTTTTCTGGGCAGTCCGTGTGGGCTTTCAAGCCCACCCGCGAGGGCAACACCGTGGTGCTGGCTTTGCGCACCCCGGCCGAGGTCAGCCGCACCCATTTGGCCTGGCAGGCCGAGCAAATTGAACAACGCTGGCCTGAGTTGCCTGCCCGGCGTTGGGTCAAGTCACTTTCGCCGGTGTCTTGAATGCGACACCCGTCTAAGTGAAACCCGCAATCCCTTTAACTTTTCTTACGGCCATAATCGCCCCATATCGAAATGCATTCGAGGAGAAAGCTTGTGAATATTAAAAGTCAGAAGGATTTTCTTTCTGGACTGATGTTTTTGGTCGTGGGAGGCGTTTTCGCCTGGGGAGCCACGCACTATTCCATCGGCACCGGGGCTCGCATGGGACCGGGTTATTTCCCGCTCATGTTGGGCGTCATGCTGGCAGCCTTGGGCGCCCTGATCATGGTGAGTTCACTCATCGTCGAGACGCCCGATGGGGACAAAATCAGCAAAATCGCCTGGCGACCCTTGCTCTTCATTTTGGGCGCTAACCTGGTGTTTGGTATTTTGCTCGGCGGTTTACCCAAGTTGGGTATTCCGTCCTTTGGCCTGATTTTTTCGATCTATGCTTTGGTCATCATCGCCAGCAAAGCCAGTTCTGAATTCCAGTGGAAGTCGGTGCTGATTTTGGCCACTGTGCTGGCCGTGGGCAGTTACGGGGCATTCATCGCACTGCTCAAGTTGCAAATGCCGGTTTGGCCTGCCTTTTTGGTCGGCTAAGGAGACCTATTCATGGATTTGATCACCAATCTCTCGATCGGCTTTGGCGTTGCCTTCACGCCGATCAACCTGGCTTATGGCTTTTTAGGTTGTCTGTTGGGGACTCTCATCGGCGTGCTGCCTGGTGTGGGTCCCGTGGCGACCATCGCCATGTTGTTGCCCGCCACTTATGCTTTGCCGCCGGTGTCGGCCCTGATCATGTTGGCCGGTATCTATTACGGCGCCCAGTACGGGGGTTCCACCACCGCCATTTTGGTCAACTTGCCGGGTGAATCATCTTCGGTGGTGACCACACTGGATGGTTACCAAATGGCCCGCAAAGGCCGTGCCGGCCCTGCGCTGGCCGCCGCCGGCCTGGGCTCGTTCTTTGCCGGTTGCGTGGGCACCTTGATCCTGGCCGCCTTCGCACCGCCTTTGACCGAACTGGCTTTCAAATTCGGCCCCGCTGAGTATTTCTCTCTGATGGTGCTGGGCCTGATCGGTGCCATCGTCTTGGCTTCGGGCTCGCTGGTCAAGGCGATTGCCATGATTTTGTTGGGGCTGCTCATGGGCCTGATCGGCACCGACGTCAATTCGGGCGTCGCGCGTTACAGCATGGACATCCCCGAGTTGACCGACGGCATTGGCTTTGTGACCATCGCCATGGGGGTGTTCGGTTACGGCGAGATCATCGCCAACCTGTCGCGCCCGGCCGATCAACGCGAGGTTTTCACCTCCAAGGTGCAGGGTCTGTTCCCCACGCTCGAAGACTTCAAGCGCATGGTGCCTGCGGTGATTCGGGGCACGGCCCTGGGTTCTGTGCTGGGTGTGTTGCCTGGTGGCGGTGCCCTGTTGGCCGCTTTCGCCGCCTACACCATCGAGAAAAAGACCAAGCTCAAGCCCGGCGAAGTGCCGTTTGGACAGGGCAACATCCGGGGCGTGGCGGCTCCCGAGTCGGCCAACAATTCGGGCGCACAGACCTCGTTCATTCCTTTGCTGACCTTGGGCATCCCGCCCAACGCCGTGATGGCCCTGATGGTCGGCGCCATGACCATCCACAACATCCAGCCGGGCCCGCAGGTCATGACCAGCAACCCGCAACTGTTCTGGGGCTTGATCGCTTCGATGTGGATCGGAAACCTGATGCTGGTCATACTCAACCTGCCGCTGATCGGCATGTGGATCAAGTTGTTGACGGTGCCTTATCGTTTCTTGTTCCCGGCCATTGTGTTGTTTTGTGCGATCGGGGTGTACTCGACCAACAACAACACCTTTGACATCTGGATGGTGGCGATCTTTGGTCTGGTGGGTTACCTCTTCATCCTCTTGGGGTGTGAACCGGCACCCTTGTTGCTGGGCTTCATCCTGGGCCCGATGATGGAAGAAAACCTGCGCCGGGCCTTGTTGCTCTCGCGTGGCGACTGGACGGTGTTCGCCACCCGACCCTTGTCGGCGGGTCTGCTGGCAGCAGCGATCTTGCTGGTCGTCATCGTGCTGCTGCCATCGGTCAAGAAAAAGCGCGCGGAGACTTTCGTCGAAGACTGACCCCGTTGTTTTGCCCCCGGTCTCCACCGGGGCAGCAGCGGCAAACGGACTGGCTGGCCAGTCCGTTTTTTTTGGGGGTTTAAAGGTCTTTGCCGGCAGTGCGAGAATGTCCTACACAAAGGAGTCTGCCATGCAAGACCACGACCTTCGTTCGGTGCTGCACAACGAGGTGCACGCCCGGCCGCCCGAGCCCATGCAGGTGCCACTGGCCATTTCTCATGTGGTCATGTGGACGGATCGGGTTGGGCGTGAGGCCAGTCGCGCGCACCTCTCCAAATTGCTGGCTGATCACCACCTGGCCAGCCCGGGGCAGGAGATCACCCACTTGCGGGTCGATTTGGGCCCTTGGCGGCTGCGCTGGGAGTTGCACACCGAGTTTGTGTCGTGGACTTTCATGCGCGATGTGTCCGCCGATACCCTGAGCCAGTCCGAACCCGTGAATGCTTTGCAAGCGGTGCCGCAGGCCTGGTTGCAGGCCTTGCCTGGATCGGCCTTGGCCAAGTTGCATTTGTGGGCCATGCCGGCCAAGGCGATCGAGATGGGGGCTTTTGCGACCATCCTGAACGAGGACTCGCTGGTGGCTTCAACCTTGTCCGATGGTCAGGCTGAAGTCCACACCGATTTCCAGATCCATCCCGACGGGTTTTCGCGCATGGTGTTGTTTGTCGGGTCGGTCACGCCGCGCCGCACCGGCCGCCTGGTGCAGCAGTTGCTCGAAATCGAAACCTACCGCATGGCCGCCATGCTCGGCTTGCCCGCTGCCCGCCAGGCCGGCGCCGCCTTGTCCGATGCCGAGCGTGAATTGGCCGAGTTGGCTCAGGCCATTCGAAGCGCCGACCGGTCCTCAGAAGCCGCTTTGCTTGATCGGCTGACCAAACTGGCCGGGCAGGTCGAAGGCCAATATGCGGCCACCCATTCCCGATTTTCGGCCACCAAAGCTTACTTTGAGTTGGTCGACCGGCGCATCCAGGACATCCGGGAATCCCGCTTGGCCGGCCAACAAACCATCGCCGAGTTCATGGACCGGCGCCTGAGCCCGGCGCGCAGCACCTGCGAATGGGCGGTGCGCCGCCAGACGGCCCTGTCCGAGCGGGTGTCGCGCATGAGCAACTTGTTGCGCACACGGGTCGAGATCGAACAGCAGCAAAGCAGCCAGGATCTGTTGTCGGCCATGAACCAGCGCCAGGGGTTGCAACTGAAACTGCAGTCCACCGTCGAAGGTCTGTCGGTGGCAGCCATCACCTATTACATGACCGGCTTGGTGCATCATGTTGCCGAAGGTCTGTCGCACCACGGTTGGCCGTTTGACGTCAACACCACCACGGCGGTTTCGGTGCCCATCATCGCGCTGGTGGTTTGGTGGCTCATGCGGCGCATCCATCACCGGTTGAAATTGGGTGACTGATCGCCTGGCCCATTCACCCAGTTGACACGTCGGGACTTGTAAGCCTGAGACAATCTTGCGTCATGAAATTCAATTACGACAACCCCTATCCGATGGCCCGTTTGCCGGTGTTTGCCCGCAACGTGGTCTCCACCTCTCACCCGCTGGCTGCGCAGGCCGGCCTTCGCATGATGTGGGCCGGCGGCAATGCGGTCGATGCCGCGATCGCCGCCGCCGCCACCATCATGATCACCGAGCCGGTCAGCAACGGCCTGGGTTCGGATGCCTTTGCCATTTTGTGGGACGGCCGGCAGTTGCACGGTCTGAATGCCTCGGGCACCGCCCCGGCGGCCTGGACCCCCGAGTATTTCCAGCGCAAATACGGCGATGGCTGCCTCACGCCCCCGAAGCGCGGCATGGATTCGGTCACCGTGCCCGGCGCGATCGCCGGCTGGGCGGCGCTGAGCGAGCGGTTTGGCAAACTGCCCTTCGAAGACCTGATGCAGCCGGCCATTGAAGTCGCCGAGCGTGGCTATCTGATGCCCATTGTGGTGCAGTCGAAATGGCTGGCGGCCACCGAGGAGTTGCGCGTCCAGCCCGGGTTTTCCGAGTCGTTTTTGCCCTGGGGTCGTGCCCCTGAAGTGGGCGAAATGTTCCGGTTTCCCGCCGCCGCCCGCGCTTTGCGGGCCATCGCCAAGACCAAGGGTCAGGCTTTTTACCAGGGCGAAATCGCCCAGGCACTCGAAAAATTCTCTGACGCCAACGGCGGCTCGCTGAAGGCTTCGGATCTGGCGGCCTACCGGCCCGAATGGGTGCAACCGCTGGCCAAAGATTACCGGGGGTATACGCTGCACGAAATCCCGCCCAACGGGCAGGGCATTGCAGCCCAGATCGCTTTGGGCATCCTGAGCCACTTCGACCTGGCTTCGATGCCGGTCGATGGCCCCGAGGCTGAACACCTCAAGATCGAGGCCATGAAGCTGGCCTTTGCCGATGTCTACCGCTATGTGGCGCAGCGCGACGCCATGCAGGTCACCCCCGAGCAAATGCTCGATGACGCCTACCTGGCCAGCCGGGCGCGCCTGATCGACCCCAAGCGGGCCCAGGATTTCAAAGCCGGCAACCCGGTGCAAGGCGGCACCATTTACCTGACCGCCGCCGACGAAAACGGCATGATGATCAGTTTCATTCAAAGCAACTACATGGGCTTTGGTTCGGGCTGTGTCGAGCCCACCTTTGGCATCAGCCTGCAAAACCGGGGGCACGGATTCAACGCCTCCCGTCAGGGCGCCAATCTGGCTAACCTGGTGGCGCCGGGCAAGCGGCCCTTCCACACCATCATCCCGGCCTTCCTGACACAAAACGGGCAGCCGGTCATGAGCTTTGGCGTGATGGGTGGCAACATGCAGCCCCAGGGCCACATGCAGACCCTGGTGCGCATGATCGATCATGCGCAAAACCCGCAGGCTGCCTGCGACGCACCGCGCTGGCGTTTCAACACCGGGCTGGAAATCAACGCCGAGCCGACCATGTCTGCAGCCACGGTGCAGGGCCTCAAAGACCGGGGCCACCAGATTGCCGTGATCAACGACAGCTACCAGGACTTTGGGGCCGGCCAGTTCATCTGGCGTGCCGGTGATCCGGGGGTCGAGGGTTATGTGATCGCCAGTGATTCGCGCCGCGACGGTTTGGCGGCTGGCTTCTGATTCCCGCTCGATGAGCGTCCACCGGACCGGAATCGCCCTGGCCATGGCCGGGGCGATCGCCTTCAGTGGCAAAGCCATCATCGTCAAGCTGGCCTATCAGCACCCCGTCGATGCGGCCACGCTCATCATGTATCGCATGCTGTTTGCCTTGCCTTTGTTTTTGGCCATGGCCTGGTGGGCCGAGCGCCAACCGGCAGCGCGTGCACAGCCTTTGACCCGCCGGGATGTGTGGGCCATTGCGGGCCTGGGTTTCATGGGGTACTACTTGTCGAGTTATCTCGATTTTTTGGGTTTGCAGTACGTCAGCGCCGGCCTGGAGCGTCTGATTTTGTACCTCAACCCGACCCTGGTGCTGGTGCTGGGCTGGTTGATCTATCGACGGCCTTTGCCGCCCGGGCGAATGATGGCCATGGGGGTCAGTTACAGCGGGGTGTTGGTGGTTTTTGGTCACGAAGTGATGTGGGCCGGCGATCAAGTGGCCCTCGGGGCCATGCTGGTGTTTCTGAGTGCTTTGACCTATGCCTTGTATTTGATCTACAGTGGGGAGTGGGTCAAACGGCTGGGTTCGATGCGGCTGGTGGGTTGGGCCAGCAGTGTGGCGTGTCTGTGCTGCATCGCCCAATTTGTGCTGTTGCGACCCTTCGAGGCTGCGCTGGTGCCGCCACCCGTCATTGGGTTGTCTGTGCTCAATGCGGTGGCTTGCACCGTGATCCCGGTGTGGCTGGTCATGATGGCCATCGAGCGCATTGGTCCCGGGCTGACGGCGCAAGCCGGGATGGTGGGGCCGATGGTCACCATCGCCATGGGCGCGCTGATTTTGGAAGAGCCCCTCAATGCCTGGATCGGTGCGGGCACCTTGCTGGTGCTGGGAGGGGTGTACATGGTGACTCGACAAGGAGCAAAGTAAATGGATTTGGGCATCAAAGGAAAATGGGCGCTGGTGGGCGGTGCCAGCAAAGGATTGGGGCTGGGTTGCGCACGGGCCCTGGCGCACGAGGGAGTGAATGTGGTCATGGTGGCGCGTGGGGCTGAGGCTCTTCTCGCCAGCGCTCAGGCCCTGCAACAAGAGGTGGGCGCACAGGCCAAAGTCATTGCGGTGGCGGCTGACATCACCACCGAAGCGGGCCGGCAGGCCATCTGGTCGGTGGCAGGGGGACCGGGCAAGGCTTACGACATCGTGATCACCAATGCGGGCGGCCCGCCCCCGGGCGACTTCCGCGACTGGGACCGCGACCAGTGGATCAAAGCGGTCGATGCCAACATGCTGACCCCGATTGAGCTCATCAAAGCCACGGTTGACGGCATGGCCGAACGGGGCTTTGGCCGCATCATCAACATCACCTCGGGGGCGGTCAAGGCCCCGATCGATGTGCTGGGCCTGTCCAACGGCGCCCGCTCCGGCCTGACGGGCTTTGTTGCAGGTGTGGCCCGACAGTCCCGGCTGGTGTCGCGCAATGTCACCATCAACAACCTGTTGCCGGGTGCGTTTGACACCGACCGCATCCGCACCACCCTGAAAGGGGCGGCCGACAAAGCCGGCAAAACGGTCGAAGAAGTGGCCGAAGCGCGCAAAAAAACCATTCCGGCGCAACGCTTTGGCAACGCCGAAGAATTTGGCAAAACCTGCGCGTTTTTGTGCAGCGCCCACGCCAGTTACATGACCGGTCAAAACATTCTGACCGACGGCGGCGCTTACCCGGGCACCTATTGAGCAGGAGCTCGGAACTTGGGGTCAGAAATTGGGGTCAGACCCCAATTTCGGGGTCGTGAGCCGGGGTTGAAGCCGCCGGACTACTTGCGCGATGACACCACGATGCCGCCGACGATCAAGGCAAAGGCGATGCCGTGGTACAGGCTGGGCATGTCCCCCAGCAGCAAGGCCGACATGACGGCGGCAAACAGCGGCGTGAGGTTGGAAAAAAACCCCGCCACGCTGGGCCCCATGCGCTGTACGCCTAAGGCCCAGCACCGGTAAGCCAGCACGGCAGGTCCTACCGCAATGGCCACGATCGCCACCCCCAGCGGCCAACCCCATTGCACATCGATGTGCGGCAAGGTCCATTCCACGCCGGCAAACAGGCCGGCCCACAACAGACCAAACACCAGTTGGGCCATGAGGAAGGCGGCCCAGTCGGCGCGCAAACCCGGCGGGTCTTTGGGTTGCGCCAGCAACCAGCTGTACCAGGCCCATTCGGCGGTGGCGATCAGGATCAAAATGTCACCCGCCACCCACTGAACTTGCAATAAGTTGTGCCAGTCGCCGCGCGTCAGCACGGTCAACACCCCGACAATCGACATCAGCGCCCCCAACCATTGGCGCTTGCGCACGGTCTGACCAAAGAAGAGGGCGCCCAGACCCAGCATGAACACCGGTGTGCTCGACGCCACCAGCGTGATGTTGAGCGGGCTGGAGGTTTGCAGGGCCAGGTACTGGAAACTGTTGTAGGTGCCCACGCCCAGAAAACCGATCAGGGCGTAGCGGCGCCAGGCACCCCACAGGGGGCTGTCGGTCTTGAGCAAGCGCCACGACAGCGGCAAGATGATCAGAAAAGCCGCCAGCCAGCGCAAAAAATTCAGGGTGATGGGCGGGCACAAGTCCTGGATCAGGCGCCCCAGCACGACATTGCCGGCCCACAAGAAAGGGGGCACCAGCAACAGGCCGATCCCCGACCAGGTCAAACGTGCGACAGCGGACATGGGCGCACTATACCCATAACGCGCCCCTCGGGCTTGTCGCTTGTGGCAACATCACATCTTTATTTACAGGGAGTCAACATGTCACGCGCTGTACGCATTGATCGCCACGGCGGTCCGGAAGAAATGAAACTGGTGGATGTCAGTGTGGGTGAGCCCGGTGCCGGCGAAATCCGCATCCGTCACAAGGCGGTGGGCCTGAACTTCATCGACGTCTATCAACGCAGCGGTTTGTATCCCCTGCCCATGCCCGCTTTCATGGGCAACGAAGCCTCGGGCATCGTCGAGGCCGTCGGTCCCGGCGTGACCCACCTGAAGGCGGGTGATCGTGCGGCTTACGCCAGTCGCCCGCCCGGCGCTTATTGCGATGTGCGCGTCATGCCGGCGGCCACGGTTTGCAAGCTGCCCGACAACATCAGCTTCGAGACGGGTGCCGCCATGATGCTCAAAGGCCTCACTGCCCAGTACCTGCTCAAGCGCACTTTGCCGCAAGAGGGCCTCAAGCCGGGTGACCACATCTTGTTCCATGCCGCTGCCGGTGGCGTCGGTCTGATCGCCTGTCAATGGGCCAAAGCCCTGGGTCTGCAACTGATCGGCACGGCCGGCAGCGACGCCAAGTGTGCGCTGGCCAAAGCCAATGGCGCGGCCCATGTGATCAACTACAACACCGAAGATTTTTTGCAACGCGTCAAGGAGATCACCGGGGGCAAGGGCGTGAAGGTGGTGTACGACTCGGTCGGCAAGGACACTTGGGCCAAGTCGCTTGACTGTTTGCGCCCCTTCGGGTTGATGGCTTCATTTGGCAATGCATCGGGCCCGGTGCCCGATTTTTCGCCCGGCATTTTGGCCGCCAAGGGGTCGATCTATGTGACCCGCCAGACCCTGTTCACGCACATGAGCAACCGCGAAACCTGTCAGTCGATGGCCGACGATTTGTTTGATGTGGTCGGGCGTGGTCTGGTCAAGATCCCGATTGACCAGACCTATCCGCTGGAACAGGTGCAGCAGGCCCACATCGACCTCGAGTCGCGCAAGACCACCGGGTGCACCATCATCACCCTCTGATCGGGTGTCAGGGCCTGAGGCGCACCTCAGGCCCGGATGTATTCTTCCAGTTGCTGGATTTGGAAGCGCTGGTCCTCGATCACGGCCTTGACCAAGTCGCCGATCGACAAAATGCCCAGTAACCTGGAGCCTTCGACCACCGGCAAATGCCGGATGTGCAGTTGCGTCATGACATCCATGCAATCCAGAACGCTGTCTTGCAGGCTGGCACACCGCACCTGTGCCGACATGACTGCCTGGACCTGAGTTTGGTCCGAGGCCAGGCCTTGCAACACGACTTTGCGCGCGTAGTCGCGCTCAGAAAAAATACCCGCCAAACGATCGCCATCGAGCACGGGGACCGCGCCGATGTTGTGCCTGGCCATGACCTCCAGCGCCTGGCGCACGGTATCGGATGGAGCGACCGTCACAACGGTACTTTTTGGGGCAAGCAATTGAGAGATGGACTGCATGGAAGACCTCCTCTGTGGTGTGGAGACTCTATTTCACGACTGGGCACTTTGATTGTCAACGGTTCAAGCCTTAGAGTTGACTCGTGAGGTTCAAAGCCCAAATTGCCGTTGGAATTTGCTACTCGAATCATCAAATGATGTTGTTTAGGGACAGTCTGAAAAAATACCGATTTTTTTGATGCCGACCATGCCGTAGTTCGCATGGTGAAAGTGGTCTTGTGTTTTCCGTCCGATTTTCGTCAATTCGAGTTGTTTTCGCCCCCTATCAGGGGGTTTGGGGGTGCACTGGGCGCACCTATCCCATGTGTGGCCTCTGCATAAGCGCCTTTCTCGCCATCCACAGATTCGAAAGCGCAAAGAGAGTGAGCAACTGTGCCGTGTTTTTGGCCAGCCCACGATAACGTGTTTTCACATATCCGAATTGACGCTTGATCACCCTGAATGGGTGCTCCACCGTAGCCCTGACACTGGCTTTGATTTTTTCGATGCGTTCCCTGATCTCGTCTGCACCTGTCTTTTTGAGCGCCCGGCGTTTGCCAGGCATCATGGCCACGTGCCACTGCACATTCTTGTGCTGATCCTGAATTTCTTTACGCTTGTCAACGCCTCGATACCCCGCATCTGCGAACACATCGCTCTCTTGTCCATGCAGCAGATGAACCGCCTGCGTCACATCATGTTCGTTGGCTGGCGTGGTCGTCACTGTGTGCACCAACCCTGAGTCAGCATCCACACCGATGTGTGCCTTCATGCCAAAGTGCCACTGATTGCCCTTTTTGGTTTGATGCATCTCAGGGTCACGTGTGCCGCTGTTGTTCTTGGTCGAACTGGGGGCGGCGATCAGGGTGGCATCCACCAAAGTACCCGCCTTGAAGATCAAACCCTTGGCCTGCAAGAGTGCATTGACCGTGGCCATCATCTGTTGGCTCAAATCGTGCTCCTCCAGAAAGTGGCGAAAACGCAAGATGGTGCTCTCATCAGGCAAGCGACTCAGGCCAGAATCCAGTTGGGCAAATTGACACATCACAGGCGTGTCGTGCATGGCTTCTTCCATGGCCGGATCGCTCAGGCCAAACCACTGTTGCATGAAGTGAATTCGCAGCATCGTCTCGACCGCAAACGGTGGTCGCCCCATCATGCTGACGGGTGCATGCGGACTGATCAAGTTCACCAGCTCTCGCCAGGGCACGATCAGGTTCATCTCTTCCAGAAATTGACGCTTGCGTGTGCGTTTGGTGGCCAGTTCGAATCCGACGGTGGCTAGGCTTTGTTGTTTCATACTCGTCACAACGCATGAATTACGAATTTAGTTGACATTAATAGGACTTTTGCAGACAATACTTAATTCTATAATATTAATTATAATTAATTTAATCCGATTGGATATAGACTCATCTCCAATCTGTTTAGATCAACGCCGATTGATTGTTGGCATTTCTTAAATGCGTTTAAGTTGTTGCTTTATTTGGTTTTAAAAAAACGATGTTTGATGATCTCGTTGATTTGTTGTCGGAGAATTTTCGGGGTTTTTTGATGTCATCAATTGTGTATATACAATAAGGTGTGCAATGAACAACCTGAAGGTGTCAGATGCAGTAAAAACCAAACTTCATGAAAAGCACCAAGTGAGTCTTCGTGAAGTCGAACAATGCTTTGAAAACAGGGAAGGACGCCTTCTGTACGATGAGCGTGCGTGGACCAAAACCCATCCGCCCACACTTTGGTTCATTGCGCCAACCAACCAAAGCCGTTTGCTCAAAATCGTGTATATACAGATTGGAAATGATGTGATGCTCAAAACAGCTTTCGAACCCAACGCACAAGAGTTGGCGATCTATGAGCGTTTTGGCAAGGCCGCATGAGGCGATCTTGCAACACAGGAGAACAGCATGAACAAAAAAATCAAAGACACCGGTCAGGCCTGGGACGATCGAGCACTGGGTGCAGATCCAGAATTTGTGCGCGTGGCCGACAGCAGCCATGAACGGGCCCTGGACGACACCTTCGAGTTACAGTCGATCTCGATCCGATTGCCCAAAGAGTTGATCAAAAACTACAAGTTGATCGCCTCTTTCCATGGGGTGGGGTATCAGCCCCTGATGCGTGATGTGTTGCAGCGTTTCGTACAACCCGAACTCAAGCACATTTTGGAGACTCAAATCCAGTCGGCCCGGTCCAAGCCGCAGACAGCGTTGATGACGCCTCGCAAAGTGGCCTGAACCTCAACGCCCGCGCCGGACCCGCAGCAGTTCGTCGAGCAAAAGACAGATCACGCCCAAGGTGATGGCGCTGTCGGCCAGGTTGAAGGCCGGGAAATGGCCGCCGGCAAAGAGCGGCGCCAAAAAATCCCAGTGGAAGTCTAAAAAGTCGATGACATGCCCGTGCACCAGGCGATCGATGACGTTGCCCACCGCTCCCCCCAACAGCATGGACAGGGCGAAGGCAAACAAGCGCTGGTTGCTGTGCCGGATCAGCAGCCACAGCATGAACGCCGCAGCACCCAGACCCAGCACGGTAAAGAACCAGCGTTGCCATCCTCCCGCCTGGGACAAAAAAGAAAAGGCGGCACCCGGGTTATGGACCCGGACCAGGTTGAAAAACGATGTCCAGGCCTCGCTGTATCCGAGCGGAAATTGCACCACCACCAGCCACTTGGTCAGTTGGTCGAGCACCAGCACCAGCGCGGCCAGCGCCAGCCACAACCCTCGATGTACAGAGGCCTTGGCCATGCTCAGGCGCAACGGCGGGTTTCCCCGCTACCGAACAGGTTGCTGACACAGCGGCCACACAGGCCGTCGTGGCCGTGCTGGCCGACGTCGTCGGCATAGTGCCAGCATCGCTCGCATTTGGTGGCGCCGCTCGGCCGGGGCGTGACCCGGGTCCCGGGGCCTGATGTGAGATTCACCTTCGAGGTGATGAAAACAAATTTCAGGTCGTCACCCAGGCTGGCGAGATCGGCATGGTCTTGGGCGTTCACCTGGACTTCGATTTCGGCTTGCAGCGAGGCCCCCACTTGACCGGCGGCGCGCAGGGCTTCGATTTCTTTGTTGGCCACATCGCGCACAGCCCTGATGCGGGCCCACTTGGCCAGCAGATCGGTGTCGGGCTCGGGCAAATGCACATAGGTTGCCCTGAACACCGTCTCGCCCTGCTGGAGCACATGCCAGGCTTCCTCGGCAGTAAAGCTCAAAAACGGCGCCATCCAGCGCAGCATGGCCTGGGTGATTTGCCACAGTGCAGTTTGGGCACTGCGACGCGCCACCGAACCGGCGGCGGTGGTGTAGAGCCGGTCTTTCAGGATGTCGAGGTAGAACGCGCCCAGGTCTTCCGAGCAGTAGACCTGCAACTTGGAGACCACCGGGTGGAACTCATAGGCGCCAAAGTGCCCGCCTTCAAAGACGCCGCGTTGGGCGTTGAAATGACCTGCGATCTCAGCTTGCAACTCGGCCGCTCGCGCCAGGGCATAGCGGTCGATTTCCAGCATCTGCTCATGCGCCACGGTGTGTGTTTGCGGGTCAAAGTCGCTGGTGTTGGCCAGCAAAAAGCGCAGCGTGTTGCGGATGCGGCGGTAAGCATCGACCACCCGGGCCAGGATTTTGTCGTCGATGTTGAGGTCGCCTGAATAGTCGGTCGAGGCCACCCACAGGCGCACGATTTCGGCGCCCATTTTGTCGGTGACTTCTTGCGGCACCACCACGTTGCCCAAACTCTTGGACATCTTGCGACCCTGACCGTCGGTGGCAAAGCCGTGGGTCAGCAGACCCCGGTAAGGGGCACGCCCGAACAGTGCGCAACCCAGCAACAGCGACGAATGGAACCATCCCCGGTGCTGGTCGTGACCCTCCAGGTACAGGTCAGCCTCGGGGCCTTGCTCGTGGAAGGGTTGGCGACCATAGGCCTGCATGCTGTAGCCCGAGTGGCTGCCGCGCAGCACGTGCCAGAAGGTCGATCCCGAATCAAACCAGACCTCGAGGATGTCGGTGATCTTGGTGTACTGGTTGGCGTCGTCGCCCACGATGTCGGCGGCACTGATGCGGCTCCAGGCCTCGATGCCACCGCGCTCGACGATGTCGGCGGCCTGATCCAGAATCTCCAGGGTGCGGGGGTGCAATTCTCCCGTGTCTTTGTGCAAAAAGAACGGCACCGGCACGCCCCAACTGCGCTGGCGCGAGATGCACCAGTCGGGGCGGTTGGCGATCATGTCGCGCAAACGGGCTTTGCCATTCTCCGGGTAGAAGCGGGTGTCTTCAATCGCTTGCAAGGCCATCTGGCGCAAGGTCAACTTGGGCTTGAGTTGCGGGTTTTCAAACACGCCCGTGCCTTCGTCCATGCGCACGAACCACTGCGGCGCAGCACGGTAAATGACCGGGGTTTTGTGGCGCCAGCAATGCGGGTAGCTGTGGGTGATGGGCGAAGTGGCCATGAGCCGGCCGGCATCGCGCAGGGTTTGCAACACCACCGGCACGGCTTTCCAGATATGCTGACCGCCAAACAGGGCAAAGTCGCTGGCATAAGCCCCCTGACCTTGCACCGGATTGAGGATGTCGTTGGGTGTCATGCCATGCGCGATGCAAGAGTTGTAATCGTCCACGCCGTAGGCCGGGGCCGAGTGGACGATGCCCGTGCCATCGGATTCACCGACATACTCGGCCAAATAGACGGGTGCCAGGCGGTCGTAGGCGACGTCGACGTGCGCCAGCGGGTGACGGAATTCGAGCCGTTCGAGCACCGCACCTTTGGCCCGGGCCAGCACCTGACCTTGCAAACCGTAGCGCTTCAGGCACTGCTCGACCAAGGACGCAGCCAGCAGCAGCACGCCTTTGTCGGTCTGCACCAAGGCGTAGTCGATCTCCGGGTTGACATTGAGCGCCTGGTTGGCCGGGATGGTCCAGGCGGTGGTGGTCCAGATCACGGCGTAGGCGTCGCCGCTCAGGCCGGGTAAACCGAAGGCCTGGGCCAGTCGATCGGGTTGGGCGCACAAAAAGGCGACATCGAGCGTGTCGCTTTTTTTATCGGCGTATTCGATTTCGAATTCGGCCAGCGATGACCCGCAGTCAAAGCACCAATACACGGGTTTGAGGCCCCGGTAGACAAAACCGCGTTCGATGACTTGTTTGAAAGCCC
>JACCDS011600590.1_pt1 | contig 18001 bp, 7 predicted proteins | sample 7446441 | NCBI WGS metagenome assembly JACCDS01 (sample SAMN15323445, study PRJNA562643) | freshwater metagenome | isolation source: river surface water | place: USA:Blue River Watershed | collected 2017-08-17
ACCGTCGCCTCCTCCAGGAAGCGCCCAACCGACTGCCGGCTCTCGGTGACGACGGCATCGTCGCCAAACGGCACCCCAAAGACCTGACGTGCGTACTCACGCAACGGTGCGGTGTCAGACGAGCCCCCCAGCGTTGCAGATGTGCCCGCACAAATCAGATGGTTGATTGGTGTCTTCAGACGTGCCCGAATGCGACGCAGCAACAGCGCCAGGTCGGTTCCTTGTGCACCGTCAAAGGTGTGCAGTTCATCCACCACCACATAGCGAAGCGTCGTGGGGTTGTTGGCCGACCATAGCTGCCGGTCCTTGGGACGCAACATCAGGTAGTCCAGCATCTTGTAGTTGGTCAACAAGACGTCGGGCGGGTGTTTGCGCAAGGTGTCGCGGTCGGTGATGACATTGTTTGGCGTCATCACCATGCCTTCGCCCGGAGCGCCTGCCTGGCCGCCTACGTACAACCCCACCCGAAGGCCTGCAAATGCTGGCGTGCTGGCTACCAGTTCGGCAATGCGGCGCGCCTGGTCGGTGGCCAGGGCGTTCATCGGGTAAATCACCAAGGCCTTGACGCCCGCTTCGCCTGCAGCCCTTGCGCGGGCGCAGTGGTCCATCAGGGGGTAAAGAAAGCACTCTGTCTTGCCGCTACCTGTGCCTGTGGCGACCAGTGTGCTCAGTGCCTGACGATGACTCGAAAGGCGTTCCCAAGCACTCTCCTGATGACTGAAAGCAGGGTGAACGGTTTCGAAGCCGCTGAAGTACGCCTTGCCGCTTCTGCCGGCCACAAACGGCAAGCCTACCTGGACATAGGGCCCCTTAAGCCAAGCCTGTTCGTCCTCGACGAAGCGGCTTATCAGACCGTGATTAAAGGCGTCTGCCGGTTCAAAAGCCGACACCAGAAATTGCTTCAGACCACTTTGGATGTCCTTGGCGAGCAGAGATGGAAGCACGCTTAGACCCCCGCAGATTCGTCTTCAGTATGCGCGCCACCGACGAGGCCGCAATAGTTTAGGAACGGGAGCCCCTCTTCAAAGGTCTGGGGAGACACACCTGCCTCCTTCTGCGAGAACCTCGCTTTACGTCCGTATCGTCTGCCTCCCATAGACTTTCGCAACAGCTTCTGCGCTAGGTCCAGATGTTTAGGTGTCGACGACAAGATACCAATCGGCATCCAAAGGCCTGGATTACCTGGACTAGGCAAGTGGATGACTGCCGACATGAAGCCCGTTGGATACAACATGAGCTCCAGACGCCCTCCCATCAACATGCCATCTGGTGGAATCGGTCGCGAGAAGTGAAGTTCAGTTAAACCCTGTACTCGAAAGCGACTCAACACCGTCTGCTCCTGACCCGGCTCGGCGTAGGAGAACATATAGAGGTTGTCTGCGCTCTTACCCACACGCAATTGATTCACGAGCTCCGTGACAGCTCGCGCATAAGCATCCCCCCGCCCCCAAAGCACATCGTCGGGTGTTAGCCAAGCAAGTGATGTGAGCAGTGGTCCGTGTCGGCGATTTCCCTGGCGCCGGTCCCTCACTCGAGCAACGATTCGTTCACGGTTCTCCGGAAGATAGAGATTGCCGAAGACCGCCTCAACTCCAACCGGGTAGCGCACTGCCTTGGTCAGATGGACCTCGGTGAGATACCTATGCAAGTCGAACTTTTTGCCTTGAAGGTACTGCCGAAGCAACGGCAGCTCAAAAACATCAATGAACTCCTCGAGGTCTGAACTACCAAACGCGAGGGTCTTCGGAATCACAGCAGTGACTTGTTCATTCACAAAGTGCACCAATTCAGGTGGCGCTGCTCTCTCGAACGTTTGGTCAATCTGCCGCTGAACTTGTCCGTCGCTGTCGAGCGAGAAGCTGACAGGAATGGGAATGTAAGTCCGACGCTTGCTCTCGACATCCTCGACCGAATACACGCCGAATGAACGGTCGCGAAGGTCACCACGGAGCGCCGCAACCTCCGGAAAACGTTGTCGATAGGCCATGCGTGCTCTCTCCGCACTTTCTCCAATTGCTTCGTCAGTGGCCTCCAGCTTCAACAGGTTATCTGTTTGAACCTCAGCCGCTTGCGACCTGAGTGGTGCGAAAGAGATGAGGTCAAAGGTCACCGTATCGCTTCTCAGTTCCACCTTGCTGAACCGGGGATGGTCTCCCCCGGATTCCTCAAAACGCTCAATTGCGAAGCGGCTCAGCTGGACGTCTTCCTCGACGATGTCGAGCAGCCCTTGCCGTACCAATGAGTCGATGACGGCCAACGCTTCACTGTTTGTGAAGCCGAAGTAGTTCCGAAACGATGTGAGATTGACCGAACCACAGATACGCAACAACCGAAGCACGAACTCCGTCACAACGGGAAGTCGTTCCTCAAGGGCAATGTAGGCATCAACTCGAAATGTCTCTACAGGAAGCCCGAAGGTCACACGGTTGAACTCAGATGGCACGTTCATTTACCTTCTCCCAACTGCTCTGCAGGCAAGAGCGCGGCGCGGCCCTGCGCCGCGAGGTGCTCTGTGTATTTAAGAACCTTTCCAAGAGGAGCTTCAGCATGCCGTCCCCGCCAAAGCTTGCTGGCGCCAACGACGAACAGCCGCTCCATGGCGCGAGACATAGCAACGTTCACGCGGTTAGGACTACGGAGAAAACCAATCCGCCCATCCGGGTTGTTACGAACCGTGGACAAGATGACGATACGGTTCTCTTTGCCCTGGTAGCTATCCACGGTATCTACCTTCACTAGACGCCGCATAGAACCTAGCCATGGCGCCTCGGCCTTCAGCTTGTCGATGACTGAGCGTTGCTTGCTGTACATACAGATGATGCCAATGGGGGGCTCTTGCGGCTTTAGGTCGTTCGCCATTGATGCCATGAACTCATCAGACTCGACAATCTGTCGTAGAACCTCCATCACGACGTGAGCCTCGGCTGTGTTCCAAGTGTCGTCACGGGTATCGTTCTGCTGTTCAAAACCACGGCGCCCCAGCGTTGATGTGTCAACCCACGTCACCTGCTTTGAGAAGTACGCAGGTAGCAAGTCGTAATACTTGGGTGGAACGCCTCTGCCAGTCTCAAGCTTGCCGCCATAGAAGCACTCAGAGACCAGTTCGCCTATGTCAGGCGCCATCCGATACTGAGAGAGCAGCGTAGTGCCGACCTGCTGTCCATAGTCGGAATTGAACAACCGCTCGAAGTCACTCCGAAGCAACGATGAGTCGTCCTCAACGGCATATCGCTCTCGAACAGCTTCGCGCACCTGGTCAGAAAATGTAGGTGGCAACTGAAGATGGTCCCCAACCAGCAGGATTCGATGTCCTGCCTGCATCGCAACGGCCAGTTCACTGGGTGCCGCACGTCCGGCCTCATCAATGATGACCCAGTCAAAGATGTTCTGAACTACACCTGCGCCTCGGTAACCAATACCGACTAGCGTGCCTGCGACAACCGTTCGAGACTTTGCCAAGAATTCGGCGAAGTTCGCGTCTGACGAACCAAGGGCCGCAACCCACTCCTCAGATAGTTTGATGACCCTTTGAAGCCTAGACACAGCATCCTGCGAGCGAACCTGGTGCTTTCCCGCCAAGTCATCTCGTATCTCGTTCAGGACTTCGGCCGGAGTTCCTTGGGAATCGACTTGGTAGAAATCTGCTGCGATTTCATAAAACGCCTCTGTGAGTGCGCGAACCCGTGCATCTATCGAAGCTGCTGTACGCTCATCATCCTTGCTGGTTCGAACTTGAAGCTTGGCAATTCGGTCGCACAGCGTCCCAAGCCTGAGATGCAGGTCCACGACATCGGTTGTGTACGCCTTTGGCAGCCCGAACGCGGTCGCGAGTTCAACGATTCGCTCCTTTTGCTCGGCTTTGAACGACTCCCGATATGCGTTCTCGATTGAAGATGCATGCAAGTGACGAATCTCGTCCGAGGCGGCCGATTCCGCGCCAAGTCGCACAGCATTGAAGTCGACCCCCATGCTGCGGCAGACTTCCATGCCCTTCTCGAGTGCGTTGTTTACTGCCTCATGGGCTTGACTCACCAGCAGAATGCGCCGCGCGCCCTCTTTGGTCATCAAGTAGTGCAAAAGTGAAGCGATGAACCAAGTTTTTCCTGTACCCGGAGGTCCTTGAAGCAAACTCACCGGTCCGTTTCCAAGGACCCGCTTGAAAGCTTCGCGCTGGCTGGGGTTGAGACTCTTGCCGTGTTCTGAATACGCCTCCAATTCTTGGTCAGAGGGCGCGGAGAACTTCATAGGTGCCAACTCCGAAGTCGGAGCAGCCTCGAAGTAGGAGATGAGGCCCGGCACGACAGCCTTATCTTGAAGAATTCGCTCAACCGCAAATCGTCTTCGAGTGAACGATGCCTTCTCATTCGTGCTCATCAGGCGCAACCGGCTACCTATCTTGAAGTTAGCTCTGAGGTGCGGTTGGTCGATAGCCAGTTCCGCATGTGCCCCGACTGTTGTGTCGCGCAAGTTGAGTTGGCCGCAGGGCTTCCAGATACCGTCGTTGGACTGACTCTCGACGACCACAGCGTCTGGAGGCTCATAGTTCAGGACCCCGGAATCTGCGTGGTATGGCACCAGGAGCTGACCTGACCGTTCTGGGTTGTATCTCTTTTCCCCCGCTACTGTCACAGAAAAGAACGCCTCCTCTTCAGCATCAAGAAGCGTTCTCCAGAGCTCTCGAATCGGTACCGAATCGGCGCCATGCTCGCTCGTGTTCCCTTCCTCAGGTTCTGACTCGGCCTCAAGCTGTTGGGCCTCACCCTTTTTTGGACCATCAGTGGACGGAAGACGCCGTTTCACCCCTGCGTCGTCCAGTAAAAACTGCACCAGGTCGTTTGCGTCCAGCCCTGGACCCTCGACCAACTGAACTTCCATACGGACCGAGGCATCTCGCATCGTCTGGGAGCGCAACAGCTGACTCTGTGAAACGCTACTCGCCTTTACAGACTCGACGACCTCCTTCATCGGATTCCAAACCAAGGTGAGTTGGCGACCAACACCTGTCACGTAAAACCGGATGCTCCCTTCAGACTGACGGTCGCGCTGAACGCCGATGTGAAAAGCACCGTTGTCGCTTCGTAGCGCGCCTGCAGGCACACCAGAGTAGGCCAAGTTGGGGACAACCACCATGAAATGTTGCGAATCTGCTTTCTCTCCTTGCCCTACCTTCTCTAGCGCCTTCGCAAGCGGGTCAAGGGTTGACAACGTCTGAGCCCCGAGAAGGTTCGATAGCTCTTCGTAGACGCGAGGAATCGGAAGATTCCCACTGGTTGGCGCTTCGCGAGTGGAGTCCAACACTTCAACGAGTACGGCCGCAAGGCTGTATCGGTCGCGCTCCGTGGGTGTCAATGACTTGTAGTTGTCGGGCAAGTAGCCAGTGGTGTACGCATCACCCTGCATTCGCCTGAAGTCCAAGACGTCCACGAACACCGCGTCACCCGAGGCGCGCACAACAATGTTGTTCGGGTGAATGTCACCATGGGCAAGCTCGACCGCATGGAGCTTGGTGAGCGTTCCAACCAGTGAGCAGGCGACATGCACCCTTGCTTCGTAGGAAGGTGATGTCTTGAGCCAGGAAGAAAGAGGCTGCCCGTCAACCCAGTCGGTCACCAGCAGGAGACTGCCTCGAGACAACCCAAAGTCAACGACACGGTGCAGACCCGAAATCTGCATGCCTTTCACAACGCGCGCTCGCTCAAGGAAAGACAAGAGACGCAGCGAGAGGTCTGGTCTCTTTGGGTCGGGCTCCACCCCGTACCAAACCTTCACCAGATGGTCACCGTCGTCCGCGATAGACCGGAAACACAGGTACTCCTTTGTTTCCGTGTGCGTCTCTGTCTCATCGTAGTCACGCTCCTTGCTGTTTGCGCGGTACGAATCAAAGGCTGTGACATCGACAATCTGTAGGGGGGCGTCGGTCGTCGCTGAGTTCAGTGCCTCCAGCATCTCCCGGGCATTCAGGTACCTATCACTCGGCGACGGTGATAGCGACCTTTTGATGACCTCACTCACGCCCGCACTGAACCCTCCCTCAGCCCTGTCGGACCACGCGTACACGTCACCAGACTTCGGCGGACGCTCCCCGAATAAGATGATGTGTGCCAGCGTACCGAGCATGAACACGTCACGTCGATACGGTGTCGCAGCGTTGTCGGTATGGCCGTCTTCAGGCAGGATGGACTGCTCGACCTTGACCTTATCTCGGAACGCCCCGACGGTCTTCATCTCTGGGTAGTAGGCCGCAGGGAATCCAGACATGACGACTTTTGAGGACCGGTCTACCCAGACACTATGGTCTCCGATGTCACGGTGCGCAACGTTAAGGTCATGCAGCTCGCCAAACTTGTGAAGCACGGCTTTCACGAGGCTGAGCCGTTCATCTGTCGAGAGCTTAGGCAGCACCGAATGAGTGAACTCAGCCAAGCGAGTAACGCGACTCGGTAGAGAGTACAGCTCCGTGAAATCGAGTGTCACATCCCTTTCCGCCTTTCGGCTGATAGGACGCATGAGGCTCAATGAGAGCTCTTCATTCTTCTCTGAAACGTACTCGTAGACCCGCTGCTCCCGAAGTCCAACAAAAGGACGGTCGCGCTCGCCGATAAGGTCTAGGCCGATAGCCGCGAAGTCCCACTGCCGCAGAAGTGCGTGTTTGAGCGGGTCATCTTTGGCGCTGGCTCGAAACTCGGCATACAACTTCTTGGGATGGACAAAGATTGGGGCGCTCTCGGGCCGAAAACCGTCAACGAGGTAGTCCTTAGGCTTGAACGAGGGCCCTTCGAAGAAAGCATCGTATTTATTGAGGAAGTCCAGTGGGTTAAAGAGTGGACGCTTCCAGAAGTACTCTCTGAAGACCTGTTCATATCGCAGAGACAAGAACTCTGTCATCGTCAGAACAGACCGCTCTTCTTCGGGTGTCAGCTTCATCTGCTTGACATTCCCGTGCATCACCACAAACGAGGCGACGAATGGCTTGAAGTCGGGTCCCAGCTTCTGAGTTATGAGACTCGCCAGCCTCTTCGCATTGAGGTTTGCCTTGAGGACGGGAGAGGTGTCACGCGACTCACCGTCGAGGTACCACTTTTGTCCATCAGACTCTAGCAACTTGCCATGCCAGTTCTTGAGCTCGACCACCACGATGACGTTGTGCGTGATGAGCACCAAGTCAAAGTCATCGTCTCCCGCGCCTCGCCCTCCTCTGCTAATGGCAAAAGAGGCATAACCGCGCCAGCCTTTGCTGAAGGAGGCGCTGCTGAACTCCCGCTGAATCTGTTGATGTGCCTCTACCTCGGCCTTCGGAACACCGGATTTTTTGATGAGCTTGATATCCATACTCTCCCTTGCTGTCGAATTCCGTTTTTAACAATTCATTCTTCACGATGCACAAGCATGCGAAGACCTCTGAAAGCAAGAAGTAGCTCCAGAGGCTTTGAGCATCACCTATGACACCTTAAAGCCGTCCTTACGGTTACTTGGAGTCAACTGACGCTTCAGTGCCACCACATGTCTTCAGGCATCTCTAGACGCCCTAAGCGCAATAGCTAGATTCGTGACTGCGTCCTCGTCTAGCCTCACTTGACTCATACCCTTATGTACATAGGGAACTGGCTTTGCCAAGCACTGCACCTTGGCAAGCCGCCAACCAATGTTCCAACCCTTGTCTATTACGTCTTGGATGCGATAAGGCTCCACGCCATGCTCTGACGCTCGGCGGTACATCTCGTCGAGATTCATCGGGCCTACCGATTCAACGATGTCGGCAACTCCGTAAATCAAACCAGAACCTTTGCGGATGAGCGCTACAGGTCCAAGTTGCCTGTTGTGCTTGCTGCGCAGCTCGAGCGTCTTGCGGCCCGCGAGAATCTTCTCCAGCGGCTCGGCTTGAATGACCAGGCCTCGCGTCGGAACCCCGTCAGGTCGCTGCTGAGCCTCGGCAGATGGCGCCCTCCTCGAAACGGCAAGTCGACGCGATGCCGAACTCGAACCGTCCCACGCATGAGTCCTCTCGTCGAAAACATCATTTGGCCGAAGGTGCGGGGGTAACACTTCTTCACCGCCAACCACCACGCGCGACAGCCGAAGTCTTTCCGTCTGGTCAGGCTCCTTCACACGCTGTACGTGGACCTCAAGCAAAACGCGCTCCTTTGCCTTGCGACGACCGGCAGCCTTTCGCGCGGGTACTTCTTCGGCGGGATGTACCGGTGGCACTTGCGCCACCCGCTGGCGAGAACTTGGCTCAGACATCGCCACCATTGAGGATGCAGCAGGTGCTCTGAACGTCTCATGGTCGAACCGCGAGGTGACTTTTAAAGACCCCGATTCAACTGGAACTGCCGGTCGCGCTGGCACCGCAGAGGCTGGGTAATAGGCCATGGGGGAACCAGCTTCACCAGGTAGGCCTCGTGATGGCTGTTTCGATTTCCGGTTGAGCACGACCGTGAGTACCACGACGACCAACAGCCAAAAGGCCATCAAAAACCACATACTCACCGAGTCACCTCATTGCTGAAATGAAGCCGTTCCGGCCGAGCCTGCCAACCGTTCAGAAGGCCCCTCATTCGTCCGCGCTTGAAGACGTCAGCTGACTGGTATTCCGAAGCAGGCATCAGCGCCTCACCTTTTTGACAGTCGTGGGCCGCCATCCCAAAGTCTTCTCCACGTGCTGCCAAGTGTCGTTCAGCAACTTCCTTTCTCCCTCGGCTAGCACACCCTCGCGCAGGTCGTTCAAGGGGTACCAGCGTCCGCTCGTCTCCTCATAGAACACACGGGCGTAGACGTTGCCTGTATTCGAGATGCGATGCTTCTCGTATGCCTTGGATAGCATGGTCAGCGCGTGATTCGGACTACTGGCAGTCTGAGTAGCAAAACCAGAGGGCATCAAGACGGTACTGGCAACGAGCTCCGTTCTCTCCAGGCCCTTGAGTTTCAGCCACAGTCCCCCTGGTTCCACCACCTCATCTAGGCTGAGTTGCTTGGACTTTTGCTTGCACGGCCCTAAGGTGACGCACTCGAACCGGGTCGTTCCGGGAGGAACGCTGGCAGGTAGAACTTCTGGCCATTTACCAATCCTTGCACCTCGCCTGCTTTGGTCACTCAGCGCGACGTACAGACGGGTGCCCTCCTCCAGAATCTTGACGACAAGTTCTTGGCTCACACGCTTGCGAAATTCGTCGTCGGTGATGCTGTGAGCGCTGATGCTGAGCTCACCAAGCGTCCCTTCTTTCACGGGAATCCCCCCGCCGTAGAAGAACTCCCACTGAGTGCCCACACGCTTGACGGGCAGTGTGACTCTGGCACGCCAATCCGGGTCGAAATAGCTCCCTGACATCCCTTGTTCCTCCGCTTTGTTTTAGGGGTGGGTTAAATCACTCTACCAACTTGCTCTAGTTCAAAAGGGCCTTGACCACTTTGGGCTTGCACGTCCTAGGCACGGCACCCACGGTGTTCTCGTCGGTAGCCAAGTCAGAGCGAGAAAACTGATGAGGACTCGCCACCAAGGGATGACATGCCCTCAAACAAAAAAAGCCCGGCCTTGAAGTCCGCTGCCGTCCTTTGAAGGCTCTTCAAAACCTCGTTAAGGTCAGATATGGCACCCACCGCCTCGCCTTTGGGTCGCTGGGGCACCACGGCGGCAATCTCGGCGAGTGCTTTTCATCGACGCAGCACGAAAACCTCATGAAGGCCCATGACTGTGCCTTCAGTAACCAACTCCACCATGGCGCGCGCAGCCATCACCTGCTTGATTACTGCCACGCGAGGATGGCCAAACGTATTGGTCTTGCCGAACGATATGACCGCCAACATCCCTGGATGTGGATGCAAGCCAGGGTTGTAAAAACGCGGCCCGCCCAAAGGGGCAGCACCATGGTGCGGAACCAGAACAGTTCCTGTCTCCGTGAGTTCAGCTGCGTAGTGGGCGGCGAAGTCAGCCCAAACAGTGGGTTCACCCAGGGGAGCGTCCCCAGTTCCAAGCCACCCCAAAGAATGGCTATGTATACGTCGCCAGAAGTGATAGCCCTCGCAACCGTAACTCGCCGGGTACCCATCGGTGGCGGGAATCAGAGCTTCAACATCAGGTGTCTGTTCCTCACCCTGTTCATCAGGGTACGGCCCAGAGTAGAGGGCCAACGACAGGAAATTTTTCAGCTTGTCGCCGGCGGCTTCTGGCGCCCAAGTGGGGGCATATGTTGCGATGGCTCTCCGGTAGGCCCCTACTGTTGCATTTCGATTCTTGGAGACCGAGAGCCACTGTGCCAAGTCGCTGGTAGCTTTGGCGTCATCCAAAGCATGCAGAGGGAAGTCACAGTTCACCAGCTCGTCGAACAGACAAACCAACAGGTCATCGTCTACGCCTCGGTTCCAGAACCGCAACTTCCAAAATGGCTGTTGCGCATTTGAGCTGGCGGCCAGTCGAACATCTTCGCGCCCAGCTATCACATCACCCAACGGCAGCCGACCTGCCCCTACCGAGGTCTCCATTGGACGCGGGGGCCACTCTGGTGCCCCGCCGTCATCATCGACCGCCCCCTCCGGAGCGTTCCCCCCGCCTCCATCACTTCTGGCGCCATCGCCACCGTCGTTCACAGGACCTCCGTCGTTGGCACGCACCATGGTGACATTCACGCCAAACAACGTTTGCGAACCATTGGCCAACTGGTGCAGCTCAGCCACCAAGCTGGAACCAATGCTGGCCGCCTGGCTTGCCAACACGAGCGCAAGCTCAACAGGACTGAGGTAGGGAACGACGATGCGATTGACTCGAAATCGGCCGATGAGCACTTCCGCACCATTGATGTGGTCCTGGTCGTAGTGCGACAACACCAACAGGTCGATAACCCCCTTGCCGCCCATCCCTTGGCGACGGTCCACGTCCATCCTTTTGATGGCACGCATCAACTCCGGCGTTCGCGCCCGACCTTTCAGCGCACCGCAGTCGTAAACATAGTCGAAGCGGTAGTTGCGGTCTCCTGCCTGAGCTTCCACGCTGGCTGAGTGAAACGAACCTTGGCCTACACCGTGCTGTATTCGGGAATGGGTGATGGTGACTGACATGTGGTGCCTCTCCTGATGGCTGGCTTTTTTTGAACGCGTGTTTTGCTATCGCTGCAAGTTCTATGAGGTGACCTTCTCCACCCCCGGTTCAAGGAACGCCCATGCCATCCGGTGGTCGTACTCCCGGTTCGCGCAGGCGAAGGGTGTCTGGTACGGGTATGCGCCTTCGCGGGAACCGCAGAGAAGAGTGACGTTCATTCCACATCGTTTGATGAAGAGCCATCGAGCATCAATCAACCTCAGACCCGTCTACTGCGTACAACCGCTTACCTGTCACCACGGAACTCCACGCCGCCCTCGCAGGAAAGTCCAAGCCCGGAGCCTCAAGACGGGCCACTGCATGCCGCCGAAACTCCTCCACCGGAACAAACGCAGAGACGACTTCTTCATCCAACGCGAAGGTCTGTCCTTTGACGCTGTCGAAAGAGTTTTTGAGAACCTCAGTCACGAAGGAATCAAGCGACTCATCTCTGGCACGAATGGATGCGAAGACCGACGGGCATGCAGTGCGGGCGACCCGACTCAAGACCCAGAGCACGTACATGGTCCGAGCACACTCCATTAGTGCACCTTCTTTCGCCGCATTTCCCACGTTGTCTGCGAATGCCTGAAACAGCTCATCTTTCAACGCAGGAGCCGCAACGAGAACGACCTCTTTTCGTTCGTCTTTGAGGTAGCTCAGCGCGATTAGGCCGGCAGCAACTGTGAGAGCGCGCTTGTCACGAATAACAGCTTCAGCGACCTCAGGCCCACGATTTGGCTCTACAGCCCCAACAATCTCCGAAATCGTGCGTCGAGCGCCACCATCTGGCGGCTGACCAATAACACTTCGTCGATTCGTCGCACGTGTGACGCAAGGCGGTGTGTCTGCAAGTTCCGCGATGGCCAGACACAGAGGCACCAGGTCGGTAACCAAGGTTCTGCCAACCTTTCTCCCAACGTCAGCAAGACACTCGATGAAGTCGACGCAGTTCTTGTCCGTAAGGGTTCCTGCAATCGCTGGGCGTTCGTCTGGCTGAGAGAGAAACCTGCGCGCTTTCACCAAGCTCACATCGCCCGGGCTGATGCTGAGCTGCAACGCGACCAATAGACGCGAGGGCGAAGCAATGTGCCCCTCCACATATTGAGTCCGTGCGAAACCACGTTCGGTCTCTGCCTCCTCGACAGCAGGGAACAAAAAGCGAACGAGCGCCTTGACCGCCTCGGCGTTGTCACATTTGGAATACGCCTCCCCCCTCGCGGGGCTGCCTTCCTCAACGACCTCAGAGTTCTTCTTGAAGATTTCACCGTCTCCATCCAGCTTTCCAACGAACAGGCGAGGCTGCCTTCTCAGCAGTTCCGCAACCTCTGGCGCCTTGACCAAGAGCGCGGCATACCCAACGAGGTCTGCCAACGCAAGCTCGCCCCGCAACGAGGGCTCAAGGACCCCGACCGTATTGAACAATCGAACGAAGTCTCTCGGCTGCTCAAGAAGCTCGCGTAGTCCCGAGAAGTACAGCTCACTCAGACGCTCACCATCCGACGGGAAGTGACTCTTGAGCGCTTCCGGTTCAAGCTGGTCCAGCGAGTCGTTCATCAACTGCTCACGCGCAGAGTTCGAAAGCGACGGCAGCGGCAAGCGGACTTGGACGATTTTGTCCAGGTAGGTGGCAGGCTTGGGCAGTCCAAGCGTATCCAGCGCCGATTTGACATAGGTTGCATCCCAGGCGAGCAAGTAGCCCACATTCGGCAACTCCCCAACCGCCTTGATGATGCGGACCATCTCAAAAACCTCATGCGGGAAGAGCCGGTCAATGTCGTCCACAAAAACGACCACGGGGCGGTCATAGGTACGAAGCGCCGATTCGACCTTTCGCTTTCGCTCTTCAATGTCGGGCGTCTTGTAGTCCGCCACAGCCTCTGTGGCATTGCCTGCAGCTTCGATAACAGACTTGACCAACGACGCCCAAGGCTCAGCCCCTGGCACGAGCTTCACGAAATCGAACACTTTGGCGTAAGTGTTCAGCTCTTTCGCTGCTTTCTTCGCGTCAAGGGACTTGTCCCCCATCGCGATGGCAGAGGCAATGGTTGCCAGGAAATGCCGGAGCAAAGCATCACGGTCCCCCACCAGCCAGGGGTTGAAACGCACGACGATGGGTCTCTTTGTGGAGACCTGACCCAGCAGGGCCTCAACCAAGGCCAGTGTCGATGTCTTGCCGCTTCCCCAAGCACCCTCAATCGACACCACAAAGCCACTTTGTACTGAGACCCGGGACAAGGCCGATACGACCGAACGTGCAAAGCCTGCACGGTCCAGTTTGTCTTCTATCAGCGCCGACGCTGCTGCGAGCGGCTGGTCAGGATGGATAGTGGGCATAGCTTCTGTGTTCTCTTCTCAATCAGGTCTTCGTCAAGTTGGTCGGCGCTTCGAACACAGCCAAACCCAGCAGGCAGACCGTCCCGCACTCGGGGCATTTCCAACTGGCTCCTTCCTTCAGTTCATGGGGAAACAGCTTGAGAACATGCCCGCACACCTTCTTGGCGCAATGAACATCCTGAATGACAGGACGAACAGCTATTGCCCCATCTGAGCCGACCGTCACCACGTGCTCTGCTCCACATTCAAAGCAAGGAGCCGGCACCTCTGTCTTCCCACTGAAAAGGCGCTTCCGGATGTCCTTCCCGCATTCGTCGTTCATGCACTTGAACTTGGTGATGTTTGCGAATTTCAAGTTAAAGACATGGGAGGCCAAAACCGCTTCCAGCTTCACCACCAGGTCGTCGCAGCGCTCACGCATGCTCTGCCACTTCCAGTCTTTTCCGTTGTTGAGCTGCCTCATCGTCGGTTGATGAAGGAAAGACCCGAGGGCGTTGTAGCTGTCCTGGATGTCTTTCATGTTGAACACCTTCTCCGTGCCCAATTCCTTCATTTCCTTGGCGGGCACCCCCCTTTCGTCCTCCAAACCAAAAGACAGCGTCCCACTCGCATCGGCCAACGGGTCCAGTTCGAGCAACTCCTTCATCAACCGCCCGGGCTGCCACACGTCGTACTCGCGTGGCGGAAGCTCCTTTTCATAGCTTTTGGCGCGGTCATAAGTGACGCATTCAATCGTCATGCGCAGCTCCAAAGCGGCATACACCAGTCGTTCGTTCTGGCCGCTCGCGAGCTCAGTTTTTGCACGCTGAAGCGCGTCTTTGGCCCGTTGCCTGAAGTTGGGACTCATCGGCAGTTCAGCCCTCACCGTTCTCGAAAAATGCCCAGGCCGTCCGATAGTCGTCCTCCCGGTTTGCGCGGGCGAAGGGGGCTGTGTAGGTGCGTTCGACTTCGCGGGGGCCGCCGGGCAGGGTGTCGTCCATGACCCATTGGGTGATGACGGTGCCGTCGGGGACTTTGGGGGTACCGCCGAGCTTGAAGGTTTCTTCGTTGTCGCCGGCCTCTGCGCTGGCGTAGGTCCACAGGTCTTCCCAGCCGAAGTTGCCCTCGCGCACCTTGCCGTCGGTCGTGACGATGCGGGTGCGCGGGGTGCTCTTGCTGCCCTTGCGTGGCAGGCCCACGCCCACCAGGCCCTTGCTGTTGGTGAAGACGATGCGGCCCTTGATGTCGTACCAGGTGTCGCGCTCGTAGCCCTGCATCACCGGGAACTGCACGCGGTAGATGAGCAGCAGCTCGTCCAGCGTCAGGCCCAGCTCCTGAGCCACCAGCACGTCGATTTCGACCAGAGCCATGCGGCGGGAGTAGTCGCTGCGCAGGGCGCAGTCGCGCGTCCAGTTGCTTGTGAGGGCTGGCCAGAAACCGTGCGGCAGGCGCGGGTTGTCGGGCTGGCTCCAACGCTGGTCGGCAAAGTCCAAGTCATAGACCTGCTCCCACAACGGGGCATAGTGGGTTGTGAGGCAGTTGAGGACAAGTGCTCGAACAATGACGGGAGGAGACCAATTAACAGGAACTGGGAGTTGATTTAAAAGCGCAGCATTGGCATGCCCTACCCCCGTCGACTTAACCCGAAAATCAATTATCAAAGAACTAAAGAACGCCAAGGCACCACAAAGGTCTCGAACCGACCTGAATACGTGTGAAACGATGGTGTAGAGATGCGCGGGACCCGGTGGAATCAATGCAGCGTGGAATGTACGTTCAGCAGTCTGGTTGAGCATCTCTCGATTCACCAGCCGGTACATCTCTGTAACCATACGCCCGGCAATTCCGTCACCACGCCCCCAACTGACTTTCGGGATTAGTTTGTCGTAGACTACTCTATCGCCGGATGGCCAATAATTAGTTCTTGGCAGGTAGTCGATTGGGAGTGACCCCAAGTCGATTGACGAATAGTGATTACTAGCAGTGCACACACGGTCGGGCGTCTTATTTATGGGCGAACCAACGTAGAAGTGCGGCCCCGACAAAACTAGGTCATTTGCATTTTTTGGAAAATCACCCTGAACAGATACCCTGCGCGAAATAGTGCCATCCATTTGATGGACAGTTTCATTCCACATTACTGTTGAGTAACAGTCACTAGCGCTTGCATCACCAAATCGCCGAGGCCAAGCACCTAACTTGGCAAGGGCGCTGAGCAGACTATTTGCGTGGAGAGCGGGAAGGCGAGCGCGACGCGCTGGGGTCCCAGGCTCGTCATACAGCCTGGCAAACAAGGCAAGCGCGGCTTCATCCACGCACAAAATGCGTCTGAAGTGGCCTGCGGTATTCCATTTACCGACCTCATTTTTGTACCCCCCTACTGCTCCACTGCCATCGTGCAAATAACAGGCATCGACAGTGGCGGGCGCAAACAGGTTGGCCAAGTGGTCAAAGCGCGGGGTGGTTTGCGCTGGGCCGTAGATGTTGACGCTGTATTTGGTCAGGTGATGAACCTCGGCAAATAGGGCCAGTTCGTTCACAAACTGAAAATGTCGCCGCAGCCGCGCATAGACCGCCTCGCGCAGCGCCCCACCCTTAGGGTCATCGTAAGGACCCTCCGGGTGCAGCAGTCCGGTGACGCCCCGTGCACTTATAAGCCACCAAGCCAGAGGCATAAAGCATTTGTAGAGGTTGGCCTTCATGCCTTCCAGCAGCGGATAGTTCTGAACGGCGTTGAGAAAGTTCTGAGTGCCTTCAGCTTCTTGGAGCTCGGTTGTCCAGTCGGCTTGCACACCCGCAGAGCTACTAAACGCCTCGGCGCGTAGTTTGGCCAGGTCGTTGGCGCTGATTTTGCGTACCGCAAACACGGGGTTGCGCTCGCCCAGAATGCCGGCCTCGTTCCACTCCACCTTCAACCAGGGCGGATTCCCCAGAATCAGGTCGAAGCCGCCGCGCTTGAGCAGCACATCGGCAAAGCACAGCTCCCAGTGCATGAAGCGTCGCTGCTCGGCAATGCCCTCCACCAAGGCCACGCGGGGGAAGTGCTGCCGCAGTTTGCTGATGCGCAACTGGCCCAGCTTGTCGTGCAGGTTAGGCTGGTTGTAACCGCCGGGTGCCTGGCTGAGCGGTAGCTGGACCTCAAAGCCTTCCAGCCGGGGCTGAACGTCCGGAACGATGACCTGGGGTGTCTCTCGCTCCGTCGGCATCAGGTCCAGCCCGCGCTGGGTTTCCATCTCCACCACGTTGCCTTCGAGGATGGCGCCCAGCTCCATCCACCACTGTTCGCGGCTGGGCAGCTCGGCGCTGCGAGTGATGGGCCAGAACCACAGGGCGCACCAGTAGTCCATGACCAGCTTGAGGCGGCGGAACGGGGTGGCCAGGTCGCCGTCTTCGTTGAGCAGGCCTTTCTTGCGGATGGCTTCTTTCAGCGCGCGGCTAACGCGGCGCTGCTCTTCAACGCCTTCGTGGGCATGCGGCCAGACGTTGAGCGTGTCTTCGGTCAAGGCGCGGTCGCGGGCTAATGCGGCGGTGTGCTCTACCCACAGTTCGTCCACTCGCTGGCTGAGCTGTTGCAGGCGGCCAACCTCGTAATTGGTCAGCGGCGCGGTCATGGTCTTGCGCCAGGTCTTGAGCCGGTCGAAGTCGTCCTTGTAGAGGCTCTTGGCGACCTTGTCGGTGTAGTCGCACATACCCGGGTCGGGCAGCAGGAAGTGCCAGATTTCGTCGGGCTTACGGGGCACACCCAGCGTCACGCGGCGCGGAGGCTCTTCGTGCCAGGCAGGCTTGGCACCCTTGCGCAGGGCGGCAGCGTTGAACACCTGGTGCCGGGCACCGATGAGGCTGTTGCCAGCGAAGAGCTGGTAGCCGAACCAGGGCACGCGGGCCGGCAGGGGCTGGCCTTGTTCGTCTTGCTCGCCGTAGATGGCGTTGAGCCAGATGGAGACCTCGGCCAGCTCCACCGCCACCGGGTTCAGGTCGACCCCGAACACGTTGCGGTCGGCCAGGTACATGCGCACCTTTTGCAGCTCTTGCGGGTACTCGTCGTGCGGAATGCGGCGCTTGAGCTCGGCTTGTTTGCGCTCTAGGTAGGCCTCGGCCAGCTGGTTGACGGCTTCGTTCAAGAAGGCGGCACTGCCCATGGCCGGCTCGCAAACCGTGAGGCTGAGGATGTCGTCGGCCTTTTTGACTCGCCCGTTTTCTTCGCTGAGCAACTCCTTCAAGGCGTACTTGACCAGGCACTGGGTGAGCACCTGGGGGGTGTAGTAGCTGGCACTCTTCTGCCGGTCGCGGCCGGCCAGGCGGTAGATGAAGCTGCCTTTAGGGTGCATTCGCAGCTTGCGGCGGCCGTCTTCGACGTCATAGACCTTTTCGTCGTCCTTGTAGTCGTCAATGCGGCTGCGAGGCACAAACCAGGCGTTTTCCAGCATGTCTGCGTCTGAGTCACCTCCACGAGCTTTGCGGCCGTCGGACTCTTCTGCTTCCTCTTCGCCCTCGTCGTCACCCTCTTCTGCCGCCGCTCTGCCTTTCTTGGGCGCGGGCTTGACCTCGTACAGGTCTTCTTCCGCGAAAAAGCCCCGGTAGCTGAGCAGTGCCTCGTACACGGCGCCCAACTGGTTG
>JACCDS010510337.1_pt1 | contig 17993 bp, 18 predicted proteins | sample 7446441 | NCBI WGS metagenome assembly JACCDS01 (sample SAMN15323445, study PRJNA562643) | freshwater metagenome | isolation source: river surface water | place: USA:Blue River Watershed | collected 2017-08-17
ACACCGTATCTCCCCGGGCCAGTCTGCGCACTTGGCAGCCGCATGCAACGCGTGCCAACTCGTCTGCGGACAGGTCGCTGAACAAGGCTTGAGTGGCCAGGAAGCGGGGTATGTTGAATTCGCTGATATCCATTTGTTTCTCGACGGGGGAGGCTCCCAAGCTTTGAATTGTAAAGAGCCCTTCAACTTGAGCGCGTCAGGGGAGGGGTTTCGCCCGGATTCTTGAACTCCTTCAAGGACATGGGAGGGCCTGTCACCTAACCTGTCGCCTGCTTTTCAATAACTGGAGAGATTGCATATGAATCAAGTGAAAGCGAGCGGGTTTACCAAGCAAATGGCCCGCAACATGTTTTATGGGGGCTCGGTGTTTTTCATCCTGGTGTTCATCGGGTTGATTTTTGACACCGAGCAGCGCATTCCCGCTCGTTCCAATGCCGAGGCCATCACACCTGCGGTGGTGGCGGGTAAAAAACTGTGGGAAACGCGCAACTGCATTGGCTGCCACACGTTGTTGGGCGAAGGGGCCTATTTCGCGCCTGAGTTGGGTAACGTGTACGAGCGCCGTGGCCCTGAGTTCATCAAGGCATGGATACAGGCTCAGCCTACTCACACGCCTGGTCGGCGCCAAATGCCTCAGTTCAACTTCACCGAGCAACAGCTCAACGACATGGTGGAGTTCCTGAAATGGACGGGCAAGATCAATACCGAGAAGTGGCCGCCCAACATCGAAGGTTGAAGGTCACCACACCGTCTAAAAATCAAGGATCATCACCATGCAAGCGACCCCACTCAAGTACGCCTCGCAGTCGGTATCAAAGTATTACTTCGTTGCTGCGCTAGCGCTTTTCACGGCACAAATCATTTTCGGCATCACGCTGGGCCTCCAGTATTTGCTGGGTGATTTCCTGTTCCCCTACATTCCCTTCAACCAGGCGCGCATGGTTCACACCAACCTGCTGATCGTTTGGCTGTTGTTTGGTTTCATGGGGGCTGCCTACTACCTCGTGCCCGAGGAATCTGAAACGGAGCTTTACAGTCCCAAGCTTGCGCTTGCGCTGTTTTGGATTTTTCTCGTCGCCGGTGCCCTGACCATCGTGGGTTACCTGGCCGTCCCGTATGCCAAGCTTGCGGAACTGACGGGCAACGACTTGCTGCAGACCATGGGACGCGAGTTCCTGGAGCAGCCGCTGCCCACCAAGGTCGGTATCGTCATCGTGGCGCTGGGTTTCCTGTTCAACATCAGCATGACCGTGCTCAAAGGCCGCAAGACCAGCATTTCGCTGGTGCTGCTGATGGGGCTGTGGGGTCTGGCGCTGATGTTCCTGTTCAGCTTCGTCAATCCGCACAACCTGGTGCGTGACAAGATGTACTGGTGGTTTGTGGTTCACCTGTGGGTGGAAGGCACCTGGGAGCTGATCATGGGTGCGTTGCTGGCCTATGTGTTGGTCAAAACCACGGGTGTGGACCGTGAGGTGATTGACAAGTGGTTGTACGTCATCATCGCCATGGCGTTGATCACCGGTATTTTGGGTACGGGTCACCACTTCTACTTCATTGGCCTGCCTGGCTACTGGCAATGGGTGGGTTCCATCTTCTCTGCGATGGAGCCGATTCCTTTCTTCATGATGACGGTGTTTGCCTTCAACATGGTTCAACGTCGTCGCCGCGAGCATCCCAACCAGGCTGCTTTGCTGTGGGCGGTGGGCTGTGCGGTCATTGGTTTCTTGGGCGCAGGTTTGTGGGGTTTCATCCATACTCTGAGCCCTGTCAACTACTACACGCACGGTAGCCAGGTCACGGCCGCTCACGGTCACTTGGCCTTTTACGGTGCCTACGTCATGGTCGTGATTGCCATCATCAGCTATGCCATGCCCATCCTTCGTGGGCGTCTGGCCAACAGCCGACAGGCACAAAACCTTGAAATGTGGGCTTTCTGGATCATGTCCATCGGCATGGGCGTGATGGTGTTGGCCTTGACCGGTGCAGGCATCCTGCAAGTTTGGCTGCAACGCATGCCCACCACGGGTGCCATGTCGTTCATGGACACACAAGATCAGCTGCGCTTCTTCTACTGGGTGCGCATTGCTGGGGGTGTGGGTTTCTTGGTTGGTTTGATGGCTTACCTTGCCAGCTTCTTCGTGGGCGGTGCTTGGGATGAGGCCACTGACGGCAACAGCTTGAAGGCTCAACGTGCCTGATGCCATGTTGGCCACCGCGCCCTATTACGCCGAGCAGGCCGATGAGTGCGCGGTGTTTGAGCACACCTGGCGTTGCCAGTTGCCGTTGCTCATCAAGGGGCCGACCGGATGCGGCAAGACCCGATTCGTGGAGCACATGGCTGCACGGCTGGGTCGGCCGCTGGTCACGGTTTCGTGCCATGACGATCTGAGCGCGGCTGACTTGGTCGGCCGCTTTCTCATTGGCAATGGCGAAACCATTTGGTCGGATGGCCCACTGGCCCGGGCGGTTCGCACGGGGGCCATTTGCTACCTTGATGAGGTGGTGGAAGCGCGCAAGGACACAACGGTGGTGTTGCACCCTTTGGCAGATGACAGACGTGCTTTGCCCATAGAGCGGACTGGCGAGCAGTTGCAGGCCGCACCTGGGTTCATGTTGGTCATGTCCTATAACCCTGGTTATCAGAACGTGCTGAAAGGGCTGAAGCCCAGCACGCGTCAACGCTTTGTGGCGTTGGACATGAGTTATCCGTCCCCGGATGTTGAGTGCCAAATCGTGGAAATCGAAGGTGGGGTGGACAACACGGTCGCTTCCAGCCTGGTGCGTTTGGCGCAAGCGCTGCGTTCGTTGACTGATCACGATCTGGAAGAAACCGCCAGCACGCGTTTGCTGGTGGCTGCGGCCCGCCTGCATGGGGCAGGCTTGCCCATGTTGCAGGCTTGCCGCGCGGCCATTGTCAACGCATTGACGGACGACCCGGCAACCGCCAGCGGTCTTCATGAGGTTGTGCGGGCTGTGATGGGCGATGGTCGTTGACCATACCGTTCCCTGAGCGATCCATTGCGACGTGAACATGGCTTTGCCCATGCCTTTTCTTCAACGCTTGCGGCGAGCCTCGCAAGCGGGGTTCTTCATCCTCTTCCTGCTTGCCCCCAGTCTTGATCTGCTGCGGTTTGACCTGAGCGAGACTCAGCTCTGGTTTCTGGGCATGCGCTGGACGCTGGGTATCGACGCCTTGCAAGCCGGTCAAATTGATGCCACCCAGGCGGCATTGAACCTTGTCCTGCGCGCTTTGCTGCCGCTGGCCGTTCTGGTGGGGGGCTTCCTGTGGGTGGCTTACCGTTACGGTCGAGTCTATTGCGGGTGGTTGTGCCCGCACTTTTCCATGGTGGAGAGCTTGAACAATCTGCTGCACCGGGCATGCGGCAAGCTCAGCGTATGGGATGCCGTGCCGGTGTACCGAGCAGGTGTGCGTGTGCACCGTGGCTGGTGGCCGTTGTTTGGCATCAGTTGCCTGGTGGCCGCGTTCACTTGGGCGATCACGCTGTTGACCTATCTTTTGCCACCGTCTGTGATCTGGGGTAGCTTGTTCAGCGGCACGCTTACTCCCAATCAGACGCGTTTCCTGGTTGTGGCAACTGTGGTGTTTTTCATAGAGTTTTCGCTGGCGCGGCATTTGTTTTGTCGTTTTGGCTGCGCAGTGGGGTTGTTCCAGAGCTTGGTATGGATGGCCAACCCCAGAGCGCTGGTGGTGGCGTTTGACCGCAGCCAGGCGCGCGACTGCAAAACCTGCCAAAGCGAGTTGGGCCCACACCCTGACAGTGGCAACGCCTGTGACAGCCAGTGCCCCATGCGCTTGAAACCTCGCAACATCAAACGCCGCATGTTTTCCTGTGTGCAATGCGGTCAATGTTTGCAGGCGTGTGATGCCACTCAGCAGGCGCAAGATCGGCAACCCAATCTGACATGGAAAGTGGGTGTCGAGGCCTTGCGCGAAACACTGAAACAACGCAACGCAGAGCAGAAAGGGCCTCACTGATGGAAGAGCTTGTGGGGCGTTGGTGGCACGAGGCGCTGGTCAAGCTGACCACAGCCCCGCCGACGGCGGCGACGGTGCGCCTGAGTGAGATGCGCACTGCCATCGGCTTGATGTTCCGAGCTGCGGGTGGTGCGGGCACGGCTCGGTTGGCGTCAGCCAGTTTGCAGCGAACGGCGGATGCGTCGCATTGGTTGCATCGTTTGGCAGGTGCGGGTGGCCGTGCGCCTCTGCCCGTTTTCGATGCCAACGTGCTGGCGTTGCCTGAGAGCCTGACGGCATTCGACGAGCGTGCGCTGAACCACGACCTTTACCTTTGGCTCGCGTTGTTGAGTGCGCATTGGGAGCCTCACGCCGATTGGGTGCTTGGGAATATTTTTGCAACAAAAAATGCCCTTTCCGCTTTTCCTGGTTTTGTTGATCGCTATGAAAAACTGAGAGATGCACATTTGGTGCAGCGTGAGGCATTGGCTGCACCCAAGCGTGCCCATGCGCAGGCTGAGCGCACCGTGAGGTCTGCATTGGCAGGTGTGTGGCCAACGGACGTGCCTGGCAGGTGTGTGCCCGCTGACGTGGCGCCCGTTTGGTTGTGGGTGTGCGGCCCATCGGGGCAGGCGGTAGACGATACGGTGTCAGGTGGGTTGCCAAGGGAGGCAGACACTGCACGCAAACCGGATGCAGCCGATGCCCAGCGACGCCGAACCAAAGCGACCACCCATGAAGTGGCTCGCAATCCATTGGTGCTGCCGTTTCGTGCAGAAGCCCTGATGAGTTGGACGGAAATGGTGCGTGTCAACCGCAGCACCGATGACGAGGACGACGGCAACGCCCAGGCAGCTGCCAATGACATGGATGCCCTGTCCATCGCGCCTGATGGTCAGACGCTGGCTTCGCGTGTCAAATTCGATCTTGACTTGCCCAGCAGCAGCAACGACGACGTGCTGGTGGGTGTTGGGCAGCCATTCCCGGAGTGGGATTTCAAGCGCGGCGCGTTGCTGCCTGCTCACGTACACATTCAAGAGTCGCTGGCGCGCGTTGCCAGTGCATACCGGCCTGAGCCTGCGTTGCGTGTCATTGCGCGTCAGATGCGTCGGCGCATGGAGGTGATGCGCCATGCGCCGCGTTTGCAGCGTGGCCAGGAAAACGGTGAAGAGATCGATATCGACGCGTGGATCCGTTTGCAAGCCGACAACCAGGGCGCACACCAGCGTGGCAGTGACACGCCGCCCGTGTATGCACGCCACGTGGCGACGCACCGCAGCCTGGCCACATGGCTGTTGGCTGATCTGTCGCAGTCAACCGACGCGTTTGCCAACGATCACATGCGCGTCATCGATGTCATCCGTGATGCCGTGTATGTGTTTGGTGAGGCTTTGCACGCGGTCGGTGATCCGTTCGCGGTGTGGGGCTTCAGCTCGGTGAGGCGACACAATGTGCGGCTGCAAAAAATCAAAGGTATGGACGAGCGCTGGGATGCAGGTGCCCGCGACCGGGTTGGTGCCATCAAGCCGGGTTTCTATACACGCATGGGAGCGGCCATACGCCACGCCACACATCATTTGCAGCATTGTCCGCAACGATGTCGCTTGCTGCTGCTGTTGACCGATGGCAAGCCGAACGATCTGGATGAATACGAAGGCCGCTATGGGCTTGAAGACACACGGCATGCCATTTTGGAGGCCCGCGAAGCCGGTGTGACACCGTTTTGCGTGACCATTGACCCAGACGGCCACGATTACCTGCCCATGTTGTTTGGCACACAAGGGTATGTGCTGGTGCACAGGCCACAAGATTTGGCGCGCCGGCTGACCCAGGCGTGGACTCAACTGGCGCGCGATGGGGGGCGAGGCGGTTGATATCGTCCGTGCGGTGTCATGTCGGCGGCTGGGTTCGATTGGCGGTGGCGGGCATCTGCGTGTCAGCAAGTGCAGGCTGCGGCCTTTCCCACGTGCTGACGAACGAGGCCGGTTCGGGCCGGGGTTTGCCGGGTTTGGCCTGCTTCACCGTGCCGACGCTGATGAAGCAAGGTGCAAATTCGCTGTCCTGCATCCCAAAGCTGCTGCGAAATGAGGGGGCCTTGAGTGCTTTGCCGCTTGTCAGTGCTGAGCCGAACCCCAGTGCAGTGGCCATCAGCAGCAGATTTTGTACGGCAGCGCCAGCGGACACCATGCGCTCGTAAACATCCACAGTGGCATCGCCTTTTTCACTGTCGACGACCAGCAACATCAGCAGTGGCGCGCGGAACGCTTTCTCTCGTGCCTGTGCAACCTGTTCTGCGGTGGCCAGCATATCGCGGTCCAGCAGTGCTTGTCCAAATACGTCTGCCAACAGGGCGCGTTGCTCGGGGGGCACCAGAATGAATCGCCAAGGCAATACCTGTCCATGGTCGGGTGCCGTGGCTGCAGCCGAAAACAGCAGTTGCAGTTGTGCGTCATCCGGACCAGGTGCTACCAGTCGCTTGGGCAAGACAGTGCGTCTGGCCGACATCAGTTGCTGTACCGCATCGGACCATTCAAAGGAGGGTGTTGATACAGGTGGCATCAGGCATGAGTAGGCATGAAATATGAAAGGCAAAGTCTAAATCGGCCTGTGCAGTCAAGCCATCACCCGTTTGAACCAGTCTGATCGATGGTGGCGTCAAGCGTCAGCCGGGTTTGCCATCTTTCCTGGGTTGCCCGTACCACTTGGACAGCCTGGAACCCCACAGCACCATGATCACCAGCCAACTGCTGGCTGCCGACAGGGTCAACCAGGTGGTGGCATGTTCAAGTGCGGACGCGATGCGCAACACCGTGGCGACCTGTAGCAAACCAAACAGCGTCCAGATCAAGTTGTCAGCCACCAGCGATCGGCCGCTGTGGCCGCACGACACTCGCGTGACCATGGCCAGCAGTACGGAGCCCATGAATCCCATGGTCAGCGCATGCAGCGCCCCTAAACCGAGCACGGGTACGCCTTGGCGCAGCCCCAGCAACTGTGAAGCACCAGACAGCACCAGCGCGACGCCCAACCATGTGAACCCTGCGTGCAGCATGGCCAGCAGCCGGAATTTCAAGCTCTGTACCAGACCCCATGTCAAGGCGAGCCACAACACCACACTGCCCGTCGCCAGTTCGATCAACCCCAACGCCAGCATCCATGCGCGTGGCGTGCGCGCACCTTGCCAGGCGCCTGGGTCCAGTAACAGGGGAGCCCAGGCAGCCAGTGCCTCCAAGCTGGCAACGCCCAGCAGGAACCACAGCACCCACATGGGGCCCCACGGCGCAATCATGGGCAAGGCACTCGATGTGAAAAATGGAAGCATGCGGTGCGCCACCGTCACATAGGTTGTTACCACGAATCCCCACAACCCTGTGCGGATGGCCAGCAGAGCCAGATCTGTCTGCCCCAGCCACAACGCGCTTTGCGCACCGAGCAGCACGCAAATGCCTACACCACCAGCGATGCTGACAATTTTTGCGTGCAGCCGATCGTCTGCGTCGCTGCGTTGCACCATACGCCAAAAAAGTGTGTACATCGCCAACAGGCCTGCTGTGGCCAGCAGCATGCCTGTCCATGCCAGTCGATTTGACCAAACGGCGCCTATCAGCCACAGCAGCCAGCCTGTGCCTTGCAGGCCAAGAGAGGGCAGCAGACTTTGGGTGTTTGGAGGGGGCACGCCCAACCATTTTGGGCTGGCGGTAAACAGAAATCCCGCGAAGAACAACGGGAAAAATCCCATGCTCATGACGGCTGCATGGACAACCGTGGGCGACATTGCCATGGGCACGGACCATCCCCATGACTGTCGCCCAATTTGGACCAGCCACCACCATGTGCTGCTGAAGATCAGCAGTGTGATGGCCAGAAAGAATGCCAGGCGGTGAGGCGCCCGCATCAGGTGGCCAAAAGACCAACTCAAGGATTGACTTGACACGTTGCCTGCCACCGGCGATGGAGGCTTTTGGGCGGGCAAAGGATCGCGTGTCATGTGGTGCAGGAACCCGGTAGCCTCACGGGTTGCAGCCAATTACCCGTGCGCCCGGAACGGGTCAGCCGACTCGGGGTACCCAGGTTGCTCATGCGGTTCATGTTCTCCCTTTTGATTCGGTTGCGTTCTGGGGGGGCAATGTGGACTGCGACGGTGACATTCGCACACAGGTCTTACGAGTCTAGGTGTTGAGGGGTGTTGCAGAGGGGGTTCTGAAGAGCTACACGGGGTATCCGATGGGAGGGTGCTGCGCCTGCGTTTCCCTCTTGCGCGGTCAAATGACCGTCGCGGTGCGCGGTTTGCCGAGTGTTCATGCCACGTTGTACATGGGAGAATCCCCCCCTTTTCTTGGGGTGCCCGTGGTCAATGCGTCGTCTGAATCGTCGAAATGTGTCGCTTGTGTGGCACGGCCGCATCCATTGACACGGTGGGGCCAGCATGCTTGGTGAGTTGGGGCATTTTTCGCTCATCCTGGCGCTTGTAGGTGCCCTGTATCAAGCGGCAGCTGGCCTGTCGCCTCTGGGGCCTGTTCGATTGCACCGTGCTGCTATCGATTTGCATGCGGTCTGTCTCGTCGCTGCGTTTGCCGCGTTGACGGTTGCCTTTTTGCAAAACGATTTCACATTGGTGTACGTCGTGCAGCACAGCAACCGCGACCTGCCTTGGGCATACCGAATGGCTGCTGTCTGGGGTGGGCACGAGGGCTCTATGCTCTTGTGGACACTGATTTTGGTTGGATGGACTGTTTTGGCTGAACGCAGCCTTGCACTGCGCGATGTCCGTCATGCACGCTACATGGCCGGTGTGCTGGGCACCGTCTCTTCGGCCATGCTGATGTTCGTGCTGTTCACCAGCAACCCGTTCATTCGCTTGTTGCCAGCAGCACAGGAGGGACAAAGTCTGAATCCGTTGTTGCAGGACCCGGGGTTGGTGTTTCATCCACCTTTGCTCTACCTTGGGTATGTGGGCACAGTGGTGCCGTTTGCCGCTGTGATTGCTCGCATGTTGATGCCCGCTGCACAAGGCGGTGCTGCCGAGCTTTGGGTGCGTTGGCTCCGTCCCTTTACTCTCTGGGCCTTCATGTTCCTGACGCTGGGGATTGCGCTGGGCTCCTGGTGGGCGTATTACGAATTGGGTTGGGGCGGTTGGTGGTTTTGGGACCCCGTTGAAAACGCTTCTTTCATGCCTTGGCTGGCTTTGGCCGCTCTGCTGCATGTGCTGGCCGCGCGCGAACAGAGGGGCGTGATGACGTTGTGGTCAGGGATCCTGTCGGTATCGGCCTTCACATTGTCGTTGCTGGGGACGTTTTTGGTCCGATCGGGTGTGTTGACTTCGGTGCATGCCTTTGCTTCCGATCCCAGGCGTGGTAGCGTGATGCTTGTGCTGGTTGCGTCAACGCTGGTCGTGAGTTTCCTGATGCTGTCAGCACGTGTGGCCAGATTGATGCCTGTGCGAACAGTGCCAGCCTACAGCGTCTGGTCGCGTGAAGCGCTGCTGTCGGTCAACAGTGCAATGCTGCTGGCAGCATGTGCGACGGTGCTGCTGGGTACCTTGTACCCGCTTGCCATGGATGCATTGGCCTTGGGCAAAATTTCTGTCGGGCCTCCTTATTTTGACGCGGTGATGGTGCCGCTTTTGTTGCCGCTGTTGCTATTGGCGTCGGTGGTGCCGTGGTTGTCCTGGGCTGCCGTGGATGTCGGCCGACTTTGGCAGCAGTTGCGTGCCACGGTGGTTTTCACCTTGCTGGCCGCTGTCGTGCTGCCATGGGGATTGGTTCACGTGTATGGCCGAGCGGGTCCTCTGGTCGTGCTGGGTCTCGTGCTGGCGGCGGGACTGATGGTCAGCGCGATGGTTCACGCATGGCGGTATCGGCGTGGTGGGGCCATGGTTTGGGGAATGGCCGTGGCACACACGGGTGTTGCCGTGTTTGCCGTGGGGGTGGGCATGGTCAATACCTACGGCGTCGAACGCGACATGTTGCTTGCGCCTGGGGAGGTCACGGCGCTGGCCGATTGCAGCCTCCGGTTCGAGGGGGTGACACCTGTGAAGGGGGTCAACTACGACAGCTTGCAGGCAAGCTTTGACTTGTCATGCCCATCCCAGCAGTCTGTCCGGTTGATGCCAGAAAAGCGCAGCTACCCTGGATCGCAGATGCCCATGACCGAGTCCGCAATTGTGTGGGGTGTGACCCGTGATATCTACGTTGCGCTGGCTGACATGACCGGCAGTGGTCCCGGGGGCGCTTGGACGGTCAGGCTGCAGGTCAAACCTTTCATGAGGTGGGTTTGGGGTGGTGCCGTGTTAATGGCCGTCGGCGGGTTGATTGCCAGCTGCGCTCGGCGGTATCGGCTGAAGGTGCAACATGACTGAGCCAATACCCACCCCTTGTGCCAAAGGGAAACGAACGGGGGTGATCGCGGCTGCTGTTGCATCCGTGGCCTTGCTGTCACTGTTGGGTATTGGCATGACCCGTGACCCGCGGGAGCTTCCGTCGGTCTTGATCGGTAAGCCTCTGCCAGCTTTCAGCCTGCCTGGCATGAAGCGCGAAGCACCGCCACTGACGCAAGTGGATTTGTTGGGGCAGCCACGAATCATCAATGTGTGGGCATCATGGTGTGTGGCGTGCCAATCCGAGCATCCCGTCTTGCTTGATTTGCAACGGGAACTGATGCGCAAAGGGCAGGCGCATGCGTTGTATGGCGTGAACTACAAGGACACGCCCGACGCAGCCAGAATCTGGTTGCAGCGGGGCGGTGACCCTTATGTCGACTCCATCGTCGACGCCAAGGGCCGGTTGGGTATTGAACTGGGTGTCTATGGCGTGCCTGAAACGTTCGTGATCGACGCTTCCGGCACGATCGTGTTCAGACATGCAGGGCCACTGACGGCAGAGATCGTGCGCAAACAGATACAACCGTTATTGGAGCCCAAGTCGTGAGCCGAAACTTGCTGTTTGCCGGGGGCGCGGTTCTGATGGCTGTTTGCCGCTTGCGTGTGTTGTTGTGCAGTGCGCTGATTGTGGCGTTGCCTGCTTGGCAGGCAGGCGTGTGGGCACAGACAGCCGGGCAAACCGTTGCAGAGGCCGAACGGTTTCACCTGCTGACACAGGAGTTGCGTTGTGTGGTTTGTCAAAACGAGAATTTGGCTGATTCCACTGCACCACTGGCGCAAGACCTGAAGCGCGAAATTCGCGAACAAATGGCAGCAGGTCAATCTGACGACGAAATCAAGGCCTTTTTGGTCGCCAGGTACGGCGATTTCATCACTTACAAGCCACCGGTCCGAGCGGGTACGGTGCTCCTGTGGGCCGGGCCATTGTTGTTTTTACTGGTCGTTGCATGGCTGTGGTGGCGCGGCAAAGCTGTTGTACGCGGCGCCTTGACGCCCGTAGACAAATCGTTCGGAGAAAACGAATGAGTATCTGGCAATTGCCGAGTTGGTTTGGCTGGCTGTTGGCAGCAATGGTGGGCATGATTGTGCTGGCAGCGGGTTGGTTGGGGGGGGCTGCCAGCGCGCCTGGACGCACCATGAACGACCGCAAATGGGTGTGGGGCACGGTGGTGGGCGTGCCTTTGCTGGCTGTGGTCTTATATGCCAGACTGGGCCATCCCGTGGCGGCAAATCCTGCGCTGCGACAGCACGAGAACACCGCGCAGACAATGGTCGACAAGCTGGCTGCCAAATTGCAATCAGCCCCCGGTGATTTGCCCGCTTGGATCATGCTTGCACGCTCGTACAAGGTGCTGGGCAAGTTGTCAGATGCGGACCAGGCGTACGCACGTGCGCAAGATCTGGTCATGACGCAAACAGATGATTTGACCGACTGGATTCAGGTGCGGGTTGATTTGTCACGCGGCCAGTTCGATGGGCAAACTCAACGCCTGCTGGCACAAGCCGTGAGACTGTCCCCCGATCACGACAGTGTGCTGTTGTTCCGTGGTTTGATGGCCATTGATCAAGGCGACTACGCTCAGGCCATTCAACACATGCAAGCGTTGCAGGGGCGCTACGAAGCAGGCAGTGCCGATCACGAGGCGTTGACGCAGGTGTTGGTGCAACTCAAGGCCGGGCAGGACCCTCGACGTAAACAGCAGGTCAAGTGACCCTGGCCACAGGGAAGGTGACTGAAGAATGGATCCAGGACGACGATTTTTCTTACGTGGCTGCGGCACCCTGTCCAAGCCCATGGCAGCCAAGATACCTCGGCCCCCCTGGGCGTTGGAGGAATCTGCTTTTGTGCAAGCCTGCACCCGCTGCAATGCCTGTGTCGAGGGGTGCCCTCAGCACATTCTGAGCTGCGGTGATGGGGGGTTTCCCATTGTCAAATTTGAGAGCAATGGGTGTATTGAATGCGGCGAATGTGTGGCTTTATGCGTCCCGAAAGCGCTCACTCGCTTGCCGGGGCAGCGGCCGTGGGCATGGCATGCCGAAATTGATGACAGATGCTTGGCTTTGCGCCGCATCGAGTGTCGCGTATGTGGAGAGGTTTGCGACGCTGGGGCCATCCGTTTTCGCCCTTCGTTGGGCGGCGTGTCGCTGGCAGTGCTGTCTCCTCAAGACTGCACCGGATGTGGTCAATGCGTGCCCACTTGCCCCACCAGCGCCATCAAAATGATGTCCCCGGCCGCGTGACCGGGGTACCTTTGTGAGTTACTCAGACTGCTGTTTGGGTGCGCCAATGTTCTGTTCAATTTCTGGCAGGCGGTGAGCAATGCCCTTGTGACAGTCAATGCAGGTTTTACCTTCAGTGAACGCCTTCTGGTGCGTGGCTGACGAGCGCTTGTTCTGCTCGGCATAGTCCATGTACTCGAAGTTGTGGCAGTTGCGGCACTCACGGCTGTCGGTCTTCTTCATCCGGTCCCACTCATGCTGGGCCAGTTCGCCACGCTTGGCATTGAACTTCTCAGGTGTATCGATCGTGCCCAAGATTTTGTGCAGCACCTCGTTGCTGGCCTGAATTTTTCGCCACATTTTGTGGGTCCATTCTTTCGGCACATGGCAATCGGGGCACGTTGCACGCACGCCGGTGCGGTTCTGATAGTGGATGGTGTTGCGGTACTCCACGTAGACGTTTTCTTGCATCTCGTGACATGAAATACAGAATTCCTCGCGGTTGGTGTATTCCATCGCTGTGTTGAAACCACCCCAGAACAGAATGCCCGCTGCGAATGCCGCAGCCAGCACCTTGAACTGCCGTGTCTTGACGATTGCCCATACGCGGGCAATCAGACCAGTGTTGTGTTGTTCGGTCATGAAAAGTGCCCTCTTTTATTGCATGCCGCGTGCGCGCTGGAAGGAGTTTTCAACCAGTGGCTTGGCATCGGTTTGGGGTACGTGGCACTGGGTGCAGAAGTATCGACGTGGGGAGATGCTGTCCAATTCGACGCCATCACGCGTTTTGAAGTGTGTCACGCTGACTTTGGTTGCCCCTGACTCTTTGGTTTTCTGAAATGCATGGCAATCCATGCATTTGTTGAAATTTTTGGTGATTTGGTATCCCGCAATGGTGTGTGGAACCAATGGCGGTTGTTGTACGAAATCACGGTCGCTGACCGCATGATCGCGCTCCTGCTTGAACCCCGCGGGTGCATTGTCTTGGGTGACCGGCGTGCCACCGCGCAAACCTTGCAGTTTCACGCTGTCTGCCTTGTCTGCGGCATGGACGCTGGTCAGGCCGCTCAGCACGATCAGCCCTGCACCGAGAGCCGTGGAAATGAAGGTGCGTACAGAGGTGATGTTCATGGTCAGACTCTCTTGTGATTGAAGCGGGAGGTATAAGAAAAAACATCAGGGCCACACACGTCGATGCAGCGCCCACAGTTGGTACAGGCGGCATCGAGGATGACGGGTGACACGCCACCCTTGCCCTTCAGCGCTTTGGGAATGATCTGAGGTTCCGGGCACACGGCGTAGCAGTCTGCACAGTCGTTACAGGCACTGCTGCGCTGCGCACTGACACGCAGCAGGCTTTTGTGGCCGATCAGTGCATACGTGGCACCCACGGGACAGAGGTGTCCGCACCAGCCGCGTGGTGCCACCAGCAAGTCGAACAGGAACACGGCACCCACGGCACCCAGGGCGGACGAGCCACCGAATATCAGGGCACGCTGGGTCAGGGAGACTGGGTTGACCCACTCCCATACAGCCACGCCCGAAATGGCAGATGCGCCCAGGACAGCCGGGATCAGCCAGAAGCGCATGTCTTTGGGGGCACGTCCGCTGGTGATGTTGAATCGGCGACGCAACCAGCTTGCGCTGTCAGTGGCCACGTTAACGGGGCATACCCAGCTGCAAAACACGCGACCGCCCACCAGTGCATAAAACACCACGACGATGAGTGCCCCCACCAGTCCGGTCAACTCGGGCCAGTGGCGCGTGGCCAGCACCTGCGCCAGCGCAAAGGGGTCGGTCAGTGGCAGCACGCCCAACGTCATGCTGGATGACAAGTTGCCTTTCACGATCCACACGCCAGCCATCGGGCCGAGCAAAAAAAGCGTGAAGATGCTCAATTGAACCAGGCGACGCAGCAGCAGGAAACGGTGTGCGGCCAGCCACCCTTTGTCGCGCACGGCTTCGTCGCCGACGCGTTTGATGGGGATGACCCGACCAGCGGCATGTGCAGGCGTGCTCACGGTGTGGCCTTTGGCAGAGAGGTGGCATAAGGGTCTTTGCCCGAACGCAATGGCACCAAGTCGCCGGGAACGGGCTGCGCCGGCAGGTTTTGCACGGGCTGATCAAAGCGGGGGCGGTTGACCTGATTTTCCTGGGCCCAGCCTTTGCGGTAGTGGTGTCCCAGTTCACCACGCGCCAAGGTCATCGGGAGCACCTTGATGGCGGCTTCTTCCAGCACGCAGCTGTGTTCGCACTTGCCGCAACCCGTACAGGCGTCGGCATGAACCGTTGGCAACAGCATGGCATGGCGATCACTTCGGGGGTTGTTGACCTTTTCCAGTGTGATGGCCTTGTCGATGACCGGGCACACGCGGTAACACACGTCACAGCGCAGCCCTAGGAAATTCAGGCAGTTTTCTTCATCGATGAGAACCGCAACGCCCATCTTGGCCTGGGTGATGTCAGTCAGCTTGGGATCGAGTGCACCGGTTGGACAAGCTTTGACACAAGGCACGTCCTCGCACATTTCGCACGGAATTTTCCGGGCCTCGAAATAGGGTGTGCCCACCGCCACACTGGTGGCCCAGTCTTTGGTGAGTGCATCCCCCCAACTGCTGAGTTTCAGGTTGTGCGGTGGGCAGTCGCGCACACACAGTCCACAGCGGATACAGGCACCCAGGAACGCATCTTCAGCCAACGCGCCCGGTGGGCGCAAGGCTTGGGCAGGCCTGGCCACGCTGGGCAGCGCGATCAGCGCCGCACCACCGGCCACCAGCGAAGCACTGGTGGCCGATGCAGCAGCCTGCAACAACTGACGACGGTTCAGTTCCATGGGGTTGTTCGCGTCTGATCAGGCCTTCATGACCTTGACGGCGCACTTCTTGTAGTCAGTTTCTTTCGAGATGGGGCAGGTGGCATCCAGCGTCAGTTTGTTGATCAGGCGGCCTTCGTCAAAGAAGGGCACGAACACCAAGCCACGTGGCACCTTGTTGCGGCCCTTGGTCTCGACACTCAGTGAAATCTCACCGCGGCGCGATGCGATCTTGACCTGCATGCCACGTTGCAACCCACGAGCCTTTGCATCGTCTGGGTGCATGAACAACACCGCTTCGGGTACAGCACGGTGCAGCTCAGCTACACGGCGTGTCATGGAGCCGGTGTGCCAGTGCTCAAGTACGCGACCAGTACACAGCCACAGATCGAACTCTTTATCAGGGGCTTCAGCCGCAGGCTGGTAGGGCAAGGCAAAGATGTTTGCCTTACCGTCTTTGTTGCCATAGAAGCGAATATCTTCGCCTTTCTTGACATAGGGGTCATAGCCCTCGCGAAAGCGCCACAGAGTCTCTTTGCCATTGACGACGGGCCAGCGCAGGCCGCGTGCCTCGTGGTACGCATCGAATTCGGCCAAATCATGTCCATGACCACGGCCGAACTCGGCGTATTCCTCGAACAGACCCTTCTGAACGTAGAAACCAAATGCCTTCGATTCGTCGTTGGTGTAATCCTTGATGTACTTGGCGTTGACTTTGGTCAGGTCTGCAACGGGGTACTTGTTCACCTTGCCATTTTTGTACAGCACGTCGAACATGGTTTTGCCCTTGTATTCGGGCTTCTTGGCGAGCAACTCAGCGGGCCACACCTCTTCCATCTTGAAGCGCTTGGCAAACTCCATCATCTGCCACAGGTCAGATCGTGACTGACCGGGTGCGCTCACCTGTTGACGCCAGAACTGCGTGCGGCGCTCGGCGTTGCCAAAGGCCCCTTCTTTTTCCACCCACATGGCGCTGGGCAGGATCAGGTCGGCTGCCATGGCGCTCACCGTGGGATAGGGATCACTCACCACAATGAATGTGGCGGGGTTGCCCCAGCCCGGCAGAATTTCGCCGTTGATGTTTGGGCCAGCCTGCATGTTGTTGGTGGTGCTGGTCCAGTAGCACTTGAGCTTGCCGTCTTTCAGTGCGCGGCTTTGGGCCACAGCGTGCAGGCCGATTTTGTCTGGAATAGTGCCGTCAGGCAGGCCCCAAATTTCTTCAGAGTGCTTGCGGTGCTCGGGGTTGGTCACCACCATGTCTGCAGGCAGCCGGTGGGCAAACGTACCCACTTCACGAGCGGTGCCACAGGCGCTGGGCTGGCCGGTCAGGCTGAACGGTCCATTGCCAGGCTGGCTGATCTTGCCCAGCAGCAGGTGGACGTTGTAGATCATGTTGTTGGCCCAGGTGCCGCGGGTGTGCTGGTTGAACCCCATGGTCCAGAACGACACCACTTTCACCTTGGGGTCGGCGTACAGCTTGGCCAACTCTTCCAATTGCTTCACCGGTACACCGGAAATCTGACTGGTTTTTTCAGCGGTGTACTCGGAGACGAACTTGGCGTATTCCTCGAACGTGATGGGGGTGGAGTCGTTCGGATTGCCTTTTGGTTTGCCTTCTGCACCAGGGTAGCCGTTGGAGGTGGCGTCTTTTTCAAGCGCGTGAACAGGGCGCAGGCCATAACCGATGTCGGTAGCACCCTTTTTGAAGTTGACGTTTTTCTTCACGAACTCAGTGTTCACCTTTTTATTGGTGATCACGTAATTCGCGATGTAGTTCAGGATGGCCAAGTCAGATTGTGGATTGAACACCAGGCTTTGGTCGGCCAAGTCGAAACTGCGGTGCTCATAGGTGGACAGCACGGCCACTTTGACGTGAGGGTTGGACAGGCGGCGGTCGGTGATGCGGCTCCACAGAATGGGGTGCATTTCGGCCATGTTGCTGCCCCACAGCACGAATGCATCGGCTTGTTCGATGTCGTCGTAGCAACCCATGGGCTCGTCAATGCCGAATGTGCGCATGAAACCAGCCACGGCGCTGGCCATGCAGTGACGGGCGTTGGGGTCCAAATTGTTGGAGCGGAAACCTGCCTTCCACAATTTGACGGCTGCATAGCCTTCCCAGATTGTCCATTGACCCGAGCCGAACATGCCAATGCCAGCCGGACCGTCGGTTTTCAGTGTTTCTTTCCACTTGGTTGCCATGATGTCGAAGGCCTCGTCCCAGCTGATGGGGGTGAACTCGCCATCCTTGCTGTACTTGCCGTCTTTCTTGCGCAGCAAAGGCGTTTGCACGCGGTCCTTGCCGTACATGATCTTGGACAGGAAGTAGCCCTTGATGCAGTTCAGGCCACGGTTGACGGGGGCCTCCGGGTCACCTTGGGTGGCCACCACTTTGCCGCCCTGTACGCCTACCATGACAGAGCAACCGGTGCCGCAGAAGCGGCAGGCGGCCTTGTCCCAACGCACCGCCACGTCGTTTGCAGTCGCAGGCGCCTTGTCCGCTGCATGCACCACGATGGGAATGCCCGCTGCCGCTGCCGATGCGGTCAGTGCCTGGGACTTGAGGAAATCGCGACGATTGGAATCCATGGTTTTCTCCGTGGTGA
>JACCDS011012249.1_pt1 | contig 17987 bp, 8 predicted proteins | sample 7446441 | NCBI WGS metagenome assembly JACCDS01 (sample SAMN15323445, study PRJNA562643) | freshwater metagenome | isolation source: river surface water | place: USA:Blue River Watershed | collected 2017-08-17
AAACAATTTAATCAATTATACAAACATACAATCTTATTTTAAAATAGATTTAATATATCCAATAAACTACACTTTACAACATTTATATTTATACTGATATTTTTTTTGATCAGAACTTCTATTTAATTGAAATTTATTTAAACTATACCCATCTTTACAAGCTACATTTTGTCTATCTAAATAAATATTTTCACCATTACCATCATCTGTAAAATCAGTTGTTGCATCATAACACGATAATGTTTTAGAAGATGGTAAACAGTTATAATTAAATTGTATTTGGCTACCATCTGAGTTTTGATTTAATTTAAAATTTTGCATTAATGCTTTACTACCACAATCTAAAGCATGTCTATCAAAATATACAACATTACCATTACCGCTATCACTTAATGTTGTTGATTTAACAACTGGTGCATCAAAAGATAATACTGCATTATTATCTAATGAACAACCATAATGATATTGTAAATCTGAACCATTTGGTCTTACTAAATTAAAATTTGTAATAGTACCACCTGCACAATTTACAGTATGAGGTACTAACTCTGTAGATTTACCAGTAAATCTTGTTGCTGGTGGTGTTAATACATTATATTTCATAGGTATTGTTGCAGCTGCAGCTGATGTAGTTGATGTTGATGGTTTTGCTTCTAATTGAGCCTTTAATTTATCTCTATCATCTGTTAATGTTTGTATTTCAAGTTTTATTTTTTCAACCTCATCTTCAGCATCATATTCAGCTTTTTGGGCAGCCGCTAGTTGTTTATTAAAATTTGTATTTTTAGTTGTTACATCAGTTAAATCACTATTTAAACTAAATATATAAACAATACAAAAAATTATAACACCAAGTAAAACAATAAATCCAACCAATGTTAAATACGATTTTTTATTATTTTTTATATGATTTTTTGCACGATTACCATATTCTTTCATTTTATCATAATGTCTATTCCCACCTTCCATAACTTATATCTTATATATATTTATATATTATTTTATTATAAAATATTTTCATTATCAATACAGATATAATATTATTTGTATTATCTGTATTATCTATATTATTTACTATTATTTACAACATGTATATCCATATTGATAATTATTACCAGCATTATCTCTGTATAGTTTAAATTTATTTAAACTATAACCATCTTTACATTTAACATCATGTCTATCTAAATACATAAATTTACCATCACCATCACTATTCATTGGTGTTACATCATTGTAACAATCTAAATTTGGAGTTGGTAGACATGAATAAACGTAATTTATTTTACCGGAATTATAATTTAATTTAAATTCTTTTAATAATGAATTAGGTCCACAATCTACATTATGTCTATCTAAATATACTGTAGATTCATCACCATAATTATTTAAAGGTGTAGATTTAACATCATATCTACTATAATCAATTGGCATATAATTAGTTAAACAATTATAATTATAACTGAAAAAATCATTATTATTATTTAATTTAAATCTATTTATTGTTGCATTACCACAATCAACATCATGATAACATAATTCAATTACATTTGATGATGATGTATTTATACCTGGTGTTGATTTTGTAAAACTAGATGGTTGTAGTTGTACAGGTTGCTGTGTTGGTTGAGTTTCTTGTTGAATTTCTGGTTGAGCTTGTGGTGGAGTTTCTTGTTGAACTTGTTGTGGTTGAGTTTCTTGTTGAACTTGTTGTTGTTGATCTGTTTGTGATTGTTTAATTTCTGGCTTCATTCCATTTACAACTTTTGACATTTTTGTATTTTGATTCATATAACTTATAGAATTGTTTAATTCATTTATATAATTATATAAATAAATAAATCCAATAACAATCAAGATAAGAATAATAATGAAAATTAAAAGTTTAATATATGATTTTTTATGTTTTTTAAAGTGTTCTTTTACATTATGTTTATAATGTTTATATTTTTCATGATAATTATGACGGCCACCTTCCATTATTTATATTTTATATATTTGTATTTATATTTTGTAAATGTTTTATTTGTACATATCATGTACAAATTTTAATAGTTCAATTTCAGTATCATTTATTTTATTTTGTAATTCATTTTTAACTTCATCAATAATCAATTTTACTTTATATTCTAAAATATTAAAATTATTGCTCATATTTCTATTACAGTTAGAACAACCAAGTTTAATATTTTCAATACTAAAAGATCCACCATTACTTTTAGGTAAATCATGTAATCTTTCACACATTTTAGAATTTAAATTAATTTTAGAACCACAAGTATAACATTTAATAATAACTTCATCATCATTATCTACAATTGCATCATTTATTATATTTCTATATTTTTCTTTATCTTTCATTGTTTTATTTGATTTTTCATTTATTAATTTGGATTCATATTGATGATCAATAAAACTATTAAAAATACGATTATTATCACTATTAGAATTGTGTCTAATATTATCAACATATTCCAATAATGGATTCATTGTATATAGTAATTTATTATTATCTTTATCTTCTAAATTATTATTATTTGAATCTACAATTTGATTACAAACATTTAAAAAATCTAAAGCTGGTATTACATTTAACGGTTGTGACATATTATTATAATATATAATTTGTTGTTGTTTTAACGGTTCCATATGCGATTTCATTAATGAAATCATATTTGTGTCTAATCTATGAAAAGCTGTATGTGTTGCTAATATCAATGATCTATATGCACAATTCATATCAATATATTGAACACTTGGAGTTCCATATATTTTTAAATTAGCAAAATCATTTAATTTTTTATTTACAAAATGTCTAGTTTCTTTTAATAAATTTCTATTTTTGTTATTTTCTTTTTCATAAAATGCAAACTCCATTTTTTTAAGTTCTACATCAGCATTAATTTTCATTTGTTTTAATTCTCTATCATTGTTCATTTCCATTATTTTTAATTCTTTATTAGCTTCTTTTTCCATTTGTTGCAATTCGATATTAGCTTCTTTTTCTTTTTGTTTTAATTCAATATTAGATGTCATTTCCATTCTTCTCATTTCTTTTTCAAAATCTAATTCTTCTCTTTTTAATTTTAGCATTTCACTTTCATACATTGTTAATTTATTACCAATTTCTTTTTCTTGTAGTGTATTAAACGTATTAATTGCATTAGTGTTAATATTAGTATTGGTATTAGCATTAGATTTTACACTATTATTTGTATTTATTATTACATGTCCTGTTGTAGTTATATTACTAGTATTACTAGTATTACTAGTATTACTAGTATTATCTATAATATCGACAATATCATTTAATTTAATATTAGTAAAATATTCAATTTTATTAACTGTCTTTTTTTTAGCACCCATATTGGTTAATGTAGATAAAATACCACGTGTTGTACACATTGATTGTATCATTGATTTACTAATCATATCAGAATTAATATTTGTAAAAATAATACGTTCATTAATAAACTTTTGAATGCTCATGATTGAAATAAAACCTGTGATAAACTAGTTTATATTATTATATATGTATAATAATATAATATCAAAATAAAATTAAAAAAAAATAAATTTTATTATGAATAATACGATTTTATGATCATTTACAATATAGTTTATATAAATAATATAATTTTATTATTTATATTTAAAGAATAATATATATATTAAAAGTCATGTTTGATATTTACCCAGAAATAAATAATAAAATTCAATCAGATATTTTACATTATAAAGAATTTTCAATATTAAAAATAAATGAAAATACAAAAAATAATAAAAATGATATAATAAAAAATTTAGACTTGCAATATGATCCACAATATATCGTTAATCAAATAAATAAAGAAGATAATTTAGTGTTAGAGAATTATCAATTATTTATAAATAATTTTTTAAATCCTTCAACTCCATATAATAGATTATTAATTAATTTTTCTACAGGATCTGGTAAAAGTCTTACAGCTTTAACAACAGCCAGACAATACTTAAATAGTAATATAAATAATAAAGTTATAATATTAGGTTTTACCCGTGATATATTTAAATATGAATTAGCATCTAAAAAAATATTTAATATGTTATCTAAAGAAGATAGAAAAGCATATAAAACATCAAGATCAGCGCTATGGAAATTAAATAATAAATTAAAAAAAAATTATATTATGTATGGTTATCAAGGCTTATTTAACAATTTATTTACTTATGAAGAAGGTTCTATTAATGATTTAAAAAAATCAACATTGATAGAATACATTTCTAATGGTAAAATTAAAGTTAATAAAAATCTATTAGATCAGTTTAAAAATTCATTTTTAATTTGTGATGAGGTACATAATTTATATAATATGTTAGAACCTAATAATTGGGCAATTGCTATTATGTTTATTTTAGATTATTATCCAGAAATAAAAGTATTATTTTTGTCTGCAACTCCGTTAAAGCATTCTAGTAAAGAAATAGTGTATTTAATTAATTTATTAAATGAAAAAAATGATAGAATAAATTATTCAGACTTATTTAAAAATAAAGATTTAATATCAAATGCTGATGAAATAATAAGAAAAAAAACATATGGTAAAATATGTTATGTTAATATAATTAACCCATTAGATTATCCTTTAAAAAATATTGTTGGTGATTATTTAATTTCTAATAATAATAAACAAAATAATGATATAAATAAGCATTTTAAATTTATAAAATGTAAAATTACACCATTTATTTCAAATATATACAAAAAATTAAACATTGAAAATAAAAATTCTAATAAATTAAACATTGAAAATAAATATATCATGGATTATATAATATCATCATCTTTAAATCCAAAAAACGTTTTATTAACTCATGAAGAAATTATAAAAGAATATAAACGCACAACATCGAAACAAATTTATTTAACTAATGATAATATAGTAACCGGTGAATGTTTAAAATTAGAAAATCTTAAAAATATATCACCAAAATATTATATGATGTTAAAAACAATTTTAAATATTTTATCATCATATAAATCAAATAAAATTATGAATATCAATGGTAAAATATTAATATTCCACCCATTTGTAAGAAATAGTGGAGTTTTATTTATTGAAGAAATATTAAAATATAATGGATTTATTAAATATAATGATCCGATACACAATAATACACTATGTACATATTGTGGAAAAACAAGATCAGAACATGATACTACGAATAATAATACAAATGTCGATTTAATAATAAATAATGAAAATACATTTAATATTAAAAATCATAAATTTAAACCTGTACAATTTATCAATATAAATGGTAGTGTTAATAAAAGTATGGTAAATTCATTATTAAGTGATTTTAATAACCCAAATAATAGTTATGGTGAAAACATAAAAATTATAATAGCATCTAGTATGTTACAAGAAGGATATACATTAAAATGTATACAACATTTATTTTTAACACATATACCAATTAATATATCATCTTTACAACAAATATTAGGGCGTGCAGTTCGTAAAAGTTCACATTCATTAATTAAAGAAAAAAAAGTTAATGTATATATATTAACGCATTCAAATAGTTCTACAAGTATTTCAATTAATAATAATAATGATATTGTAACAACAACAAAAGAATCTTCAAATGAATTAACATTTGAAGAATCATATTATAAAAATAAAATATATGAATATCAAAAAATACAACATATAAATTCAATATTATATAATAATGCAGTTGACTATCAAATAAATAATGAAATTAATACATATGATGATGTTTCAGATTTAACTGGTAATATTACAAATTCTAAAATTACACATTTAAATAATTATCAATACATTTATTTAAATCAAACATTATTAATCCTAAAATATATTATAAAAAGATTATTTTTAGAAGTATCAAATATATTTGAGTATAATGATTTATTTAAAATAGTTCAAGCCCCACCATTTAAAGTAAGTATTGATACTAGTAAAATTTCTGAAAATCATTTTAATTTGGCAATAAATGAATTAGTTTATAATTTATCTGCAAATGTATCATTTGACATAAAAAAAGATAATGATATAACTGATTTATTATTAGATGATTCTATTATTTTTTATAACTATGATAAAGAAGAAGTTATTATAAAACAACATAACAACTTCTTCTTTTTAATACCATTTAATGATAAATATAAAAATATAGATAATAACTATGTTCTATTATCATCATCTAAATCTTATGACAAAACAAATAATATGTTATCAAAAATAAAAATAAATATAACTGAAACAATCAATTCAAATAATATAAACGTGAAAATATTAGCAAATAAAATATATGATGATTTAAATGATAAAATTAAATGTGATAATATAATATATGAATATGTTTATGATGACCAATTAAAATTAATAGAATATATAATCCAATCAAATAACATTAGTTCAAAATATGAGAAAATATTAGAATATTATAGTAAATATAATTATATAATTTATAAAAAAAATAAATCTAATCCAATAGGTCACTGTTTTAATAAAAATCATATTAAAACATATGTGAATAATAAATGGCAAAATGATTATAATAATTCAAAATTATCATTTAAATTTAATAAATATTATATTTTTCATGATATTGTTAATAATTATATAATTCAAAAATTATATATTCTAAGTAATAAAACAGATTCAAATATAAAAGATAAACGATTAATATATAAAGGTACAATTTGTAAATCTGTACAAAAAGAAGCTCTAGATGATGTATTAAAATATTTTAAATTAAATGATGATATAAATTTATCTTCAAGAACAGATAAGTGTATGGTATTAGAAAATTTATTTTTAAATAATGATAAAAAAAATGAGTATAAATATTTCTTAAATTTATATGAACATGGAAATTTAAAATAATATAAACGTATAAATTTAATTTTTTATATTTATATTTACTATACTTTGCATAAAACTATCTGCAATATCATCTATTTTTTTTAAACTAAAATCTTTGATTAAATTATGTTTTTTAAATATATATAAATAATATAACAAATTATATTTACTATGTTCTTTATTACTTTTATAATTTGAATTATATTTTTGTATAAATATTCTATGTTTTAAATTATTGTGAAAATATAACTTATTTTTTAAAGCTGGGTATATTATTTGTATTTTATACTTATTTGTATTGTCATTTATAGTTGTATTGTCATTTATACTTGTATAATGGTATATTAATTGATTCATAACAGCCAATGAACAGTTGTTAATATTCATCTGGTATTCTATATGTAGATTAATAATATCATTTATTTGTTCTTTTTTTATTATATTTTCTAAATTATTTAATTCTTCTTTTAACTTTATAGTTCTAGTTATTATATTTGTATCTTTTAATTTATCGTTATCTATTATATTGATTAGTTTAAAAAATTTAATGTCTATTATATTATCAATTATTAATATAATATTTTTTATTATATTAATATTATATTTTTCAAAAATATTATGGATATCACCTTTTATATCATTTATATTTTCATATTTACTATTTAATAAATTATTTATTTTATTAATATAATTTATATCATATTTATAAAAAGATACACCCATATTTTTAGTTGCACAATCAAACGATAAATACCAACCCATTTTATTTAATAATATAATATATTAAAATTAAACTAATTTAATAATAATAAATTATTATTAAAACAAGTTAAATCCAATCACTATTTGGTTTTTTTATAAAACTCGGTGAATGGTTATAATTTCCAGTAATTTCTTCAGAAATATTAATATTTTTTAAAGCTATTAAATGGTATCCATCAATTGATTTATCATAAAATAACATACTATTTGGTTTATATGAATGGTTTACATATCTAGCTAATTCTGAAATTTCATGAGTATTATTATCTATACAATTATACAAAATAATATCATTTATTTTATAATATTTTAATGAAAATAAACCTAACCCATGTATATTTGACTTACTAATATATAAATTGTCCATTTATATAATGTTTATATATTATTTAAATTAATTAAATTTTTTATATAAAAATTATTAATTTAATATAATAATAAAATTATGCCTAGATTTGATTTGGATAAATATAATAAAAAAAAAGGTGGTGATGATAGTGGTGATATAGATAATATGTATGATTTTGATAATACATCTGCAAATAATATTACATCTGCAGATGATGCAAATAATATATTATCAGAATTAGTCCAAAAAAAAGTTGATCAATTATCAACATCGGAACAAGTACCACAAACACAAGAACATGTAACACCAATACAAGAACATGTAACACCAATACAAGAACAAGTAATGTCAACTACAAATATAACACCAACACAAGGCAATTTAAAACGTCGTGATGCTAAACATGATTTATTAAACAGTGATTTTAGTAATACTAAAGAAACTAAAGAAACTAAAGTACAAGCACAATCACAAGCACAATCACAAGCACAATCACAAAAATCTACAAAACCAAAGTCATTTTTTCCAAATGTAAATATTAATTCATTATTAAAAAAAGAAAATTATGAAGTTAATTCTGAAAAATTAAAAGAAAAATTTTTTACATTAAAACATAATCTTGATGAAAAAATGGATATTTTATATCACGGAGCATTTAAAGATATACCACAAAATGAAACATTTAATAAAACTGTTATTGGTAGTAAATTAATGGTTATGTTTATATTAACTATTTTCTCTTTTTTAAATTTAGATTCTAGCTTTGTACAAAAACAACCAGCTGATTTCTTAAAAGAATGTTTAATTGTAGGAGTTACAACGGCAATTCCTACAATAGTAATGTGTATATTTAGAGGTGTGCCAAAACGTGAAATTTTTCATATGTGTTTCATAATGTTTTTATTATTTTTCTTATTTAATGTGTTAATGGAATTTAGTGGAATAAATAATAGTTTACACCCAGAAACTGCTGATAAATCAAAACAAGAATGGGTAAACACTAATGTTTACAATTCATGGGTTTATGCTAGTATTTCTATTGGCGTTATTTTCAGCTGCATATTATCATATAATGTTGGTGCAATATCTAACTTTTTTAAACATAAATATAAATATACTGCAGAATTATTTGCATTTGGATTAAGTGGTGCAATACCAGCATATTATTTAAAATATGATAGAAGTAAATCTGTTATTAATTCTAAAAAAGATTTTGTAAAAGCATTTGCAATGTTTGGATTTGGATATTTAGTATTACAAAATGGTGGATTTTTTGATAGTAACTTAGGTATGATAAGTTATTTTGACGAATATTTAAATGGAACTGCAAACTCAAAATTATATTATAAAGAATTAGAAAAATTACATGATAATATAATATTATAAAACTATATAAATTTTTATAAAACTAATACAATTTTATAATATTATAAAATTTTTTAAATTCATCTTTAAATTGTTTTAATTGTTTTGTATTTAAATACAAAACATAATGCTGTTCAACATTTATTGTATGTGATGAAAATATTATTTCATTATTATCAAATTTTATTATTTCTTTATTAATATTATTATTCAATAATATTAATTCTTCATCATTATTTATAAATCTATTTATAATTATATTTTGTGGAAAATTATAATTTTCAATATTTATAATTTTTTTAAAAATTATGTTTTCTGAATTAAAAATTTTAATTTCTATAAATTTAATTTCTAAATAATTACAATTATTGTTATTACCGTTATTACTATCATTATAATTATCTTGGTTATAATAATCAAAATCATAAATACTAAATAATTCTGATTCATAAATATTATTGTAATATTTAACAATTTTAATGTATAAATTTGAAAAATTCATGATTAATTTTTTTTTAAAAAATTATGAATTATTTTTTTTTGTATAAAAATAAATATTAATTTAATAATTTATAAATAAATTATTTAAAATTATATTTATTTTATAAATTAAATACTTCTAAATAATATTTATTATAATTAATATAGAAATTTAAACTATGCCTGTAAATCAAATAGTGAAACTTTCAATTGGTAATGTAAGTTATTCTGGTACAGCAACACAATTAAATTATAATACTGCTGCAATACCAGGTACAGCTACTGCATCTAAAACAGTTGTTTTAGATTCGAATTTGAATTATAGTGGTATTAATAATTTAACTGTAAGTAATATTTATGGTAATATTTTAACAGCTTCACAACCAAATATCACTAGTTTGGGTACATTATCATCTTTAACTGTTTCTGGTGCAATTAATATGACTAGTGTTGGTGGATTTTATATAGATAATTATAAATTATTATCTAATGCTATACAACTTAACTATTTATCTAATGTATTAACACCAGGTACAGCTGTTGCAAGCTCAGCATTAGTTACAGATAGTACTATATCAATAAGTGGTTTAAATACTGTAAACACATCATTATTAATCTCATCTATTGTTAATATTGGTAGCAATACAAATGCCAATAATTACAATTTATATATACGTAATGATTCTAATAATTTCATTGGAATGAGATTAAAAAATAATAATACAACATTATCATCAGCTGGTACTGAAATAGATTTTAGTGGTTATAATATTTCGGATACTACAAATTTTTCATTAGCTAAAATTCGCTGTGTAAATGCTGCAGGTTCACCAAGTTCAAATAGTAATGCTGGTATTTTAACATTTTATACAAATGATGGTTTACCATCTTATTATAGTACTGGGTATGAAAGAATGCGTATAACTAATACAGGTTTAATTGGTATTAATAATGCAAATCCAACATATCGTTTAGATATAATGGATAATAATGGACAAATCTTAAAAATTTCTACAAGTAGTTATTTTACAAAATTTCATGTAAATACTATAGATGGTTCATTAAATATTTTAACTAGTGGTAATTATGTAAACGTACAAGGTTTATCTATAGCTGGTGCATTAATTAATGCTACACCAGCAGAACTTAACTATAATAATGGTTTAACACCTGGTACAGTATCACAAACCCGATCTGTTGTTGTTGATTCATCTAAAAACATTACAGGATTTAATAATTTAACTTCTACTAATATTTTTGCAACAAATTTATATTTAAATGGTCAACCCATTTCAGCAACATCTGCACAAATAAACACTTTAATTACAACACCTGGTTCAGCAACAGCATCAACAGCTTTAATTTTAGATGTAAATAAATCTATAACTGGGTTAATCAATGTTTTAAATGTTAGTACTTTGCGTTTAAATAGTAGTAATATTACTGTAACAGCTTCACAAATTAATACATTAAATGTTACACCAGGTTATGCATCTGCAAGTTCAGCTTTAGTAACAGATGCTTCTAATAATTTAGTTGGCATTGCAAATTTAAGTGTAACATCTTTAACATTAAATGGGAGTATTATTTATTCAACAGCATTACAATTGAATTATTTAAGTGGAGTTATTACACCTGGTACTGCATCAGCTAGTTCTGCTTTAGTTGTTGATAGTAGTAGAAGTATTTCTAATATTAATGTATTTTCAGCATCTACTATTTCAGGTTTAATTATAACTGGTTCACAACCAAATATTACATCTATAGGTACTTTAACAGGTTTAAAAACAACAGGTTTTATTATGGTAAATTCTAATGCTACACCAAATACAATTTTAGAAATTAATCAGAATGCATCTATATCAAATAAAGGATTACGTATTAATTTTGATAATACACAAACTTTAGGTTCTCAAAAATATACAGATTTATATATGGATTCAACTAATGTATTTAACATTTCAGCTACAACAACATTTGCTAATGGTATTAATGCTACTATTTTAACTGCTGCACAACCTAATATTACATCTATTGGTACTTTAACTAATTTAAATGTAACTGGTAATATTTCTGGTACTATTTTAACTGCTGCACAACCTAATATCACATCTGTTGGTACATTATCATCTCTAACAGTATCAGGTGCTATTAATGGTACTCTTACAACAAATAATCAACCAAATATTACTACACTTGGTACATTATTATCTTTAACTGTATCTGGTGCATTAAATGCTACTATATCTACACCTGCACAACCTAATATTACTTCTGTTGGCACACTATCATCTTTAACTGTATCAGGTAGTATTATTGGTACTTTATCAACAGCAGCTCAAACTAATATTACATCTTTAGGTCAATTAGTTGGTTTAAAAACTAGTGGTAATGTTATTATTAATTCTAATTTAAATACAACAGTAAATTTAGAAATTAACCAAGCAAGTTTTACAAATAATGTTGGTTTAAAAATTACATATGATAATACCGTTTCATTAAGTTCTCAAAAATATTCATTAATGTATGTAGATTCTGCAGGTACTTTAATAATTTCATCACCAATTAATTGTGCAGGTGTTTATGGTACAATAATGACACAAGCACAACCTAATATAACATCTATTGGTACATTAGCCAGTTTAACAGTAACTGGTAATATTTCAGGTACTTTAACTACACAATCACAACCTAATATTACTTCTATTGGTACATTATCATCTTTAACTGTAACTGGTAATATTTCTGGTACTTTAATTACAAGTTCTCAACCAAATATTACAACTGTTGGTACTTTATCTAATTTAGTTGTATCTGGTGCTATTTCTGGTACAATTGCAACTGCCGCACAACCAAATATTACATCTATTGGTACATTATCAAGTTTAAATGTTGCTGGTAATATTTCTGGTACAATTTTAACTGCAGCACAGCCAAATATTACATCATTAGGCACTTTAGTTAGTTTAACCGTATCTGGAAATTTAAATGCCACTTTAACAACTGCTTCACAACCTAATATTACAAGTCTAGGAACTTTAAGTACATTATCTGTATCTGGTTCAATAAATGGTACTTTAGCAACAGCTGCTCAAACTAATATTACAAGTATTGGTACATTAATTGGTTTAAAAGTATCTGGTAATACAATTATTGGATCTAATTTAAATCCTAATGCAAATTTAGAAGTTAACCAAGGTGGTACAATTTCTAACTCTGGTATTCGTATTAATTATGATAATTCACAATTATTATCAAGTCAAGTATATTCACAAATATATGTAGATAATACTGGTTTATTAAATATTTCATCATCATTATCAGTAAATGGAAATATTATCGGTACATTAGCTACACCATCTCAAACAAATATTACAACTATTGGTAATTTAACATCATTAAAAGTTGTTGGTAATACCATGATAAATTCTACAAATACACCAAATGCAAATCTTGAAATTAATCAGGCATCAGCAACATCTAATTATGGTTTAAGATTAACATATGATAACTCTATTTCATTATCAAGTCAAAAATATGTAAATTTATATTCCGATGCATCAGGTAATTTAAATATATCTAGTTCTATAATTGTTTCTGGTAATATTAGTGGTACTATTATTACAGGTAATCAACAATATATTACAAATGTTGGCACTTTAGCTAGTTTAACAGTTTCTGGTAATATATCTGGTACATTAACAACAGCATCGCAAACTAATATTACAACATTAGGATCTTTAACTGGATTAACTGTAGCTGGTAATATGAATATAAGTGGTACATTATCATCTACAAATGATGTATATACAACTAATAATATTGGTATTGGAACAACAACACCAAGTACTAAACTACATGTTGTGCAATCTCCAACATCTACTAATTCATGTATTTTAATAACTTATACACCAGTTGCAACTACATATACAGCTAGTATTTATTTAGATAATACTGGCACATTAAATTTTACTGCACCATTAAATTTCCCAAATAATTCTTCAGCTAGTAATGCATCATTTTCTAATCCATTTTTAACTGGTACTATTACAATTAATGGAACTGCTTTATCTGCAACAGCTGCTCAATTAAATTCTATATCAAATACAACTGCTGGTACTGTTACAGTAAGTTCTTTAGTACAAGTTGATTCATCTAAAAATATTTCTGGGTTTAATACAATCACTGCAACATCATTTTTTGGTGATATTACAAAAGCTAGTCAAACAGCAATTACAACTATTGGTACTTTAACTTCTTTAACAGTGTCTGGCGATGCTAATTTAATTGTAAAAACAGCATCTCAACCTTATATTACAGCTGTTGGTGTGTTAGCTGGTTTAAAAACAAGTGGTAATATTTTAGTAAATTCAACTTCAGCATATTCTGCAACTGCAAATATCGAAATAAACCAAGCTGGTGCAATTTCTGGTGCAGGTTTAAAATTAACATATGATAATACAGCTGGTTTGGTAAAATCTGTAACTATAAATACAGATAGTTCTGGTGCTTTAAACATTAATTCTTCAGCTGTAAATATTCAAGGTAATGTAAGTTGTACATTAGCTGCCGGACCACAGAATAATATTACAAGTTTAGGTACATTATCATCATTATCTATAACAGGTGCATTTAATTTAGGAGGTTCTCCAGTAAATGCAACAGCTGCACAATTAAATTATAATTATAATGTAACACCAGGTACAGTAAGTTCAGGTTCTACTGTTGTTGTTGATTCTAGTAAAAACATTACAGGATTTAACAACCTTTCAATATCTGGTAATTTATCTATAGGTGGTACAACATTAAATGCAACTTTAGTAGAATTAAATTATAATTCTGGTATGACTTTAGGTATAGCATCAGCAAGTAAAACATTATCTGTAGATTCTGGACGTAATATTTCTAATATTAATAGTTTATCGGCAGTTAGTTTAACTGGTGCAATTCAAACAGCATCTCAGACAAATATTACAGCTATTGGTACATTAGGATCGTTAAAAGTTTCTGGAAATGTAATGATAAATTCATCATTATCACCAACAACAGTTTTAGAAGTTAATCAATCTGCAAATATTTCAAATGGTATTAAATTAACATATGACAATACAATTGCAACTCCAAAATCATCTTTAATGTATGTTGATAGTAATGGTAATTTATATATTTCATCTTCATTAACTGTAAGTGGTACATCGATTTCTGGTACATTAGCAAATGGTCCTCAAACTGGTATTACACAAGTTGGTACTTTATCTTCATTAACTGTTACAGGTAATATTAGTGGTACAATATCTACACCATCACAAACAGCTATTACATCAGTTGGTACATTAACATCATTAAATGTAAGTGGTAATGTTGGTGTTGGCACAACTTCACCAACTTCTATTTTATCTGTTGTTCAACCGAGTAATACATCTGGATTAAGTATTAAAAATGGTGCTAATACAACAAATATTTATGTTGATGCAACTGGTCTTTTGAATGTTAGTTCTGCGGTATCATTTTCAGGTAATATTAGTGGTACTTTAGCAAATGGACCTCAAACAGGAATTACACAAGTTGGAACTTTACCAAATTTAACTGTTACAGGTAATATTAGTGGTACTTTAACAACTGCAGCTCAAACTAATATTACTTCTCTTGGTGTATTATCTGGTTTAAAAACTAGTGGAAATGTATTAATTAATTCATCTTCTGGATTTTCACCAACTGCAAATTTAGAAATCAATCAAAATATTAATACAACAAATGCAGGTTTGAAAATCACATATGATAATACAGTAAGTGTTGGTTCACAAAAATCATCTACGTTATATGTTGATAGTAGTGGTGTTTTAAATATTTTAAGCCCTGTAAATGTTACAGGGTCTATTACTGGTATATTAAATACGGCTTCACAAACAAATATAACTGCTGTTGGTTCATTAACTGGTTTAATTACAACTGGTAATGTATTACTTAATACTGCAACTGTATTTACAACAACAGGTGCAAATTTAGAAATTAATCAAAAAAATACTTCAACCAATGCAGGTTTAAAAATTACATATGATAATAGTGCAGGAACTCCTAAATCTTGTAGTTTATATATGGATTCAACTGGTAGTTTAAATTTATCTGCAGCAACTATTATAAATAGTACATTAAATGTTACTGGTAATATTTATGGTAGAATTGCATCAGTAAGTCAAACAGCTATTACTGCAGTCGGTTCATTAGATAATTTAACTGTTATTGGTGGAATTACTGCTGGTAGTTTAAATACTGGTTCTGGTAATATCATTACATCATCTGGTAATATTTCAACATCATCTGGTACAATCACAGCTGGTGGTGTTATTAATGCAACAGCTGGTATAGTATCTTCTGGTGTAATTGCAGCTGGAAGTAATAATATTTATACAACCAGTGGTAATATATATACAACATCTGGTAATATTGGTATTGGTACATCATCACCATCAACACAATTAACAATAGCACAAACAGCTTCTAATTCATGTATTACATTATCATATTTAACAAATACAGCATCTATTTATTTAGGCTCTGATGGTAAATTTAACTTTTCAGCAGGTATTGTTTCACCTGGTGGTTCATCACAATCATTTAGCAGTCCAACATTTACAGGTGTAATTACATTTGGTTCTACAGCATTAACTGTATCAGGTGAACAATTAAACTATTTATCTAGTGTTGTATCACCTGGAACAGCTTATTTAAATAGTGCTGTAGTTTTAGATGCAAATAAAAGTATAACTGGTATTGGTTCATTATCCGCAACAAATTTAACAGGTACAAGTATATCAGGTACAATTACAACTGTATCTCAACCTAATATTACTTCTATTGGTACATTATCATCATTAATAGTAAATGGTAATGTAAATATATCAAATTCTAACGGTGGTTCATTATTAGCATTTTTATGGACTGATCCTAATATTTCAACATATACATCTGGTAATATTTTATACTCAAATTTAAATTATACGACACAAAATTTAACATCATTAAACTCTGTAACTATTGCTGGTAATCAAGCTATTATGATTATTGGTAATATAACAACATCAGCTGTTCAAAATACATTACTAAAATATACAAATTTATCAACTTCAACAGGTGTTTTCTACCGTATTTGGGTAAATGGTATTTTAATATCAAATAGTGGAAGTTTTAACTATGATACTACTACAACAAATAGTACTTTTACATTAAACAGCACTAATTTTCCAACTAGTTCATATGTACCAATATGTATTCAGGTATATAATATAAATAGTACATCTGTAAATGTAAAAATAGATTATAGTGGAACTTCAATTTCAACAAATAGTATGTCATATTCTAGTGATGCAATAACACCAACAACAGCTTTAAACTCATATACATTTAATGCTAAATTAAATAGTTTATATTATTCTGTAGCTGGTACTGCATCGGCTAATAGTTTATTATATTTAGATTCTAGTAGAAATATTACAAATATTAATAATCTATCTACTACTGGTAATATTTTAATACCTCAAGCATCTAAATTTATTTTATCATCAAATGTAACAACTGGTGCAATTAACAGTTTTATTTCAACATCTGGATCAAATAATTTATCATTAAGTAGTACGAATACTGGTGGTAATATAACTTTAAATACAAATGCAACAGTTGCAAATTCTGTTGCATTATCTATGGTAAATTCTGGATCATCAACTAATAGTTTTACAATATTATCTAATGGTAATTTTGGTATAAATATGAATTCTCCAGTATATACTTTAGATGTTGCTGGATCTATTAATGCAACTAATTTATATATTGCAGGATCTAAAATTAATTCAACACCAACTGAAATTAATTATTTAAATGGAGTAACAGGTGGTACTGTAACAGCTTCAAAAGCTATTGTTGTAGATACTTCTAAAAATATTATTGGATTTAATAATATTGCAACAACATCATTATGTTTAGGTACAAATACATCAAATACGACAAATAGATTTATAACTGCATATGATACAACATATACGTCTAATTCATCTCGTTATATTTCTTTTGGTCAATCTAATAGTGATAGAAATTGTGCAGATATAGGATTTTTATATAATACAACAGGATCAGATACTAGTGCGTTAACGTTTGGTTTTAAT
>JACCDS011182883.1_pt1 | contig 17987 bp, 19 predicted proteins | sample 7446441 | NCBI WGS metagenome assembly JACCDS01 (sample SAMN15323445, study PRJNA562643) | freshwater metagenome | isolation source: river surface water | place: USA:Blue River Watershed | collected 2017-08-17
ACAACTGCAAGCGCTGCTTGATAGTCGGCTTCCGTACGTAGTGGTCTAATTTCCATTGCTATCTCGCTTGTCATTGATCTACGGTTGCGGCATCGATTCGGTCATAGTCTGCATGCGTTCCCACGAACTTGATGTAGAGCGCACTAAATTGATAGGCGACGGCGACAACCAGTCGATACTTGTTTCCATGAATATTGAACACGACGCGGTTATGCCCGACAAAGCTCACGCTCCGGTATTGATCCTTGATGTGCTGCGGGGTTGCCCAGGTGGCCTCTTTTGCCTCGTCGTACCAAGCCTTCAGTGCTTGCTCTGCATCGGCGTGCTTGCCGTAGAAAGCCTTGAGTTTTGCTTGGGAAATGACACGCATCGGCAAAGGATAGTCCCAATTTGGGACATGCACAAGCGTTGAAGCTCATGGGTAACAAAGATGTCTTAAAAGCCACGCCATGCGGATAAATTTCCCTTTTGGAAATGAGTGACAAAGGCGGTCGATAGCCGCTGACTCAGACGCAGACGGACACGGGTATGGCAGTAGCGCGCGGAATCGATATTAGGCACGGTAGCCCTACTCCGCTAAACTTCCAGCAACGTCGGAATGCTACCGACCGAGCCAGAAGCCCTGTTAATCCGCAGGTCCTTGGTTCGAGTCCAGGTCGGGGAGCCAGAGCACAAAAGCCCGCAAACAAAAGTTTGCGGGCTTTTTCTTTTTTGAAGCTTATCGTCAAGCATTAGCCAGTTCGCTTCGACGATGAACCCACATCAAACGCAACTCAAACCATCTGCCGCTGGATAAGCCAGCCTGTCGAGATCATCAAGACCAAGATGGACCCCCATCGCATCACCCGCAAGCGGCTGCGCTCGGTGCGCGCCAACAGAACCAGCGGCAAGGCCACGATCAGCACCGTCGACAATTGCCCCAGCTCGACGCCGATATTGAAAGCGATCAGCGTCTCCAGAAAGTAGGACTGCGAGAGTCCCAGCTCTTTCAGCCCGTTCGCAAAACCCATACCGTGGATCAGTCCGAACGCGAAGGCCAACTGCCAGTGATTGAAACGGAAACGCTGCTGCAAGTTCACTGCTGCGGACGCCATGATCGATAGCGCAATCGCTGACTCGATCAGCCTTTCCGGCAAACTGATCAGGCCAAAGCTTGCCATCGCCAGCGTGATCGAATGCGCGACAGTGAACGCCGTGATGACTTTCAGCGCAAACATCCAGGCGGCGCGATGCGCACCCACAGAGCCAGACGCCGCCGTTGCCGCACTGCCCGGAGCATTCCAGAGAAGCAGACCGGGCAGCAGCAGCGTCAGCAAAAACAGAAGGTGATCAGCACCTTCCCAAATATGTTTTGCGCCCTCTTGGGTAAACAAGAGGATAGTCGACGAACGCTTGGTATCGCCAAGAGCGAAGCGTTGAATTGCGGTCGCCTCATCGAACACCGACGATATTTCATCCTTACCCGTCGCCAGTCTCAGGAAGGCCCGACCCAGCTTGTCGCTCTGCGTGAAAAAGCCGTAGCGAATGACCATGAAACGCGCGTTTGCGGCGGCAGTGTCTGCGACAAATTGTTGTCGCACATACAGACCGTCGTTATGCAGCACCACCGACTGACCCACAAAATTCAACTGCACCGGCCGCTCGTCAAGCTCGATGCTTAATGACTCTTCGATGTGCCGTGTCAGTTCAGGCTGCAAGGCCTTGATCTTCTCTGGCGATGGCGCAGGCTCGGGCTTTTCGCCCGGCTTCTGCAGCAAGTTTCCCAGGTCCCGCACGTAGAAATCAAGGTCAAGCGCCAGCTTCGCATCGGACTGACGAAGATAGAGATAGCTGTTGCCAGTCTGGTGCGCGAACGACGCGGCATTCACACACCAACACAGCAGCGCAAACAGTCCGCAACGAAAGTAACGCGTAATGAAAGGAAGCCGCATACGTTCAGGGCAACAGCGCCTCAAGTGTCAACAGCTTCAGGCTATCCGGATAGTCTTTGCGAAGCTCCTGAATCAGTGCCCTCACCCTCTTCAGGCCGGTCTCTTTGTCAATCTGCTGCTGTCTGATCGCCTGAAGATAATGAATGCCGAGGACGAAGCGCGACTCTTCGCGATCAACCTGCGTATGCTTCGACTTCATCAACCCCTCGCCGAGAGCGATCATCTCTGCCAGAGTCTGCTTCGACTGCGAAAAGGGCGTCAGCGGGTTGTCACTGAAACTGTCATAGAAGTGGCTCTTCAACAGCATGTACCGCGCATGGTCGCCGTAGGATGCGTGCGGATCAAGGCGCAGGGCGTCGCGGTAGTAATGCAACGGGGACAAATAAAGCCCGGTCTTCGGCGAAGTTTCCGGCTTGTAGCCAATACGCGCCAGCTCATTGAGCAGCAGCGAGGTCTCCAGCCCCTTCACAACCCCATGGCTGATCATGTCCTCATTGAAAAGCCCGCGCACTTCGTCCAGCGTCACGCCAATGAGGTACGAACTTTTTGCGCGCACGGCCGCGGGTAGCGCAGCCCCGCTGTTCGATTGGAATTCCTGCAGCTTGGCGATGTAGTTCTTGCGCGCCTCGGCATTGATTGAATCATGCGCGTGCGCCGAACTCATCATGAACAGCGCAGCGCCAAGAGCGGCGACCAGCAGTGCGGCGATCCGCTTCATGAGCCGGACGGCATCTCAAGTTTTTCACCGCTGAGGAAAGCGCGCGCGCCTGCATGCAGCGGCATGCCGAAGCGCCCCTTGCCCGGATCAATCAGCTGCAAGTACTCCTCACCCATCAGCGAGGCAGTAATCAGGAATCCATGGTGTAACGGCAGGTCAGAACGCGTCACCAGCAGGTACCTGCCGTTGTCGGCCAGAACTTCAAGCGGTATGGGCGCATACTCTTCGAACGGCGCCGCGCCGGTGAACATCAGTCGCGCATGCGTGTAAGACAGCACCGCCAGTTTGCTCTGATTGGTCTTCAGCAGCGCCGCGACACGCTGCATGTCACGCGCACGGCTCGTCATCGCACGGCTCAGCGGCAGCTTCGTGCGCAGTGCCTCAACCCAGATTTCGCCCAAATCATCGCCGTTCAGATCGGCGTGCGAGGTCAGGATTTGCAGGTGGCCCTTGCGGAAAACGTCCCACTGCGCGTAAGGCGTGTGTGCAAGCGCAGGCGTGCCCGGTAGCGCAGCAGAGGCAAGCAAGCCCAGCGTCTGCGCCATGAATCGTCTTCTCAGCATATTGGTATCGGTTAGATTTTTCCCCGTCGCGGCACGGCCCGCTCAGGGACGCGCCACCACGGAAAAGGCTCGGGAAAAGCGGGAACCTGCCCCGCTCACCCGAGCCCAGGTGGGAATGCTTGCTTACTTCTTCTCGTCGAAGATCTCCATCGGGCAGATCGTCGTCACAGCGTAGTTAGGCACGTCCACCACGTTGCTGATGCGCAGATCGCAGGCCACGCTGGTGACCACGAACGCCTGCTCTTTGGTCAGGCCCTTGGTCTTCTGCAGCCACTCGATCATTGCCAGCAAGGAGTTACGCGCTGCCAGCGTAACGTCGTTGGACAGGTTGGTCAGCGGCTTGATCTTCTCGCTGTCCAGATACGTCCACTGCGGCGGAACTTCGCCGGCATTCTTGAACGGGTAGCCCACAACAGCGTGGAAACGGTCCGGCTCCAGTGCCTTGATCTGCGAGCCGCCTTCGAACATCGGCTGCTTGACGATCGATGCCATGCCCTTGCGGATTTCCGTTTGCACGGTCACCACTGCACCCATCTCGATCGCGGTACCGGCCACTTCACCATCGCCCTGTGCGAAGTGCACATCGCCGATGAACAGGCCGCAACCGTCGATAAAGCACGGCAACAGCAGCGTGGTGCCTTCGACCATTTGCTTGACGTCCATGTTGCCACCGTTTTCACGCGGCGGGATGGTGCGCAGGCACTTGGTCTTGTGGCTGCCGTTCGGACCGCAAACCTCGGCCGGACGTGCGCTGGTCGGCTCCGGAGGGAGCGCCACGCCGCCTACTGCACCCAGTTGGGCCTCACGTGCCAGCCATGTGTCGACTTCCGGCTCGCCTGGCAGAACACCGACCGAACCCATGAAGCCGCGCATCGGAATGCGAACGCCCGGGATCTGTGCAGACACAGCCTCGACGTTGTTGAGCTTCCAGTTGGCGACAAACGGCTCGGTGTAGAGGTCCGGCAGGAAACCGAAGCCCGGGATGATCGTGGTGTAGCCGTATTCATTCGGCTTGATGTTGATCAGTTTGATCGCGAGCACGTCACCGCGTTTGGCGCCTTCGATATGGATAGGGCCGGTCATCGGGTGAATCAGGTTCACGTCGATCGCCGTAACGTCCTTGGGCTTCGAATTGATGTTCAGGTTCGAATCCAGCGCGTCACGGGTGTGCACCACGATCAAATCACCCGCCTTGGCTTTCGCGACAGGCTTGATGGCCGGGTGATAGCGGTTGAAGCAATTCGGGTCTTGCTCGCAGTGAGCGCCCTTCTTCTTGACTTCAACGATCGTTTGAGTTTTTACATCGGTGGTGTCGGCAAAGGCAGCCGACCCCAGCCCGGCTGCCATCAGCGCGGCGAGCAATGAGGGGATGAAGCGCATTAAAAATCTCCAGTGTGGGTGGAACGTCATAATTATTAAAAACAACCACGGACCTGCAGAAACACTAATGATGCTTTGAACACTTTGGTTCTCCAGTAAATTACCACAAGGAAACATTTCTTAGTTGAACAAGCCGGGAATAGCGTTTGCTCCGCCAATCCCTACCAGGATCAGGGTCATTCCGGACAAAGTCCGAAAGACCAGCCCTATTGCTCCGGAGTATTATTCAGCCCTTGTCAAACACGCAAAGCACGCCATGGCCAAAGTCCCCCACTCCGGCAGACGATCGTTGAACCGACCTGCGCGCTGAGCATGTCGCGCAACCTTGCCTTGCGACGGCTTTGCCGTGCCGCGGCGCTCAGCGTGATTGCCAGCGCTGCCATGGCCGATGACGTGCGCAACCTGCCGGAAGTAGAGGTCTCTGCCTCCCGCTATGGCTTGCTCGGTGTTGCCGACAGCGCCAGCGAAGGCGTCGCCGGGCAGCGACAACTGACATCGCGCGTTCTTGCGCGCACCGGTGAACTGCTCGAGGTCGTGCCGGGCCTGATCGTCAGCCAGCACAGCGGGGATGGCAAGGCAAACCAGTACTTCCTGCGCGGCTTCAATCTCGATCATGGCCTTGACTTCAGGATCACGCTCGATGGCATGCCGGTCAATCAACTCAGCCACGCGCATGGCCAGGGTTGGGCCGACCTCAACCCGCTGATTCCGGAGCTGATCACGTCGGTCCATTACCGCAAAGGTCCCTATTACGCTCCTGATGGCGACCTCGCCAACGCCGGCTCGGCGGCGATTTACACGGCCGACAAACTCGATGCCGGCATTGCGAGCATGGGACTTGGCCAGTTCGGCCAGCGTCGGCTGCTGCTGGCCGCTTCCCCCTCACTAGAGAACGGAAAGCTGCTTTACGCTCTGGAGCTGTCGAATTACGACGGCCCCTGGGAGCAGCCGGACAACTATAAAAAATTGAATGGCCTGCTGCGCTACTCGCAAGGCGGACAAGCCAATGGCTTCAACCTCACCGCGATGGCCTACCGCGGGAACTGGCGAGCTACCGATCAGATTCCGTGGAACGAATACAAACAGGGATTGATCTCGCGCTGGGGAACGATGGATGCCTCGTCGGGCGCGACGGCGCAACGCTACAGCCTGTCCGGAGAGTGGCGTCGCGCCGAAGAAGACGGCAACACCCTGGTGCAGGCTTATGTGATCAGCAATGCTTTGGACCTGTACTCCAACTTCGAATACGGGGCGAACAGCCAGTTCAATCAGCGCGACGGTCGGGTGACCGCCGGCTTGAATGCCTCCCGCTCCTTCGCCATCGCCAACCTGGGCAAAGAGGCCACCAACACCATCGGCCTGCAGGCTCAACACGATCAGATAAGAAACAGTCTCCACAGCACGCGCCAGCGCGTTCGCATTGCTTGCAACACCGATGTCATCGATCAGTGCCGCGAGGATCAGATCGGCCAGAGCAGCATCGGTCTATTTTTTGAAAACCATGTGCACTGGAACGACTGGTTCCGTTCAGTCGCCGGGTTGAGGGGCGACTATGTCCGCTTCGCGAACACGGGGGTGTACAGCGAGCTGGCGAACAACACGAGCTATGACAACACGGCGACGGTAAGCGATTTCATCACCAGCCCCAAGCTCAATCTGGTGTTCGGCCCCTGGAGTAAAACCGAGTACTACTACAGCGTAGGCAACGGATTCCATTCAAACGACGCGCGCGGCGTCACCAGCGGCAGCGGGGTACGCTCGAATGGACTGGTCAGAAGTTTCGGGCAGGACGTAGGCATCCGCACCGAGTTCATCGCTGGCTTGCAATCGACCTTGTCCTTTTTTCAGCTGGACAGTGCGTCCGAAATTGTCTACGTGGGCGACGCCGGCCTGACCGCAGATTCCGGCAGGCGAAGCCGCCGCACAGGATTCGAATTCAACAACTATTTCAAGGCCAATGCGTGGCTCACCATCGATGCCGACTTTGCCTATGCGCGCGCACGTTTTCGGGATACCGGCGGTGAAGGTAACTATATTCCCGGCGCTGTCGAGGGCGTGGCGTCGATTGCAGCCATCGTCGATACCGGCGGCGCCTACAGCGGATCTTTACAACTGAGACATTTCGGGCCGCGTCCGCTAACCGAAGATAATTCGGTTCGCTCAGACAGCACGACCACACTGAGTGGCAAGCTGGGCTACCGCGTCAACAAGGATACGAGAATTGAGTTGATCGGCTTCAATCTGCTCAATAGCCAGCAATCAGCGATCGACTATTACAACGATTCGTACACCTTCACCCGACAAGACGGGTCGAGCTACCAGACCAGCGGTCGGGTGTTTCACCCTGTCGAGCCACGGTCGTTCCGGGTCATGCTGATCACGCAATACTAGGAAAGCACTACCGATTCGCAAACCTGCAGCCAGCGACACCCCGGTCGCTGGCGGAGTTGTGAGGGCCTCCGACGCGAGGCTCCGGTTAGTAATATACTCCGAGCAATTCTTTTTTCAAAAAGCAAAGGAGACGCACCATGTCAGTTCTCAACGAAGTGATCAACGCTAACAATGATTACGTTGCAAATTTCGGCGACAAAGGAAATCTTCCCCTGCCTCCCGGAAGACACTTTGCCATTCTCACTTGCATGGATGCACGCCTGGACCCGGCAAAATATGCCGGACTGTCGGAGGGAGATGCGCACGTCATTCGTAACGCCGGCGGACGCGCAAGTGATGACGCCATTCGCTCGCTGGTAATTTCATACAAATTACTCGGCACGAAAGAATGGTTTGTCATTCACCATACCGATTGCGGCATGGAGCTGTTCACTGACGACATCATCTCGGGCTTGTTGGAAAACAGTCTGGAAACTGCAACGGTTGATTCAGCCGGTTGGCGCGATGTGGGTAAAGGCCCGGGGTCGACCGCAGGCAAATATATGAAGTGGCTGACCATTGCGCACAAAGAGAAAAGCGTGGTGGAAGATGTTCAGCGTATCCGAACCCACCCGCTGGTCCCCAAAAATATTCCGATCTACGGATATATCTACGATGTAAAAACCGGAAAGCTGATCGAAATTCCAGAAGCGACTGAAGCTGGGAAAGCGGCCTGATCGCGTCGGGCAAAACGAACATACGGCAATGAGCCAAGCACGCCATCTCGGCGCACTGACGAGTGGCGTGGTTCATTCTGCTCCGTCGGTGGCATAGTCGCGGACCCCATAGTGCGCACTGCACAATTAGGGAACGCTCAAGGCACCAGAATCTTTTTCACCGTGGCTAGCTTGCGCAGGTCCTCACAAGCAGTCGAGGCACAGAATCGAAATTTTGAAATCATTAAAAATTACATCAGCATTCGCTGCGTGCGTTTTGCTGCTTGGCGTGAACACATGCAGCCAGGCCGTCCCCCTGCCAACCGACCACGATGAAACCCGCGGCTACGTCGGCTTTCAATGGATCACGGGCGAGACCAGCCTGACCAAACCGAATATTGTCATCGGTGTACGGCAAACCCGCACCGATTCAAGCGACAAAGTAACGGGTGCGGATGTCACCTTCACCTACAGCCTGGAAAAATCGGGGCCTGATGCAATTCGCGCGGGCTACCTGAATGGCAAATGCGATGCCATCGGCACCATCGGATTCGGACACTCGTTCAGCAAGCAGGCTGTGCTTGGCTTCGTGGGTATCGTCGGGCCGTACTCCAAAGTATTTGGCGAGATCGACGGCAACAAACGTCCTGCGCTTGGCCTTGAGCTGAACACGCAAGATTGCGCTGGCAAGGTCGCAAGCCCCATCTAAAATCCGAGGATTGTCGCGAACCGCGCGAAACTCTCCTGACCGTTTTTTCGGGCCACCCCCAGTTGAGATCGTCTCAAATTGGGGTGGCCCGAAAATTTCAGGACAGGTCACTGCCGATCGCGCTTAATCGCTCAAGGGCTTCAGTTCATAGCTGGTGCTGCGGCCACTGGCCTCGGATTTCTTCAGCACGCCTCGCTCTAGCAGTTCAGTGATGTCGCGCAGTGCGGTGTCCTGCGAACACCTTGCAATCACAGCCCACTTGCTACTGGTAAGTTTGCCTTCAAAGCCATCAAGCAATTTATTCAGCAGCTTGCTCTGTCGATCATTCAGCGGTGTCCCGGCCCAGCTTTGCCAAAAGCGAGCCTTGGCCAAAACCTGTGCCAGCGTTTCTTCTGCGCCCTGGATAGCCCGCAACAGGCAGGCCAGGAACCACTCCAACCAGGCGGTGGCATCCAGATCACCTTTTTGCGCTGCTTCCAGATGATAGTAATAATCTTTGCGCTCGCGCTGTATCTGGGCCGACAGGCTGTAGTAACGCTGCGCTGACTTGTCAGCGCGCGCCAGCGCCAAGTCACCCACGGCACGTGCGATCCGTCCGTTGCCATCCTCAAACGGGTGGACGGTCACGAACCACAAATGCGCCAGCCCTGCTCTGACTGCCGGGTCTTCTTCTTGATCGCCATTGAACCAGTTCAGGAAGTCTGTCATCTCCGCATCCAGTGCGTAGGCTGGCGGGGCCTCGTTATGAACCTTCTGGCGATGGAGGGGGCCAGAGACCACTTGCATCGGGCCTTGTGCGTCGTCGCGCCATTGACCGACACGGATTTTGTTGAGACCGCTGTACCCGGTGGGAAACATGGCTGCATGCCAGCCGAACAGCCGCTCGATGGTCAGGGGCGTGTCGTGTCGCTGGGTGGCGTCCAAAACCATGTCCACCAACCCATCGACCTGCCGGTCGGCCGGTGCCAGGGCGCCGATGTCGATGCCCAGTCGCCGGGCGATGGATGAACGCACGGAATCGTGGTTCAGCTTTTCGCCTTCGATTTCGCTGGTCTTGAGCACATCTTCGGTCAAGACACGCAGGGTCGCCTGATCATGCAAATCAAGCCCCAAGTCGTGCATCCGGCCCAGCAGGTATCCTTGCGCCCGGTGAACCCGGGCGAGCAACGATGCCAGCCGCTTGGGGTCATAGGCCCAATGCGGCCAGTCGCTTTGCTGCCAGATATAGCGCTTATCTACGCTTTTCATGCGGTGATTGTGGCCAGCTTTCACCGCACAGTCAAGACAATCACCGCGTTTAATGCGGCTTATGGAAACCCATTCACCGCAGTCGCTTTACCAGGGTATTTCCCGCCCCTGGTAATCGACGAAATGCGCGCCTGATTTGGGCTCCAGCGCCATCAGCGCACGCATCATTCCGGCGACCGAGTCTGCCGGTTCCAGCAGATCCGGCACTCCGGCCTGAAATGGTGCTGAGAGTTTGGATCGAACCGTCCCCGGCTGCAAAGCCGCGACGCGCAGATTCGGATTGCGCCTTTGCATTTCGATGGCAGCTGTCTGCAGGATCATATTCATCGCAGCCTTCGAAGCCCGGTAGCCGTACCACCCTCCTTTTCGGTTATCCGAGATGCTGCCCACTCGGGCCGATAACTTGGCGTAGATCGCATCGCCACTGGCGAGTGAAGCCGCCAGATGCCGCAATAGCAGCGCGGGTCCGATCGCGTTGACCACGAACGATCGAAGCAGCGGATCAAACTCAAGCTTGCTCAGCGCCTTCTCGGGCCCTACACCGTCTATGGTCAAAACGCCGGTGGCATCAATGATCAGGTGAAACGGCCCGCGTTCAAGCAAGTCCTTGCCTGTGCGCTCGATGGATTGCGGATCCTGAAGATCAAAGTTCTGAGCCGTTGAACGCGATATTCCCACCACCTCTGCGCAGGCCGCCTGAGTCTTCAGGTAGCTTTCGAAAGCGTGGCCCAGTGCACCGCCCGTTCCGACAACGAGGGCCCTGAAATTTGCGGGGAAACGGACAGTCATCGCAGGCTCTGGCTTCCGGTCGCTGTTCAATTCGAAGCCAGCGCAAGTTTCAGGCCGGACTCGAGCTGCACTATGCTCTGGCTAGCGATCTCTCTGAGCTTTTTATGCACCATCGCCTCGGCCGGCGAGTCATCGGCGCAATTGCCGCTGTATTCAACAAAGCCATGCAGGCTGAGCAACAGCTGGGCCAGGTGTTTGGGACATTCGCACAATATCTTGTGCTCTTCGGCGAGAATGGTCTGAAGGGATTCCGGCGAAAAAAACGGAAGGTGCGGCGCGGCCCCCTGTACCCCCTCGGCGAGAAGCGATTTGAGTCTGCCTGAAAACTCAGCCGGGCTTACCGGATACCGCAGGCAGACAACGCCCGTTCTCTGCAGCTCTGCCAGGGCCATGGCACTGCTGAATTCGTAGATCACCATTACCCGCTTACCCGGCTGCGATGAAGAGATATCGGCAATGCGCCTGGCCAGGCTGGCTTGCAGACCATTCGTGAAGACGATCACCGCATCAAGATTCACCGCGTAGCGTTCGAGATCCGACAAGCTTTCTACATGCCGGACATCTCGCGCCATGTCGAAGGTCGGAGGCGCCAGAAAAGACTTCGCCCATGCGGTGGCGCCAAACGCTCCCAGCAGCAAGTTCTTGCCATTCGACGACCCATCGGTGCTACCTGCGGCGCTGTCGAATTCGACTTTCAACTCTTCGAGACTGAGCGAAGCCAGTAAACGCGGCTTGTAGCCCAGATCCACCAGCGCCTTGATCCATTTGAGCCGCTGACAGTCCTCGCGTGTATATCGCCTCGCCCCACCCTCGGTCCTGACGGGCGTCATGATCTGGTAGCGCGCCTCCCATACCCGCAGCGTCGACGCGTGAACGCCAGACTCTTGCGACAGCTTACCTATGGACATCAACTCCGCCGAATCAGAATCGCCTCTCATTGGCACACCCTTCAAATCGAACAATAAGTTACACAAAAAACCTACATTACAGAATTTACTTGAAGATTCCAATAGTTTTTGTTTATTTTGAATAATTTTAATGGAGTAAAAGTCATCTTTTCTTGTTTTTCGTAGTTTTTTGTCGAAGTCCGTGATAAGTTTTGTGTAAATATTTTCTGAGGGGTGCTCCTATGCTGTTATCTTCCCGATCGCGCGCCTATGCTCATGCCCTCAAAGAGGCGCAAACCAGCAGGAAGACGCTTGCTCCGCAAGCGCTACCGCTCGGCCTGACGCATGAAACCAGCGTAAAAACCCTGAACGATCTGCACACACTGCACATCGCTGATGGCGTCAGCCCGATCGGCAGAAAGATGATCGCCGCGTCTCCTTATGCGGCTCCGGACAGCCTCGATAGCGCGTGTCTCGGCTATCTGTACAGTGCGCAATTTGCCGGCGAGGACGGAGAGCCGGCTATCTTCCGGACGCATGGATCGACGCGACTCCGACTCGAACCCAAGTTGATGTTGCGATTTGCGGATGCTCCGGATATCGCAGGCGGCTTTGACGCATTCATCGACGCGATTGATGCGATTGCCATCGCAGTGGAGTTGCTGCACCTGCCCTACGCAGATTCGTCATGGCGCTTCGAGGACAAGATCTGCGCGAACGGCTTTAGCCGCACCCTCGTGGCCGGTGAGTTGAAGACGCTTTCCCGCAGCAGCAAAAAGAATTTTTCTCAACTGCTGAATCTCGGCACGTTCAGCCTGAGCCGCAAGACCGCTTCCGGTTCAGCGCTGGTCGACTACACGCCAGGACAAAGAACCACCCTGTCGTCAATCGCTGAACTGTATCGCGTGCTGGAACAGCAGTGCGCATCGGAACCGGGCAGGCCCATAGCAAAAGGCGATCTGGTCGCGCTCAATGCAGTCTGCCACCCTCAGCCGGTGTCGACCGGCGAGGAATGGATCTGCGTATCGACCGGCCTCGATCTGGAATCACTGCGAATCCGCTTTACCAGTTAGCGCGGCTCGCACGGCCATCACCCGCAGTTCTGATGTCCGGTTCTTGGTTAGAATGATGCACGGAATTTTTGCATCACATTATCCGCCGAGCGCGACCATGATCCGGACCATCAAACTGAAGCAGTTGAACAAACCCATCGCCGGCATGCTGCTGGCGTTACTTTTTTCGGCAACGGAAGTGTCTGCGCAAACCCTGTCTGAAAAACAGGTGCAGCAGCCGATTCCATCGGCCAGCAATTTCCTCGGCATCGGCATGGGCGCCTTCCCGAAAACTTCGGGCAGCAGCGATCTGCGCGTGCTCTTGCTGCCGGTGGTGCAATACAACTGGGCCAACGTTGCCTATGTTTCCGGTCTGAAGGCCGGTGTTTGGGGATTTACCTCAGAAGATCGTTCGCTGCGCGTTGGCCTCTATGCGGAGCCACGCTTCGGTTATGACGCCAGCGATAGCCCGCGAACCGCCGGCATGGCCGATCGCGAGTTTGCGATCGACGCCGGCCCCAGCCTGCGCTGGACCACGCCGGTGGGCGCCCTGAATCTTGAGTACGGCTTTGATGTAACCGGTCGCAGCAACGGTCAGGTGGCTCAGGTGCAGTTCATCCGTCCGCTGATCACCGATCAGAGCTTGCGCGTGAACGGTCTGGTGGGCGCGACCTGGCAGAATGCCGCGATGAACACCTACTACTGGGGCAAGCTTGCCTCTGATGCAGGCGGGCCGGTAGCGGTCGGCGCAGGCACAAGTCTTTCAGTCGGCCTTAGCGGGTTCTACGCAATGGGATCCAGCGGCGCCTTCTTCTTTGGCACCAGCATCAATCGACTTTCAGACGCTCAGGCCAGTAGCCCGATCGCGGAACGTCGCTTTACGCCGGTCTTCTATCTCGGCTACGGCTGGCGCCTCTGATCTTGCCGAAATGTGAATGAAGCCGTGACAGGAGAATGTGCGGATGGATGCAAAAGAATTTGCGAAGTTTTTTGGTGGATTTTCGACGGAGAAGCGGGTCATCATCGTCACCATGCTGCTGGAAGCAGGCAAGGACGGCATCAGTGTGAACGAGCTGTCGCGCAAAACCGACTTGTCAGTGAGCGACATCGGTATGGCCGCAGAGTCCCTGCTAATGATGGGCTTGCTCAATATCTCGGCCAAAGGCGAAAGCAAGATACTTTCGGCAAACGTCAATTTGCTCAACACCCTGTTTGATGCGTCGTATCGGCAGCTCGGACCCGGCAGGAGCAAAGCCTCCGAAGCCAGTCAGGCGTCAGGCCAGTAAGGCGGGCAACGCGAGAACCCGAATCAGGCCGCATCCGCTACGGCCCGTCCGTCTTTTACTGCGAAGACTGTTTCTTTTTCATCCGCTCGATGTTCTGGCGATTGAAATGGTTGGCGAGCATGAAGCCGGCAGCCACCACCCACAACAAAAGCAGAATTTGCCAAATTTTCATACAGTTCTCCGGTATTAGTGTTGCCACACAAATTCACCGCCTGCCCCGTCTATAACGCTCTCGCTCAGGGCCAGACGAACGGTTTTCAGCCAGCGATATTATTACCCAACTCCTGACGCTGCACGTTTTGGCGCAGCAGCGGCCTGAGCACGACCATCGTCAGCAGCAGCAGCCCAATCTCCAGCCCATACACGCTGGTATAGCCGAACGCCGATCCACCCGCCATCGCCGCCAGGTCGCGCAAGAGACCGCCCAGCGCGACGGCAATGCCGGCGCCAGTCGCCTGCACCGCGCCCCACGCACCCAAAGCCAGTCCGCTCTGGCTGGACGGCGCGAGATTCATCGTCGCCGTCAGCGTGCCATGCCCGAACAAGCCAGCGCCGAAACCAATCATCAGCGTGCCGATACCGAACAACCACGGCAGCGCCGTCGGCGCGGCGAGAATCACCATCGCAAAGGCCGGCACACCGGCGGCCGCGCCTATGCCCGCCAGCCGCAGCGGATCCATGCCCCGGCTCAACACACGCGAGGCCAGCCCGAAACCCAGCAAGCCGCCGATGGCAAGCATGGCAGTCAGCAGCGTAGTCTCCGCTACTGACAGCCGGAGGATCTCGCCGCCGTAAGGCTCGAGCAGCACGTCTTCCATCGTGAACGCCATCGTGCCCAGACCAATCGCGAGCAGACGGCGTGCCGCGTGCTCGCCCCGGCAGTACAGCTGCCAGGTCCCGCGGAAGTCGGCGGGTGCCTCGGCGCGCGGCTTGTTGGTACGGCTGCGCGATTCCTGCTTCCACAACGCGACCGTATTGAGCACCAGCGTCAGCACCGCCGATGCCTGTATCACCCGAATCAGCTGACCGGGACTGAAGTCGCTCAGCGCCAGTCCAAATGCAAACGCGCTGCCCATCATACCCAGCAGCAGCATCACGTACATAAGTCCGACCACCTTGGGCCGCGACTCGGGAGGCGCCAGATCGGTGGCCAGCGCCAGGCCCACCGTTTGCGTGGTGTGCAGTCCGGCGCCGACCAGCAGAAAAGCCATGGCCGCTGCTAACGGACCGACCCAGGCCGGCGCATGCGATGCCTGCCCGAGCCCTGACAGCACCAGCAGCGCGAAGGGCATGACCGACAAGCCGCCGAATTGTATGAGGGTGCCCATCCAGATATAGGGCACGCGCCGCCAGCCGAGCTCGGACCGATGATGGTCGGAGCGAAATCCGATCACTGCTCGAAAAGGCGCCGCCAGCAGCGGCAGGGAAATCATCAGACCCACCAGCGTGGCCGACACATGCAGTTCGACGATCATCACACGCGTCAGAGTACCGATCATCAGCACCAGAGCCATGCCGACCGATACCTGGAATAGCGACAAACGCAGCAGCCGCGACAAGGGCAGCGACGCTGACGCGGCATCGGCAAACGGCAGAAATCTTGGTCCGACGCGGGCCCAGGTTCGCAGCATTTCTTGCCGGAGTGTGCGGGTGCTCATGCGTCGGTCATCATTGAAGCCAGGTCGGGAACAGCCTGGTCAGGGAGGGACGTCATGGTTCGGGCCCCGAACCATGACGAAAAGGGCATGCGTTACTTTTGCAGCCCACCGGGAAGGGTCAACGCCGCAACCTGCTGTGCAGACGACGCTGGCGCCATCGACACCTGAGCAGCACTGCCATTCAGATAGCGTTTTACCCAAGTCGTGTTCATCGTCAGCGCGAGGTGCACTGCGAAAGACGACACGGCGACGGCGCCGATAATGATGGGAATGCCCACGGAGGGCTTCACCACGCACCACAGTTTTCCATAAATCATTGCGCTGTCCCCCCGCTCAATGGAGCCACGGTGAATAAATGTACGCAAGCAGATGGGCGAACGCCGCAATCATGCCGAATATCTGCGTACCCTGAATCAAGTGACGGTGGATTTCTTCGGACTCTGCCTCAGTCAGTCCCGTCGGCCATACCTTGTCTCTGTCGGACATGTGATTACCTCCAAGTTAACTTTCAAAATGTGCCGAATCAGCACAATCAGGCCACTCCCGAAGCCCCCGAAACTGTCACGCAACCCTGTGTAATATTTGATTGACGATTATTGTTGTAACTTAATGGTTACAAACATTTGCAGCTACGTCAACCTGTACGAAGAAAAAAAGGCGATGCAGATGCCCGCCCGATGCCAAACGAATAACAGGATGTGGTCGACAGGTTATAGTGACCGCCTGCGACACCTACCTGAGGAGCACCGGGGCGGAGCTGCGGCACATCCGCAGGCCGGCCAGTGAAGAACATTCCATGAGCAAGCCACAAACTAAACCAGCAGTAACGACACCGCGCCGCGTCGAGGCGCTGGTCGCCGGACAGGCGACCTCCGACGGCGCCGGCGTGAAGCTGACCCGCGTGCTGACACAGCAGCTGCAGCGACGCCTCGATCCCTTCCTGATGCTCGATGCCTTCGGCAGCGACAACCCGAACGATTACATTGCCGGCTTTCCCGATCATCCGCATCGCGGTTTCGAGACCGTCACTTACATGATCGCTGGTCGCATGCTGCATCGGGACAGCGCCGGCAACGAGGGCCTGCTGCAGAACGGTGGCGTGCAGTGGATGACGGCCGGACGCGGCGTCATCCATTCCGAAATACCGCAACAGGAAGAAGGCGTGATGGAAGGTTTCCAGCTCTGGCTGAACCTGCACAGCAGCGAAAAGATGAACCCGCCCTGGTACCGCGATATCCAGAACGAGGACCTGCCGAAACTGATCACGGACCAGCGCGTGGCCGTTACCGTGATCGCCGGCGAAAGCCACGGTGTGGTCGGCGCGGTCACGCGCAAGATCACTCAAGCGCTCTATCTGGACCTGCACTTGCCGGCAGGCTCGCGCTTCGAACAAGTGTTACCCGCTGCGCACAATGCGTTCGTGTATGTCTATCGGGGCGAGGTCCGCATCGGCAGCACAGGCGTGCCTTTGCAGCGCATGGCCATACTCGCCAATCACAAGGATGCGGACGGCGTGCTGATCGAGGCCGATGGCGAAGCACGCGCGCTGCTGATCGCGGGCCAGCCGCTGAACGAGCCCATCGCGCAATACGGGCCGTTCGTCATGAATTCAGAGCAGGAAATTCGGCAGGCACTCAGCGACTACCGCGCCGGCACGCTCGCACCTGTCATTCAGTGATTGACCAGCCGCGCCGGCAACCTCAGCACCAGCACCGCGCCAATCAGCAGAATGCCTGCGAACAAGATCAGGCTGTCCTGCGCATTGCCGGTAAAGTCGGTGATCACGCCGGCCACCGAGGTGCTGACCATGCCGCCGACATTGCCGACCGCATTGACCAGGGCAATGCCGGCTGCCGCGCCGACGCCGCTCAGGAAGGTCGGCGGCAGGCTCCAGAACGCTGCCTGCGTGGTCGATGCGCCGGCCACTGCAATGGTGAGAACCAGCATCGTCAGCGCCAGGCTGTCGACGTTGATCCAGCTCAGCGCCAGCCCGATCGCGGTGACCACGCAGGGAATGGCCGCGTGCCAGCGCCGCTCGCGCAGGCGGTCGGCATGCTCGTTGTTCATCAGCGACGCAATGATCGCCATCGCATACGGAATCACGACCAGCCAGCCGATCTGCACCGGGTCGGTCACGCCATGCTGCTTGATCAGCGTCGGTAGCCAGAACAGCAGCACATACACCGCGCTGACGATGCAGAAGTAAGCGGCGCTGAGCTGCCATACGCGAGCGCTCTTCATAACGCTGGCGAAACTCGCATGCTCCTGATTGCGCTCGGCTTCGCGCGCAATGTCGGCCGTGATGGTTGCAGCCTCGTCGGCACTGAGCCATTTCACATCGGCCGGCTTGTCGGCCAGCACCTTCAGCACGACCAGGCCCAGCAGCAGCGAAGGTATGGTCTCGATCAGGAACAGCCACTGCCAGCCATGCAGCCCGCCAACGTCGGCGAAGGAGGACAGTATCCATCCCGACAAGGGGCCGCCGATCACGCTCGACAAGGGCACCGCCGTCAGGTACAGCGCCAGCATGCGGCCGCGTCGCGCCGACGGAAACCAGCAGGAGATGAAGTACATCGCGCCCGGGCTGAAGCCGGCCTCGGCCACGCCCAGCAAAAAGCGCAGCACATAGAACTGCAGCGGCGTACTGACAAAGGCCATTGCCGCGCCGATGATGCCCCAG
>JACCDS011970808.1_pt1 | contig 17980 bp, 24 predicted proteins | sample 7446441 | NCBI WGS metagenome assembly JACCDS01 (sample SAMN15323445, study PRJNA562643) | freshwater metagenome | isolation source: river surface water | place: USA:Blue River Watershed | collected 2017-08-17
CGAATCAAGCAGGAAATGACCGGGAAGGAAATTGTTCGGCTAATGTCCCAACAAACGGATTTGATCGTTACTTACACGATGATCATTCCTGAAGTGTGCGCCATGATCAGCATCATGGAGTCTTTTCTGAAGAAAGTTGCCTGTATTATCCAAAAAAATTTAAATCAATCCAGCCAAAAGTCATTAGGTGATCGGGAAACTGCGCGGCTGATTGAAGGCGATAGCAAGATGGTTCAATGGCAACAGCATAAGGCTCAACTTCAACAATATGAAATGAATTTCAAAATTATCCAACAGTTGCTTATTTCTCGCGGATATACCTTGAAGGCCATTTTGGATGCACACATCAATGATAAGTCAGAAGTGGTAATTTGATGCATAAACTAACAATTAAAATCTTGAATGAGGTCAAGTGTTCAATAACCGGACTGCTGACCGATCATCTTCGGGAACTTTATAACATTTACGGAATTGAGAAAAAAGGTGCCAAGTTCATGCCCAAGTTCAAAATGGGGTTGTGGGATGGCAAGATCCGATTCTTCTCAACAAAAGGCGAAACATATACCCGTCTTTTGCCTGATATTGTAGACTATCTTGAAGCAACAGGATGTTACGAAATTGATCTGATTGATGATCGTAACCAAATTCCATTTTACCAAGGTGAAATTGATGAAAATTTCATGATGGACACGGCATTGGTTCAGGTGAAGCTTAGAGATTATCAAGTGGAGATGGTGAACTTGTGTTTGAAAGAGACATCTGGGTTCTTGGAGTCATGCACAGGTTCTGGGAAAACTCTAACTTGTGCCGCCTTGGCAAAGGCACTATACAAATTAAACCAACGAACGATTATCATTGTTCCATCTGGTGATTTGGTGGAACAAACCGCCGAAACATTTGAAATGTGTGGACTGCCATATGGCACTTATTCTGGCGGTAGTAAGAACCTTGAGCCACCAATAACCGTGGCGACATGGCAAGCTTTGCAATATGCTCCGGAAATTTTAAGAAAATACAACGCATTTATTGTCGATGAATGTCATACTCTTACGGGTCAAGTGCTGAAGGATTTGATCAATGAGTATGGTGGACACATCGGCTATCGTTTTGGTGTTACTGGAACATTCCCACCAGATGAAGTTGATAAATTCGCATGTCATGCTTCTATTGGACAAATTTTGTATCAGCTACCAGCTTGGAAGCTGATTGAAGCTGGATATTTGGCGAAAATTAGAATTCAGCCAGTGGAAATTCAAGATAAGAAGAAACTGAATTCACAGGAATTTCCAGACTTCGACATTGAGAGAAAATATCTCACCACATCACAGGAGAGATTGGAGTTAATTGCTGAAGACTTACAATCAACAATCAACCAATATGGAAACTCTCTTATTTTGGTTGGTGACGTTGAACAAGGTAAGAGATTGCAACAACTCATTCCAAACTCCACATTCCTGTATGGGGATAATAAAATCAAAGAGCGTCAGCGCGCATACAAGAGATTTGAGGAAGAGGATGACGTTATCGTAATTGCTACAATGAAAATTGCGTCTACTGGAATTTCAATTAATAGAATTTTCTTTTTGGGGCTTGTGGATATCAATAAGTCATTCACCAAAGTAATTCAAGCTATCGGTCGTGGATTGCGAAAAGCCCACGATAAGGACGAAGTGTTCGCCAAAGACTACTACTCGTCATTGAAGTATTCCAAAAAACACTTTTCCAGTGAACGAAAGAAATTTTACACTGAGGCAAGATATCCAATCGAGCCAACCATCAAAATCAAGCATAGGAGTTAACATGCAATTTATCAATAAGCTTTTCAGAACCTATGAAATCAACTCCGTATTACAAGCATTGACATTTACCGACATTTACGTTTTTGACGCTAAAGAGTTGCGACCCAAGCTGACATCAGTTGAATATCTTGAAGAAGTTACCTGCCCAGCAATTACCATTGATGTCAAGGGCCACCAAGTATCTCTACCAAGCTCCTGGCATGTGATGATTATGGACACCGAAACATTCACCATTGACACAATCCCTGTGTGTCTTTCCCAAGTCTATGAGAACATTGCCCCCGGATTCACCTTTGTTAACCAGAGTGGCATCTTGAAAATGACTAAGCCAGTTCGATCAAAAATGCTTGGTATTTCATATAGTGAGGATGGCGTCTTTGTTCATCCAGCAATTAGTAAGAACATGGCTTTTATTATTCCGGTTGGGGATGCCACAATTCTAGCCGGCCCGCATGATTTGTCCCGATACATTTCTAAACTGACTATTGGTGATCTTGACCTGACCAGTTAACTTTTTTGAAGATTGAATTAGAAAAAATTCAATATGCTTTTCCCGTCTCCATAGCTAAATATCCTTTTAGCTGTGGAGACGTAAATGGAAGAAAGTTATTTGAAGAGTGTAAATCATGCAATGAAGTATGAAGTTGGGCCATTTTGGGACGAACGACATCCAGCATGTGCATCCGGATCGGTAAAAACCGCCGCAGAACGAAAAGCCACGGGATACGTCAACGACCCTGATGATACTGGTGGGGAAACAAAGTTCGGCGTTGCTAAGAACGCTAATCCTGACTTGAACATTACTACGCTGACATGGGAAGCCGCAAAGCGTGTTTACTACAGAAAGTATTGGCTTGCCGGTAATTGCGATGACATTTCGGTCTTCGCCCCCAAGTTAGCCATCATGCATTTCGATTCTTGTGTAAATCACGGCGTCGGTAGAGCCGCCAGGATGCTTCAGGAGGCCGTAGGAGCAACGATTGATGGTGATGTGGGTCCGAAGACCTTGGAGCTTGTTAAAAAGGCTTGTGCGGGCTCTGGTGGGGAATTGGCGGTTTGCGATAAGGTTGCCACTATCAGAGTTTCGTTCTACAATGCCATCGTGGCGAACAAACCCTCACAGAAGAAGTTTTTGAATGGGTGGTTAGCCAGAATTTCAGATATCCGAAGCTTCGTTAAATCATAAAAACGGAGCAAAAATGAAAGGTGATTTAATGACATACATGGTGAGAAAGCGAAATGGCGACATGGTGCCATTCGATACGTCCAAGTGGGAAAATCAAATTAAAAAGGTGTGTGAGGGAATTAAACACGTCTCGGCATTCACCATTGCCGCGACCGCTCAAGCTCAATTCAAACCATTCATGACGACGGAAGAGCTTGACGAGATTGCTCTTCGTTCTATGGTCAATCTTATTGATGTTGAGACTAATCCTATTGGTCATACTAATTATCAATATGTTGCTGGCCGCCAACGCAGTACGATGCTCCGTAAAAAGGTTTACGGCCAGTATGAAGTTCCGCACATCCTACAAATTGTAAAAAAGAACGTTGAAGCGAAGCTTTATACTGATGAACTGTTGACATGGTACTCAGAAGATGAGTGGGAACAAATCAATAACATGGTCGATCATTCTATTGATGAGACCTACACATTTGCTCAAATTGAGCAGTTTGTTGATAAGTATCTCGTTCGTAACCGCTTCACTGGCGAAATTGTAGAAACGCCCCAGGTTCGTTACATCATCGCAGCGGCGGTGGCAATGCATGCCGAAAAAACAAATCGTCTGGGATGGGTTAGGGACGCCTATGAAACGTCATGTAATGGCGAATACTCCCTGGCAACTCCAGTTGCGGCGGGTCTTGGTACCCCAACGCGCCAATTTAGTTCTTGTGTGACGATTAAGGTTGGCGATGACCTGGACTCAATTTATGAATCTGGTCGTGCAATGGCCAAATACGCAGGCAAGCGTGCTGGTATTGGTTTGGAAATTGGTGAAATCCGTGGTTTGGATGCTTCAATTCGGAATGGTGAACTGAAACATACTGGCCTTGTGCCATTTATTAAGAAGTGGGAAAAAGACCTCCATTCAGTTTCGCAAGGTGGTATTAGAAAAGGTGCGGCGACTATCTATTTTCCAATTTGGCATTGGGACTTTGAATCATTGGTGGTCCTAAAGAATAACCAAGGAACTGAAGAAACCCGCGCTCGACACATGGATTACGGTGTTCAACTTTGTGCCATGTTCTGGGAACGTCTGCTGAACCAAAAATCAATTACCCTCTTCAGCCCAGATGAAGTTCCGGGTCTATATGATGCATTCCACCAAGATATCGCGCAGTTTGAAAAGCTGTATACCCAATACGAAAAGCAAGATGGAATTCGTAAGAAGGTTATTTCCGCAGAAGATGCGCTACGAACACTGACAGTAACTGAACGATTTGGTACTGGTCGCATTTATGCGTACAATACTGATAACATTCAGTTCCAAACTCCAGTGTTCCCAGAAAAAGATCCAATCACGCAATCCAACCTTTGCTGTCTGGTTGGTGATACGGAAATCACCATCCAGCATGGTGGTAAAGAAGAAACAGTGAGGCTGGATGTCTTCGTGGAAATGTTCAATTTCGGATTCTACAACTCCCCACTCATCAAATCTTTTGAGAACGGTCAAATTGTGTGGCAACCAGTCGAAAATGCGTTTTTCACGAAGAACGTATCAGAACTCATAGAAATCGAAACTCCCTCGGGGCAAATTATTCGATGTACAGAAGACCACAAAATCTTTACCATCAACCGTGGGTGGGTTCGAGCCGATGAACTTCGCGAAGATGATAATCTTGTGATCGTGTAATCTACCATGTATGGAAATTCTCATTCTAAATAATAAGAATTTCCATACACTATGAACTATAAAAAAGTTTACAAAAACCTGATGCAACGAGCCAAAACATCAAACCGTGAAAAGTTTAAAGGTGAATATTTTGAGAAACACCATATTGTCCCTGTATTCATGTTCAAAAACAAAAATGGCAGAAATGGCCCACCGGGTCATTTGCCGGGAAATCCAGATGATGTCGAAAACATCGTTTTGTTGACTGCAAGAGAGCACTTCATTGCACATTTGCTGATGGCAAAAATGTTCAACGGTACTAAATTTCAGATTGCTGCGGAGAAGTCGTTGGGATTCTTCTATACCACAATTTCCCAGCACCCAAGACATGGTAGTTTTTCGGCAAGTCGTAAATTTGAATGGGCTAAAAAATATGCAATTTCTGGACTGTCGGCTTCCATGCGCGGAGGAATGGCAGTTAAGGACGCGATTACTGGTGAAAAAATGGGGAGAGTTCCCATCGATCACCCAAAAGTTATATCCGGTGAGTGGGTTCACTGTTCGAAAGGTCGAAAGTTTCCAACAGATGAAATTGAAATGCGTAAAAAAATGTCAATTGGTATGAATAATGCAAACGCCAGACCCGACTTAACTGCAGACGTAATCTTGGGCATTGCAGTGCGATTTTTTTCGGAGTATGCCGGATCAAGAGTGTACGCTTATCAACTAACAGAGATGTGCGAAACTAATGGATTTTCAATTAGGGTGATCTATAATAGATTCTCAAAAAAGCAAGTCGCATCAAGTTTTTTTAAACAATTAAATATCAAATTGCTTGAACTGGGTATGAACCCGGTTATCTATGACAGCGATCACAGACCATCAAAGAAACAACAAAGGAAGTTGAAATGATTAAAATTCGTCGAATTAAACTTGAAAAACCAACCCCAGTGTATGACGTTACGGTAAAAGATACACATTCATTTTTTGCCAATGACGTATTGGTCCACAACTGCGAAATTGCCATTCCGACCAGTCATTTCAAGTACATCAACTCTGATGATGGACTAATTGGCCTGTGTACGCTGGGTAGTATTAATTGGGGCAAGTTCCAAACACCGGAAAAAATGCGTCGAGCGGTTCGTGTTCTGTATAGAACGCTGCACAATCTTCTGCAGTATCAAGACTTCCTGGTGCCACAGTCGAATCGTCATAATGAAATGTACGAACCACTGGGTATTGGTGTTACTGATTTGGCACATTGGCATGCTCAACGTGGTTTTGTGTATGGTGAAGATGAAGCACTGCGACAAGTCAAACGATTCATGGAGCATCAGTATCTGTATTTGATGGAAATGAATGTTGAACTGGCCAAGGAAAAGGGTCCGTGCTCGCGATCACATGATTCCCGGTATGGGCAAGGACAGTTTATCTTTGAAATGCGTCATCCTGGCGTCAACGAAGTCACGAATTTCGATGTAGATCCGGAATTAGTTGAAAAGTTTGAACTTGTTCGGGCTGACATGAAGAAGTATGGTGTTAGAAACCTTTTCACTGGTGCAATTGCTCCTGTTGAAAGTTCAAGCCTACTGATTCATTCAACTAACGGTATTGCAATGCCGAAAACTCTGATTTCCAGTAAGGTGTCTCGTAGTGGCAAAATCACACAGGTTGTTCCGGAATATGAACAGTTCAAGGAAGAGTATGCCAAGCTACTGATGTGGAAGCAGGAAAGTCCTCGCGGATACCTGAAGACCGCAGCAGTGTTGCAAGTCTATCTGGATCAGGCTATTTCTTGCGATACTTTCTACAACCCTAAGGAAATCATAAATGAAATTTCCGGTCTGATTGAAATGAAGATTGATGTGAATGAGGCTATTTCCGATATGATTATGGCACAGAACTGGGGTATCAAGACTTTGTATTACTGCTTAGTCAACAAACAGAAATTCATCGATCGACTGAAGTCTGAACAAATTGTTTTGATGGAAGAACCGCAACAAATTGATGATGGTGAAGAGTTCTGCGAGGGATGCACAATTTAAGAAAAAAGGGCTTCGGCCCTTTTTAATGAAAGGTTTTTAATGTCTAAACTTGATTTTACAAAAGTTCCGGAATACGCAGGGCGTCAAATGTTCCTGGATCCTGCCGGCCCAGTCACTATTCAACGATATGATGACTATCGGTACCAAAAGATGGTTGATTACGTCAAGGGACAGCGTGGTTCGTTTTGGATCCCCGACGAAGTTACGCTTCTGAAAGATCGTATTGATTATGAGCAAGCGTCAGAAGCGATGCGGTTCATCTTCACAATGCAACTTTTGCGCCAAACTGCTCTGGATTCAGAGCAGGGGCGCGCACCAGTTCAAGTATTCACTCCGGTTTGCTCACTTCCGGAATCTGAAGCTTGGGTTCTGTGGTGGACTGCTTTTGAGCAAATTCATAGCGAATCATATTCGCATATTATTAGAAACATCTATCAGGCGTCGAAGGAACAATTCAACTCACTCCATTCGGTATCAGAAATCCTAGAAATGCTTTCTGGTATCGACAAGTATTATCATGAACTGCACATCGTCAATTCCAAAAAGGCGGTCCATGATGATTTGTTTGCCAAAAACGCACTCTCTGAAGAAGTAAAGAAGGCGTTATATGTTAGTGAGCATGAGCATGTAAAGGCAGTATATAAGGCTCTGGTGGCATCATACGGCCTGGAAGCAATCCGATTTATGGTTTCATTTACCACTTCACTGGCAATGAATGAAAACAAAATTTTTATGGGCAACGGTAACATTATCAAGCTTATTCTTGCTGATGAAACCCTCCATACTGAAGCAACTGCTTGGATGCTGAACACTATCGTCAAGGATGACTATCGTTTCCGAGAAGTAGCTCATGAGCTTCGTGCCGAAGCAAAAGACATGCTGGTGCAAGTTGTTGATGAAGAAAAGCGTTGGGCCAAGTACCAATTCCAAAAAGGAAATATTCTGGATCTGACCGAAAAGAATATGTGTAATCATGTGGACCGAACCGCAAATATCCGATTTGGTCAAATTGGCTTCCACTATGCTACAAATTATGTTGCTCCTATTTACCCATGGTTTGAAACCTACCTGAATTCAAACAAGTCTCAAGCTGCTCTCCAAGAGACAGAATCTGTTGACTACTTGGTTGGCATCTTGACCAACTTCCTAAATGTGGATACACTTCCACGGGTGATCAAGCGATATTAAATCAATGGGTCTTCGGACCCATTTTTCATGGAGTGACGAAATGAGTGATGAAACAAAACCAGTGTCCAATTTGGAGAAGCAGGCCACAGCCAAGCCGAAGCGGGTGTATAAGAAGCGAGTTGTAAAAAAGCCGGTGGTTGAGGAAGCACCAGCAGTCCAAGTAAATTCTTTCCATTTAGTTGCCGTTCCGTCAAGTCAGGATGTAGAATTGGATATGGAGCGCATGGTTGCTTCATTACAAAGCATCAGTTCCGCCGTAGTTCAGGTAAATCTTCCGCCTCGATTTATGGGTAACTATAAAAAGATTGCTTCAGGTATGAAAATTCTACCCATTCCTTCTGAGACTACCCCTATTGTAATCAAGTTGCGCGATAGTTATACTGATGCACTACTGAATTCCATCGACTTCATCGCCGAGCATGGAACAAATTGTATTCTTTATGGGGTATATCTAAAACGATCTAGGTTTTCCGGCGAAATTTGTCAAGCGACAATTCTACATCAAGTTTCACTAAAGACCTTGGTACATAGTGGTGGTCTAAAAATTGACAAGAATGAAGTTCATTATTTGGATTTGACGACAACCTGTGCAGGATTATTTGAAGCAACAACCAACGATATTCCCGATTTATCAAAATACATCAATGAAAGGTTCTCACTATGAGTCTCACAATTTATACCAAGCCAAACTGCCCCAACTGCGTTATGTTGAAGGAACTACTACTGAGTAGATCAGTTGCATTTTCCACTATTGAACTGAACTTTGGTCAGACGACCGTCAACCCGTTGATGGAAGTTATTGACTTTAAAACAAAGTTCCCCGGCGTAACGTCTATGCCATTTTTTGAATTCGTAAAGCCTGATGGTTCAGTAGAAACTGGCGGCTACATGAAGGCAATGAACCTTTTCAAGTGATTTTTTGATGACATTTTAAATACCATAAAATGTCATCAAAATGGACGCAATTTATAGTTTGGCGCAATCCGCCCTAATTGGTATTTTATCGATTAGCTTTTCACAGTATATTTGGATATTCACCATGTTTACCATTTGTATGTTCTTATGGAATGTTCAACGTGGTGGCAAGCTGGACCTTACGGATATGCTAACCAAAAATGGAACCAGTGTGAGCTTGACCAAAGTTTTACAATTGGTAGGTGGCATGACCGCAACCTGGGTGATTATGCATATGACGATGAATAACACTCTGACCGAATCAGTTCTTGGATTATACCTAGTGTATATTGGTGGTGTTGAAGGTTACAGTAAGTTTGTAGCTGCAAAATACAAATATGATGAAAAGTCGGTCAAGGAAAAGGCCGAAGCGGAGTAAAAAGGAGCCTTGACGGCTCCTTTTTTGTGGCATAAAATGACAGCATGTCGAACGCATTGGAGCAAACATGCAAGCAAAAAGCACTCTGAGGTACACCATACTACCAAGTGGGGGATTGAGTATCGAAATTTCAGCATATTGTGGATCTACATGGACACACGAAGAGTTTAATGTTCCAGACTATGCGATTGTAACGAATACCAAAAATAAACAATACGGGGTATGGGTTGGGGACTTCGCCCATCAATACTTTTCCGCAAGAAACATTGGCCTGTATTCAGTGGTTCGAGTTGATACGGACGTTAATTAAAAATGCCGAGCAAGAAAGAACTTGATGGTCTGTATATGGGTTTTGCGTTGGGTGCATCATCTATGTCAAAAGCACAAAGAAAAAAGGTGGGCGGTGTTCTCATCAAGGATGATAATGTAATTTCATATGGTTGGAATGGAACTCCCAGTGGGGAAGACAATAACTGTGAAGATGTGCTACCAGATGGAACGCTAGTCACAAAGGATTCAGTAACGCATTGTGAAATGAATGTGTACGGTAAGCTACTAGATTCACCACATCCAGTTTCAACTCGCGGCAGTGTGTTGTACTTAACATTATCCCCATGCAAAGAATGTGCAAAGCTAATTAAGCGAGCTGGCACCACTGAAGTAATCTACTTTGAGGAATACCGAAATACAGAGGGGATTAATTTTCTCAGTGAACGAGGTGTAAATGTTAGACAGTTTTCCGGCACTATCAATCAAATCGAAGATGGAACTTCGGCCTGATGGAACATACCATTGTGACACATTACAATCAGTAATTGATTGTATGCTGGACGGAGTTCCAGCTAATAAAATTCACAGTAGTATTCCGGAAGTAGAAACTTTTAATAGAAAAGTTTCCGACGCAAATGAGTTCGCAAAAAATGATCTAATCCCCGCAAGCTTTGATTGGTTAATTCCAGAATACTATAAAAATTTAGATGTTTATAGTTACGTGCTAACCAAGTTGGATCAATTTTTGCCCACTACTGATAGTAGATACCAAAAGTATTTTGACCGAACCTCATTTGAATTGGAATATTTTGAAGACAGCAATTCAATGGACTTTTTGAAGTGTGTGATTTACATTGTAGAAACCATGACTCTAAAAAACATGTTCTGGGGAGTTGGTCGGGGTTCCTCATGCGCATCATTAGTGTTATACTTAGTTGGTCTACACCAAATCGACCCAATAAAGTACGAAATTCCAGAAAAAGAGTTCTTCAAGCCATTTTCTGACCATAAATAGAACGAAACCACTAAATAGGAGATTTTAAAAATGGCAAAAATGGTTCGTTCTGCCCGAGGTGAACTCATCGACATCGCATTACTGGAGATGAAGTCCAAGTTAGTGAATACACAACCGCCAGAAGCTGTAGTCCAGCGTAAGGCGAAAATCGAATCCAAGCCAGTTTATTACGTCGAGCCGGAGGCAGAAGTTGTTCCGGAAGAAGCGGCCCAAACTGGGATCTTAAATCAGTCAACACGAAAGAAAAAATGAACCTAAGCCCAATTAAAAACGCAGTTCTGTTTCAATTCCTCGATGAAACGAATTCATCGACTGGTAAATTCACTGAGCGTTCAGCAGGGATCCTGTACATTGGATCTGTGCAAAACAACCAATCAACAAAGCCCCGTTGGGGCAAAGTGCTTGCGGTAGGACCAACAGTTGATGGTGTCGAAGTAGGCGATTTCATCTTGATTGAGGCCGGCAAATGGACGGTTAGGACTGAGGTGGATGGAGTTCCCCTGTGGAAGACCGATGATACATGGATCATCGGTGCTACCACTGACGAAAAACTCACCTATAGCTACTGAACGGCGAATTGGCTCGTTTGAAAGGCGCCATATGGCGCCTTTTTTCATGGAGAAAATAATGATTTACTTCCTGTTTATTGCCGGCATTTTGATTGAACTACTCGGAATGACTATTTCCGTGATTGGGGTGGGACAGTTAGTCGGTATGAATTTGATCATCATACTGTTAGCCATTGCATTCGACATCGGCAAAATAGCAACGGTATCCTCGCTACAGCGAAACTGGGACACCATGGGTGGGGTAATGAAGACTTACGGGATCATGGCAGTCCTAGTGACCATGCTTATTACGTCATTTGGCGCAGCAAGCTATTTGACCACCGCAATGCAGGGTGGTGTGTCGGTTGTAGAAAAGATTGACGCTCAAGTGGTTGCACTAAAAGAAGAAAACGCTAGGTTGATCGTCAGAAAAAAGCAAATTGATGACCAAATTGCAAGTATTCCTATTGATGCGACGCCACGTCAGCGAAACCAAATTATTGGTAATTTCCAAGTTGAACAGGAGCAGGTGACCAACCGGATTGCGGAAATCGCTAATAAACTTCCGCAATTGGAAATTCAAAAGATTGAAGAAGGTGGAAAAGCCTCTGGTATTGTTTCTCTTTCCAAAAACTTGGGAGTCCCAACGGAAACTCTGATTAAGTATCTGGTCGTTATGATTATTTTTGTATTTGACCCATTCGCGATTTACTTAATCATGTCGGCCAACATGATGCTGATTAGACAGCAGAAACAAACAATCACCGAATCCAATTCGCAGGTAGTGATTGTTCCCAAAATTCACGAAGTTCAGACTGATACCACTTCACGCGAGGAAATTGTGGTGTCGGAGCAAGAGTTGACCGACCGGCCTGCGCCGTCTATACTGGAACCCCTTGATGTCAGGGAAGACCTATTCGCATCAGACCTGCGGATTCCCTCACAAGTCATCAATCAATACAGCAACAAAGCAAAAACTCCTAAAGGAATTGACCTATGAGCCATAATTGGGTAGAAGTGTATCGTCCTAAAATCACCGAAGAGTACGTTTTCCAAGACGATGCAATCAAAAATTTGGTGGACCAGTGCGTTGCTTCTGGAAACATGAACAATCTGATGTTCTACGGCGTTCGGGGTACTGGGAAAAGCACACTGGCGAACCTTATCATCAAGGGCATGAAGATCCCCCAAACTGATGTACTAAAGGTCAACTGCTCAGATAAGAAGATCGATTTTATCCGTGATGTGATCATTCCTTTCGCAAACACGATGGCGGATGGTGATTTTCGTGTTGTTCGCCTTGAAGAATTCGACTTTCTGAGTAAGGACGCGCAGGCACTTCTTCGATCATTTATGGAAGAGGTTCATGATAATTGCCGTTTTATCGCAACCTGCAACTATCCAAACCGAGTTCTACCCGAACTTCGCTCACGTTTTACTGAATTCAACTTTAAGTCACCAGATATGTGCCAACTGGTGGATCGAGTTCTGAACATCCTGGAAACGGAGGGCGTTCAGTACGATGAGGATGCGGTGATGGGTATCATCACTGATTACTATCCCGACATTCGCTCGATCATCAACTATCTGGAATCGAATTCGGTTAATGGCAAGTTGAACATAGCACAAAATAATGCCGTCGCTCCATGGAAGGAACAGTTGTCAATTGCGTTCACGCAAAAAAACCTGTTCAATCAACGTAAGGTTCTGGCAGGAATGTCTACGGATGACATTCCGGAATTGCTTTCATTTCTCACTGAAATGTTTAGTGCAGATGATAAGTTGGCGCGAGGTGGGATTCCAATCATCGCAGAGACCGAGTATCGCCTATCGTTCGTTGGTGATGCCGAGCTTCAACTGGCATCAATGCTGATTTATCTCGATCAGGTTCTGCAATCATGAGTTCTAAATTCGACATTTTTCCACTTATCAAAAAGTTAAACATTGGGAATGTCAGAGCTTTTGAGCAGTTGTCTCCCGATGAACAACAACAGGCAAGTCCATTTATGGCAATGAAATTCATGAGTGGATGTATGGATAAGGGGCAAATTGTTGCCCTTAATCAAGTGGTTAATCCATACATTTTTACTATGAACAATAAGCCGCTTCTTTTCAAGCTACTAGCAGTATCGGCCAGTAAGCGTGTGAGTCAGGTCAAATGGCCGGGACAAATGAAAGAAGAAAAAAACTTGCCAATTACAATCATCTCTAAATTTTATGATTGTTCCTGCCGTGAAGCAAAGTTGATGCTTCCGAATTTTACATTAGATCAAATTGTCGAAATGGCAGAAACTGTCGGTTCGTCTGATGAAGAAATTAAAAAGCTAAGGAAGCCTTGATGTCTAAATGGAAATGTCCGCATTGTTCTAAAGAATATACCAACGAAAAGCGTTTCTTCACGCATACTGGCAAGTGTCCGATGAAAGAAAAAATTGATCGGTGTAGGACACTCCAGGGTTCAATTGCTTTCTCCGCATACAACTATTGGATGAAGAAAACTAGAAAGGGCGAGCAAACTATTGAGACCTTTATTTCAAGTAGGTTCTTCACTTCATGTATGAGATTTGCGGAGTTTTATCTGGAAACATCTGTCGGGTCTATGGAAAAATACATAGACTTTATGATAAAGAGGAATTATGACTTTACGATGTGGTCCTCCCATGTGGTGTTTGCGGAGTATGTCTATCACTATGATTCTATTCATCCACCGATAGATCAATGGAACCATTCCTTTGATCTAATCGAGCAGCGTTGCATTGATTACAATTGCTCTCCAACAGAAGTATTCAAACATATTGGATTGGACGATATGATGATACTAATTATCCGACGCAAGCTATCAAATTGGTATTTGTTGCTGTCAAAGGGTTTTTGGGATTGGATGGGGACGTTGCCGCCTGAACAAAAGAATAAAGTCTTGTCGGCAATGAAACCGGACTTGTTTTTTAACGTGGTCAGTGCCAACCCCGCTCTTCATCGGGAATTGTCTGACCTAACAAAAGCGGTAGAGGGCATAAATTGAAAACTATTGGTGATATTGACATTGATGTAAAGTCGTCCTTTGAACGATCTGTTTTTGGTTGGACCCGAGCATCAATTTATGAAGCAGAAAAACAAATACTAAAACCGCACCCGGTTGGGTGCCACCCGCAGCAAATAGCAGTGGATCCTATGACTAAATTAGCTGCGTTGCCGTATGAAAGTGCGGAGGCCGCAGGGTACGCCAAGGTTGACTTTCTGACACTAAACATCTATGATCGGGTTGTAGACAGGGAGGAATTGCTAAAATTCATTTCGGAAGAGCCTGATTGGTCGATGCTTCAAGATGAAGAGGTTCAACCAAAGCTGTTTCAATTACATGGTCATGGTGAAATTCTGAAGCAACTGAAACCAAGTTGTCTCGCCGATGTTGCGGATATTTTGGCCTTGGTTCGCCCTGGCAAAATGAAGCTAATTGGCTTGTACAGCAAGTCCAAAGACCTTGCTCATGATGTGCTGTGGGAAGTTTCCTCGACTGGATATCAATTTAAAAAGTCCCATGCTTATTCATATGCCATGGTGATTCAGGTTCAACTTCACTTAATCAAACAAGGGAGAATGTGAGTGGAAAATATCGTTGGGGTGCTTAAATTCGGTTCTTCTTTGTACGGAACCCGAACCGCCAATTCTGACACTGATTTCAAAATCATTTATATGCCATCTTTTATGGAGTTTATTGATGGTTCTTATAAAGGTGTTTTCAAACAAAAGTTCAATGCTGACGGCTCACTCGCTGGTCCAAACACCGTAATGAACGCTGGTTGCTGTGAGAAGGAATACGTTCCCATTCATGAGCTGTTCAACATGGCAGCAAAAGGTGAAGTGCAATCAATCGAAGTCATCAACGGGTTCATTTCTGGCCGGTTTGAATTTATTGATGGTGAGTTTTATGAATTGTGCGTGGAATTTATGAGGCGGTATTCTTCTAAAGTCCCACACAAAAACATGGTCGGATTCGCAAAAAAGTCTACATTGGATTATGTCCTTCGAGGAAAACGATACGAAAAAATCAATAGCGTTATTGATTTTCTACTTGCTGAAGAACAACTAATGGATGCGGAAATGCCCGGAATGTCTACAAAGACAAAAAAGCTATCATTGATTATTCAGGGGGAATCTACGTTTGACAGAATGCGTCGGCGGTTTGATAATGATTCAGGTGTAACTTTCAAAATGATCCCCCTCAACAGCGTGCAAGAGTGCGAAGCTTTTGAAGTTGCTGGTCGGACATTCCCAATTACAACCAGCATTAGCCATGTAATTGCCAGTTTGATTTCTACTAGAAATGGGTACGGCCATCGTTCTATTTCTGCGGGAGATGTTGAATGGAAGTCAATGTCTCATGCTATTCGTGTTTATCGTCAGGCAATAGAGTTGGCAAATACGGGAAAAATTTCATTCCCTCGACCAGATTCCGTGGAATTGTTAGCCATCAAAAATGGTGAAGTGGATTTTGAAGTGGTAAAGGATCTTCTGGAAGGGCTCGACAATGAATATAATCAATTACCAGCTTCAACAAAAAGTGTAGACATTTCCGACTTCATTAAGGAAAGAGTGTTCCCGTACATTGAATCAACCAATCTCGCTGACGCCAACTGATGGCAGCTCCTGACGTTCAATAATTCGCCTGCGTTTAATTTTAGACTTCGGGCTCATGTTGAATTTGTAGCTGGCACCAATAAGCCGAGTTACACCCGTAACTTCAAAACTCTTGAAGATGGTGGATGTGTGCTCGGCAACACCAAGTCTTGCAAATAAAAATGACAGTGGTTCTCGTGGTTCTTCCGCCCATTTTGAAATAATAGGGATTAAGACTTCGAGGTTCATTTTCTTTTGAATAGCATCGTCCAACACATATGCATAGATCATGTTGTCGATCATGTTGTCAAGAACTACTAAATGACGGCGACCGTCATATTCTAAAACACTCAGAAATGAAAAGTCGGTAAGGTTTGCGCCTTCAACGATGAGTTCTGGAATATCTCTTTTAGCCATTTCGATTTTTTCAATATTTAGGAGCGAAATTTGAGTATTTCTACCTTTTCCAATCTGATTGATGTATGCCAGCAAACTTCTGGCAAGGGTTCACGTAATGTAATTTCGCAAGCTATTTCCAATTTGGATAGCTATGGCCAAAAGCTATGCCATTTGGCACTGAATCCATACATTACGTTTGGCATCAAACAAGTCCCCGAACCCGACTTCCAGTCAACCAATGATGCCGATTTGGAATTATTTTTCGATCTTTGTGCCAAGCTTGAAAGTCGCGAGCTAACTGGCAATAGGGCTAAGGGCGCAATCATGGACTGCCTAATGGAGTACACTGCCAAAACTGCAGAATTGCTGTCCCGTGTTCTGCGAAAAAATCTTCAGGCGAATTTCAACGTCAAGACGTACAATCAAGCTACAACTGGGGAAAAGATTCCTATGTTTAGTGTGATGCTTGCTGACAAGATCGAGCAAGATGATGAACTTGTCGAACTGCTAAGTGATGGTCTTATTGCTGATTACAAGTACGATGGTGTGCGAACTATTGTTATTGCGGACGGCAACGACTTCAAGTTTTTTAGTCGAGAGGGCGTGGAAATGCCATACTGTCAGGGACTATTTGATGAAGATTTGACTAAGATTTACAATAAATATGGCGCATTTGCATTGGACGCCGAACAATTCAACGGTACCTGGGAAACAACTATGAATGCTCGCAAGAGTGGTGATAGTAGTGCGAAACAGAATCTGGGATTGAAAGCTTTTTTCATTATGCCACTTTCAGATTGGATGGCACAAAAGACTGAAATCACCATGCTTGAGAATCGTCACACCCTGCAATACCTAATCCACTATCTGGATTTGAGTAAGATCGTTATCACTGGTGCGAACATGGTTAGTACCGTAGCCGAGATTAAGGAAATGTTGGCCGAAGTGACTACGCCAGGATTTGATGGCATCGATAAGGGACATGAGGGCCTGATTCTCAAAAACCCAAACGCAACATACCAGTGGAAGCGTAGTATCGACTGGTGCAAGATGAAAAACTTCTACGATGTTGATCTGCAAGTATTGGAAGTTCTTCCCGGTAGACCAAATACCAAGTACGCAAACGTTCTGGGGAAGGTTAGGGCTCGTGGTTATCTTGAAGATGGCAGTCTGGTAGAAGGACTGGTTGGCTCTGGATTCAATGACGAACAGCGCAAGCGGTTCTTTGAAAATCCAGATGAGATTGTAGGGATGACTATTGTCGCTTCTTATCAAGAGGTAACCAAACCATCTGCAAAATCACCAATTCCAAACCTTAGGTTCTGCACATTTACCAGAATTAGAGACGACAAGACTGTCGATCTTGAAGAATGAAAAAAGCCGGCTTATGCCGGCTTTTTTGTGACCTTAATTTTAAGATGTAGTAAAATTATGAAAATTCGTAAGTCGTCTTCAAGAGCGAATTTTGGACATTGATATGAGATCGTATCTTGTACCAAGTCACCGGTCCAAAAGTTGTCAACTTTTTGAATGGAGAAACGAATATCCATCTGGCGTTCAGCAGTCTTTATTTTCTCAAAAAGAGATACATTACTGGATAATGGGCCAAAAAACATGGGCATTCGCTCGGATATAAAACGCTGGAATGTTAGCTTTTTCTTGTGCTCATTCCATTCATCCAACAAATCTGCTACCGGGTCGAATGTATTAGTTTTCAACTGTATTACGTTCGCCATGTTTTAACTCATGAAGTCTATCAAGTTTCTCTTTCAACTGCTCAATTTTATCTACACTATCAAGATTAGTTATGAGGTTATGTATCTGCTCTATGATGCTAAAAATTTGCTTCTGCTTGTGATAGTGAGAGAAATCAACAATAGACATTTTAGCGAACAGGTTTTATAACTCTATTTAGTTTGGAGAAAATAGACC
>JACCDS012374712.1_pt1 | contig 17980 bp, 17 predicted proteins | sample 7446441 | NCBI WGS metagenome assembly JACCDS01 (sample SAMN15323445, study PRJNA562643) | freshwater metagenome | isolation source: river surface water | place: USA:Blue River Watershed | collected 2017-08-17
AAGTTTTGCAGGGAGTGTATTTCCTCTTCGATGACGTGACGCAAATAGTGCGAGGCGGGTTCTTTCACTAACAGGGGAATTGGGTGCTCCGATTCACAGTCCAGAAAAAACCAGGAGATGGGTACACCCAGGCATTGGGAGAGCAAATAAAGCTGGGAGGCGCTGAGTTTGTTTTCGCCATTTTCATAGCGGGAAATTTGTTGTTGGGTGGAGCCGATGGATTCGGCAAGGGCACCGGCGCTGACGTCCGCTTGCATGCGGAGTTTTTTGAGGCGCTGGCCAATTTGGCGGTCCAGTGCTGTGACGGCAGGTTTTGCCATGGGGGGAGTCATCCGAATACAGGTGAATCGGTTTAATTCACACGGTTGACGCCTATGGTAGTTATGGACTAATATCCGTTCATCAACATAACTATATTAAAATGTAACATTAAACACGTTTAATGATGCCGTTTTGCGACTTGTCGGTCATATTTGGGGAATTTCAGGGGTTTGGTATACACGTTATACGTGTGACATTGCATCAGGGAGGCTTCTGGCAATGGTGCCCAGTAATAAGCAAGACCCGCCTGAAGGGTTGAACAAGGCCGGTGCATTGGCACCGCACACCAGCGAGCAGTGGCTCCGGCTGTGTGATGATTTTGCGAACCTGGACGGGCAGTGCGCGCTGTTGTGTGAGCTACTCACGCATCTGAGCCGACGGGACACACCTTTGGAACCCGCCGGACAACACGGTATAGATATGTTGGTGAGCCAGCTTCGGGAAGGCTCTCGTGCATTTAAGCAACAACTCTACAAGATGCGCGCCGATTGATCATAGCTCGGCGCTATTCGGTAATGCGTATTACAAGAAGTCACATCACAGCAGGTGACTCCGCTTTAGTTGCATCGATCCGATGCAACTTTTTTTATGCGTGTTATTTCCCTTTAATCAAACAGGCGATTCAGCAAGCCGCGCAATTTTTGCAGGTGCTCTTCCAGAATTAACGAATAGTGATGGTAGTGCTTTTTGTGCATGTCGGAATCCTCCGCAGAATGCATTAACGCTTGCAATGCGGTTAGGGCTTGCAGCTTGTCCAGTTGTAAGTAGATTTCATCTTCCAGTGCGTAGTTGTTGAGAAAATCCAGATTCAATTCTGCATCGTCCGCCTTTTTCATAATGCCTCCATCTCACCTTATTTCAATTGGCTGATATCGATCACTCATTGATCACACCCGAAGTCTAACTTCGTTAAAGCCGAAGTTCAACTTCAATAAGATGCTTGCCTCTCTACCGCTAAAAGGGCGCCCTTGTGCAACTCAAAAAACAATTCGGCAAACGTGTGCAGCAACTGCGCCAGGCCAGGAAAATTACCCAGGAGGAATTGGCCGAAAAGGTGGGCGTGAGCATTGAATCCATCAGCAATATTGAACGCGGCATTCACGGCCCGAGTTTTGATAACCTGGAAAAAATTATTATCGCCCTGCAAGTTCCCGCGAAAAGTTTGTTTGAGTTTGAGTAGCCGAGATAACGCTTGATCAAATGCATCTGATCCGTTGTTCGACGATCAGCCGGTAGTAACAGTGATTTCTCTTCCGCAAACAAATATTGCCTGCACAACACGCAAGGCGGCATGATGGCGGCTGTGATTTTTATCCAGACCAAGGCTGCATTCATGACCACATCCCCCAAAACCTGTCACCACCCCATCCACAACAACACTAATCCACTCGCCGAAAAAAATACCCTGCGCGCGGTTATGCTCACCGCGGTAATGATGGTGTTGGAAATTATTGGGGGCTGGTATTACAACTCCATGGCGCTGCTCGCCGATGGCTGGCACATGAGCTCCCATGTGGTAGCGCTGGGATTGGCATTGTTTGCCTATGTGATGGCGCGGCGCCTTGCGCAGGATGGCCGCTTCAGTTTTGGCACCTGGAAAATTGAAGTGCTCGGTGCTTATACCAGTGCGATTTTATTATTGCTGGTGGCAGTGACCATGCTCTATCACTCCGGTGAGCGTTTAATTAACCCGGCGCAAATCCATTACAACGAAGCCATCGCGCTGGCCACCTTGGGGCTGGCGGTAAATTTACTTTGCGCCTGGTGGCTGAAGGATGGACATCACCACCATCACACGCATGACCATGACCACCATGAATCGGATCATCATCACCACGAAGCCCACGAGGATTTAAATTTACGTGCTGCTTATATGCATGTGGTTGCCGACGCGGCCACGTCGGTGCTCGCCATTATTGCGCTGTTCGGCGGAAAATTATTCGGCGCTGATTGGCTTGATCCAGTGATGGGTATTGTGGGCGGTATTTTGATTGCGGTATGGGCGATCGGTTTATTGCGCACCAGCAGCCGCGCCTTGCTCGATGCGGAAATGGATGCACCGGTGGTTGAGGAAATTCGCGAAGTCATTGCTGCCAGCCCTGTTGCTGCCGATATTCGCGATTTGCATGTATGGCGCGTTGGACGCAACCAATACGCGTGCATGCTTGCATTAAAAACCAGCGATGCAAGCACCGCCGATTTCTTTAAACAGCAATTGAGTATTCATGAAGAGTTAGTGCATATCAGTATTGAATTGCATTAGTCGGTGGCCAAAAAAATCCATTGCACGATATAAAATCATATTCTTTTTGCTATTCACAATGATGAATAAGGCGACAAGCAAACGTCGCCTTATTGCTAAATTTTCAGTAAACCTGTGCACCAAATTAAATCTTTTTTGTGAAACCCTGCTGTTTTTGCACAAAAAATGTATCACTTTGTCGCTTAAATCTACACACTGAAATCTTATTCAGTTTCCATTCAAAAAAGCACGAGACGTAAAAAAATTTTGTGCTACCATTCTTTGACATCTCAGGTTAGAACAGAATAAATAATACAGGTCAGGAGTGAAGATTGATCCAAGCGGCGCTAAATCATTTGGCCACCCAGCTGAATGCGCACCTCAAACGTACGAACAATCTCACCGAAGATATTGTAGTAGTTTCCAGTTTGGTAGAGAGCGATGGCAATGTGGCAGCACACACCAATAACAAGCTGGTGTTATTGCTAACCAACATTGAAAAAGATCCGGTCCCTCAAGCAAACACCGCGCGTGCCACCGGTTTTGATGGCCGTGCCTTAGTCAGCAGTCGCGCGTTGTATTTAAATTTGTACATCATGGTGGCGGCAAATTTCAGTGGCAGCAATTACGCAGAAGCACTGAAATTTATTTCCAAAGCCATCGCTTTTTTTCAGATGCAGCCGGTGTTTGATAAACAATCAACACCGGATCTGGACTCCCGCATCGATAAACTCGTTTTGGATATCGAGAACCTGAACATTCAGGATTTAAGTAATCTTTGGGGTTTGTTGGGCGGAAGGTACCTTCCCTCCGTTTACTATCGCGTTCGCATGGTAACTATTCATCCCGATAATGTTGTGGCGCAGTTGCCTTATGCAACGCGTCCCCAAAGTGATGTGCGCAGCTAGTTTTCACGACTGACATAATTTCGCAAAGGAAGTGGTTGTGGCGCAATTCAAGCCAATATTTACACTTAATGTCGCGCACGCGTTTTTTGTTGATGGGCGCTGCACGCAATTACGTTTTGTGCCTACCGCCGCAACCGAGCGACTGTTGCGCCGCTATCAATTATTGATACGCCATAATGATACCGGTTTCACTTTGGTTGCCGATACCGATCACTGGATTGCACCGGATGATGAATCGGTATTGCGCTTTAATGCTATTGCGCAGGACAAATCCTTTGGTTTTTATACGGCAGAAAGCGCAGGCTCGCTAACACCGCTCTATGCCAGCAGTAAAAATATTACAGCAGATAACAGCGCTCTTGTATTACAGCGCGATGTGCCTCCACAATTACCCGGCGAAGATTCAACGCGCACCAAACCCGGTGTTCAACTGCCTGCTGTCATTATCGACATAGATTTAAACGACATTGCAGGGAATGACTTTATTGCCGAAGAGGCCGTTACGCGTTGGATACGATTTACTACCCGCGATATTTATTGGAAATATTATTTTTTTGGCGATCTGGCAAAACTGGAATTGGACATACACGATGTCAGTTCGTCACAAGGCATAGGCTTTTATCAAAGTGACGAACCGGTAGCAAAAAATGGCAAAGCGTTTATTTCGCATGAACCCATTGCCATGAATAGCGAGCCAGCACAGCGCTTTCAATTAAAAGATAAAAACAATTCAGGCAAGATTTTGATCAAGCGCTTACCCAGCGCGGGAATTCATTTGATCAGCAAGAGCAGGAACCTCAACGGGCAGCAAATTCTTGTTGCGGAAATTTATGTCAATCAATAGCACTGAAAGGAACCGATATGGCTGGCGCATATAAAACACCCGGCGTCTATATTGTTGAAAAAGACGCTTTCCCCAATTCTGTTGTTGAAGTAGCTACGGCTGTTCCGGCGTTTATCGGGTATACCGAGTTCGCCGACAACAAAGGTAAAAGCCTGCTGAATAAACCCTGGCGGATTTCCTCCATGGCGGAATTTATCAGCTACTTTGGCGGCCCACCACCTGCTGCATTTGCCATCGCACGCAAAAATTCGGCGGCCACTGCACCGGCGGATTTGGTTGCCAGCCCGACGGCGAGCGACGATGAAAAAACCATTATCGATGAGATCAATAGCGCGCGTGCGGCGGTGACGGCCATTGCAGGGCTGGATAAAAACCCCGATATTTTCAGCGGCGCCGATGAAGACTTTTCCCTCGGTAAAGACGATAAATACTTCCTCTCGCTCGAAGGCACTTATTATTTGCTCTATCGCAGCATGATGCTGTTTTTCCAAAACGGCGGCGGCGCTTGTTATGTGGTGTCCGTGGGCAACTTCAGCAAAGGCATTGAAGAAGGTGAATTGTCCGAGGGCATTCAGCTGCTCAAAAAAGAACAGGAACCCACCATGCTGGTGATTCCGGATGCAGTCTCTCTGCCCGCTGCCGATTGTTTTAAATTGCAGCAGACCATGTTGTCCCATTGTGGCTATGAGATGAAAAACCGCTTTGCCATACTCGATGTATTCGGCGGATTTATGGATAACCGCGATAACGAATGTATCGATACCTTCCGCAATCAAATGGCCACCAATTTCCCGGCTTTTGGCGCGGTGTATTACCCCTGGTTAAACAGTTCGATTGTGCCCGTCACCGAATTATCATTCCGCAATATTCATGCAGACAGCCTCGCTACTCTGGTGAGTTTGTTAACGCTGGAAGTGCGCGAAACAGTTGCCTCGCTGAAAAAGCAGGAAAGCATCATTGCCGAAATTAACAAGCTGCCTGACAGCGCCAGCAAGAGCGCCGCTGAAAATAATGAGCTGCACAAAACCCTGAGTGCGGTATGTCCGCTGTACAACAAAGTTTTAGCGGGCATCCAGCACAAGCTGAATTTGTTGCCGCCCAGCGCGGCCATGGCCGGTATTTACACCATGGTGGATAACACTCGCGGCGTGTGGAAAGCACCGGCCAATGTGAGCCTGAGTGCGGTGTCATCGCCCACGGTGAATATCAACCATGAAGAACAGGAAGACCTCAACGTCAATACTGCGGGCAAGTCCATCAATGCGATTCGCACCTTTATTGGTGAAGGCACGCTGGTATGGGGCGCGCGCACATTGGATGGCAACAGCCTGGATTGGCGTTATATCAACGTGCGCCGCACCATGATTATGCTGGAAGAGTCCGTCAAGCTCGCCACCAAAGCCTATGTGTTTGAGCCCAATGTGGCTAACACCTGGGTAACCATCAAGAGCATGATCAGCAATTTCCTCACCAGTGTGTGGAAGCGCGGTGGCCTTGCAGGTTCCAGCCCGGACGATGCATTCAGTGTGCATGTTGGCCTGGGTGAAACCATGACAGCGGAAGATATTCTGGAAGGTATTTTGCGAGTGACTGTACTGGTTGCCTTAAGCCGTCCAGCTGAATTTATCGAGATTACCTTCCAGCAACAAATGCAGAAATCCTGATAGATCATTGATTGCGATTTAACGCGGAGTTCTTTGCAATTGATGCGGATATAGCATGATAAATGCACAAGGACTTCGTAATTTTTTTAACCATTGATTGATTAAGGTAGAGATAATCATGGCAGAAGACGGCTCCACACAATCCGCCAATATTTGGCCACTTCCCAAATTTCACTTTGAAGTGAAGTGGGATACTAACGTCATGTCCTTTCAGGAAGTGAGCGGCTTGGATATCCAATCCGAGGAAATTAAATATCGCGCTGGCGACAGCAAAGTGTTTGGCGTTGTCAAAATGCCCGGCATGATGAAGTTCGGCAACGTCACCATGAAAAAAGGTGTGTTCAAAGGCGATAATAAATTCTGGGATTGGCTCAACCAAATCAAGCTCAATACCATCAAACGTGTTCCTGTGACCATTAGCCTGCTGGATGAATCCAGTGCGCCAACCATGGTATGGACACTCAACAATGCCTGGCCCACCAAAATTTCGTCCACTGATTTAAAGGCGGAAAGTAATGAAGTGGCGATTGAGAGCATTGAAATTGTTCACGAAGGCCTGACCATTTCCAACGGTTAAGTAACCTCCGAAAAACACCTTGAGTGAGCAATAACTTATGCCTGCCGTTTCAGCAGCCAGCACAGAAGGCGGTTTTTATCCGCCTTCTGCGTTTTATTTCAAAGTGGTTTTTGGCAACAGCGCCAATAGCCCGGACGCGTCATTTCAGGATATTTCTGGCATTACCAGCGAAATGACAACGGAAGATGTAGCGGAAGGCGGCGAAAACCGGTTTGTCCATAAATTGCCGCGTGGCGTTAAACATTCCAACCTGGAATTAAAGCGCGGCATTGCGCCATTAACCTCTCCATTAGTGACTTGGTGCAAATCGGTATTTGAAGGTGGGCTTGCCTTGGCGATTCAGCCAAAAACCATTCGGGTGTATTTATTGGATGAAAAAGCACAGCCATTGCGCGGCTGGGTGTTTGTGAATGCCTATCCGGTGAAATGGGATGTGGAAAGTTTCAATTCCACTAAAAATGAAGTAGCCATAGAAAAAATTGCGTTTAGTTACAGTTATTCAGAACGTCTTAAATAATGCCGATTTTTTGGATAGACCACCGTCATGGCCATAGAAATTAAACAACTTCTGATTAAATCCAATGTGGTGGACGACGAGTCACCTGATGCACATAAATACCAACAAGCGGAATCAGATAACCTCAAATACGAGGTGCTGGAAGAATGCCGGCGGTTAATTCAGGAAATGCTCAGCGATAAGGGTCAGCGCTAATTATGCCATCTGCCAGCGGAACCAAAATAAAATTAAAAATATCGCCTTGCGATGTCAGCGGTGGCGTCGCTACGGTCAACGACGATACGCCTTTTGAAGTGCTGATCAATCCGGAAGAATATAGTCATATATCCACCAACAAATATATTGAAAATAAAGCACCGGGACCGAATGGCGAAAAAAAATTCGTTAAATCCGAACCCGACCGGATTGAATTTAAAGAAATTGTATTGGATGGCACCGGTGTTGTGCACGGCACGACCAGCACCGTACTGCAACAAGTGGCGCTGCTACGCAAAGTCGCCTACACCTACGATGGCAGCGAGCATGAGCCGCCGGTGGTGGAGGTATCCTGGGGGCCAATGCTGTTTAAAGCGCGCCTGGAAAAGTTGGATGTAAAGTACACCCTATTCAAACCCAGTGGTGAACCGCTGCGCGCCAGGGTCACGCTGAAATTTACTGCGTTCACCACTAATGAAGAAGTGTTTCGCGCGGCGAGTATGGAATCGCCCGATTTGACCCATCTGGTGGAAGTCAGGGCGGGCGATACACTGCCCATGCTCTGCCATAAAATTTATAAAGACAGCAGTTATTATCTGGCCGTTGCCGAGTTCAACCAGTTGCGCAGTTTCCGCCAATTAGCGCCCGGGCAACTGCTGCGCTTCCCTCCCTTGGTATAACACATGGCAATCTCTCCTTTAACCGATAGTCATGGCGTTCTCGGCTATACCATTCTGGTGGATGGTGCAGCAATTGCCGCCAGTATTGAAGTGGTATCAGTGGATATTCACCTTGCCGCCAATCGTATTAACACCGCCACGCTGGTGTTAAACGATGGCAACATGGCGGAGAACCTTTTTCCCACTAGTGATAGCGCTACTTTTTTGCCCGGGGCCGAAATCACCATTCAAGTAGGTTACGACCAGCAACAAACCAGTGTGTTCAGCGGCATTATCATCAAGCATTCGGTAAAAATCAGTAGCCGTAATTTCTCGCGGCTGGTGGTTGAATGCAAAGATAAAGCAATCGCTATGACAGTCGGCCGCAAAAATGCCAATTATATCGACATGAAAGACAGCGATATTTTGTCGCAGCTAATTAGTAATACTCCGGGCCTCAGCGCAACCGTCACTGCAACTACCTATCAGCACAAAGAGCTGGTGCAGTTTTACAGCAGTGATTGGGATTTTATGTTGGCGCGCGCAGAAGCCAATGGCATGTTGGTCACGCTGGACGCCGGTACAGTTACTGTTGCTGCACCGGCAGTCAGCAGCGCGGCAGTACTCACTGTCACCTATGGCATGGATTTAATTGATTTCAGTGCTGACATGGATGCGCGCGCGCAATTTCAAAGCGTTTCCAGTCACGGCTGGGATCTCGCCAGCCATACCCTGCAACAACAGACAGCAGCACCGGAAACCTTGAATGAACAAGGCAATGTCACGTCTGCAACACTGGCCAATGTTATCGGGTTAAGCGATTTTCGTTTGCAAAGTACAGTGCCGCTGGACGCGGAAGAACTCACCACCTGGGCCAAGGCACAGCAAATAAAATCCGGCCTTGCACGTATTCGCGGGCAGGTGAGCTTTCAGGGCAGTGCACTGGCCAAACCCGGAACCCTGATTGAATTAGTGGGTGTTGGCGAGCGTTTTAATGGCAATGTATTTGTCAGCGCGGTGCACCACCACGTCGCCGAGGGCAATTGGATAACACGTGCCGAGTTTGGCATGTCACCCAGTTGGTTTACCGAAGCAACCGATATTAGCGCACCACCAGCAGCGGGGTTATTACCCGGCATTAGCGGTTTGCATGTAGGTGTGGTGATGAAGTTGGATGAAGACCCTAACAAACAATATCGGGTGCAAGTCTCCATTCCGGAAATGAGTGCCGCCACCGATGGCTTTTGGGCGCGGCTCACTAATTTTTACAGCTCTAATGGTGTTGGTGCCTTTTTCTTACCGGAAATTGGCGATGAAGTTGTGCTGGGTTTTTTTAATGACGACCCTTCGCATCCGGTCATTTTAGGCAGCCTCTACAGCAGTAAAAATAAACCGGCCTATACGCCCGAAGCGGCGAACAACACCAAAGCGTTGGTCACACGCAGCAACATGAAAGTGGAATTTGATGAAGAGAAAAAAATCATCACTATCACTACGCCTGCGGCCAATAAAATTGTCATCAGTGACGATGGCAAATCCATTTTGTTGCAAGACCAGAACAGCAATAAAGTCACGCTGGATTCGGCTGGCATCACCCTCGATAGCCCCAAGGATATTACGCTCAAAGCACAAGGCAAAATTGTGCTGAATGCCACCAATAATATTGAGGCCACGGCGCAAATGGATATCAAACAAACCGGCCTGAATATCACCAGCACAGCCAATGTCGGCTTTACCGCAAAGGGCAGTGCGACTGCCGAAGTGTCCGCCAGTGGCACCACCACTATCAAGGGTGCCATGGTGATGATTAATTAATGCGTATTACAACGGAAATTGATTATGCCACCTGCTGCGCGAATTACTGATATGCATGCGTGCCCCATGGTAACCCCCGCCCCGGTGCCAGTACCCCATGTGGGCGGACCGATTAGCGGCCCCTGTGTGCCCACGGTCTTAATTGGCAAATTACCGGCAGCCGTCGTTGGCGATATGTGTGTTTGTGTGGGCCCGCCGGATTCCATTGTTAAAGGATCGGCAACCGTCATGATCGGCGGCAAACCCGCTGCCCGCATGGGCGATACCACCGCTCATGGCGGCAATATTGTATTGGGCTTGCCCACAGTCATGATTGGCGGTTAATGCAATGAATTCAAAATCCTTTCTCGGCACCGGCTGGAGTTTTCCACCCACATTTACCAGCAAAGGATTGGTCACCGTATCGGCTGAACAGGATATTCGCGAAAGCCTGCTGATTTTACTGTCGACCACTCCGGGCGAACGCACTATGCAACCCGCTTATGGCTGCGGATTAAAAGCCCATGTCTTCGACTCGCTCAATGAAAGCAGTTTTGCGGTGATGCGCGATCTGGTCGCTAAAGCCATTTTATTTTTTGAACCGCGCGTGACGGTTGAAAAAATCGACATTAATGACGAAGACTCCATCGAAGGCAAGGTACTGCTGGATATAGTTTACAAAGTGCGCTCCACCAATAATCGCTACAACCTGGTTTATCCTTTTTATCTCAATGAGGCCAGCAATGTGTCTGCGTGAGTTATTGCCAGTGAGTCATCCACATGGCAATTAACACTCTGGTGTTACGAGGCGGGCAATGAGCGAAGCGACCCTCGCCTCAACATCGCCTGTGCGACAACTGCATGTCCGCGACGGCATGAGCCAACAGCGCCGCTATTTACCGGCGCTCGCATCAGGCTATTTCAATGTTGATGAAATGACGCGCGAACAATTGCTGACGCAAATGCAGGATTATGCTCGCCTGGTGAACATGGCAGGCGTGGATTTTTCTGCAGAAGATATTGATCCTGTATTGTTTGCCCGCGATGAAATTATGGTGATGGCACAAATCCTGTCCATCGATATCAATGAATTGGAGCGCCGCTTTAAAGCGCGCATGTTGCAAGAAGTAGATGACCTGCAGTGGACTATCAGCGAAGCAGATAACCCGGCATCAGTTGCCGGTATTATGCGATTGCTGGATCGCTGGCTGCATCTGTTAAAACACCCACAAAGCAGTGCCGGCGAAGCCGTCTATGGCTTGTTGGAAAGTGTTGTTCGCGGTTATGCGCGTGAATTAATTCGCGTGCGCGGCGCCATGCCGGTAGCGATCCAGCAATCCAATTATTACACCGATGATTTCTTGCGCCTGGTATCGGCAGCGGAGCCAACCGCTGAGACTGCAGCCCAGCCGATTGATAGTATTAATGTTCGCGCGCAATTTGCCTCACTGCTGAAAGCAGTCGACATGGTACAACAAAGTGCACGCGCCCATTTACCCGAGTCCCTGTCTAGCAAAAATCATGATCCGGCCTTGGCATTGCGCGTCGCTTTTAGCGGCCTTTACCAGCAATTGCAGCAACGCCTTAATCAGTTCACCTTGAATTTTATTGATTTTTATTTTGACCAGGTGCTGCAAACCAAACCCCGTGCACTGCAACCGGACCATGTATTTCTGGTGATTGAACCCGGCACAGCCGAACGCCATGTGGTATTGGGCAAGGGCACTGAATTTTTTGCCGGCATTGATTCGCACAGCCGCGATATTATTTATGCCAGTAATGATGAGGTTGTCATTACGGATGCTCAAGTGCACTCGCTGTACAGTTTATTTTTTCCGCGTGTCAGCCTGGACTTTCGCACCAAAGCCATTGTTGAACAACAAAGTACCGCTTCCGATTTTGCCAAAAAAAATAATCCGCAAACGAAACGCAGCCAGGTTGAGCTGGCGGATGGAGCTTGGTTAAACACCATTAACGCCGATGCCCGCGCCGATAAAAAACAGCGCGACAAATACCAACCCCAAGCATTATTTGGTGCACCACGATTTGACTTGAGCGGCGATGGTCGCAGCAGCGATCAGGCCCAGAGTGCACGCCTGGGGTTTGCGGTGGCGAGCAACGTATTGTGGTTGCGAGAAGGGCAGAGGCAGATCAGTATTCACCTTGGTTTTGAAAGCCTGCGCAATCAACCCTGGACTAAGCTTGTCAATATTTTGCGGCACTTGCCCAATATCAAAGATTCGATTGCCGACGATAAAGCAAAGTTTTTTGCCTATTTCAGCAAAATGTTCCAGTTGGCGTTAACCACGGCCGATGGTTGGCTGGAAATTAGCGAATACAAACCCTCCTACCAGGCTACCGATGCCAAGGTCAAACCCAATGCGGTACAGTTGGCCTTTTTGTTACCGGAAAATGCCCCGGCAATTTGCGCTTATAACCCCGACATTCACGGCGATCAATTAACGACTCGCCTGCCGGTCTTGCGCTGTACCCTCAGGGAAAATTATTTGCAGTATCCCTACGATATTTTGCGGCAGCTGGTATTGCGCGATGTGCGTATCAATGTGGATGTACAAGGCTGTCACGATTTGTTGTTGCACAATAATATTGGCCAACTGTCACCGCTATCGCCTTTCCAACCCTTTGGCCCTATGCCGGAAGTCGGCTCGTATTTTATTGTCGGCCACGAAGAAACTCGCAGCAAACAATTGCTGGACTGGAATCTGGATATTGAATGGAGCGGGCTGCCCACCGTCAATGGCGGCTTCAAACAGTGGTATCAGGGCTATCAACAACCCCGTGAAAATGCGCAATTTGTTGCCGGTGTGAGTGTGCTTAGCGATGGCCGCTGGAAAACAGCAAACCAACAGATAGGATTATTTGAACAAGGGTTAAAAAATGGCAATACGCATTTGAAAAGCCGCAGTAGATTATCGGCTGCCAGCGCAATTCCCTACGCTAATCCGCAAGCGGTCACACCCAATCAAAAACCCTTTGTTTACACACCGCAAACCCGCAATGGTTTATTTAAATTTACCTTACAAGGCCCTGCCAGCGCCTTTGGCCATCGCGAGTATTCCAATGTGTTGGCCGAGGTATTAACCCACAATACCCGGGTCAAACATCCGCGCTTGGCACGTCCTATTCCCAACCCGCCTTACACGCCGGAAATGAATAGCATCCGTTTAAATTACACCGCGCAGGCTATTATTACGCTGGCAGATACCAGTCGCGAACAGGATGCTTTGTACCAGGATCAATATTTTCACCTGCACCCTCTCGGCTGGGAAATGATTTCGCCATTGCGCCATCCACGTCTGTATTTTTTGCCGCAATATGCTGAAGCCGGTTCGCTGTTTATTGGTATTACTGCCAGCGACATACAGCAATTACATTTACTGTTTCATTTAAAAAATAATTCACTGCCGCTGGATGACACCCAACTCGCCCAAATTAACCAGCAGGAAAATACCAATCGCCGCAGCATTGGCGACTTTATCAGTTGGCACTACCTCAGTAATAACCAATGGCGTCCATTGGATATGCGCTGCCTGTTAAGTGACTCAACCCAGGGCTTTATGACAACCGGCATAGTCACATTGGTGATGCCGGAAAAAATGACCAAAGACAACAGCATCATGCCCGGTGGTTTGTATTGGCTCAAAGTCACTGCCAATCACTGGCTGCAAGGTTTCAGCGAATTGTTTTCCGTCTATGCACAGGCGGTAAAAGCCAGTTGGCAGGCGGGTGATCACCCCGATGCCAGCGCCATGAATTTACCGGCAGATACCATTAAACGCCTGCGCAGAACAGTGCCCGGCATTAGTGGTGTGATGCAAATTGACAGTTCCTTTGGCGGTGTTCCGGCGGAGAGTCGCCAGCATTTACGCACCCGTATCAGCGAGCGCTTGCGCCATAAAAACCGTGCACTGACACCGCTGGATTATGAAATGCTGATCCTTGAGCAATTTCCGCAGGTGCATAAAGTCAAATGCTTTGCCAACCTGCGCACTAACCCGCAGGCCCCCATCAGCCCCGGTCATTGCTTGATTATTCCTATTCCTCACCAAGCACCAGAAAACGCCAACCACTTCCAGCCTTTTTTTGATGGCCATACCATTTTATCCATCAAGGAATTTGTGCAGGCACTCGCGCCCGGTGCAGTAAAAATTGCAGTGGAAAATCCGGTGTATGAAGAGATTCAAGTGCGCTGCGCTGTGCATTTTAAAAAAGGGCTTCACCCTGGCCGCCACCAGAATTTACTCAATCAGGCACTGTGTCATTATCTTTCGCCCTGGATGCCTCAGGGAAATGCCGTGCATTTTGGCTGGAGCCTGAGTGAGCAGGAAATAAAATCCTTTATCCAAAGCCTGGATTACATTGATTACGTCACCGATTTTTCACTGCTGCGTATCGCGCCCCAACGTGACGGTTTATTTATTCTTGATGATACGGCCGCACCGGACCCAAGCGGAAAACTAAACCATCACTTTACGCCGACTTATCCCTGGAGCACAGCAGTGCCCATTCGCCATCACTACTTGCAAACCACTGAGTTGCATCGCCAGATCCGCGCCGAACGCACCGGCATGGATGAGCTGGAAGTGGGCAGTACCTTTATTATTTCTGAATAGATTTTTTACCGGGTAAATAGCTATGGAAAAATTGGATAGAAATGCACTTAAAAATAAATTCCGCAAAGGCAAAATGCCCTCGGAACAGGATTTCTCCAACCTTATCGATTCCATGGTCAATATTCTGGAAGAGGGTTTTGATAAAACCAGCCGCGATGGTTTAAAAATTTCACAACTGATGGGCTCTGGACGGCTATTGAGTTTTTATAAAAATATCGCCGTTGAAAACCCGCAATGGTTTATGGAGTTGAGTAACAACGACAATAAATTGTACATAGGCACACCCACCAGCCCACGGGTATTAAGTTTATACAGCCACAATAATCAAAATGATGGCAACAACAACTTGCGGGTTGCGGTAGGCATTAATAAAGACACCCCGCGCACCACACTGGATGTGGACGGCACCATTGCCTCCAGCGGGCGCATGGGCCAGCCCGGTGATTTTCCTGCACCGGCCGACGGTAACTGGCATGACATTACCAGCCCGCTCACCGGTTGTGAAATGCTTGAAGTGGTGGCCGGTGTTGGCGGACAGGATGCCGATGGCCGTTATGCACTCATCCATGGACGCGCGATGAATGCCTTTAATGGCAAAGGCAGTATTGAAATTCAGGACACTTATTTCGGCAACAAATGCAGCCGTCTGGAATTGCGCTGGCAACCGGTGCCCGATCTGGGACAGTTTCACTATAAATTACAAATCCGCACCCAGTGCTCCTATGGCAGTGACATCTGGATTCAATATCACCTGACTCGCCAGTGGTTTGATCCGCTGATGTTGCGCAGCAATCAGGCTCCGGCCGAGTGAGGTGACTCATGAAACATTCCGCCGCCGAATCAATCCACCTTTATTTAACCCTGGAGCAAAGCAGCTTATTGCTGGAAGCCTTGATTGAACAACCGTTTAAAACGGTATTTGAAATTATTGGCTCGCTTAATCTGCAAGCACAGCAATTTTATCAAGCGCCCAGCGATCAGCAGCAACCGCAATTAATCATCTTGAACAACGCTGACTTTTCGCTGTGCATTCGCGCATTGGGCGAGTTGCCCTACAACCGCGTCAGTGGGCTCATCCATTATTTGCATCAGCAACTCAGTACTCAATTAGTGAATGCCGCTGAATTATCCGCAGATAATACCGCCACAGGGACGCGCGCATGAATCTGCCCAATCCAATAAAAAAACAGGGCATTAAACGCCTGACCGCCGAGCGCGATGCGTTTGATTTTTCCCGCTTGCGGGAACAAGGTGTCGCCCAGTTACAGGAATTGGCGGGCGATATCTGGACGGATTACAACCTGCACGATCCAGGTATTACCATTCTGGAACAATTGTGTTTTGGTTTAACGGAGCTTAGTTATCAAAGTAAAAAGCCCGTTGCGGATTATCTCGCCAACGAGCGCGGCCATATTGAATATCACCAATACGCGCTGTACAAACCGCAGGATATTTTTCCGACCCGCCCGGTGACCATAGAGGATTATTGCAAACGCATTTTGGATGAAGTGCCGGAAATCGATGCCGTGCACATAGCCACGGTTGATGAACCGGGGCGTTTTGGTGCCTGTCTCTACGATATTTCCCTGACCTTGTTGCAGCCGCTCACAGGCCCCGAATATAGCGACGACTATAAGCATCAGGTAAAACAAAAAGTCGCCCGCGTTTATGCGGCCAATCGCAACCTTGGCGAGGACATTTATCGCATCCATATTGAAAATAGTCGCCCGTGTTTTTTAAAAGGCGTTATTGAGACAAACGGTGCGCGCAATACCGCTGATATTTATGCCGATGTTTTTTTTCTGGTTGCCCGAAAAATTTCATCCGATATTCGCATAGAGCGTTACGAAACACTGGCGCAGCAACAGGATTTGGAAACCATTTTTAATGGTCCGCTCACACGCCACGGCTATATTGACAGCGAAGGCCTGAACAACCCGAACCCGGGCAAAGCACTGGATGAACTCAATGCACTGGTAGCCGCTGTTGAGGGTGTCAACAAGGTGTATCACCTGGAATTGGTTGATGCAACCGGCGCAAGTCTGGATGGCGATGCCTTAACGGAAGATTCCTACTTTTTAAAATTCCCGCAAAACCTGGCCCAGCAAGCCTGGATTAAAATTGATTTTAACCCCGGCAAAACCACAAACTCACAAGGAGTGATGAAAGGCGGCAGCAACCTGCAGGAAAAGTTGATGGCAGAAGCCCAGCGCGCCTTGCAGAAACTGGAATTTGAATACCGCGCCTTTCGCAATAATAAAACCGATACCAGCCAATTTGTGGTGTTGCCCCAAGGTCGGCAGCGGCATTCAGTGGCGTATTATTCGGTACAACATCACTTTCCTAATGTGTATGGCATCAACGCAGCGGGCGTACCGCACTATGAAACGGCAGAGCGCAAAATGCAGGCGCAACAGCTCAAAGCCTATTTGTATCCCTTTGAGCAGTTAATGGCGAACATGCAAGCCCACTTGCATAACTTGCAAGCATTATTCAGCCTGCGCGAAACACCCAACCAGAGTTATTTTTCCCAATTTCTCGATAACCACCATATTCCAAACCTGGTGGCGCTCTATAAAGATCCGGCCACCCAACTGGACAATATCCAAGCAATCCAGGCTGACTATGACCCGGCGTTTGATCGCAAAAGCCGCGCGCTGGATACCTTACTTGCACTCTATGGCGAAACATTTTCGCAGGAGGCACTGCTACATTTTAATTACTATCACCAGGAACAGCCGGACTATTGGGCCATTGATAATAAAATCCGGTTTTTATTGCATCTGGTAGAAATCAGCCAGCATCGTCAGGGAGCAGTGAATACCAGCCAACCACAGTGGCAAACCAGTAACCTCAGCAGTTTGCATAAAAGAATAAATATTTTATTGGGCATCCAGCAGTTGGATAATCTAGTGCCGCTCAGTCATTGTTTCACCCTGAATAATATTCAACTGGTGCCAGATGACGTACTTTGCAAAAAAAGTGCTTTCCCAGCGGGCGATGCGACAGAAGCAGTGCCTTATTTAAATGAACAGCAACAACAGCGAATCCAGGGATGGACCTATACGCCCAATAAACAACTCACCCTTTGCCCAACCATGATTCGCGAGGGAACCAATATAGATGCCTATTGCCTGCGCGGCAAAGATGATGCAGTTACAGTATATTTTTACTCCCGCCCCAAAAATATCTGGACGGCATTAAAACAATTTCCGGAAAAATCACAAGCGGTGGCCTATGTTCATAAATTTAAAAAAATCATTACTGATTTAAACAGTAATGCAGAGGGATTTTATCTACTCGAACATATTTTATTGCGCCCGCGTAAACGCGCTAGCGCCGAAAAGGTAGAGGACTTCACCCAACCATCAGACGAATTTTTTCATGGCCGGATCAGTTTTATCTTCCCCAACTGGACAGCCCGTTTCGCCAATCCAGCATTTCGTCAATTTGCAGAAAAAACCATCGCCAACCAATTACCTGCACATATGTTTCCGCAAATCTATTGGCTCGATCAAACGCAAATGCTGCAGATGGACAAGCTGTATCGCCCCTGGTTAAGTGCATTGGAACAGTATGAAAGTGCCAGATGCAGCGAAACGCCTCCGGATGACACTCAATTGGA
>JACCDS010587338.1_pt1 | contig 17979 bp, 14 predicted proteins | sample 7446441 | NCBI WGS metagenome assembly JACCDS01 (sample SAMN15323445, study PRJNA562643) | freshwater metagenome | isolation source: river surface water | place: USA:Blue River Watershed | collected 2017-08-17
CGCGCAGCTTGCGCTCGACGTAGAAGCAGTCCGGGGCCTTGATGTCTTCCAGGTTGATGCCGCCGAACGTGGGCTCCAGCGCCGCGATGATTTCGACCAGCTTGTCGGGGTCTTTTTCGTTGATTTCGATGTCGAACACATCGATGCCCGCGAACTTCTTGAACAGCACCCCCTTGCCTTCCATGACCGGCTTGCCCGCCAGGGGGCCGATGTCGCCCAGGCCCAGCACGGCGGTGCCGTTGGTCACCACGCCCACCAGGTTGCCCCGGCTGGTGTACTTGTATGCAGCGGCGGGGTCTTTGACGATTTCCTCGCACGGCGCGGCCACGCCAGGGGAATAGGCCAGCGCCAGGTCACGCTGGTTGGTGAGTTGCTTGGTGGCGGCGATGGCGATTTTGCCGGGCGTGGGGAACTCGTGGTATTCGAGTGCGGCGGTGCGCAGTTCAAGGCGCTTGGCTTCCGGTGTCAAAGACATGGGGTCTCCTGTTCTGTGTATCGCCCGCATCAAAGCCTGGTCGCAGGTCTGGTGGGCACTTGGAATTGTACGATGCGAACTGTAAATTCACAATGTGGAATGATGGGCGGTCACGTGACCGGTGAACTTGAACAGGTGCGCCCAACACTTTTAGCAGGCTTCTGCGTTCGGGCCATGAGGGCGTGCCCTGATGTCCTTTGCGCGCGAAGGGCGTAGCGCACCTCGCGCGCACGCAGCGCCCTGGGTGGCCGGATGTATCATGAAACGCACGGTGTCTGGGGGCATGGCGGTCAGCCCTGATCGCCCCCTTTCACACGGTGGTGTGCAAGCGTTCGAACTCACTGGAGGTGCCTCATGGGCCTGATGGATTTCATCAAGAAACAGTTTATTGACGTCATTCAATGGACCGAGGAGGGCGACGGCACGTTGGCATGGCGGTTCCCCATGTCGGGCATGGAAATTCAGAACGGTGCGTCGCTCACCGTGCGCGAATCGCAGGTGGCCGTGTTCGTGAACGAAGGCAAGGTGGCCGACGTGTTCGGCCCCGGCATGTACACCCTCAACACGCAGACACTGCCCGTACTGACCTACCTGAAGAACTGGGACAAGCTGTTCGAGTCCCCCTTCAAGAGCGATGTGTACTTTTTCAGCACGCGCCAGCAGATCGATCAGAAGTGGGGCACGCCCCAGCCCATCACCATCCGCGATGCCGACTTCGGTGCCGTGCGCCTGCGCGCCTTCGGCAACTACGCCTTCCGCGTCGTCGATCCCAAGCTGTTCCACACCGAAATTTCGGGCACCCGCGATGCCTACACGGTGGCCGACGTGGACGGCCAATTGCGTGGCCTGGTGCTGCAAAACATCAGCCAGGCCATCGCGTCCAGTGGCATCCCGTTCCTGGACCTGGCGGCCAACCAGTTGAAGTTTGCCGAGGTGTTGTCCAACCAACTGGAGCCCGCGTTCGCCGCCATCGGCCTGAAGCTCGAAGGCATGACGGTGCAGAACCTGTCGCTGCCCGAAGAGCTGCAAAAAATCCTGGACCAAAAGATCGGCATGGGCATGGTCGGCAACGACATGGGCAAGTTCATGCAGTACCAGACCGCGCAGGCCATTCCCGGCATGGTGGCCGCAGGTGGTGGGGGCGGTGGCGTGGCGGGTGATGCCATGGGCCTGGGGGCCGGTGTGGCACTGGGCCAGGTGCTGGCCCAGAACCTGGCACAAGGTTTGAACCCTGCGGCCCACGCGCCTGCCGCGGCGGCAGCCCCGGCAGCGGCTGCGGGCATCAAGCCCGACGAGGTCATGGCCACGCTGGAGAAGCTGGCCGACCTGAAGGCCAAAGGCATCCTGACCGATGAAGAATTTGCCAGCAAGAAGGCCGAGCTGCTCAAAAAGCTGGTGTGACCGCCGTCTTCGCACGTGGCCCGCAGGGCCGGGGGCTGCCCCGCATGCGCCTGGGTGGGCGCGGCGGCACAGAGTTTTGAATTAAAAATGGCTTCTTCGCTTTATTGATAAGCATTCGATGCTATGAAATTTGGTTTGATTGTGCATGGCTGACCCCCACCCACAGCGTGCGTACCGCGCGGCCTGCCCGGGCTGTGGTGCGCCCGTGCTGTTTCGCAGCGCGCAGTCCACCCATGCGGTGTGTGGCTACTGCCAAAGCACGGTGGTGCGCCAGGGCGAGGTGTTGCAGCGCGTCGGCAAAATGGCCGAGCTGTTCGACGACCATTCGCTGCTCCAACTGGGCGCCAGCGGAAAAATCGGCGGCATGGGCTTCGTGTTGGTGGGGCGGCTGCAATACAAGTCCAGCACCGGCACCTGGACCGAATGGGAGGCCGTGCAGGACGACGGCCAGCGCGCGTCCTTGAGCGAAGACAACGGTGCGTACATCTACGCCCGTCCGCGCACCGTGGCGCGCCAGCTGCCCGACCCCCAGCACCTGCGCCTGGGGGCCACCACCGCGATTGACGGGCGAACCTACGCCGTGACTGCCAACGACCAGGTGCAGTTGCTGGCCGCGCAAGGCGAGTTGCCGCATTTGCCTCCGCTGGGCACGCCCTTTGCCATGGTGGAACTGCGCAGCCAGGGTGACACGGCTGCGGGCGACGCACCCGGTGTGCTGACGCTGGATTACGGCCCCACGCTGGCGGGCCAGCCCGTGGCCGTCAGCCTGGGCACCAGCGTGCTGCTGGAAGAGCTGGGCATGGTTGGCATCAAGACCGAATCGGCCAAGGACGAAAAAGGCCGCCAGTTCAACTGCCCCGCCTGCGGTGCACCCGTGCAGGTGGACTTTGGCTCCACCAAGCGCCTGACCTGTGCGTCGTGCCACAGCCTCATCGACCTGACGCAGGGCGTGGGGGCCGAGGCCGTGGCAGCCCGGCAGACAGAGCCGGTCGAACCGCTGATTCCGTTGGGCACACAAGGCACCTTGCAAGGCAAGCCTTGGCAGGTGGTGGGTTTTCAGCACCGCATGGGCACCGAGCCCGACGATGCCGACGAGCACTTTGGCTGGAGCGAATACCTGCTGTACAACGCCCAGCGGGGCTTTCAGTTCCTGGTGGATGCCGAGGATGGCTGGAGCCTGGTCAAACCCACCACCGGGGTGCCCGAGCTTTCCCCTGGCTTGGACAGCGCCAAGTACCTGGGCGTCACCTACAAGCTGCAATACCGTTACTACGCTGAAACCTCTTACGTGGCGGGCGAGTTTTACTGGCCCGTGGAGCGGGGACACAAAAGCTTCAACCGCGACTTCGCGCAGGGCAACAACCTGCTCAGCCAGGAGGAAACGCCGAACGAAATCACCTGGTCCAGTGGCAGCAAGCTCAAGGCCGAAACCGTGGCAGCCGCCTTCGGGCTGAAAGACCAGGCGGCCTTGCTGACGCGCGCCGATGCCAAGCCGTCGGGTGAGCTGGGTTGGGCGGGCAAGCTGCTGATCGTGGTGGCCATCATCCTGATCTGGCTGCTGATCGAGTGGCTGGACCGCCCCGACAACTGTGACCCCGCCATCCAGAACTGCGCCAGCAGCAGTGGCTCACGCAGTTCGGGTGGGTCATGGGGGGGGTATTCAAGCGGTGGATCGCATAAATAACGATAGCTTGAAACCCAATGTAAACAAGCGAAGAATGGGTTTTTTTGTTTGAATCAACCCGTGTAGGTCATGACCGTGGTGGCGTCCACGGTGTAGGTGCGCGATTTCACGGTGCTCACGAAGTGGTAAGTGCCTTTGGCTTCGGTGGGCGTGAACGTCATCAGCAAGAAGCCACGGCGTGACGTGTCTGCCCAGCGCAGGTCGGTCACCACGCCTTCAAAAATTTGCTTGGTTTGTGCGGGCGGCAGGGCCGAGAGGTATTCCTCGAAGCCGGGTGAACTCACGCTGCTGGTGCCAAATTCCTGGCCCACCACGGTGCCGTTGAGCAACGTCAGGCGGCTGCACCAGGCGTTGTGCGTGTCGCCGGCCAGCACCACCAGTTTCTTGCCCTGCTGGGCGGCGGTGGACAGCACGGTTTCGCGTTCCACGGGGTAGCCGTCCCACGCATCGAGGTTGTAGCCCAGCTTGGGGTTGAGCGTGGTGTCCAGCAAGGCTTTTTGCGCGTCGGTCAGCAAGGCGGGGGCCTGGGCGGCGGTGGCTTTGGCGGTCAGGTAGTCGCTGATGGCTTTTTGGCCCGCGGCGAGCGCGGCGGGGCTGGTGTTGTCGGGGTTGAGGTGCGTGAGGATGCTGACCGGAAACGCCATGCGCGCCATCAGCACCTGCTGGCCCAGCACCTGCCAGGTGGCCTTGGAGGCGGCCAGCTGGCCTTGCAGCCACTGCAGCTGCGTGCTGCCCATGATGCTGCGTGTGGTGGATGCCAGCGTGGTTTGTGCCGCCGTTGCGGTGGTGGGGTTGAGCAGCTCGGCAAATTCAACTTGCTTGTCCCGCCCGATCACGCGGGTGTCAAGCATGTGCAGCGCGGTCAGGCCACCGAAATCGAAGCTGCGGTAAATCTTCATCAGGTTGCTGGCATCGGGCGCGCGCACGGGCATCCACTCGTGCCAGGCCTGGATGGCCGCTGCACGGCGTGCCGCAAAGCTCCCCTCGGTGGCGGTGGTGTGGTTCTCGGCGCCGTCTTTGTAGGTGTCGTTGGCCACTTCATGGTCGTCCCACACGGCAATCAGCGGCAGGGTGGCATAAAACACCTTGCTGTCGGGGTCGGAGCGGTACTGGGCGTAGCGCTTGCGGTAGTCGGTCAGGGTCAGGCACTCCGTGGCGGGTTCCACGGTGCGGCCAAGCGCCTTGGCATCGGTGCTGGCGTAGCCATCGGCGCCGTACTCGTAAATGAAATCGCCCAGGTGCACCGCAAACTGCGCGCCTGCTTTGGCGGCCTCAGCGTACACGTTGAAATAGCCCGCCGGGTAGTTGGAGCAGCTGAACACGGCCATGGACACGTTGCTGGCCCCGGCGGCGGGCAGGGTGCGGGTGCGGCCCACGGGGGAGAGGGTGTCGCCGCTGCGGAAGCGGAAGAAATAGTCTTTGCCCGCAGCCAGGCCGGTGGCATCGGCCTTGGCGGTGTGGCCGGTGGCCGCGGTGGCCTTGGTGCTGCCGCTGCTGACCAGGGTGGTGAAGGAAGCATCGGTGGCCACTTCGTAGGTCAGTGCCACGTCTTCGCTCAGGCCGGGTACCTGGGCGTGTGTCCACAGGATCACGCGGTCGGCCAGTGGGTCGCCGCTGGACACGCCGAAATTGAACACCGGCGGTTCCCCGCCATCGCCGCCACAGGCAGACAGCGCCACCCCAGAACTGGCCACAGCGGCCACGGAGGCCAAACGGATCACAAAATCACGACGGGAAGAGGCAGACATGGAGGCTCCTGACACCAAGGGGTTTGAACACGCACAAGCTGAGCGTTGTGCCTGTGATCGATGACAGGGGTGTGAACCGCACGGCGGGAGTACACAATAGCGACACACCGTTTTCTCATTTTGCGGAGCACACCATGGAACTCGACTGGTTCAAACCCGCCGCATTTTTCGGCTCGGTCACCTACGCCCTGCTGGGCGTGGTGGTGTTTTGGGTGTCGTTCATCGTCATCGACAAGCTCACGCCCTACAACCTGTGGGAAGAGCTGGTCGAGAAGCAGAACATGGCACTGGGCATGGTCGTGGCGGCCATGAGTCTGGGCATTTCACTCATCGTGGCGGCGGCCATTCACGGTTGATTCGCACGTTCATCAACACCTTATGAAGGACAGGGCCATGAACCCCTTTGTCAGCTACATCGCCCAACACCCAGCCATCATGGCTGACCATCACCCCTTGTCTGAAGAAGAACAGGACGAACTGTTCGACGCCCTGAACGACCCCAAGCTGCCCGACGATTGCATGACGGCCGAGATGGCCGACGGCTTCCTGACCGGCTGTGCCCTGAGCCCCCACAAAGTGGACATGGCCGATTGGCTTGAAGAGGTGTTCGGTCAAGTCAGCATGCCCGATTGCGGCGGACCGGCGGCGCGTGACCACCTGCTGTCGCTGGTGCTGCGCCGCTGGCGCGACATCCAGCACGCGTTCACGCCAGACGTGGCCGAGCGCGTCATGAACCTGGGCACCGAACCCATGTTCACCCCGCTGATCGGTGAGGTCGACCCTGAAGAGATCGTGTTCCCCGTCCAGCTTGACGAAGAAGAGCGCCGCGTGGGCGAGTGGCAGGGGCGTGACTGGGCGGTCGGGTTTTTCACCGCCATCCAGCGTGACGAAACCTGGCAGCACCTGCTGCAAGACGAAGAACACTGGCCCATGGTGGCCCCTGTGCTGACGTATTTCCAAGGCTACGAGGCCGGGCGCGAGGGCTACGTGCTGGACGAAGACACCGATGCACTGGCCAACATGGTCCGTGCCCTGTACCGCATCAGCGCCTATTGGCTCAACTTCAACCAGGCCCTGGCCAAGCGTTGAGTGCCCTCACACCTTCGCCTGAAGGATTTGCACGGCGCGACGTGACCACCGAGCGCCGCCCTGCCCCCATCGAGGTGGCGCTGCTGGCCAGCGTGTTCGTCATCGCGGCCTGCGGCCTGCTGTACGAACTGGCCGCAGGCGCACTGGCCAGCTACCTGTTGGGCGATTCGGTGCTGCAGTTTTCCACGGTCATCGGGGCCTACCTGTTTGCCATGGGTGGGGGCTCGTACCTGTCGCGGTTTTTCGAGCGGCAGTTGCCCGCGCACTTTTTGCGCATCGAGTTGCTGGTGGCGCTGGCCGGTGGGCTGTTGCCCGCGCTGCTGTTCCTGGCGCACGGGTACATGCCGGGGGCGTTCCGGTTCGTGCTGTACGCGCTGGTGCTGCTGGTGGGCATGCTGGTGGGGTTGGAAATTCCGCTGGTCATGCGCATTTTGAAGCGCAACGTGGCGCTCAAAGACCTGGTGTCGCAGGTGCTCACGTTCGACTACCTGGGCGCACTGGCTGTGTCGGTGGCCTTCCCGCTGCTGCTGGTGCCCAAGCTGGGGCTGGTGCGCACGGGGCTGGTGTTCGGTCTGATGAACGGCGCCATTGCGCTGTGGGCGCTGTGGCTGTTCAGGTTCGAGTTGCGGCACCTGAAGGCCCACGCGCTGGCCTGTGGTGCCACGCTGGCCGTGCTGTTGGCCGCACTGGCGGGGGCAGATGGCATCACCACCCGGGCTGAAGACAAGTTCTATGGCGACAAGGTGGTGTACGCCGCCACGTCGCCTTACCAACGCATCGTGGTCACGAACAACCCTGGACACGGTCGCGTGGGCCACCGCCTGTTTTTGAACGGCAACCTGCAGTTTGCCGAGCGCGACGAATACCGCTACCACGAAGCCCTGGTGCACCCTGCCCTGCTGGCACACGGTGCGCCCAGGCGCGTGGCCGTGTTGGGCGGCGGCGACGGCATGGCCGTGCGCGAAATTCTGAAGCACCCCAGCGTGGAGCAGGTCACGCTGGTGGAACTGGACCCCGCCATGACCGAGCTGTTCACCCACACCCCCGCGCTGGCGGCGCTGAACGGCCAGGCCTTGCGCCACAGCAAGGTCAAGGTGCACAACACCGATGCCTTCACGTGGCTGGCAGAAACCGACGAGGTGTTCGACGTGATCGTGGTCGATTTCCCCGACCCCACCAACTTCGCGGTGGGCAAGCTCTACACCCAGACGTTTTACGCCATGCTCGACCAGCACCTGAGTGCCAGCGGCTACGCCGTGGTGCAAACCACCTCGCCGCTGGTGGCCCGCCAAAGCTTCTGGACGGTGGTGGCCACCATCGAGTCGGTGGGCCTGGCCACCGCGCCCTATCACGCGCACGTGCCCAGCTTTGGCGAGTGGGGCTTCATCATCGCCAGCCGCCGCCCGTGGCGACTGCCCGGGGCCGATGCCGCCTGGCCGCCGGGCTTGCGGTTTTTGAATCCGCACAGCCTGGCCCTGCTGTTCGATTTCCCGCAAGACATGGCCCGCGTGCCCGCGCAAGTGAACCGCCTGAGCAACCAAGTGCTGGTGCACACGTACGAGGCCGAGTGGGGCCGGGTGACGCATTGAGGCCAGCTGTGCACGCCATGCCACTGGCACCGAGGGTGCCGCCGTGCAACGCGTCGTGGCCTAGGGCGCTGCACACAGCCGGGCGGTGCATGCGTGGTGTGCCACGTGAACAGGGCTGCGTGTGAAACGCCGTCCACTGGTTCAAGCCGCGCTGGCCACAGGCGGGCGCACCTGGGGGGCACCGCTGGCAGGCGTGCTGTCCGCATGCCAGCCCGCTTGGCAGGGTGATACCGGCCACATACAGGGCGGTTTTGTGGGCACCCATTGGGAGCGCGGCCACGCCCTGCGCGATGCCACCCACGGCCCGGGTGGTGATGCCCGTCATGCGCAAGGGGCACCAGCGTCCACGGGGCCGCGCAAATCGGGCACGGCCTCGCCACCGGCCCTCACCCGCCACGTGCACACCCTCATTGCCGGTGGTGGCGTGGCCGGGCTGGCAGCCGCACGTGCCTTGCGGCTGCGTGGCATGGACGACTTTGTGTTTCTGGAGCTGGAAGACCAGCCCGGCGGCAACGCCCGCGCGGGCCAGCTGGGTGGGTTGCCCTGCCCGCTGGGCGCGCACTACCTGCCCGTGCCCAGCGACCGCGCACCACACGTGCAGCACCTGCTGGAAGACTTGGGCTTGCGCCGGCGCGTGGCCGGGCGCTGGGTGTACGACGAGCGCCACCTGTGCCACAGCCCACAGGAGCGCTTGTATTTTCAGGGGCAGTGGCAACCCGGCTTGCTGCCAACACAAGGGGTGGGGGCCAGCACCCTGGCGCAGTACCGCCGGTTTGCGCAGGCGGTGCGGCAGGCGCAACAGGCGTCGGTGTACGCCATACCCGTGCACAAATGGCCCTTGCCCCCCGATCAGCTGGCGCTGGATGCCCAGCCATTCGACGCGTGGTTGGCCACGCAGGGCCTGACCGACCCGCACCTGCACTGGTACCTGGACCATTGCTGCCGTGACGACTATGGCGCCGGCCTGGGCACGGTGTCAGCCTGGGCCGGGATGCACTACTTGGCCAGCCGCCACGGCTTCAACGTGCCAGGCGATGACTTTGCCGAGGCCGAGCCTGTGCTCACCTGGCCCGAAGGCAACGGCTGGCTGGCACACCAGTTGACGCTGGCGCTGGGCGACCGTTTGCGCACAGGTCACGTGGTGCTTCGCATCGAGCCCGTTGCACACCCTGGCCCCATATCGGGGGCAGGCCGCTCAGCCAGAACACACGGGTTGCATGGGGCAGAGGCCCCGTCAGGTGCGTCCGGGCAGCCGGGCCTGGCAGGGCACAACGTCGACGTGCTGGCGCTGAACACCGCCACCGGTGTGGTGGAACGTTGGCTGGCCCGGCGTTGCATCGTGGCGTTGCCGGTGCACGTGGCCGCCCGCGTGGTGGTGAACCTGCCTGCACCCGCGCACAGCGCCTTGCAAGACGCTGCCCGTCACATCCGGTACGCCCCCTGGGTGGTGACCAACCTGCACCTGTCTCGACCGGTGGCCGACCGGGGGGGCGCTGCCCCCGCGTGGGACAACGTGGTGTACGGCGGCGCTGCGGGCAGCCCTGCGGTCCACGGTGGAGGCTTGGGCTACGTCAACGCCACGCACCAGAACCTGCAACCCGTGCCCGGCCCCACGGTGCTGACGCACTACCGCGCGTTGGGGGATGCACCTGCCGCACGCCAGCAGTTGCTGGCCCAACCCTGGACACACTGGCGTGACCAGACCGTGGCCGATCTGCAAGCCGTCCATCCGGACCTGGCCGCCAAGGCCACCCAGGCCAGCGTGGCCCGTTACGGGCACGCCATGGTGATGCCGGTGCCAGGTTTCATGAAAAAATTAGGCCTTCTTCGATCGTATTCATTCAATAGTTTGCTATTGAAAAATAAAGATATTGTGTTTGCCCACAGCGATTGGGCGGGCTATTCCGTGTTTGAAGAGGCGTTCACCATGGGGCATCTGGCAGCGGATCACACCGCCAGACCCACCACCAGCTGAGCGCTGTAACCCGCGCTCAGGCTGCCGCTGGCGCGGCTGATCTGCGTGGCCGCACTGTCGTTGCCAAACACGTTGTCGCTGGCCAGGCTGATGCGGGCATAGTTGCTGCGGCTGGTGGCGTATTCGGTGGTGGCATAGGCCTCGGCCAGCATGGCTGCCGGGAACGTGAGCTGCGAGGTCAGCACCGCGTTGCTGGCCGTGGTGGCGGTGGCCAGGCTGGGGTACACCTCGAAGTGCATGTGGGGGTAGCGCCCGTCGTAACAGCCAGGCACGATGGTGGTGAACGTGACGGTGCCGTTGGCATCGGCCTGCTGCACACCGCGTAAAAAGTTTTCACCGATGATGCCGGTGCTGTAGAGCGAATAGGTGCCTTCCCGTGTGCAATGCCACAGGTACACCGCATACCCCGGCAACGCCGCGCACGCCTGGCGCGTGTTGACCAACTGCAAGGTGATGGTCAGCGCAATGCCCGCCGCCGTGTTGCCCGTGCCCAGCGAGGTGCGGATGTCTTGCCGCACGATGCCCGATGCGGTCAGCACATTGAGCCGCGCGTTGGAGGCCTGCGACCCATCTGCCGGGTACGGCCCGGCCGTTTCCGTGGGCTGTGCCACACAACTGCCAGGTGTGGCGGTGGTGGTGGTGGTGCTCCCGCTGGTGGTCGTGGTGCCCGTGGTGGCTGTCGTGGTGGTCGAACCTGTGTCGGTGGTGGCTGTGTTGCCTGTGTCGTCCGATCCGCCACCGCAAGCCCACAGCCCCACTGGCAGGGCCGCGCCAGCAGCCAGCCAACGCAGGGCGTGGCGGCGCTGGGTGTTCAGGGTGTCGAGGGCATCCGAGAGGTGGTGGGCCGGGTGTGTCATGGCGGTGCAGTCGAGGGGTGAAGGTGCCCGCATGGTGCAAAGGCCGCGCCACGCGCATTTGTCAACCGTGTGAAGCGCTTGTAAAGCGCCGGGTGTGTTTGGCCCTGCTGTGGCCTGTGGTGCCCGGTGGTGGGAAGGTGGTCATAATTTGGGTCGCTGCGTCATGCAGCGCCTTGCTTCCAACGCGAGCATCGCGGTTCAAACCAGGCGACAACGCCAACGCGGCGGCGCTGGGGCCTCAAGCCCATGCGGCAGTGGTCACCCTGGTCGCCCTGCCTTGGGTTGCTTCCATCAGCCAACGTGTGCACATCATGGATGACATCGTCATACAAGCCATGGCCAAATGGCCAAACGTACCCGACTGCTACGGCTGGTTGGGCTTGGATGCCCGGGGCGCATGGTTCATGCGCGATGCCCAGGCACAGGCCTGTGCCAGCTTCCAGGCGGCCTGTGCATCGGGCGAAGGCAACGCCAAAGGCAAAGGCAGCAAACTGCTGCACGACAAATTGATGGCCTTCATCGGGCGCAATTACCACGCCGATGACGCGGGGCGTTGGTATTTCCAAAATGGCCCGCAGCGCGTGTACGTGGAGTTGGAGTGCACCCCTTGGGTGTTCAGGGTCAGCCCGCAGGCCGATGTGGAGACGCACACAGGCGAACCTGCCAGCGTCACCGAGGTGATCACCGACGAGCTTGGGCGTGTGTATTTGCTGACTGACAAAGGCCTTGGGCTGGTGCACACGCAAGATGTGCTGGTGGTGGCCCAATTGCTGGACACGCAAATTTGGCCATTGCGAACCGTGGATTCGCTGCGCATCGCGTCGGACTTTGGCTTTGTGCGCAGCCCGGCTGACCACCCTGTCAAACGGCCCTGAGCCGCACCCAAAAAAAATGCCGGTCAAGACCGGCATGGCGAGGTGAGCAGTTGATGCTTACTTGGCAGCGGGTTCGGCGAACTTCGCACCACCGGCATTGGCCATGTGCAGCACGGCCCTTGCCACTTCCAGGTCGGTCAACGCGCCGCCAGCCTGTGCGCCCATGGCACCTTTGCCGCCCATGGCCGATTTCAGCAGCGCATCAAAGCCCTTGCCAATGCGAGGGCCCCAGGCCGCTGCGTCAGAGAACTTGGGTGCACCCACCAGCCCGCCTGCATGGCAAGCCGCACATTGCGCGGCATACGCGTCGGCACCGTTGCGGATTTTGCGCTCACCGCCTTGGAGCGCGACCGTGCCGACCTTCTGGATGCGGATGGCCGTGGCCAATTCGGAGTTGTCGTACCCCGCTCTGGAGGGATTGGCTGCGGCGAAATTGGAAACCAACGACGCGACCACGACCAACGGTGCGCCAAACGCAAACACCGCTGTTTTAAGGGATTGACTGGACATGCTGGCGAACCTGAAAGTGTTTTGAAAAAAATGTATCCGAAGGTCCGCCGTTACGTGGAAGGCCTTGCGGCGCGGCGCAAATTATAGATAGGGATGTCTACGCGAAACCTACGCCGTTGGTTGCTTGCACCCGGGCACAGCCCTGGGGTGCCAATTGCCGCCCCTGCCGGGCACCGTTCAAGGGCAGGCACCGTTGTCTTGAATGGTTGCCGTGGTGCTGGCACTGGCGCCAGACGCATCGATCACGGTGATGATGACGTCGGTATTCTCGCTCACGCACGGCCTGGTGGCCGATGTGACGGTGACGGTGTAGCCGGTGGTGGCGTTGCCGCTGACCGATGGCCACAGCAGGCCGGGGTGGCTCGTGAACACCAGATAAGGGGGGTAGGTGTCAAATGGCTTGCCTCGCATCAGCCGGATGGGGAACACGGTTTGGAGTGATTCCGGGAGTGTGATTTCCGTGGGTGAGACGGACAGCCTCGACAACAGGGGAGAGGCTGTCACGTAAAGGGTGGCGATGGCACCTTCCGAGTCTTTGACGGTGACAGCACCCGGGCCGCCGACATATTGCAGATTGATGGTCAGCTGGTCGCCGTTGACCACCAGGCCGTTGCCGATCATCGTGGTGGCTGTGGTCGTGGCCGTGTAGGGCGGCATGCCTCCGGCGATGCCCACCGTGATGTTCGAGCCCACCTCAGCGGTCATGGCTGACGCGCTCAGGGTCAGTGGTGCAGACGTGGTCATGACGTAGATGCGCTGGCTCAGCGTGCGGCTGGCACTGTCCGTGACGGTGACGGTGGCGTTCCCTGCGATGCCAGTCTGCAAAATCAGGGCGGCACCACGCACCTCTGCGGCAATCACGGCGGTGTTGGTTGACGTGACGCTGTACGGTGGCGTGCCGCCACCGATGGTGTAGGTCACGCTGTTGCGCGGACGCAAACTCAGGTTGCTGGGCATGTTGCTGAACAGCGCCAACCCAGATGCCGACGGGATGGGTGCCGCCACCGTGACCGTGGCGGTTTGCGTCACGCCCTTGCTGTCAAACACTTTGATCTCGGCGTTGGCGCCTTCGGACAAACCGGTCACGGTCAGCGCGTTGCCGTTGACGGACACGCTGGCCACCAGGGGCGACATCGACGCGGCGGTGTAAGGAGCGGTGCCGCCCGAAATGGTGATGGTTTTGCTGGCACCCGGCAGAATGGAGAACACGCGTTCTGACAGCGTGAAGTTGCCTTGCTGCGGGCTGTTCGTGACGGTGACCGCCAGCGTGGTCTTGTTGTTCTTGGCATCGGTGACCGTCACGGTGATGGGCGCCAGATCCCCGCGGATGGCTGCCACGCTCAGGATGTTGTCGCTGATGGACGCCAGCGCCACCGCGTTGTTCGAGCTGGACGCGGTGTAAGGGCGGGTGCCCCCCGTGATTTCGATGCGGTTCAATTCTGTTGGCACCAGCGTGATGCTGGCTGCGCCGACCGCCTTCAACGGCTGGCTGCTGGCATCAATGGTGGCCGCCGTGCCTTCGTAGCCTCCGCCACAGGCGACAAGCAACAGCATCAGGCAGCAGGCGACAAGGCGTTGGGTAACGGTCATGACAAGGGCTTTTCCGTGAAAACGTGTTCAACCCTCAATCATGCCTCAATGCACGGCATGCAGCGCCCAAGGCCTGGGCGTGGCACGAAAGACCCACAGCGCGGGCGCAACGGTGTGGGTCTTTCGCCTCAGCGGCTGCTGGGAAAGCTGAACACCGTGCCTTCGCGCACACCGGCGCTGGGCCAGCGCTGGGTGATGGTTTTGCGCTTGGTGTAAAAGCGCACGGCGTCGGGGCCATAGGCGTGCAGGTCGCCAAACAGGCTGCGCTTCCAGCCACCGAACGAGTGGTAGGCCACGGGCACGGGCAGCGGCACGTTCACGCCCACCATGCCCACCTGGATGTGGTCGGTGAAGTGGCGGGCGGCCTCGCCGTCGCGGGTGAAGATGCAGGTGCCGTTGCCGTACTCGTGCGCGTCGATCAGGGCCATGGCGGCTTGCAGGCTTTGCACGCGCACCACGCCCAGCACGGGGCCAAAAATTTCTTCCTGGTACACCACCATGCCGGGTTTGACGTGGTCGAACAGGCAGGGGCCCAGGTAGTAGCCGTTTTCATGGCCAGGCACGGTCAGCCCACGGCCGTCAACTACCAGCTGCGCGCCTTCTTTCACGCCCTGGTCCACATAGCCTTTCACCTTCTCGTAATGCGGCTTGGTGACCAGCGGGCCCATGTCGCTGCTGGCATCTGTGCCGGGGCCGACTTTCATCTTGGCAATTTCGATTTTGAGGGCCTCGACCACCTTGTCTGCGGTGTCGTCACCCACGGCGACCACCAGCGGAATGGCCATGCAGCGCTCGCCGCACGAACCATAGGCCGCACCCATGAGCGCCGTGACGGCGTTGGCAATGTCGGCGTCGGGCATGACCACGGCGTGGTTCTTGGCGCCCCCCAGCGCCTGCACACGCTTGCCATGCGCGCATCCGGTGCTGTAGATGTACTCGGCAATGGGGGTAGAGCCCACAAAGCTCACGGCCTTGACGCGCGGGTCGGTCAGCAGGGTGTCCACCGCTTCCTTGTCGCCGTTGACCACGTTCAGCACGCCGGGGGGCAGGCCAGCTTGCAGGGCCAGCTCGGCAATGAACAGGGTGCTGCTGGGGTCACGCTCAGACGGTTTCAGCACAAAGGTGTTGCCGCAGGCCACGGCCATGGGCCACATCCACAGCGGCACCATGGCCGGGAAATTGAAGGGGGTGATGCCGGCGGTGACGCCCAGTGCCTGGTGCTCGCTCCAGCTGTCGATGCCGGGGCCCACGTTGCGGCTGTGCTCGCCTTTGAGCAGCTCGGGTGCGTAGCTGGCGTACTCCACGTTTTCAATGCCGCGTTGCAGTTCACCCAGGCTGTCGGCCAGCACCTTGCCATGCTCGTCGGTGATGAGTTGGCAAATGGTGTTGGCGTGGGCTTCCAGCAGCTCCTTCAGCTTGCTCATCACCCGGGCGCGTTTCAGCGGTGGGGTGTTGCGCCAGGCAGGAAAAGCGGCTTCAGCCGACGCAATGGCCGCCTGCACGGTGGCCACGTCGGCCAGCTGCACGGCCAGGCTGGAGGCGCCGGTGGCGGGGTTGTAAACCGGTTGGGTGCGGCTGCCGCCGTTGACGCGTTGGCCGTTGATGAGGTGTCCGATGGTGGTCATAAAATGTATAGCAAACAATGATTGTGAATAAAGCGAGGATGCCGAAAAAAGCTTGAAATTCAGGTTGCACTGCCCGTGTGGGTGCGCACCACATGGGCCATGGCCACGGCATCGGGCATGCCGTGTGGCGCCTCGGCCAGGCCGCGCACCACGCCGTCCCGGTTGGCCGCAGGCTGGTTCTGGCTGACTTTCCATTTGCCCGCCAGCGTGTCGATGGGAATTTCAATGCCCACAATGGCCTTCATGGTCTGGGCAATGTAGTCAGGCGGGGCATCGCTCACTTGCCAGGGGTCGCGGCGGGCGCTTTCGTGGGCGTGCGTCAGCGTCTCCAGCTGGCCGCGCAGCCATGCGGTGTCGCCGTCTTTGTGGTGCAAATGCCCGCTGGCTTGCACCACGATGTAGTTCCAGGTGGGCACGGCCTTGCCGTGTTCAGCCTTGGTGGCGTACCACGATGGCGACACATAGGCCTGTGGGCCTTTGAACACCACCAACACCCGGTGCGCTGCATCGTGCCGTTGCCACAAAGGGTTGGCGCGCGCCACGTGCGCTTTCAGCACGCCGTGGGGATGGTCGGCACTGGGCGTGGGGTCGAAGACGAACGGGATTTCATCGGCCACCAGCTCGCCACCCTGCAACGTGACCAGCGTGCCCAATGGGTGGGCGCGCATGGCGGCTTGCAGGGTGACTGCATCGCTGACTTCAAATTGCTTGGGCTGGTACATCGTCGGTTCCGGGTAGTGGCCTGCCTGACTGTGACACGGTGGGTGGCACGGCGTGGCAGTCCGGCGAGGCCATTCGGGGTGGTGGCACGGTGAATTGGACTGGCCGCTCAGGCCGTGGCCTGCAACGTGTCGCCCAACGCGCTGACCAGCCGGTCGATTTCAGCCGGGGTGCTGATGAACGGCGGGGCCAACTGAATGGTGTCGCCACCATAGCGGACGTAGAAGCCTTTGGCCAGCATGGCCATGGCGATGTCGTAGGGACGTTTGGCGGGCTCGCCCGGGAACGGGTCGATGCTGAAACCTGCCGCCAGGCCAAAGTTGCGGATGTCGGCCACGTGCTTCACGCCCTTCAGGCTGTGCACGGCTGCTTCGAAGTGGGGGGCCAGTTCGCGCACGCGCTGCGGCACGTCTTCCTGTGCCAGCAGCTTCATCGACGCGATGCCCGCTGCGCATGCCACCGGGTGGGCCGAGTAGGTGTACCCGTGGGGGAATTCCAGCATGTAGTCAGGGCCGCCTGCGGCCATGAACGTGTCGTAAATGTCTTTCTTCACCACCACGCCGCCCAGCGGCTGGGTGCCGTTGGTCACTTGCTTGGCAAAGTTCAGGATGTCGGGCGTGACGCCAAACACCTCGGCACCGGTCCAGCCGCCGCTGCGGCCGAAGCCTGAAATCACCTCGTCAAAAATCAGCAGGATGTTGTGTGCCGTGCAAATGTCGCGCAAGCGCTGCAAGTAGCCCTGCGGCGGGATCACCACGCCGGCCGAGCCCGCAAACGGCTCGACGATCACCGCCGCGATGTTGCTGGCATCGTGCAGGTTGATGAGGTTGAGCAAATCGTCTGCCAGCGCCGCGCCAGGCCATTGGCCACCGTTGCCCGCTGCTGGTGGCATGCCTTTGTAAAACGAGCCCGCGGGGGGTTGGGTGTGCTGCAGGTGGTCGGCGTCCACCCCTTGCCCGAACAGCTTGCGGTTGGCCACCAGGCCGCCCACCGAAATGCCACCGAAGTTGACGCCGTGGTAGCCCTTCACGCGCCCGATCAGCTTGGTTTTCTGGCCCTGTCCCTTGGTGCGCCAATAGGCGCGCGCCATTTTCAAAGACGTGTCAGCCGCCTCGGAGCCCGAGCCGGTGAAGAACACGTGCTCCAACCCAGCTGGCATGCGCTCCACGATGGCATTGGCCAGCTCGAACGACAGCGGGTGGCCGAACTGGAACGCGGGCGAATAGTCCAGCGTGGCCATTTGTTGCGCCACCGCGCGGGTGATTTCGTCGCGGCCATGGCCCAGGCCCGTGCACCACAGGCCTGACAGGCCGTCGAACACCTGTTTGCCGTTTGCATCGGTGTAATACGCGCCCTTGGCACTGGTCAGCAAGCGGGGCGCGGCAATGAAGTCCCGGTTGCCGGTGTAGGGCATCCAGTGTGCAGCCAGCCAGGCGGCGTCGGTGCGTGAGGGCGTGGCCTCGGCGGTGGGGGCAACGTGTGAGCGGTCTGACATGTCCATGGCGGGCTCCAAAGTGGGTGAAAAGGGTTGATGCAGCCAACCCCGTGCAGCGCAGATTGTCAGAACGCATGATGCATGCGATAAAGTGAAACTTATGAAGATTCACTTTCATATTCATGAAACTGTTGTCACGGTGGCAGCGGCAACCCGTGTGCAGGGTGTGCAAAGGCCTGGCCCGTGACCGCCCCGCACAAGCGCAGGGCGGTGCTGGGGCAAATCAGCGATGCGGACGTCCGGCTGCTCAAGGTGTTTCAAGCCGTGGTGGATTGCGGTGGCATGACCGCAGCCGAGCTGGAGCTGAACATCAGCACCTCCACCATCAGCCGCCACGTGAAAGACC
>JACCDS010803812.1_pt1 | contig 17979 bp, 15 predicted proteins | sample 7446441 | NCBI WGS metagenome assembly JACCDS01 (sample SAMN15323445, study PRJNA562643) | freshwater metagenome | isolation source: river surface water | place: USA:Blue River Watershed | collected 2017-08-17
GCATGCGCTGACCGCGGACGAGACCAAGCAGTTCGGCGTGCCGCCCGGCGGCAACCTGATCCCGTGGATCGACAAGGCTCTCGGCAACGGCCAGTCCAAGGAAGAGTGGAAGGGCGGCGCAGAAACCAACAAGATCCTCGGTCGCGGCGAAGGCTTCGGCACGGGAGCAAAGGCGGCGATTGCGGTGGATGGCCTGTGCGTGCGTATCGGTGCGATGCGCTGCCATTCGCAGGCGCTGACGATCAAGCTGAACAAGGACGTGCCGCTCGACGAGATCAACGACATCATTGCCAGCGACAATGAATGGGTGAAATTCGTGCCGAACACGCGTGAAGCGTCGATGCAAGATCTGACGCCGGCGGCAACAACCGGCAAGCTGACCATTCCGGTCGGTCGCGTGCGCAAGATGCAGATGGGCGGCGAATATATTTCGGCGTTCACCGTCGGTGACCAGCTGTTGTGGGGTGCCGCTGAACCGCTGCGTCGCATGCTGAGGATTCTGCTCGACCACTGATCCGCGCCTCTCGCGCGGCATCCCTGTTGTAGGGGTGCAACCGAACCCGTGCCTTGTCCTGTTCAATGGAAAGTGCACGGGTTTTTTATTGGCGCTTTCGCGCGTGCTGGCTTGCAGCGGTTTTGACGCCAGTGTTAAGTTCAGCAGATGCCTTCGACATCGCGCACTGCCTCTCTCTTCCCATCGCATCGACGTTCTCTGCCAGCACTGGCCGCGAGCAGCATCATGCTCTGCTGCATGCTGTGCTTGTCGCAGCCTGCAGCAGCCGCCGCGCTCGGTGAGGCGACGGTACATTCGTCACTCGGTCAGTCACTCGATACCGATATTGCGATTGTGTCGCTGTCGGCAACGGAAGCGAATTCGCTGATTGTTCGGCTTGCGCCTGCGGCCGCTTTCACCGAGGCTGGCATCGATTACACGCCGCTGCTGCGTTCGGTACGGGTGTCGCTTGAACGGCGCGGTGAGCGCCAGGTCGTTCGGCTGACGTCGGACTTGCCGGTCAGCGATCCTTTCATTCGCTTGCTTGTTGAACTGACCGCAAACGACTCGCGCACGATACGCGAGTACACGCTGCTGATCGATCCTCCGGCTATCGATACGCCGGGTAAGGAGGGCGTGCCGAGCGCCACCAGGCCGGCGGCGGCCGATGGCCTTGCTGTTCCTGCCAATGCCGCTGCGGCGCCTGCTGCAGATCGTGCAGCTGCCCGACCGCCAGCTGGCCCGTCTCCTGTATCAACACGGACTGTGCAGCGCGGCGAAACACTGCGTTCGATCGGTATGGTGATACAGCCTCAGGGCGTGCGGCTCGAACAGGTACTGGTCGCGCTGCAGCAAGCCAATCCGGACGCCTTCGTCGATCGCAATGTCAACCGGCTGCGCAGCGGCAGCGTGCTACGCCTGCCCGATGCCGATGCAATCCGCGCGATCGATCCGGAACAGGCGCGGCAGATCATTCGCAGTCAGGCAAGCGAGTTTCTTCGCTATCAGCAGACGCTGGCGCAGCGCGTCGTCGCTGCACCGGCGACCACAGAACCGTCACCGGCGCCGGCAGGCAATCGCAGCAGCAGCGGGCAGGTGGGTGTGCAGACCGAAACGCCACAGGCACCGGCTGCAGCGCAGGACAAACTGACACTGTCGGCGCCCGGTAGTGCTGAGCAGCGCGGTACACAGAGCCGTCCGACCGATACACCGGACAAGATTGCCAATGACAATGCGCTGGCCGATGCGAACTCGCGCATCGCCGCGTTGGAAAAGAATATCAGCCAGCTGCAGCAGATGCTCGAGATCCGCGACCGCGCGATGGCTGAGGCGCAGCAGCGCGCGGTGCAGGCACCACAGTCAGGAACGTCGCCTTCACAATCTTCGAATGCTCAGCCGTCGGCTTCCCAAATGCCGGCAAAAGTACCGCCGGTACGAAAATCGCTCTCCACGCCTGAGCGCATATCCGCGGTACCGGACCAGCTGATCGTGTTGTCAGTCGCTGCAGCGGTCCTGTTGCTGTCCTTGCTGGTCTGGGCGGTAGTACGCTGGCGCGACCGGCGCGTGTTGCCCGTCGACGAGCCGATGGAGCCGGTGCTGGCGCCTACCGTCATTGACGATGTCGGCGGTCGCCATGTCGACACGCGCCACAGCGAATTCCATTCGAACTTCGTTCCCTCGGTCAGCCAGATCGATGCGAACGAAGTCGATGCGGTAGCCGAGGCGGATATCTACATCGCGTATGGCCGCGATGAGCAGGCAGAGGAAATCCTGCTCGATGCGCTGCGAACACATCCGCAGCGGCATGCGCTGCGCGTGAAGCTGCTCGAGATCTACTCGGCGCGTAAGGACATGCAGCGCTTCGGTGCGGTGGCGGCAGAGCTGCGCGTACTGACGCATGGTATCGGCGCCGACTGGGAGCGCGCAGCGCAACTGGGTCGCCAGTTTGATCCGGGCAATCGCCTGTTTGACGTGCCCGCCGCCCCTGCAGCAGTGCCCCCATCACCGGTGGAAGATTTTGACATGCGCCTTGAGAGGCTGCTGGATGAGCACCGTCACGATCAGTCCGCACCGGCAGTGCCGTCGATGCACGAGCCGCCACCGTCGGGGAGTATCGACTTCGAGTTGAGCGGACTCGATGCCGGGCCAACGGCCGGCGCCCCTGCCAATGAAGCCGCACTCACTACCAAGCTGGAGCTGGCGCAGGCCTGCAGCGAGATCGGCGACCACGACGGCGCGCGCGAGCTACTGGATGAAGTCGCCGGTTCCGGCCATCCGGACCTCGCTGCACGCGCGCAGTCGATGTTGAGGCAACTCGCGTAAAATCCGCGGCGGCACCCGGCGTCTGATGCCGGGTAGCTGAGTCTTGCCGGAACCCGCGCGACCCTGAACGGTCCCGGTTCCCCATCCACCTGACGAAGACACCGCTTGAAACGTATCGCGCTCGGACTGCATTACGAAGGCACTCCCTGGCAGGGCTGGCAGACCCAGCCGCACCGGCAGACTGTGCAGGACACGCTGGAGGCGGCGCTGCAGAAGTTCTGCCAATGCCCGTTGCCGACCACGTGCGCCGGCCGCACTGACGCGGGTGTGCATGCGACCGGGCAGGTCGTGCACTTCGATACCGACGCCAGCCGCGAACTGTTTTCATGGGTGCGTGGCGTGAATGCCTTCCTGCCCTCGTCGGTCGCGGTGCGCTGGGCCGCGGAGGTCGAGGACGGCGACGATGGATTTCACGCGCGCTTTTCCGCGACCGCGCGCACTTATCACTATGTTATCTACAACCATCCGGTGCGCTCGCCGCTGTGGAGCGGCCGTGCCGGCTGGGTATTCCGTCCGCTGGAAGCCGCACTGATGCAGGATGCGGCCCAGGCGCTGGTCGGTGAGCATGATTTCTCTGCCTTTCGCGCAGCTGAGTGCCAGGCCTTGTCGCCGGTGCGGTCGATGCAGGCGATCTCGGTACGGCGCAATCGTGACCTGGTGGTTGTGACGCTGCGTGCGAATGCCTTCCTGCACCACATGGTGCGCAATATCGTCGGCTCGCTGATTCAGGTCGGCAGCGGCAACCGGCCGGTGGACTGGATGGCCGAGCTGCTGGCCAGCCGTAACCGCGAGCTGGCTGCGCCGACCTTCAGCCCTGAGGGGTTGTACCTTGCGAAGGTGGACTACGATCCGCGCTGGGGTCTGCCGGATGCGCAGGACATGCTCCCTTTTATCTGATGATCCTGATCGATTTGACATGAGCACACACCAACGCACCCGGATCAAGCTGTGCGGGCTGTCGCGCTCGGACGATGTCGCGGTCGCGGTTGACGCCGGAGCCGATGCGATCGGCCTGGTGTTTTATCCGCCGTCGCCGCGTAACGTCAAGCCGGCGCAGGCAGGCGAGCTGCTTGCCGGCCTGCCGGCCTATGTGACGGCGGTTGGCCTGTTCGTAAACCCCGACGAGGCGCTGGTGTGCGACGCGGTGGCAGCCGCGCCGATCACGATGCTGCAATTCCACGGCGATGAGACCCCCGAGCAGTGCGCCCGGATCGCGCAGGCGGTACGCCGCCCGTTTATGCGCGCGCTCAGGATCAAACCGGAAACGACTGCGGAGGATTTGTTAGAATTCGAACGCCGCTACCGTGCGTCCGGTCCGCTGTTTTCCGGGCTGCTGCTCGATACCTGGAGCGACGCGTACGGCGGCACAGGAAAGGTTTTCGATTGGTCTCTCATCTCCGCAGACATCGCGCGTCGGGCCGTTTTGAGTGGTGGCTTGAACGTGCAAAATGTGACTGACGCCGTGCGTCGGGTGCGCCCGCACGCCGTCGATGTCAGCAGTGGCATCGAGCTGGCGAAGGGCGTCAAGGACGCGGCGCTGATGCACGCGTTCGTTGCCGCGGTCCGCGCGGCAGACAGCCACGAATAAATTCAAAAGCAGTACTGAGGAGATCACCATGGCCCAGCAATCCGCGCCGGCCGGCGCCTATCATTTTCCCGATCCCAGCGGTCATTTCGGCCCGTACGGCGGCAGCTTCGTTTCCGAGACGCTCACGCATGCGCTCGAGCAGCTCAAAGCCGAATACGCGAGATACCAGCATGATCCGGAGTTCCTGCGCGAATTCCATTACGAGCTGAACCACTTTGTCGGCCGTCCCAGCCCGATCTATCATGCACGCCGCTGGTCGGAAGAGAACGGCGGCGCGCAGATTTATCTCAAGCGCGAGGACCTGAATCACACCGGCGCACACAAGATCAACAACGTGATCGGCCAGGCATTGCTGGCCAAGCGGATGGGCAAGCCGCGCGTGATCGCCGAGACCGGCGCCGGCCAGCATGGCGTGGCGACGGCGACGATCTGCGCGCGTTTCGGTCTCGAGTGCGTGGTCTACATGGGGTCGGAAGACGTCAAGCGTCAGGTACAGAATGTGTACCGGATGCAGCTGCTGGGCGCGACCGTGGTGCCGGTCGAGTCTGGTTCCAAGACGCTGAAAGACGCGCTGAATGAGGCGATGCGCGACTGGGTGACGAATGTCGAGGACACCTTTTACATTATCGGCACCGTCGCCGGACCGCATCCTTATCCGATGATGGTGCGTGATTTCCAGTCCGTGATCGGTGAGGAGTGCATTGAGCAAATGCCGGAAATGGTCGGACGCCAGCCGGACTATGTGATGGCCTGCATCGGCGGCGGCTCGAATGCGATGGGTATTTTCCATCCCTACCTCAGCCATCCCGAGGTCAAGCTGATCGGCGTCGAAGCGGCCGGCGAGGGACTCGCGACCGGCAAGCACTCGGCATCGCTGACGGGTGGCGTGCCGGGCGTGCTGCACGGGAACCGCACTTACCTGCTGCAGGACGCGAATGGCCAGATCATCGAGACGCATTCGGTATCGGCGGGTCTGGATTATCCGGGTGTCGGTCCCGAACATGCATGGCTGAAGGATTCGCATCGTGCTGAGTACGTCAGCGTGACCGACGAAGAGGCGATCAAGGCTTTCCATGACTGCTGCCGTATCGAGGGGATCATCCCTGCGCTGGAGTCAGCCCACGCAATCGCCTACGCAGTGAAATTCGCGAAGACTCTGCCGAAGGACAAGATCATCCTGGTGAACCTGTCCGGCCGCGGCGACAAGGACATGCACACCGTCCAGGAATACGACAAAGAGCACGCGCAGCCGAAACACTGAGAGTCCACCATGTCAAGAATCAAGCAAACCTTCGATGCGCTGCAGTCGAAGAAAAAGAAAGCCCTGATCACCTTCATCACGGCCGGCGATCCGGCGCCCGAATTGACGGTGCCGCTGCTGCATGCACTGGTCGACAGCGGCGCCGACATCCTTGAACTGGGCGTGCCCTTCTCGGACCCGATGGCCGAAGGCCCGGTGATTCAGCGTGCGAACGAGCGCGCGCTGAAGTTCAATGTCGGCATGCAGGACGTGCTCGGCTATGTGCGCGAATTCCGCAAGAACGATCAGCACACGCCGGTCGTGCTGATGGGCTATGCGAATCCGATCGAGCGGATGGGGGTCGACCGTTTTGTGTCTGAGGCGAAGGCCGCCGGCGCAGACGGCGCGATCGTGGTCGACTATCCGCCGGAAGAGGCGACCGAGTTCGCGCAGAAGCTCAAGGCGCAGGACATGGACCTGATCTTCCTGCTCGCGCCGACATCGACCGAGCAGCGCATCAGGCAGGTGGCAGCAATTAGCAGCGGCTTCTCGTATTACGTGTCCTTGCGCGGCGTGACCGGTGCCGGTCATATCGACACCGTCGACGTGGCCAACCGGATCGCGGCGATCCGCGAGCACGTGAAGCTGCCGATCGGCGTCGGCTTCGGTATCCGCGACGGTGAGACTGCCAAGGCAGTTGTGCTGGTATCGGATGCCGTGGTGATCGGCAGCCGCATCATTCAGGAGCTGGAGAACACGCCGAAGGAGCAGGCGGTCGCGGCAGTGAAGACCTTCCTCTCCGGCATACGCAAGGCGATCGACGAAGTCCCGGCCTGAGCACCGGGTTCGGTCTGAACGGCGTCGGGATGCGTTCCGACGCCGTTATCTTTATTGAAATTTCTCCTCGCTGGCCGGGCTTTTGCAGGCCGGGTAAAATAGCGGCCCATCCGGCGCCTGCGCCACCTGAAGAAAGAGAGCCCCGATGAGCTGGCTAGAAAAACTGCTCCCGCCCCGCATTCAGCGTTCCGATTCCAATTCCCGCCGTTCGATTCCTGAAGGACTGTGGGTCAAGTGCCCGTCCTGCGAGTCCGTGCTGTATCGGACCGATCTCGAATCCAACCAGCAAGTCTGCCCGAAATGTGATCACCACATGCGCATCCGCGCGCGCGATCGCCTCGAATCACTGCTGGACCAGGAAGGCCGTTATGAGATCGGTCAGGAAGTGCTGCCAGTCGATACGCTGAAGTTCAAGGACAGCAAGAAGTATCCGGAACGCCTGAAATCGGCGCTCGATGCCACCGGCGAAACCGATGCATTGGTGGTGATGGGTGGCGCGATCATGTCGCTGCCGGTGGTCGTGGCCTGCTTCGAATTCGAATTCATGGGCGGCTCGATGGGTGCCGTGGTCGGCGAGCGTTTCGTGCGCGGCGCGCAAACGGCGCTGGAGCAGAAGGTGCCTTTCATCTGCATTACGTCTACCGGCGGTGCGCGTATGCAGGAAGGCTTGCTGTCGTTGATGCAGATGGCCAAGACCACCGCAATGCTGACCAAGCTGTCTGAGAAGAAGCTGCCGTTCATCTCGGTGCTGACCGATCCCACGATGGGCGGGGTATCCGCGTCGTTCGCGTTCATGGGCGATGTCGTGATTGCCGAGCCGAAGGCGCTGATTGGTTTTGCCGGTCCGCGCGTCATCGAAAACACTGTGCGCGAAAAGCTGCCGGAAGGTTTCCAGCGCTCTGAATTCATTCTGCAGAAGGGCGCAATCGACATGATTGTCGACCGCCGCAAGATGCGCGAGGAAATTGCGCGACTGCTGGCACTGTTGCAGAGTCAGGCGGTCGAAGTTCTCGCTTGAATCGCTTCCCCGTTTGAATCGCTGAGCTGCAACGACACTGGATCCCGGCGCAAGCCGGGGTCCAGTGTCTTTTTGTTTCGAACCCATCCATGCCCAACTCACTGAACGACTGGCTGAACCGCCTCGAGTCCCTGCATCCGAAAGCCATTGACATGGGGATGGAGCGCGTATCCGCAGTCGCCCGTCGGCTTGGCCTGAAGTTCGACTGTCCCGTGATCACCGTCGGTGGCACCAATGGCAAGGGCTCGACCTGCGCGATGCTGGAGTCCATCCTGTTGCAGGGCGGCTATCACGTTGGCTTGTACACTTCACCGCATATCCTGAAGTTCAACGAGCGCGCGCGCATTCATGGTCAGAGTGCCAGCGATGCGCAGTTGTGCGCTGCATTCGAGCAGGTCGAAGCCGCTCGCGGCGAAGTATCGCTGACGTATTTCGAATTCAGCACGCTCGCCATACTGAAGCTGTTCTCACAGGCTGCACTGGATGCCGTGATTCTCGAGGTGGGACTCGGCGGACGGCTTGATGCGGTCAACATCATCGATGCGGATGTCGCCATCGTGACCAGCGTCGACCTTGATCACATGGACTATCTCGGCGATACGCGCGAGAAGATCGGTTTCGAGAAAGCGGGCATCTTCCGTACCGGTCGCACCGCGATCTGCGGCGATCCCTCGCCGCCGCAATCTCTGATTGATCATGCAAGCGCCATCGGCGCCGACCTGTGGCTGTTCGGTTGCGATTTCAACTACGCTGGTGATCGACAGCAGTGGAATTACGGTGGCCGTGCGATGCGTCGCAATTCGCTGGCGTATCCGAGTCTGCGAGGCGCGAACCAGCTGCTCAATGCAAGTGCCGCGCTCGCAGCACTCGAGGCGCTGCGAGAACGGCTGCCGCTGGGTGCGCAGGAAGTCCGCAGCGGCCTGGTGCTGGTCGATCTGCCGGCGCGCTTCCAGGTATTGCCTGGACGTCCTGCGGTGATCCTCGATGTCGCGCACAATCCGCACGCAGCGGCGACGCTGGCGCAGAATCTTGATCAGATGGGCTTCCATCCGTATACCTTCGCGGTGTTCGGCGCGATGGCAGACAAAGATATCGCCGGTATCTTTGCGCAGCTTGGTGATCGCATTGACCATTGGTACCTGTGCGACCTGCCCATGCCGCGTGCAGCCAGCGCCGAAGCACTTGACGCGGCGCTGCGCACCTCCGGTTTTTGCGAGAGTGCAGAGCCGGGCGCAGAGCGCTCGATACGACGCTTCGCTTCGCCGGCCGACGCGTATGCGGCGGCCCGTGATCATGCTGGCGAGAATGATAGAATTGCGGTCTTTGGTTCGTTCCTCACCGTCGCGGGCGTGATGTTGGCAAGGCAGGCTGCCTGATCGCCACGCATTTTCCGGCATCAGATCTTCTCTATGGGCGTGTTCTCACTGTTCAGCAAGAAACCGCAGGATAACGGCGCCGGCGACAACCCCGAACCGCCGGTCAAGCCGCGCCGCAGTCCCCGTGCTGCGAAGCCGCAGGATGGTGAAGCGTCGGATCTGATGCTGCCCGAGAAGAAACGTGCGCGGCGTCGGCTGATCGGTGCGATCGCGCTCGTGCTGGCCGCCATCATCGGCCTGCCGATGATTTTCGATTCCGAGCCCAAGCCGCTCGAAGACGATATCGATATCCAGATTCCCTCGCGCGACAAGCCGGAATTAGCCGCAGCACGCCCGGTGCAGCAACCGTCTGAGCCGGTGTCCGCCGACGGGCAGCCTGGCACAAAGTCCGAAGCCAAGCCTGAAGCGAAGCCAGACCCACTGCCTGAGCGCAGTGGAGTCAAGCCCGCCCCGGCCGCCGCCGATAGCCTGCCTGCTCCCGCAGAGAAAAAGCCGGCACCACAGCAACAGGCGGCAGCGCCGGTGAATAATGGCAGCGTTGCGCGTGTGCCTGCCGTGGCAGACAAGCCCTTCGATAAGCCGCTCGACAAGCCCCTCGATAAGCCGGCGGAAAAAGCGGTCGACAGGATCGCCGAGACGATTGCAGAAAAGACCTCGGACAAGATCGTAGACAAACCCGCACAGAAGGTCGTCACGGACCATGAGCGTTACGTCGTGCAGGTTGCCGCGGTGTCCAGTCAGGCCAAAGCCGACGAGCTGCAGAACCGTTTGAAAAACGCAGGCATCCAATCCTATTCACAGAAGGTCAGCACGAAGGATGGCGACCGTTTCCGTATCCGCATTGGTCCTATGGATAGCCGTGGCGAGGCCGATCGGATGCGCACCCGGCTTGGCGCGCTCGGCCTGTCAGGCACCGTACAGCCCGAATAAGTTTTGCCGGCCTGTTGGCCGGCCAGTTTTTTTGAAGGAGTCCACCTATGTGTGGCATCGTCGGCGTCGTTTCCCATAGTCCCGTTAACCAGCTGATCTACGATGCGCTGCTGCTGTTGCAGCATCGCGGCCAGGATGCGGCCGGGATTGCGACCAACCATGGCCGCATGTTCAGTATGCACAAGGCCAATGGCCTGGTGCGTGACGTGTTCCGTACTCGTAATATGCGTTCGCTGCCGGGTAATTCCGGCATCGGCCAGTGCCGTTATCCGACGGCCGGATCGTCGAGCGAGGAAGAGGCGCAGCCGTTCTACGTGAATGCGCCATTCGGTATCACGCTGGCGCACAACGGCAACCTGACTAATGCGGAGTTGCTGAAGGGCGAGCTGTTCAAGAACGACCGCCGTCACATCAATACTGATTCGGATTCGGAAGTACTGCTGAACGTGCTCGCGCATGAAATTCAGCTGTGCACGACCGGCTTCTCGCTGGACCCCGGCACGCTTTTCAAGGCGGTCTCCGGCCTGCACAAGCGCGTGCGTGGTTCATATGCAGTGGTGGCGCAGATCGCTGGTTTCGGCATGCTCGCGTTCCGCGATCCGTATGGCATTCGTCCGCTGTGCATCGGCTTTACCGATTCCGCCAAGGGCCCGGAGTATATGGTTGCGTCCGAATCGGTGGCGCTGGAAGGCAATGGCTTCCATTTTCTGCGCGATGTGATGCCGGGCGAGGCGATTTTCATCGATAACGATGGCAAGCTGTACAACCAGCAGTGTGCGGAGAACCCGACGCTGAATCCGTGTGCATTCGAGTTCGTTTATCTCGCGCGTCCGGACTCGGTGATCGACGGCGCATCGGTGTATGCGACCCGCCTGAAAATGGGCGAGTACCTCGCTGACAAGATTCGGCGCGAATTTTCCGATGGCGATATCGATGTAGTGATGCCAATTCCGGATTCGTCGCGACCGGCTGCGATGGAACTGGCACTGAAGCTGAACCTGACCTTCCGTGAGGGTTTCATCAAGAACCGCTATATCGGCCGCACCTTCATCATGCCGGGACAGAACGTGCGCAAGAAATCGGTGCGCCAGAAGCTCAATGCCATCAGCTCCGAGTTCAAGGGCAAGAGCGTGCTGCTGGTCGATGACTCGATCGTGCGGGGCACGACCAGCCGCGAGATCGTGCAGATGGCCCGCGAGTCGGGCGCGAAGCGCGTGATCTTCGCATCGGCTGCGCCACCGGTGAAATTCCCGAACGTTTACGGTATCGACATGCCGACCCGCAATGAGCTGATTGCGTATGGCCGTACCGAAGAAGAGGTGTGCCGCGAAATCACGGCGGATGCGCTGGTCTACCAGGATATCGATGCGATGAAGCGCTCGATCAGCGATATCAATCCGGCGATCCGTCGCTTCGAAGCCTCCTGCTTCGACGGCGAATATGTCACCGGCGACATCTCTGCCGACTATCTGAACCGCATCGAATTCGCACGTGCAAATCCGAAAGTGGTAGCCGAGGATGCGGTACGTACCCAGCTGAACCTGAACCTTGCGCGCGTGGAATGAGCGGGCAGGGCATCTCCATGACTGAAGAAAAGAAATACGGCTTCACTACCACGGTCCTTCACAGCGACCGGCAAAAGACGATCGAGCACGGCTCACTCCATAAGCCCATTCACACTGCCGTCGCGTTCGGCTACAAAGACGCTCGCGAACTTGCCGACGTTTTTCAGGGCAAGAAGCCTGGTTATCGCTACGGGCGCCAAGGCAATCCGACGGTGTCGGCGCTGGAAGACAAGATCACGCGGATGGAAGACGGCATGGCCACGCTGTGCTTCTCTACCGGGATGGCGGCGATCGGTGCTCTCGCGCAGGCCTTGCTGCGCGACGGTGATCATGTGGTGTCGTCCGCTTTCCTGTTCGGGAATACCAACAGCCTGTGGCAGACGGTGAACCTGCAGGGCACATCGGTGTCATTTGTCGATGCCACCGATGTCGCGAATGTCGAGCGTGCATTGCAGCCGAATACACGGATCGTGTTCGTCGAGACGATTGCGAACCCGCGTACGCAGGTGGCCGACCTTGAACGTATCGGCTCGTTGTGCCGCAGCCGCGGCATCCTGTACGTGGTCGATAACACAATGACTTCGCCTTACCTGTTCCGCCCGAAGGCGGTGGGTGCGAGCCTCGTGGTGAATGCGCTCACGAAGTCGATCGGCGGTCATGGCAATGCACTCGGTGGCAGCCTGACCGATACCGGCCTGTTCGACTGGACTGCGTACCCGAACATTGCCGACAACTACAAGCGTTTCGCGCCGCCGCAGTGGGGCATGGCACAACTTCGGGCGAAAGCCTTGCGGGATTTCGGCGCGGCACTGGGGCCGGAAGCGGCGCATCACCTGGCCGTCGGCTCGGAGACCATGGCATTGCGCATCGAGCGCGAATCCGCCAGCGCGCTGGCATTGGCGAAGATGCTGTCGGCTGATCCGCGTGTGGCGGCGGTTCACTATCCGGGTCTGCCTTCGCATCCGCAGCATGCGATTGCGTCGTCGCTGTTCCGCGCGTTCGGTGGGCTGTTCAGTTTCGAGCTGAAAGACGGTATCGACTGCTTTGATTACCTGAACCGGCTGAAGCTGGCGATCCCGGCCAGTAATCTCGGCGACACGCGCACGCTGGTGATTCCGGTCGCGCACACGATTTTCCATGAGATGGGGCCGGAGCGGCGTACGTCGATGGGCATTGCGGAATCACTGATCCGGGTGTCGGTCGGTATCGAAGATACGGACGACCTGCTCGGCGATTTTCGTCAGGCGCTAGGCTGATCATTCGCGCTACCGCGCAGCGCGATCTGAGCTTGCCGGTCGTTCAGGGCAACAGCGTCCTTGCAGCGCGCTTGCTGAAAAAGCTCACGCCGTTCGGCATCGTGAACTGCGTTATCCGGTCGAGCAGCTTTGCGGGATCGTTGTCGGCGATCAGCAATGAGCGATGCTCATTGCGCAGGAAGCCGGCGTCACGTTGCGTGTCGAGGAAGTCCAGCAGCTGGTCATAGAAGCCCTGCACATTCAATAAGCCGACCGGCTTCTCGTGGTAGCCCAGCTGCAGCCAGGTCCATGCCTCGAATAACTCTTCCATCGTACCGATGCCGCCGGGCAGGGCGATGAAGCCATCGGCGTGCTCGGCCATCAGCGCCTTGCGCTCGTGCATGTCCTTCACGACTAACAGCTGTGTGAGGCGATCGTGGCCGACTTCACTATCCATCAGCGCTGCTGGTAGCACGCCGGTGACTTTGCCGCCGGCGTCCAGTACCGCGTCGGCGATGATGCCCATCAGTCCGACATGGCCACCGCCATACACCAGCCCGATGCCACGTCGGGCCATTTGCTGTCCGAGCGCGCGCGCGGAGCTTGCATGCGCTGGGTCATGCCCGGCGGATGACCCGCAGTAAATGCAGAGAGCGTTGAACTTCCCGTTTTTCATCAGGCGATGATAACCGACCGGACCCGGACCTATCTCGTGAGATCGGTGGCAGGGCGGCAGTCCCGCAGACAGTACAGATTGGTCGGCAAGGGGCTGCAATGCCGCCAGCGGCCTGATGAGATAGGTCCTTATTGCTCTGAGTCCTCGGGAGGCGTCAGTACCGAGTCGACCCCATGAATGATGCCGTTGTCGGCCTGCAGGTCACTTTCGGTGACACGCGCGCCATTCACGGTCACCATGCCGTTGTCAGACTTCAGTTCCAGCGTTGGCCCGGCGATGCTGCCGGCCGGCCCGGGCTTGACCTCGGTAACTTTTACCCGGCCGCGAATCATGTGATAGCGCAGTATCCGCGCGAGCTCCTGTGGCTTTTTTTTCAGCGATGCCCAGTCGGCCTCGGTGATCTGACGGAACGCCAGATCAGTCGGCATGAATACCGTGTACGGGCCGTCGCTCTTGAGCTGCCGGGTTAGTCCGGCGATGCGCACGGCCTCCAGAAAGTTCTTGAAAGAGCCTGAGCGTTCCGCCGTATCGAGCAGATCGGCACCCCTTGCGGTCGTGGCTGCGAGACCAGCGACCAGAAAAAACAGTGCGGTCGCTCTGACTCGCCTCGGACTTTCTGTCAGGGCAACGGGAAAGGGACGCATACGCCAGGGTTCGGCTGCCGTATAATCCGAAAAGTTCAAAACCGGGTCGCCTTAATCGCAACCGATGAGTACACAACCGAAGTTGTCATTTAAGCAGCAGCAGCTGATCGTTCGCGAAAACGCCATCGTCGATGCGACGAACAGTCTGCTCGCGAAAAAAGGCTATGACCTGATGACGATGGACGAAGTGGCTGCCGAGGTCGGCATCGCCAAGGCCAGCCTGTACAAGCATTTCCCGTCGAAAGAGGCGCTTGCCGCAGCGGCGATGATTCGCCTGGTCGAGAACACGCTCGCGTACGTGCGTGCGCTGCCCCCAGATCAGCCGGCGATTACGCAGCTCAAAGACGTGCTGAAGTGGGCGCTTGAGGTTCGGATGAAGGGCGGGCTGCCGACGCTGCCCAGCGAGAACACGACGCTGCGTGAGACCTTGCTGACCAATGCGCGCTATATCAGCCGCCTGATGGATCTGAACGAACTGATGGGCGAGCTGATCGAGAAGGCGCGCGAGCAGGGCGCGATCCGCGCGGATCTGCCGACCGAGGTGGTGCTGTTCACGATCTATGCGCGCTCCTGCGATCCGACGCTCGATTACCTGCGTGTGAACGAGCAGTACGACGATGAGCAGGTTATCGGCTTCCTGATATCGACCTGCTTTGACGGATTGAATTAATTTCTGCGACCACCCGTTCGCACACCCCCGCATCAAATCCCAGTGCTACATGCCCGACCAGGTCGAACGTGATATTCGTCGCGCCCGGCAATACGGCGGAGGATTGCGGCGACACGATATTGTCATGCCGCGTACCCACAGAGACGAACAGCGAGCGCCGCATCGCGTCTTCCGATGTGTCCAGCTGCGTGATCCAGCTATCGGCATGGTCTGCAGCCGTTAGCATCTGGCGCGCATTGGTGCCGAGTCCGTAGCCGGCAAGGGTGCTGCCGAAATGCGGCGTGCCCAGCGTGATCACACGCGCTGCGCGGTCGCTGCCACAGCCGCGCAGCCAGGCGCGCGCCGCCAGCCCTCCCATGCTGTGGCAAAGCAGGATGACCTGCGATGTGCCGCAGGTCTCGCACAGCGATTTCACCGCCCGGTCTATCGGTGCGGCATAGTCGTCGATCCCGGCCAGTATCGGTTCCAGATCGATCGCGGCGTGGCTGATGCCGGCTGCGCGCAGTCGATGTGAGTAGGTTTTCCAGAAGCCGCTGTTGGCGCCATAGCCATGCAGCAGCAGTACCGGCAGGCCGCTATCGCCATCGACGCTGACCACGAATGGACGGCCGACCGGAAACAGCCGGAACCAGCACAGCATGCTGCACCAGAATTCCTGTGCGATTCGTGCGGCCAGCTTCCGGCGCGGAGCCGGAGAGCCGTCGGACATCGATTGCCACAGCGCGCGTGACAGGAAGTAGTTGTTGACGATGATGAATGCGCGACCGAACAGCAGCAGCGCAGAGGATGCGGCCAGCGCTGCCGGCCAGTGAAGTCCTGCGAACTTCTGCAGCAGCAATGCGATGCCCGCTAGCGTCAGCATCTGCAGAACAATCATGGCGCGCGTCAGCGATGCGATCACCCGGCGGCTCCGATGCTCAGCGCTTGCCGTCGCGCGGTTTGGCGGCCGGTGCCAGTACCAGCCGCGTGCCGGCAAGGCGGTCGTGCAGGAATTGCCGGTCGGCGTCGAGTCGCACGGCGGCGGCCCACAGCACCACGTTCAGCAACGGTATCAGCATCAGCGTCCAGCCCTGCGCACCGAGCAGCCACGCAACAGCGAGACCGGGCACGAACCACAGCCAGGCGAGTACATAGCGCATGAGCGCGCGCGCCCACCCGAGCGGACTGCCATCGCGCATGACTACGCGTACGCGCCAGGTCTTCATCGCCAGTGTCTGGCCGCCATGCACCCAGAACCAGCCGAAATACCCACCCAGCACCAGGAATTGCCAGACCTGCTGTGCGTCGCGCAGCACCAGCGCGTGTCGCTGCTGCAGGAGCGTCGAGAACAGCCAGCCGGAAATGAACAGTACGCCGAACAACAGCATGCCTTCGTAGACCATGCAGAACAGACGGTTTCTCAGCGGAGCGATGAGGAGGACGGGTGGCAGCGCAGTTGGCAGGGGGGAGGTCACAATCGGGAGCGCAGGCGGTCAAAGATGCGGATTGTACGTGCTGCGCACAGGCAATGACGAGCACGGGTCAGCCGGAGCAGGTAGTGGGTGCTTGTCGGCAGAGCCGGCGGTGCTGCGGTGCAAAATCCTGTTGATCCGCCAAAAGGCTTGATTTTATTGGCTTTTTTCAAGATTCTGCTTGACCACGCTGCTGCAAGGCAGTAACGTAGCGGATCCCCTCGTCACAGCGAGGGGAATTTTTTGACCTGTGCCGTATTGCCCAAGACGCCGTGCGACGCGTGGTCAACCTTTCTTCAGGGCGCCTTGCCCTCGAAAGAGCTGTTTGCTCTAACCCATGCCACAAGCGTGAGGATGCGCGAGCAGCGGGACGAACGGAAGCTGAACGATGTGCATTCAGCGCCGGTTTGAACTGCACCCGGTGTGCAGGACGGATCGACGTGACCGCACGATAAAGGGATGCTTCAAGCGTGTCGCTGCCACCGCTTCCGCCAGGAGAGAGCATCCGATCAATTTCCAATGGACCTTGAAAGGACTAGCAATGAGTTCCGAAATCACCGGCGCAGAGATCCTCGTGCGCTGGCTTGCCGAAGAAGGAGTCGACCATGTGTTCGGCTATCCGGGCGGCGCAGTGCTCTACATCTACGACGAAATTTTCAAGCAGGACAAATTCGAGCACATCCTGGTGCGTCACGAGCAAGCGGCCATTCATGCGGCTGATGCCTATTCCCGCTGCTCGAACAAGGTGGGCGTGGCTCTCGTGACCTCGGGTCCGGGTGTCACCAATGCCGTCACCGGCATCGCCACCGCGTATATGGATTCGATTCCGATGGTGATCATCACCGGGCAAGTGCCGACGCATGCGATCGGCCAGGACGCCTTCCAGGAGTGCGATACCGTCGGTATCACCCGTCCCTGCGTCAAGCACAACTTCCTGGTGAAAGATGTGCGTGAGCTGGCAGAGACGATCAAGAAAGCGTTCTTCATCGCGACCACCGGTCGTCCGGGTCCGGTGCTGGTCGACATTCCGAAAGACATCACGATCGCTAAAACGACCTTCGAGTATCCGAAGCAGATCGAAATGCGCTCGTACAAGCCGGTCGACAAAGGTCATGCGGGCCAGATCCGCAAGGCGGTGCAGCTGCTGCTGGCAGCTGAGCGTCCGATGATCTACACCGGCGGCGGCGTGATCCTGTCGGATTCGGCTCCCGAAGTGAACAAGCTGGTCGATAAGCTCGGCTATCCCTGCACGAACACGCTGATGGGTCTCGGTGGTTACCGCGCGTCGAGCGACAAGTTCGTCGGCATGCTCGGTATGCACGGCACCTATGAAGCAAACATGGCGATGCAGCACTGTGACGTGCTGATCGCCATTGGTGCGCGCTTCGATGACCGCGTGATCGGCAACCCGAAGCATTTTTCTTCGCTGCCGCGCAAGATCATCCACATCGATATCGACCCGTCGTCGATCTCGAAGCGCGTGAAGGTCGACGTGCCGATCGTCGGCAATGTGAAAGACGTGCTGCAGGAGCTGCTGTCGCAGATCGATGCAGCCGAGACCAAGCCGAACGCCACCGCGATCTCGGCCTGGTGGAAGCAGATCAATGAATGGCGCGGCCGCGAGTGCCTGAAGTATCCGTCCTCGAATGAAGTGATCAAGCCGCAGTTCGTGGTCGAGAAGCTGTGGGAAGTGACCAAGGGCGACGCCTATATCACGTCCGACGTCGGCCAGCACCAGATGTGGGCTGCGCAGTACTACGGCTTCGACAAGCCGCGCCGGTGGATCAACTCCGGTGGCCTCGGCACGATGGGTGTCGGCCTGCCGTACGCGATGGGCGTACAGATGGCCAATCCGGACGCGACTGTCGCCTGCGTGACCGGCGAAGCCTCGATCCAGATGTGTATCCAGGAGCTGGCGACCTGCAAGCAGTACC
>JACCDS011940411.1_pt1 | contig 17979 bp, 19 predicted proteins | sample 7446441 | NCBI WGS metagenome assembly JACCDS01 (sample SAMN15323445, study PRJNA562643) | freshwater metagenome | isolation source: river surface water | place: USA:Blue River Watershed | collected 2017-08-17
ACACCAAGAAGATCACCAAGGCCATGGAGATGATTTCCGTCTCCAAAATGCGCAAGGCGCAGGAGCGTATGCGCACGGCCCGGCCTTACAGCGAGAAGATTCGCACCATTGCGACTCATCTCGGGCAAGCCAACCCTGAGTACGTGCACGCCTTCATGAAGCAAAACGACGGCAAGTCGGTGGGCTACATTGTGGTGACCACAGACAAAGGGTTGTGCGGTGGCTTGAACACCAACTTGCTGCGCGCCGTGACAGGACAATTGCGTGAAACACAGGCCGCGGGCAAAACCCCACTGGCCGTGGCCATTGGCGGTAAAGGTTTGGGTTTCCTGAACCGTGTCAACGCCAAAGTGGTGGCGCACGTGACGCATCTGGGTGACAAGCCTCACTTGGAAAAGCTGATTGGTCCCGTCAAGGTGCTGCTCGACGCTTATGCCGCAGGCGAGGTGAGTGCTGTGTACCTGTGCTACAACAAGTTTGTCAGCACCATGGCACAAGTGCCCACCATCGACCAGTTGCTGCCCCTGTCGTCTTCCAAAATGGAAGCCGACACCAAAGCAAGCGGTGCAGTTGCTCATGGTTGGGATTACATCTATGAGCCCGACGCACAGACGGTCATTGACGAGTTGTTGGTCCGTTATGCAGAAGCCTTGGCATACCAAGCCGTGGCAGAAAACATGGCCTCAGAGCACGCTGCACGTATGGTGGCAATGAAAGCCGCCACGGACAACGCAGGCAATGTGATCAGCGAGCTCAAGCTCGTTTACAACAAGACGCGTCAAGCAGCCATCACCAAAGAACTGTCGGAAATCGTGTCTGGCGCAGCGGCGATCAGCGGCTGATTCCCAGTTCAGCAAATTCAAATTATTTGGAGCGAAAAATGCAAGCCCAAGGAAAAATTGTTCAGTGTATTGGCGCGGTGGTCGACGTGGAATTTCCACGAAACCAGATGCCCAAAGTTTATGACGCACTCAAAATGGAAGGCTCTGCGCTGACCCTGGAAGTGCAGCAGCAACTCGGTGACGGCATCGTGCGTACCATTGCGCTCGGTTCCTCAGACGGTCTGCGCCGTGGCTTGATCGTGTCCAACACCGGTCATCCCATCACCGTGCCCGTTGGCAAGGCCACTCTGGGCCGCATCATGGACGTGTTGGGTACGCCCATCGACGAACGTGGTCCTGTCAGCCAAGAACTCACCTCTTCTATTCACCGTAAAGCCCCTGCTTACGACGAACTGAGCCCTTCGCAAGAATTGCTGGAAACTGGCATCAAAGTGATTGACTTGGTTTGCCCATTCGCCAAAGGCGGTAAGGTGGGCTTGTTCGGTGGTGCCGGTGTGGGCAAGACCGTGAACATGATGGAACTCATCAACAACATCGCCAAGGCGCACAGCGGTTTGTCCGTGTTTGCTGGTGTGGGTGAGCGTACCCGTGAAGGTAACGACTTCTATCACGAGATGGCCGATTCCGGTGTGGTGAACCTCGAGAACCTGCCCGAGTCCAAAGTGGCCATGGTGTACGGTCAGATGAACGAGCCACCAGGCAACCGTTTGCGCGTCGCCTTGACCGGTTTGACCATTGCTGAATCCTTCCGTGACGAAGGCAAAGATGTGTTGTTCTTCGTGGACAACATCTACCGCTACACCTTGGCCGGTACCGAAGTGTCCGCCTTGTTGGGCCGTATGCCTTCTGCTGTGGGTTACCAGCCTACATTGGCCGAAGAGATGGGCCGTTTGCAAGAACGTATCACTTCAACCAAAGTCGGCTCGATCACTTCCATCCAAGCCGTTTACGTGCCTGCGGACGACTTGACCGACCCATCTCCTGCAACCACTTTCGCTCACTTGGACTCCACCGTCGTGTTGAGCCGTGACATCGCTTCGTTGGGTATCTACCCTGCGGTCGACCCACTGGACTCCACCAGCCGTCAGTTGGACCCCTTGGTTGTGGGTCAAGACCACTACGAAACAGCACGTGCTGTGCAAGGCACTTTGCAGCGTTACCGTGAACTGCGCGACATCATCGCGATCATGGGTATGGACGACTTGGCGCCTGAAGACAAGTTGGCCGTGGCCCGTGCTCGTAAGATCCAGCGTTTCTTGTCGCAGCCCTTCCACGTTGCTGAAGTGTTCACAGGCTCTCCTGGCAAGTACGTCACATTGGCTGAAACCATCCGTGGCTTCAAGATGATTGTGGCCGGCGAGTGCGACCACTTGCCCGAGCAAGCTTTCTACATGGTGGGTACCATCGACGAAGCTTTTGAAAAGGCCAAAAAGGCTGCGTAAAGCATCGCTGCGGGGCGGCTCCTTGCCGCACCGCAGTCCGAATTGAACGCACCTTTTAAGGAGTAAACATGAACACCATCCACGTTGACGTGGTCAGTGCAGAAGAGTCTATCTACTCTGGCGAAGCCCGATTTGTGGCTTTGCCTGGCGAGTCTGGCGAACTGGGCATTTACCCACGCCACACGCCACTGATCACCCGCATCAAAGCCGGTTCGGTTCGCATCGAGAAGGCTGACGGCGGCGAGGAATTCGTTTTCGTTGCGGGTGGCATTTTGGAAGTGCAGCCTGACTGCGTGACCGTGCTGTCTGACACCGCGATTCGCGGCAAAGACTTGGACGAAGAAAAAGCCAATGCGGCCAAAGCCGCTGCCGAAGAAGCGCTGCGCAACGCCAAGAGCGACATCGATATGGCCCGCGCTCAGTCCGAGCTGGCTGTTTTGGCGGCTCAGTTGTCGGCCCTGCGCAAATACCGCAAAAAATAAGCCGCTGTTTTTGACAGCCTCTTCTGCCCCCGTGCAGAGATCTCTTCAAACCCGGTACAGCCATGTCACCGGGTTTTTTTATGGCCATCGGGCAGGCGCGCGTGTAGACTTGAAGGCACCATGAAACGAGCCAAATTACATGCCGCCATTGCAGGCGGAAGCCCCGACGACATTGAGCAAAACTTTTACGAAGCGTTGCACAACGCCGACATCGAGCAGCTCATGGGTTGTTGGGCTGAAGAGGACGAGATCGTGTGCGTCCATCCCGGTGGGCCGCGTCTGATTGGTGCGGGCGCCATTCGCGCAACCTTCGAAGCCATGTTTGCCAACGGCAGTGTGCAGGCGCATCCCGAGCGCATTCACAAAATTGAGTCATTGGCTTGCGCCGTGCACCACTTGGTTGAGCGTGTGGAATTGATGACACCGCAAGGGGTCAAAAACGCGTATGTCATCGTGACCAATGTTTATCAAAAAATGCCACAAGGTTGGCGCATGGTTGCGCACCACGCCAGCCCCGGCACGCCCAACGATTCGGCAGATGTGGGTGTCAAACCCTCGGTGTTGCACTGACGGGCATGCGCTACACACCACCCGCGTGGTTGCCCGAAGGGCACTCGCAGACCATTTGGTCTGCCTTGTATGCCCGCAGACATTGGGCCCCCCTATTGCCCAAACAGCGTGAGCGCTGGACCACTCCCGACGCTGACTTCATTGATGTGGACAGGCAACACGCCAGCCAGTCCAAGCGACCCTTGATGGTGTTGTTTCATGGGCTTGAAGGGTCTTCAGATAGCCATTACGCACAAGCCTTTGCCGATTGGGCAGCAACGCACGATCTGAACTTTGCGCTGCCCCATTTTCGGGGCTGCAGTGGCGAGCTCAATCTGGGGCCTCGGGCATACCATTCGGGTGACCACGCTGAAATTGATTGGGTGTTGCAGCGCCTGCGCCAACAGCATCGTGCACAAGGCGGCCAAACGCTGATCGCCGCTGGCGTGTCACTGGGGGGCAATGCCTTGATGCGCTGGGCCGCAGAGCATGGCGCGAGTGCTTTGCAAAATGCCGATGCCATTGCGTCCATTTGCTCTCCACTCGACCTCATGCAAAGCGGACAAGCCATTGGTCGTGGTTTGAATCGGCAAATTTACACCCGCATGTTTTTGCGCAGCATGAAGCCCAAGGCCTTGTCCAAATGGGCCCAGCACCCAGGGCTGTTTGACCGCCAAAAACTGTTGCAGGCGCGCGATTTGTACGAATTCGACAATGTGTTCACTGCCCCGTTGCATGGGTTTAAAAACACCGACGACTACTGGACCCGGGCTTCTGCCAAACCACGCATGCGCGACATTCGATTGCCTGCACTGGCGCTCAATGCGCGCAACGATCCGTTTGTGCCTGCCACCAGTTTGCCGCAGGCCAACGAAGTGTCGTCATCGGTCACACTCTGGCAACCTCAGCATGGCGGGCATGTGGGCTTTGCGCAAGGCACCTGGCCGGGCCATGTGCGTGGCTTGCCCGATGCCGTTGGGGCTTGGTTGTTGCAGGCGGCAGGGTGTTCACTGTCAACTGAGACCATGCGCCATGGATGACATCGTTCGGCAGGCCATGGCGAAGTGGCCCCATGTGCCCGATTGCTTTGGCTGGCTGGGTTTGGACAGCCGTGGCCAATGGCTCATGCGCGATGACCGCGTGCAGCAAGCGGGCACTTTCCAAAGTGGCCATGCCGGGTCAAAAGGCTCGGTCTTGAGGCACGAAAAATTGATCGAATTCATCCATCGCAATTACGACCATGACGAACAAGGACGGTGGTTCTTTCAGAACGGACCTCAACGGGTGTATGTTGAATTAGAGGCAGCGCCCTTTGTGTGGCGCCTGAATGAAGAATTTAAGCCCACCGCTCAAACTGGGCAAATCACCCAGGCGCTCGCGTGTTTGGTGGATGAAACAGGCCGTGTTTACTTGCAAACCCCGTTGGGTTTGGGTTTGGTGCACACACTGGATGTGGTGTTTGTCGCACAAGCCATAGAGCAAGGGCTTTGGGCGCCTGAAGACTGCCAGGCGCGAGATCTGCCTGCGCGATTTGGCTTTGTCATCAGCCCACTGCAAACCTGACGAAGACCACCAAAGAAGCAGGCAACAAAAAACCGACCCAGGGGTCGGTTGGTTGTGCAGGGTGAACCTCTGATTTATTTCTTTTCAGCTTCAGCGGCAGGTGCTTTGGGTTCTTCAAATTTGGCACCGCCGTTGTTGGCCAAATAGACCACGGCGCGAGCGATTTCGGTGTCATTGAAGTCGCCACCTGCTTGTGCACCCATGGCGCCTTTGCCTTTGAGTGCGGAGGTCACCAGCGTGTCCAAGCCTTGCTTGATGCGGGCACCCCAAGCGCCAGCATCACCAAACTTGGGTGCACCAGCAGCACCCGAAGCGTGGCAGGCAACGCATTGGGCTTTGTAAACTTCTTCGCCTGCACGCAGGGGGCGGTTGGCATCGCGAATTTCAACCGAGCCCACTTTTTGAATGCGTTGGGCCAGGGCGCGTTCAGCATCACTGGAGCCAGGCGCAGTTTTGTTGGCAGAAGTCACATAAAACACCAGACCGATGATGATGAATACAGGGATGATGAAGGAGGCCAGGCTCAGCAAAAGCATTTGCTTGGGCGTTTTCACTGGGCCAGTGTGTGCTTCGTGTTGATCGTGGCTGTTGTCGCTCATGAGATCCTCATTTAGGGCTTGGTCGTTGGCCTAGGGCTAGGCTTTAAATCAACCCAAGATTATAGCCGCCCACCCTTCACTGGGCTTGCAAAACCGAGCCTGAAAGACAAGGCGTGAGATAATCGCGCCTGTTTTAAGTGCGGCTGTAGCTCAGTGGATAGAGTATTGGCCTCCGAAGCCAAGGGTCGTGGGTTCGATCCCCGCCAGCCGCACCAATCACCACGGCCAGTCGATCAAAATGAACCGACGGGGGCCCGCAGTTGGCCCAAATCCCCTCAAAAATTGACCTTAGACCTAACCTTTGATGGTCTGGTGGCCGCGACGGCCTGAACAAAGCAATGACGCCAAAACCCTCCGGTATTTAGCCAGTGCGCAAGGTGCTGGACAGTCTTCCCTTTTCCAAAAGCAAATGACCCAAGCGACTGACCTGTGAAGGCCAATCGTTTGGGTCAATAAACAGCGATCAGTGACTTGGTAACTGGCGTTGGTTTTTTGGCCGCTACTTTATGAGACTTGGCGGCTTGCTCAAAGTGTTCAGCCGCTTGCTCATGGTGTTGCTGCGGCGTTGTTGCAGGTGAAATGTCGTGTGGTTTGGTGGGATTGAATGTCATAGAAATAGCTTTCACTGAAGTTGAGAGGAGCGAACCTGTAAATCATGTGCACCTGATCTCATTGGGCTTGGTCTACCGTTTTGGCGGCAGCAAACCGGCAGTGAAAACGGCTTACAAACCTTATGTGGCCCCAGCTGCAGCACACATGTACAAAGAACCTATCGTTATTGTTCAAGCACCTGTCGTCGTGGCCATTGAACCGCCTGCCCCCGCACCCAAACCGTGGGTCAAAGTCAAGCTAGAAGCCGACTCGCTGTTTGGGTTTGATCAAGACACTTTGCAGTCCGATGGCAAGCAGACGCTGGACAAATTGCTGGTTGAATTGAAAGGCATGAACGTGGAAGCCATTCAGGTCACGGGTCACACCGACCGCTTGGGCCCTTCAGCCTACAACGCCAAGTTGTCTTTGCGCCGTGCACAAGCCGTGCAAAATTATTTGGTGCAAGTGGGTGGTGTGCCTGCCAGTAAAGTTTCCGCTTTGGGTGTGGGCTCAAGCCAGCCAGAAACAGCGGCCACCGACTGCAAGGGCTCCAAGGCCACCCAGGCATTGATCACTTGTTTGCGGGTTGACCGCCATGTGGACGTTGAAGTCACAGGCCAAGTCCAGCGCTAAAACGCACAGCAGTCTGCACTGTCAAGGTGCAGGCTGTTTTGTCATGGGGATGGGGTTGAGGCGATGACGCCAGTGGTGTCGCAGCCCAGCTCAGCGCTTTGCCATGCTGGTGTCGTTCGTTTCTTGAACGCGGCGTGCACCGGTGAAACGTTTGGTCCAGTAGGCTTCTCTCAGGTCATCGACCCGGACCGATTTGCCCGTGCTGGGCGAGTGGATGAATTTGCCGTCGCCAATGTAAATGCCCACATGGCTGAAGGTGCGCCGCATGGTGTTGAAGAACACCAAGTCGCCTGGGTGCAGGTCGTTGCGGTCAATTTTTTCGGTCGCTGCTGCTTGTTCGTCGGCTCTGCGGGGCAGCAAACGCCCAATAGACGTTTCGTAAATGTGGCGCACAAAGCCGCTGCAGTCAAAGCCGGTTTCTTCTGAGGTGCCGCCCCGTTTGTAGGGCACGCCCAGCAAACTCATGGCTTTGCCCAGCATTTGATCTGTTTTTTCGCCCACACTGGATTTGACTTGGTCGCCCAACTGCATCAGGTTGACCAATTCGGAGCCGCGCTTGACCGCTGCCGCCTGTTCAGCTTCAGGCGCAGCAACAACCAAGGAGGAAGCCAGCAGCAAAGTGACTGCAATGGCGAGCGGCTTAAATTTCACAATATAAAAATAAGTTCATCAACCGACCATAATAACCGCTCAAGGCCTGTTCGCCAATAAGCTCAAGGCGGCTCGGGTTTACACCCCGTAGCGGTCTCGGTAGGCTTGAACTTTGGGCAAATGCGCACCCAAGGCCAAGTTGGACTGGCCAGACAGATAAGACAACAGGTCGGACAGTTGTGCGATGGTGCAGACCTGCATGCCCAAGGTGCCCCGCACGTATTGAACCGCGCTGTGCGGCACGTCTTGAACCGTGCCATCGGCTTGTTTTTCGGTGGCCATTTCTTGGCGATCCAAGGCAATGGCAATGGCGTGGGGCACCGCGCCGGCAGATTTGATCAGCGCAATGGACTCGCGCGCTGCGGTGCCGGCACTCATCACATCGTCAACGATTAAGACCCGACCTTGCAGGGGCGCTCCCACCAAGGTGCCGCCCTCGCCGTGGTCTTTGGCTTCTTTTCGGTTGTAGGCAAAAGGCACGTTTTTGCCCAAACGGGCCAACTCAACTGCGACCGCAGCACCCAGCGGAATGCCTTTGTAGGCGGGGCCGAAGATCATGTCGAATTCGATGCCGCTGGCCAGCAGCGCTTTTGCATAAAATTCAGCCAGTCGGCTCAGCTTGGCACCATCGTCAAACAGACCAGCATTGAAGAAATAGGGGCTCATGCGACCCGCTTTGGTCTTGAATTCACCAAAGCGCAGCACGCCCGAGTCGACTGCAAATTGCACAAAATCCTGAGCCAGTGCCTGCATTTCGGCACTGCTTGCCTGTACTTTCACCATGGGGAAATCCTTGTTCAAACTCACCAGCCTTAACCTGAACGGCATACGTTCCGCCTCAACCAAAGGGGTCGAAGCCTGGGTGGCGCAAGTCAAACCCGATTGTATTTGCGTGCAAGAGGTCAAAGCGCAAGCGGCCGATGTGGCGGATAAGTTTGAAGAATTGGCCGGATTGAAAGGTTATTTCCAGTTTGCTGAGAAGAAGGGCTATTCCGGCGTCGGTGTTTACACACGACATGAACCCAGCGACGTGGTGGTGGGTTTTGATGGCGGCGAGTTTGACGCCGAAGGGCGCTATGTGGAGTTGCGCTTTGACACCCCCAGCCGAAAACTGTCGATCATCAGCAGCTACTTTCCCAGCGGCTCGTCAGGGCCAGAGCGGCAAGAAGCGAAATACCGCTTTCTCGACAAGATGTACCCGCACCTCATGGCACTCAAGGCCGGGCGTGAGTTTGTGGTGTGCAGCGATGTGAACATTGCCCACAAAGAAGCCGATCTCAAAAATTGGAAGGGCAACCTGAAGAACAGCGGTTTCTTGCCAGAAGAGCGCGCTTGGATGACCCAATTGACCACCGAGGGCGGGCTGGTGGATGTTTACCGCCGTTTGCAACCCGACACCACCGACGCTTGCTACACCTGGTGGAGCAACCGTGGTCAGGCGTATGCCAAAAACGTGGGCTGGCGCTTGGATTACCACTTGGCCACGCCCGCCGTGGCCGAAACAGCCCGAGCCGAGTCGATCTACAAAGCTGAAAAGTTTTCAGACCACGCGCCACTCACTGTGACTTACGACTTGGCCATTTGACGCGTCCACCTGCATCATTCAAGGCCCTCATACCGTCATGCGTCGGCCTTCACTGGCGCTGACACAACCCAACTCGAGCAGTTGCATCACCTGCAAAGCCTCTTCAGCAGGCACCGGGTTGGGCGCTCCAGATTGAATCGCATCGCGCACCCCGGCGTAGTAGCGGGTGTAGTCCCCGGGCTTGGCCGCTTGGGTGCTTTCGCTCAATTGTTGTTGGTCGTCTGACAGCGTGAAGCGCAGCGGTTGCGGGTCGGCGCCCCATTCGGCATGGGGCGGGCGTAGGCCTGCTTTGAGGGCTGCCTCTTGCGTGTCAAGGCCAAACTTGATGAGCGAGCCTTGCGTGCCATGCACCGTGAACCGGGGTGCCACTTGGGCCGTCAAGGCGCTGGCGTGCAGCACCACGCGCATGGCGTCGTAGTTCAGAACAGCATGAAACCAGTCGTCGGCTTTGCTGTTGTCGCGTTGACGCGCCCAGTCCAGGGTCAGCGTTTGCGGTGGGCCAAACAACTGCAGGGCTTGGTCCAGCAAATGGGGGCCCAAGTCAAACCACAGACCACTGCCGGGCTCGCCAGAGTCGCGCCAGCGTTGCGGCACAACTGGGCGGTAGCGGTCAAAGTGCGATTCAAAATGAACCACCCGGCCCAGAGTGCCATGCTTCAACACCGCCTGCACCGACATGAAATCGCTGTCCCAACGGCGGTTTTGAAAGACCGACAACAAGCGGTCTTGTTGCCCCGCCAGCGCGATCAGCTCTTGCGCCTCACGCACATTCAAGGTGAAAGGTTTGTCGACCACCACATGCTTACCTGCCAGCAGCGCCAGTTTTGCCAATGGGGCATGGGTGTTGTTGGGAGTGGCCACCACCACCAAGTCAATGTCGTTGCGTGCGATGAGTTGCTCGGCGCTGTCGCATACCGAAACTTGTGGACATGCCGTGTGGACATCGTGGGGGCGGCTGCTGGAAATGGCGGTCAATTGCAGACCCGGGACAGCGGCAATCAGGGGTGCATGAAAGGTGGCGGAGGCAAAGCCAAAGCCGAGCAGTCCCACTCGCAAAGGTGCATTCATCTTGGAGCTTTCAGTGTGGCCAAACCTTCTGGCCATTCAACAAGATGACAGCTTAAACCAAGCCGAACTCAATGCAGGGGGTCGAAACACTCACCCACGGGTGTAGGTCAGCATGCGCCCTTTGTAGGCCAGCATGTCGTCGTGTGCGGGTTGGTCCAGCACCTGCTCATGCAGCGCAAATCCGACCCGCGCCATGTGCTTGTGAAAAGCCGATCGGTTGCCACGGTTGGGGTCGACCACCCAAATTTCTGCTACAGGGGCGGCGTGCCTGTCTATGAAGTTCGCCAGTGTGCCCGCATCGTCGCGTTCATACAAAATGTCGCTGCCCACAATCAGGTCAAACTGGCCGCTCACCAACGTATCTTGGGCCGCGGTGAGCACCGGCAATCCATCTTCTCGCAGCGCTGCAGTGCCCCACAACCCGTGGCGGTAAGCCAAGGGGGGCAGACCATTCAAACGGGTGTTTTCATCTAAAAATGTGCGCGTCAGTGGGTGGCAGTCACTGGCGGTGACATTGGCGCCACGGCGGTGCGCCACCAAGCTGGACAGACCCAGGCCGCAGCCAATTTCTAAGATGCGTTCGTGGCTCACGGGGCGCTGGGCCATGCGCTCGGCCATGCGTTGCCCGGAGGGCCACAACAAGCCAAACAAAGGCCAGGTGGCCGACGAAATGCCCAAATTCAAGGCTTCGTCCAGAGGGTCGTGAAACTGATTTTTGTCGAGCAGTGAGCGAATCAGAAGGTCGTCCACGCCCAAAACAGCGATGCTTTCCTGTTTGGTCAGGTAGCCTAAAGAAGTGGTGTGCAAAAAAGCAATCGTTGCAGCGCGAATGCCGAAGTTTCCAGGCGCTGGCTGATCAGGACTGTACACGCCCAAATCGGATACGGGCTGCCCGCCTCTTAAATTGTGACCTGGAAACCATGTTGAGAACGGCTTTGAATTGTATTGCTGATCTTTTGTGAATTAGCCAAGACGGCGGCACGCCGCCTCGGCATCTTCCATCCAACACAATCAGCCGCGCATGCGTCGCTTGATCAGTTTCGCGGCAATGGGCAACACGGCCAGTCGCCCTTTGCTGCTCAGCATCACATGCATGACGCCAGCCGCTACTAGCATCACCAGCAAAACCACACCCCAGCCTATCCACACCAGCGGAATTAACCAACTCACCCCTGTGGACACCACCGACCCCATGGCTTGCAAGCTTTGCACACACCACAAGGCAAACGCTTGCGCGGGTTGCCACCAAGCGGCATCTACCCAAATGGCCAGCCAAGCAGGCATGGCCAAGCTGCGTACGGCGGTTTCAATTTGCAGGGTGTCGCCCGATGCGAGCAAAGGCAGACTCCATTCAATCAAGCTGGCCATGCCCCAAGCGCTCAGCGTCCAGAGCGCGGCAGCGATCGCAAACACCAACCAAATCAGCGGTTTCATGGACAAGTCCTTTGTAGATAGAAAGGGAATAAACCAATGGCATATTGCCTTGGGACTCGCTCGCAATCCAGCAGTTAAGGGCGGAGGGTGAGTGCTGAAATCAGGGAGTGATCGGGTGGTGACTTCAGAGCCCATGAGCCAATAGACGCAAGCACGTCCTCTGCCAAGACATCAAGGAGGCGCATTTTTAGTCTGAGTTTTAAACAGGGTGATCACGCTTCATAATTCCCCCATGCTGCAATACCAAACCATTCCCGTGACGCCTTTCCAGCAAAACTGTTCTTTGATTTGGGACGACCAAAGCCTGCAGGCTGCGGTGGTAGACCCTGGCGGCGACCTTGATGTGTTGATGTCGGCGATTCGGCAACGGGGCCTCAAACTGGAGCAAATCTGGATCACCCACGGCCATCTGGACCATGCCTCGGGCACCGCCGATCTGGCCGAACAACTGGGCGGTTTGCCCATCATTGGGCCGCATCCGGCTGACCAATTTTGGATTGATGGTTTGCCTGAGGCGGCGGCTGCCTATGGCTTTCCGCCTGCGCGTGTGTTCAAACCGACACGTTGGTTGGCCGATGGCGACACCGTGACTTTGGGGGCGCACACCTTGCAAGTGCGCCACTGCCCGGGGCACACGCCGGGTCATGTGGTGTTTTATTCGCCCGAGATCAAGCGCGCTTTTGTGGGCGATGTGCTGTTTGCGGGGAGCATCGGTCGCACCGATTTTCCTCAGGGCAACCACGACGACTTGATCGCCAGCATCACCGAACGTTTGTGGCCCATGGGCAATGACACAGTGTTCATTCCGGGCCATGGGCCAGAAAGCACGTTTGGCCGGGAGCGCCAGTCCAACCCCTATGTGGGCGGCACCTGAGCTGATACCTCAGCCTTTCAACGCTTGCTGGTACAGGTGTTGCACCTTGGGCAGGTTGGCTTCGAGTTCTTGAATGCGGTTGGACCCGCTGGGGTGGGTGGATAAGAACGAGGGGCTGCTGCCGCTGCCGCCACTGGCGGCTTGCATTTTTTGCCAAAGCGTGACGCTGGCTTCGGGTTTGTAGCCGCCACGTGCGGCGATTTCTAAACCCACCAAGTCAGACTCGGTTTCGTCATCGCGGCTGTATTTCAGTGTGAGCAATTGCGTGCCCAAGTTGGCCGCCACATCACCCAACTGACCCAAGCCCAGCAATTGCGAAGCAATCGACAACCCAATGCCGGTGGCTTGGCTTTTGGCCAAACGTTCGCGGGCATGTTCGCGCAGGGCGTGCGCCATCTCGTGGCCCATGATCATGGCCACTTCGTCGTCGTTGAGTTTCAGCTGGTCCAAGATGCCGGTGTAAAACGCGATCTTGCCGCCGGGCATGCACCAAGCGTTGATTTGCTTGCTGCCAATCAGGTTGATTTGCCACGACCAATCACGCGAGCGGGCGTTCCATTGCGTGGTGAAGGGAATCAGTTTTTGCGCGATGCTTTGCAACCGCTCCAGTTGCGGGTGGCCCTCGGGCGCCAGCGCGCCTTTGCTGCGGGCTTCGGCCAACACCTGCGCGTACTGTTGCCGCGCTGAATTTTCCAATGTCTCAGCGGGCACCAATTTGCGAATGCCCGACGACGAGCCCACGCTCACTTGGGCCATTGCCGACCCGGCTGCCGTGGCCCCAGCGGCCAACATGAAGGCGCGGCGTGCTTGCCAACGCGGCGCCTTCGAGTCGGGCAACTCTGCGGCCGAGTCAGCGGACGGGGTTTTGATTGAGCACAAAAAGCACATGCTGCAAATGATAGCGAGTTGAACGGATTGAAGGCAATCATTGGGCCGCTAAGGGCCGCCAAACTACCGATAATGCCCCCATGTCAGAAACAGCCGCCACTTCCGAAACCCCGTCCAGCACTGTGCGCACTTGGCGTGAAGCCTTGCGTTTGTATTTGCAGCCCGCCAGCCTGCGCATGCTGGCGCTGGGCTTTTCGGCAGGGCTGCCCTTGCTGCTGGTCTTGGGCACGCTCAGCTTCAGGTTACGTGAAGCGGGCATCGACCGCAGCACCATTGGCTACCTCAGTTGGGTGGGGCTGGCCTATGGCGTGAAATGGATGTGGGCGCCCTTGGTGGACCGCATGCCGATTCCTTGGCTGACGCGCCGGTTGGGACGGCGACGCAGCTGGTTGTTGTTGTCGCAAATCGTCATTGCTGCAGGCTTGGTGGGCATGGCCTTGAACGACCCATCTCAATTGCTGGGCCCATTGGTGGCTTTTGCCTTGGCTGTGGCGGTGGCTTCCGCCACACAAGACATTGCGCTGGACGCTTACCGCATCGAGTCGGCCGAGGTCAATGCACAAGCGGCCTTGGCCGCCTGTTACCAGACAGGCTATCGCTTGGCCATGATTTGGGCCGGTGCCGGTGTGTTGTGGATTGCGGCTTGGGCCCAAGGCGAGCAGGCCACAGGCTACGCCCAATCGGCTTGGCAAGTGGCCTATTTGGCCATGGCAGTCAGCATGTTGCCCGGCATGCTCATGGTGTTGGGCTCGCCCGAACCGGTGCCTGTGCCCCTGCAACCAGCGCGCAATTTGGCCGAGTGGCTGAAAGGCGCGGTGGTGGAGCCGTTCACTGATTTCTGGCGACGCTACCGTTGGCAAGCGCTGTTGTTGCTGGCATTGATTGCGGTGTACCGCATCAGCGATGTGGTGATGGGCATCATGGCCAACCCCTTTTATGTCGATATGGGTTTCACCAAAGCTGAGGTGGCCAGCGTGACCAAGGTGTACGGCGTGATCATGACTTTGGTGGGCGCTTTTGTCGGAGGCGTGTTGTCGGCGCGTTGGGGGGTGATGCGCATCCTCATGTTGGGGGCCATCCTCAGCGCAGTCAGCAATTTGCTGTTTGTTTGGCTCAGCGGTGTGGGCCATGACGTAACGGCTTTGGTGTGGGTGATTTCGGCAGACAACTTGGCCAGTGGCATCGCTTCGGCCGCCTTCATTGCTTATTTGTCCTCGCTCACTAACATCAGTTATTCGGCCACGCAATACGCCTTGCTCAGCTCCATGATGTTGTTGTTGCCCAAGTTCATTGCCGGTTTTTCGGGCGAGTATGTGGACACATTTGGCTATGCCAGCTTCTTCACCGCCACGGCTTGGTTGGGTTTGCCCGTGTTGCTGTTGGTGGCTTTGGCGGCGCGGGTGCATGCCCGAAAAGCCGATTGAATTTACCCAACTTTACGCAACTGAAACGTCGGCCACTGAGTGCACAGGCGATGATCGTGTCATGCCACAAATCTTGATGATTGAAGACGATGTCCGTTTGGCGGGCATGCTGTCAGACTATTTGGGACAAAACGGGTTTGTCGTCACGCACGCCCCTGATGCGCAAACCGGCTTGGCCCGATTGTCCTCAGCCGGTATGGACTTGGTCATCTTGGACTTGATGCTGCCGGACATGGATGGTCTGCAGGTGTGCCAACGCATTCGCGCCTTGCCGGGCGCCGCAGGCCAAGTGCCGGTGCTCATGCTGACGGCCAAGGGCGATCCGATGGACCGCATCATCGGACTCGAAATGGGCGCCGACGACTACCTGCCTAAACCGTTTGAGCCGCGTGAGTTGTTGGCCCGCATCAAAGCCATCTTGCGGCGCAAAACCACGCCCACAGAAACGGCGCACCGAGTACTTCAATTTGGCTCACTCGAAATCGACCGCGATGCAAGGCGTGTTTCGTTGGCCGGTGTGCCCTGCGATTTGACGTCGTACCAATACGACGTGTTGTTGGCATTGGCCGAACGCGCGGGCCGCGTGCTCACGCGCGACCAAATCATGGAAGCGGTGCGGGGCCGCGAGTTGGAAGCCTTTGACCGTTCAATCGACGTGCACATGGGCCGCATTCGGGCCGCCATTGAAGTTGACCCCAAAGCCCCGCAGCGCATTCTCACGGTGCGCGGCGTGGGCTATGTCTTTGCGCGCCAACAAGACTGAGCCCATGCCACTGAACGCGCTTTCACGTCACTGGACAGCTCACTGGGCACGCCACCTTTACCTGCGCATTTGGCTGGCGGTGGTGCTGGGTGTGGCCGTGCTGATGCTGGTGGTCGGTTGGGCATGGCGCGCCACGGTTGAGCACAACACCCCGCCCCCTATGCCGCGTGAATGGGTGCTGCTGAATGCCAATGGCGAGGTGCTGGCCACCACCGTCCGACGCCCCGGCCCCGGCGCGCCACTTGAATTTGACTTGACGCTGCCCGATGGGCAACAACTGGAGTTGCGTGTGCAGCGCAACGGAGATGGCCGTGATGAAGGCGGTTTCGCCGAGCGGCGGGGTGGCCGCCTGTCACCGCATGGCGCACTCCACGGCGCTCCACATGCCTCACCCTATTCGCCGCCCTTCAAGTCTTCCTATTCGCGTCCCGAGCCGCCATGGTGGGCCAAAGCGCCGTATGGATTTTTCTGGATGTTGGGCCTGATGGGGCTGGCGGTGGCACTGGGTCTCTACCCGGTGGTGCGTCGGCTGACCAACCGCCTTGAGGGCTTGCAGCGCGGCGTGCAGCGTTGGGGCGATGGCGATTTGTCGGTGCGCGTGCCGGTTCAGGGTCACGACGAGGTGGCCGATTTGGCTGAGCGTTTCAACGCCGCGGCAGAGCGCATCGAGGGGCTCATGGCTTCACAAAAATCGTTGCTGGCCAACGCGTCACACGAACTGCGCTCGCCGCTGGCCCGCATACGCATGGGTTTGGAGTTGATGGAAACGCCGGCGAATGACACCCCGCTGCGGCAACGCACGCGCGCTGAAATTTTGCGCAACATGAACGAGTTGGACCAGTTGATTGACGAAATCTTGCTGGCCAGTCGGCTCGATGCAAAAGAAGCCGATCTGGGCACGGTTGAGGCCGTGGATTGGGTTGGTCTGTGCGCAGAAGAGTGCGCGCGCGTGGGCGCTGTGTTGGAAGTGCCGCAAGGCTTGGCGCACCTCGAGTCGCAGGGCGTGGCCAAGTTGCTGCGGCGCATGGTGCGTAACCTCTTGGAGAATGCGCGGCGTTATGGCTCGGCCGAGGGTGAGGGGCAGGATGTCCAAGAACAGGGGCCCAGTATTGTCTTGACCTTGTCGCAGCAAGAAACGCAGGTGCATGTGCAGGTGTGCGATCGTGGGCCTGGAGTGCCCGCGGTTTGGCGTGAACGCATTTTTGAGCCCTTTTTTCGCTTGCCTGGCGCCAGCGAGCGCGTGGGTGGCGTGGGCTTGGGGCTGTCACTGGTCAAGTCGATTGCCGAGCGCCATGGCGGTCGCGTGACTTGCGCTGACCGACCCGGTGGAGGCGCCTGTTTCAAGTTGGTGTTGCCACATAACAAAACGGCGAACGCCTAAAGCGTTCGCCGTTATCGGGTGGGCCCATGGCCGCTTGCGCCAAGACGCTTCAGCGTCGCTGCATCGATGCCATCAGTGGTGGTGACCGACCACTTCACCTGCTTTGAGTTTGTACACGGTGCCGCAATAGGGGCACTTGGCTTCGCCGGTCTTGGCCACATCCAAGTAAACCTTGGGGTGGCTGTTCCAGATTTTCATATCGGCTTTGGGGCTGGGGCAAAACACACCGCCCTGAGGGTTCAGGTCGGTGGCCAGCAGTTCAACAGGGTTGCTCATCGGGTGGTGCTCCTCAAACCAGCGTCAGCCAGTGGGCATATTTGGGATTGCGTCCATTGACGATGTCAAAAAACGCGCTTTGAACTTTCTCTGTAATCGGGCCGCGGCTGCCGGCGCCCAATTGAATGCGGTCGAGTTCGCGGATGGGCGTGACTTCAGCGGCTGTTCCGGTGAAGAAGGCCTCATCGGCGATGTACACCTCATCGCGGGTGATGCGCTTTTGCACAATCTCGAGGCCCAAATCTTTGGCAATGTGAAACACCGTGTTGCGGGTGATGCCGTTCAAAGCGCCAGCCGACAAGTCAGGGGTGTAGATCACGCCATCTTTGATCACAAAAATGTTTTCGCCAGCGCCTTCCGACACAAAGCCAGAGGTGTCGAGCAACAAGGCTTCGTCGTAGCCCTCGTCGGTCACTTCCATGTTGGCCAAGATCGAGTTGGTGTAGTTGCTCACCGCTTTGGCTTGCGTCATGGTGATGTTGACGTGGTGACGTGTGTAGCTCGAGGTCTTCACGCGGATGCCGCGCTTCATGCCTTCTTCGCCCAGGTAGGCGCCCCAAGTCCAGGCGGCCACCATCAAGTGGATGGTGTTGCCTTTGGGGCTGACGCCCAATTTTCTGTCGCCAATCCACGTCAGGGGACGTATGTAACCGCTTTCCAACTTGTTCTCGCGCACCACATCACGTTGGGCTTGGTTCACCTGTTCTTTGGTGAAAGGAATGGCCATGCGCAAAATTTTGGCGCTGTTAAACAAACGGTCGGTGTGCTCTTGCAAACGGAAGATTGCAGTGCCTTGCTCGGTTTTATAGGCGCGCACGCCTTCAAACGCGCCGCAACCGTAGTGCAGGGTGTGGCTCAACACGTGGATCTTGGCGTCGCGCCAATCGACCATCTGGCCGTCCATCCAGATTTTGCCGTCACGGTCAGACATGGA
>JACCDS010683627.1_pt1 | contig 17972 bp, 11 predicted proteins | sample 7446441 | NCBI WGS metagenome assembly JACCDS01 (sample SAMN15323445, study PRJNA562643) | freshwater metagenome | isolation source: river surface water | place: USA:Blue River Watershed | collected 2017-08-17
CCGTCCTCACCGTAACAGGCACGCCCGATTTCCAGATCACGAACCTGACCTACGGCGCGAGCACCAGCTATGTCGGCGGCAACGTCATCCCCATGACGCTGACCTACCGCAATCGCTCCAGCAGCAACGGCCAGCCCAACGTTCCGTGGGTTGCCAGCGCCGGCGGCACTGGCGCGACCTATTACCGCATCCAGGTCGTCCTCTCCGCCAATCCGGTTTACGGCGACGCCGACGATTTCCGGCTCACTCTCCACGACCGCGTCAACAAGCGCGATGCCGATGATTCCAACCAAGTCATCTCCTGGAACCAATTGCTCCCCGGCAATTTCTCCGGCTCCTACTACGTTTTGGCCAAGATCGATGCCCTCGACGCCACCGCCGAGACGATCGAGAACGATCTGACCCAAAACGGTAACAATATCTGGCAGGACGTCGCCGCCACCCGCATCGCCCTGCAGCCGTCGACCTTCCCGACGATCTACCTCGCGAGCACCACGGGCACCTCCGGCACCAGCAACAGCGGCAACGGCTACAGCGACAACCCCTCGCTCACCGCCGACGGCCGCTACACCGCCTACGCCTCCGATGCCACCAACCTCGTCTCCGGGGATACCAACGGCGTCCGCGACATCTTCCTCTTCGACAGCCAGACGAGCCTCGTCCGCCGCCTCAACCTCTCGCAGCAGGGCGCGCAGGGTAATGCCAATTCCAATACGCCCGCGCTCGCCGGCAACGGCCGCTACGTGGCCTTCTCGTCCGACGCCACCAACCTGATCGTCGGCGACGTCAACGGCTTCGCCGATATCTTCATTGTCGACACCCTCACCGGCGCGATCTCGCTCCAGAGCGTCTCCACCGCCGGCGCCCAGGCCAACGGATCCAGCTTCCGGCCCAGCGTCAGCCACACCGGCCGCTACATCGTCTTCGAATCCTCCGCGACCAACCTCGCCGGCACCACGACGCCGGGTGTCGTGCACATTTACCTGCGCGACCGCGACGTGTCCGGCTCCGGCACCTTCGACACCGCGGGCAACACCTCCACCGTCCTCATCGACGTCAACGGCGCCACGGCCGGCAACGCCAGCGCCGTGCAGGCCCAGATTTCCGCCGACGGCAATTACGTCGTCTTCGCTTCCCGCGCGACCAATCTCGCCGGCGCCGCTACCACCGCCAATCGCCAGCACATCTACGTGCGCGACCGCGCCGGCGCGACGACCACGCGCGTCAGCGTCGGCCTCGCCGCCGCCGAACCCGACGCCGACAGCCGCACGCCTTCGATCAATCGCAACACCGGCGTCGCCGCCGGCAACGCGGCCGACGGTCTTTGGATCACCTACGGCTCCGACGCCACCAACTTGGTCGCCGGCGACTCCAACGCCGTCAGCGACGTTTTCGTCGTCAACCGCGTCTCCCTCGCCACCGTGCGCGCCAGCGTTTCCGCCGCCGGTGTCCAGGCCAACGACCCGACCGTCATTACCGTCACCGGTTCGCGCCTCGGCAGCCTCAATCCGAGCATCAGCGCCACGGGCCGCTTCGTCACCTTCGCTTCGCTCGCCGACAACCTCACCGCCGGCGACACCATCGGCCAGCATGTCCCCGGTGGCAGCGGCAACGCCGCCCTAAACATCTACGTGATGGACCGCGACCTCAACGCGTCCGGCACCTACGACACGGGCGGCAATCTCCAGGTCAGCAATGTCAGCGTGAACCGTTTCGGTTACCAGTCGATCCGCGTCCTTGGCGTCCAGAGCACGGCCGCGGCCGACATCTTCCCCGTCATCAGCGCCGACGGCCGTTGGGTCGCCTTCCCCTTCGACGCGGAAGGGTCTTCCGGCCTGATCCACACGACGACCAACCTGATTTCGCAGGACAACAACACCGCCCGTGACGTTGTCCTCTTTGATCGCCGCACAAATTCGCTGCCCAACCCGAACACGCTCCCCGTGGTCACGATCACGAGCCCCGGCACCGGCGGCACCGCGCTCGTCAACACCTCGATCTCCGTCCGCGCCAGCGCGACCACCACGATCGGTGTCGTCTCCAGCGTCCAGTTCTTCGTCAACGGCACGAGCCTCGGCACCAGCACGGTGTTTCCCTACAGCGCCTCGTGGACCCCGACCGCCGTCGGCAACTACACCCTGAGCGCCCTCGTCACGGACAACTTCGGCAACATCGGCGTCTCCTCCAATGTGGTCGTGACGATCAACGCGGCTCCCTCGGTCGGCATCACCAGCCCGGTCGCCAGCAGCACGGTCACCGCCGGCACGGCGCAGACCATCACCGCGACCGCAGCCGCTTCCAATCCCGGTGCGACGATCACCAGCGTGCAGTTTCTCGTTAATGGCGCCGCCCAAGGCGCCGCCGACACCACCGCCCCCTACAGCGTGGCTTGGACGCCTGCCGCGGCCGGTTCCTACACTCTCACCGCGGTCGCGACCGACAGCGTCGGCACGCAGACCACGTCTCCGGCGGTCGGTGTCACCGTGACCGCGGCCGGCGGCGGCGGCGGCTCCGCCCCGACGCCCCCGACGGTCTCCGTGACCGCACCTACGACCGCCACCGTCAACACCGCCCAGTTTGTCAGCGCCACGGCCGCGGCCAACGGCGGTTCCATTGCCAGCGTCCAATTCTTCGCCAACGGCACCTCGATCGGAACCGTCTCGACGTTCCCGTACTCCATCATTTGGACGCCGGTTTCGACCGGCACCTACGCCGTCACGGCCACCGCGACCGATAACCTTGGCACGCAGGCGACATCGACGGCCTGGACGGTGACGGTGACTTCCGGCACTGCGCCGACGATCTCCATCGTCAATCCGTCCTCCGGCACGAGCGTACCCGTCGGCACCACGCAGACCATCGTGGCTAACGCCTCCGCCGGCGTCGGCGCATTGGCCCGCGTCGAGTTCTACGCCAACGGCGCGTTGCTCGGCACCGACGTCCTGTTCCCCTACAACCAAACTTGGACTCCCGCCGGCACCGGCTCGGTTTCCCTTGTGGCCGTCGCCATCGACTCCGTCGGCAACCGCACCACCAGCGGCGCCGTGGCCGTGACGGTTTCCGCCGTCAGCGCCACCGCTCCCACAGTGGCGGTGACCGCTCCGGCCGCGGGTGCCTCGATTCCGATCGGCTCCGCGACCAATCTGAGCGCTACGGCCTCGGATGGGGACGGCACGATCGTGAGCGTGCAGTTCTTCGCCAACGGCGTCGCGGTCGGCGCGGCCGATACCGCCTTCCCGTACAACGCTCCCTTCCTGCCGCTCTCGCCCGGCAACTACGCCATTACCGCCCAAGCCATCGACAACGGCGGCAACATCGCGACCAGCGCCCCGGTGACCGTCAGCGTCGCCGGCGGGGCCGCACCCAGTGTGGCCGTCACCGCCCCCGTCGCCGGCACCACCGTCGCTGTCAACACGACGCAGACCCTCACCGCCACGGCCTCCTCGCCGAGCGCCGTCATCGCCAACGTGCAGTTCCTCGTCAACGGCGTCGCCGTCGGCGCGCCCGATACAAGCTTCCCGTACTCCGCGAGCTGGACGCCGACGTCGCTCGGCACCTATTCCGTCACCGCTCGCGCCACCGATTCCGTCGGCAACATCAGCGACTCCGCGCCGATCGTGGTCACCGCCGGCAGTTCCGCCTCGCCCACCGTCGCCATGGTCAATCCGGCCGACGGCAGCGCTTACACCGTCGGCACCGTGGTCACGCTCAACGCGTCCGCGCAGGATCCCGATGGCACGATCAGCGGCGTCCAATTCCTCATCAACGGCGTCCTCCAAGGTGCTCCGGACACGACCGCGCCCTATGCGGCGTCGTTCACGCCGACCTCCGTCGGTGTCTACAGCATTGCGGCGCAGGCGACCGACAACACCGGCAACGTCACCAACAGCGCGCCGATCACCGTCACGATTGGCGCCAATGCGGCTCCGACGATTTCGCTTACGAGTCCCTCGGCCGGCCTCAGCTTCGGCCTTGGCAACCAGGTGCTGCTCGCGGCTACGGCGGTCGACGCCGACGGCACCGTCGCAAGCGTCCAGTTCTTCGCCAACGGTCTGCTCCTCGGCACCGCTTCGGCCGCGCCTTACAACGTCAGCTGGCGCCCGACGGTTGCCGGGGCGTTTTCGGTGACGGCGACGGCGATCGACAACGTGGGCAACGCCACGACGAGTGCGCCTGTCGCCGTCACGATTACGTCGGTGGCTGCGCCGACGGTCGCGATCACGAATCCTCTCGCCGGCACGCCCTACGGCGTCGGCAATGCGATCCCGGTCGTCGCCACGACGGCCGGCGGCAACGGCCCGATTGCCCAAGTCCAATTCTTCATCAACGGCGCGCCGCTCGGCACCGCCGACACCACGTCGCCGTACACCGGCACCTGGACGCCCGGCGCGCCCGGCCTTTACACCCTGCTTGCCGTGGCGACGGACAGCGCGGGCATCTCCTCCAATTCCTCGCCCCTGTCGGTGACCATCGCCGGCAACGCCCCGCCGATCGTCGCGCTGACGAGCCCGGCTTCGGGCACGATCGTGAACGGCGGCTCCGTCGTCAGCCTCACGGCCAGCGCCAGCGACGCCGACGGCACGCTCACGGCGGTGCGCTTCCTCGCCAACGGCAACGTGGTCGCGACCGCGACGGCGGCGCCCTTCATCGGGGCCTGGACGCCGACGGCGGCCGGTTCGTATTCGGTGGTGGCCCAAGCGCAGGACAATTCCGGCAACGTCACCAATTCCACCGCGGTGACCGTGGTGGTGGCCGCGAACCAATCCCCGCGCGTCGCCATCACCTCCCCGGGCAACGGCTCGGCGGTGCGACTCGGCGGTGCGACCACCATTACGGCTTCCGCTTCCGATGCGGACGGCACGATCGCCAGCGTCCAATTCTTCGCCAACGGCGTGGCCGTCGGCGCCGCGGACACGTCCTCGCCCTACACGGCGACCTGGACGGCGAACGCCGAAGGTATCTACCGCCTTACGGCCGTGGCGCTCGACAACTCCGGCGCCGCGACGACCTCCGCGGTGGCGACGGTCTTGGTCGTGACGGCCGGGGCCGGGGATTCGATCTACTCCGGCAACTATGCCGGCCTCGGTGAAACGGGCCGCTTTGCGGCAGTGGTGGTGCGCGGTCGCACCGCGGCGTTCGTGGCTTACTCGGGCGCGACCCCGACGCGGACCTATTTCCACCCCGGACTCACGGTCGACGCGGGCGGCGGTTTCTCGAGTTTCGATTCGCTCGGCCGTTCGCTCGTGACCGGCACCGCGACCGAAACGGGCATTTCCGGCACGTTGGATGCGGGCCGCTTGACCTTCATCGGCGTGGCTTCGTTCGCCAGCGGCGCGAGTGCCGTGCCGGCCGGTTACTACAACGGCAACATCGCCAACCGCCCCGACTCCGTCTTCGCCGCGATCATCGGTCCCGACGGCACGATCACGGTGTTCGCGCAGGACGGTACCTTCCGCGACGCGGGCAACGGCAGCGTTTCCGCGACCGGCGCCTTCTCGGTCACGACCCTGAGCGGTAACCGCATCACGGGCACGGCCGATCCGGCGACGGGCTTCATCCGCGGCAACCTCACCGGCGGGCCCGGCGGCGCCTTGATCGCGGCGCTGACCTCCGGCGTTTCCTTCAGCGACGGTTTCCTCCGCAATCTCTCGACCCGCGGCCAAGTGGGCACCGGCTCGAACATCTTGATCGCCGGCTTCGTGGTCGGCGGCGATGTGCCGAAGCAGGTGCTCGTCCGCGCCGTCGGTCCTTCGCTCACGCAGTTCGGCGTGACGGGTGCGTTGGCCGACACGCAGTTGCAGCTCTTCCAGGGTTCGTCGCTGCTCCAGACCAACGACAACTGGGGCGGGGAGGCGGCGATCAGCACGGCGGCCAACCAGGTCGGTGCCTTCGCGTTCGGCCCGACGAGTCTTGATTCCGCGATCCTCACGACGTTGCCCCCCGGCGCCTATACGGCGCAGGTCAGCGGCGTCGGCGGCCGGACGGGCGTGGCGCTCGTCGAACTTTACGACGTCGACAACCAGACGCCGTTCTCCACCCAGAAGGTCATGAACGTCGCGACCCGCGGCGTGGTCGGCGCCGGCCAATCACAGCTGATCGCGGGCTTCGTGGTCAGCGGCAACACCGCCAAGAAGGTCCTCATCCGCGGCGTCGGTCCCTCGCTCGCGAGTGTCGGCGTGACGACCGGGTTTCTGGCGGATCCGCTGCTGACCTTGGTCCGCGGCGAAAACGTGATGGTGCGCGAGAACGACAATTGGGAAACCGGCAACGATGCCGCGCTGATCACGGATGCGTCGACGCGGGTCGGTGCCTTCCCGCTGGTCGCGGGCGCGCGCGATGCGGCGATTCTGATCAACCTGCCGCCGGGCACCTACAGCGCGCAAGTCAGCGCGCCGGGCACGGCGACGGGCGTGGCGCTGATCGAGGTTTACGAAGTGCCGTAACGGCGAGCGCCGGACCAATCCTGAAACTTCAAGGCCGCACCCGAGGGTGCGGCCTTTGTTTTGAGTCGCGGGCTGAAGCTCCGCGCCACTTTGCGTTTACCAAAGGCCGGCCATGTGGCCGGTGGCGGCCTTGATGGCGACGACGCCGATGTTCTTGGCGGCGTGGGCGGCGAAGCAGGGGAGAAGGGAGCGTTGCGGGTTCCACGGGCCGAGGCGCGCGGCGTAGAACCAGAGCGAGGCGAGAAAAACGACGCCGAAGCTGAACCCACCTTTGAGATTCAGAGTAAGGGCGAAACCGGCGTCGTCCCAACGCCAGAGAAACGGGTGCAACAAGGCGAAGAGCACGGAGGCGGCGACGGCACCGGCCCAACGGCGGGCCATGGGCCAACGGTCGAAGCCGAGCCAGCCGCGGAAAATGATTTCCTCGATTACCGGTGCGGCGAGCATCGAGTAGAGGGCGAAGAGCCAAGTCAGTTTCGCCTGCTGGTCGGAGATCCCGAGGGCGTATTCGCCCGCGGTTTCACCCGCGAGCAGCAGCAGGGCGCCGGCGACGGCGATCGCGCCGGCGCGAAACGGGGCGGGCGCGGCGCCGGGGAAGGCGTTGGGATTGGGGCGACCGGTTTGGGCGGCGCGGACATCGTCGCGCCAAAGCTTGAAGAGCCAGACGCCGGCGCCGGTGAGCACGAGCAGGAGCAAGGGGTGGTTCATGATTTGTGGCGGCTGATTTTCCCGGCGGCGGCGGGATGCATACCAACTGATTTGCGCCGAGCAATGTGCTTATGGCACGAGTATTGATTGGTCATTTCGGGTTTCGTTTCTACGGTCCGGTATCCCGTTATGAGCAGCAGCGCCGCCGTCAATGCCCCGGCCAAACCCCACGCCTTCGCCGGGGTCTTCGCGCTGCTGGCGCCCCATCTCACGGAGCTCGACCGCTTTCTCCATTCCCAGCTCGGCGCGTTCGAGCCGGAGATCCGGACGATGGTCGACTACTGCATCGACACCTCGGGCAAGCGCCTGCGGCCGGCGCTCGTGTTCCTTTCGGGTTGGCGGGAAGGCGAGGCGCCCCGCGCCGACCTCGTGCGGCTGGCGGCGGTCGTGGAGCTCGTGCATTTGGCGACGCTGGTGCACGACGACATCATGGACGAGGCGGACGTGCGGCGCAGCCGGCGGACGGCGGCGCGCGAATACGGGCCGACGGCGGCGGTGCTGCTGGGCGATGCGCTCTTCGCGCATGCGCTGCACCTCGCGACCCAGTTTCCGACGACGGAGATTTGCGCGGCGGTATCGGAGTCGACGCGCCGCGTGTGTGCGGGCGAGATCGTGCAGACGCTGCGGCGCGGCTCGACGAACATCACGCGCGCGGACTACCAGCGGATCGTCGACCTGAAGACGGCGGAGCTCTTCCGCGTTTCCTGTTTTCTCGGGGCGAAGCTTGCGGGATTCGCGGACGATTACGTCGAGGCGGCGGCCCGTTTCGGCCGACACCTCGGGATCGCGTATCAGATTTACGACGACCTGGTGGATTTCTTCGGCGTGGAAGTGCGGATCGGCAAGACGCTCGGCACGGATCTCGCGAGCGGGAAATTGACGCTGCCGTTGATCGCGTTGCTGGAGCGCCTGCCGGAAGCGGAAGCGACGGCGCTGGTGGCGGAAATCTCGGGCCAGCGGCCGCCGCAGCTCGCGTTGCGCCTGCGGCAGATGAACGAGCTGGGCGTTTTCGGCGTGGTGGCGGAGGCGGTGCAGGTGGAGATCGCGGCGGCGAAGGCGGCTTTGCGGCCCTGGCCGGAGCTGTCGCCGACGCCGTTGCTGCTCGGCCTGTGCGAGGGCCTCGAGGCCCAGGTCGCGGGTTTGGGCCGGAACCATTGAACTGAGGCGGATCCGCAGAATCGGTTTGCTCCGGACCAATGCCCGCGCTTGCTTCCGGCCGTGATCGATGCGGCCAAAGTCCTCGGCAAGACGCTCGTGGCTTCGCCCGAGCGGCGGCAGGAAGCCGATGCCGATGTCGACGTGGTGCGGCGGGTGCAGGCCGGGGACGTGGCGGCGTTCGATGCGTTGATCGGCAAGTACCGCGAACGTGTTTACGGCATCATCTACAACATGACGTCGAACCGCGAGGACGCGGCGGATTTGACGCAGGACACATTCATCAAGGCGTTCCAGTCGATCCAGCGGTTTGGCGGGCAGTCCTCGTTCTTCACGTGGCTGTACCGGATCGCGGTGAATTCGACGCTGAGCCACCTGCGGAAATCCCGGCTGCGGTCCTTTTTCAGCCTCGATACGCTGAATGCGGACGAACCGGTGGCGAAGGATGTGGTTGAGGCGCTGACGGATAAAACCGGCGTCGACCGCGACACCTACGTCCGTGAACTTCAGGAAAAATTGAACGATGCGATGCTCAAGTTGTCTATCAAGCATCGTACCGTGGTAACGCTTTTCGAAATCGACGGCCTGAGTCATCAGGAAATTGCTGAAGTCATGGAGTGTTCGGTGGGTACGGTCCGATCCCGCCTGCATTACGCGAAACAGCTGCTGCAGGCCGAACTTCAGCCGTATATCCGCCGATGAAGCACGAGAAGCGTCCGGTCAGTCTCGAAGATTTGCTGCGTTTGAAGCGCGCCGAACGGCCGCCGGCCGAGTTCTGGCCCGAGTTCGACCGCCAGCTCCGGACGAAGCAGCTGTCGGCCTTGGTGGCGCGGCGGCCGTGGTGGCACGGTTTGGCGCAGGCTTTCGCGGGCGTGCGGCGTTATTCTTTGCCCATCGGGGCGACGGCGGCGCTGGCGATTACGTTTTTGACGCTGCGGGAAGATACCGTCGGACCCCGCCCGGAGATGCTGCCGGCGGTTCCGGCCGCCGCGGGGCAGATCGCGGAGTCGGCGGATACGGTCACGCGGGCGATTTTGGCGGAGAGCCCGGCGGTGGTCGGGGCGGACACGCAGACTTTGGCGGTGGCGACGACGACCGAGGCGGCACCCAAGGAGACAGAGATTTCCGTGGAGCTGATGCCGGTGGCCGCGGCGACCGAAGTGGCGCGGTCCGAAGGTCCGCGGGTGAGCCAGCTCTTTGCCGGCCCCGAGGAGACGGAGTCGTTTACACCTTCAGCCCGGCATATCGCGGCCAATTTCGCCGTCGCCAAGGCGGCGGAGCCGATCGGCACGATGTTGCTCGGCAAGGCGCACGAGTTCGGCGCGCACCGCAGCGAGGTGCGCACGGCCGCGGTCGAGCCGCTGCAGCAGATGGCTTTGCCGGCGGAAATGCGCCGGGCGCGTTACCTGACGGCGATGGTTTCGAAGGCGGCGGTCGAGAACTCCGCCCGGACCTCCGAGCGGATGGCGAACCGGATTTCGGCGGAAGAACTGTACGACCAGGTCGAGCGCTTCGGCACGCGCCGCGGCGGCTTCAACGTGAAGTTCTGAGCGGGCCGCCGCCGCGAGCACGGTGCGCCCCGGGCTTGAACCGGCGGCACAGGCCGGTGTGCTGGGCGGCATGGCTGTTCATCAAGGGTTGCTGCGGCTCCCGACGCGAGGGCAGGGAATGTGGGAAATCACCGACGGCGTGGCGCGGATCGTGGCGGCCGCGCGGATACGGATCGGTCAGGTTGCGGTCTTTTGCCGGCACACGAGTTGTTCGCTCGTGATCATGGAGAACGCGGATGCGTCGGCGCGGCGCGACCTCGAGGCTTGGCTGAACCGGCTCGTGCCGGAGAACGATCCGCATTTCCGGCACACGCTGGAGGGGCCGGACGATATGCCGAGCCACATCAAGATGGCGCTGACCCGCACGAGCGAAACGGTGCCGATCGCCGACGGCCGCATGCTGCTCGGCACGTGGCAGGGAATCTTTCTCTGGGAACACCGCCGCGCCGCGCACGAACGCGAAGTCGTCGTGACGGTGATGGGAGAGACGGAGAAAGGGGCGGAAAGCGGGAAGCGGGAAGCTTTAAGCTGTAAGCCGTAAGCGGAAAGCTCGGAGCCCAATTGCGGTGAGCTCGGCGGTTCGTGCTCTCAACTCTCAGCGCTCAACTCTCAGCTGCGCGCCGGCGGCGCGCTAGGTCTTGGCGGGCGTCGGCAAACAGGCGCCGCAGCCGTTGACGAAAAAGTCGTTGCCTTGGTTGTCGACGAGGATGAAGGCGGGGAAGTTCTCCACTTCGATGCGCCAGACGGCTTCCATGCCGAGTTCGGGATATTCGAGGACCTCGACTTTCTTGATGTTTTCCTGGGCGAGGATGGCGGCGGGGCCGCCGATGCTGCCGAGGTAGAAGCCGCCGTGCTTCTTGCAGGCGTTGGTGACCTGCGCGCTGCGATTGCCTTTCGCCAACATGATCATCGAGCCGCCGTGGGATTGGAAAAGGTCGACGTAGCTGTCCATGCGGCCGGCGGTGGTCGGGCCGAAGGAACCGGAAGCGTAGCCGGTCGGCGTCTTGGCGGGGCCGGCGTAGTAAACGGGATGATCCTTGAGGTACTGGGGAAGGCCTTGGCCGGCATCGATGCGTTCCTTCAACTTCGCGTGCGCGATGTCGCGGGCGACGATGAGGGGGCCGGTGAGGGAAACGCGGGTCGTGACCGGATACTTCGAGAGTTCGGCGAGGATGTCCGCCATCGGCCGGTTGAGATCGATCTGGACGATGCTGGTGTCTTTGAGCGTGCGTTGGGCTTCGGGGATGAAGCGGCCCGGATTCGTTTCCATCTGCTCGAGGAAGATGCCGTCCTTCGTGATCTTGGCCTTGATGTTGCGGTCGGCGCTGCAGGAGACGCCCATGGCGACGGGGCAGCTGGCGCCGTGGCGGGGGAGGCGGATGACGCGGACATCGAGGGCGAAGTATTTGCCGCCGAATTGGGCGCCGATGCCGGTGGCGCGGGCGAGTTGGAGGACCTTGTCTTCCATCGCGAGGTCGCGGAAGGCGCGGCCCATTTCGTCGCCCGTGGTCGGGAGGGCGTCGAGGTATTTGGCCGAGGCGAGTTTCAGGGTCTTCATGCACGCTTCGGCGCTGGTGCCGCCGACGACGAAGACGAGATGGTACGGCGGGCAGGCCGAAGTCCCGAGGAGCGGAAGTTTGTCGGTGACGAATTTCTCGAAGCTCTTCGGATTCAGGAGCGCCTTCGTTTCCTGGAAGAGGTACATCTTGTTCGCCGAGCCGCCGCCCTTGGCGACGAAGAGAAATTCGTATTTCGCCCCGGTCGTGGCGTGCAGGTCGATTTGCGCGGGCAGATTGGTGCCGGTGTTGACCTCGCGCCACATGTCGAGGGGCGCGGTCTGCGAGTAGCGGAGATTCTCCTTGGTGTAGCAGTCGTAGATGCCGCGGGAGAGCCATTCGGCGTCGTTGGCGCCGGTCCAGACCTGCTCGCCCTTCTTGGCGAAGACGGCGGCGGTGCCGGTGTCCTGGCACATCGGCAAAATTCCCTGCGCGGCAATTTCCGCATTCTTCAGGAGCGTGAGGGCGACGTAGCGGTCGTTGGCCGACGCTTCGGGATCATCGAGAATCGCGGCGACCTGCTGCAGGTGGGCGGGGCGCAGCATGAACGACGTGTCGTGAAAGGCCTGCTGGGCGAGAAACGCGAGCGCCTCGGGGGCGACCTTCAGAATTTCGCGGCCCTCGAATTGCGTGACACTGACGCCGTCGCGGCCGAGCAACCGGTACTGCGTGGAGTCGGGGCCGAGGGGAAACGGATCCTGGTAGCTGAAGGGCGGAGTAGGCATGACAGAAGGAAGATTGGCGGGAAACAGCGGGAGTAAAGCGGCGGCCGCAGACAGGGCCGCGGAATGAAGGGAGACAACGGACGCCGGCGCGGCGGCTACTTGCCGGCCATGGCGCGGACGACGTCGTGAAACCGCGCGAGGTCGGGCGGCGTGGCGACCTCGCCGGGGGCGCGTTCCCAGCCGTTGGCGCCGGGCCAGACGCCGCGGACGAGAAAGTTTTCCTGGGCGGCCTTCATGCCGGCGACGTCGAGGTAGTCCTGTTGTTCCTTTTCGTCGCGCACGCCGGTAACGAGGGCGGGCGGGATTTGGGCGATGCGGCCGCTGGAGACGTGGGCGAGGTCGTTGAGGGCGACGAAGGGGCGGGAATCGGCGAGCGTGGTGGCGGGGCGGGGCGATTCGCCGCGGAGGTAGCGGAAGTAGGCGAGGTGGTTTTCCTGCAAGGCGTCGAAGGGTTCGAGCGGGGTGCGTTCGACGCGGCCGTCGGTCCACCGGATTTCGAGATCGCGGCCGACGGCGTAGCGGATGACGGCCTTGTCACAGAGGACCATTTCGCAATGCGAGCCCGCACCGGTGCAGGCGTGCGTGAGGGCGAAGCGCATGGTGAGGCCGGCGGTGGTGTCGGTTTCGACGAAGAAGGTGTCGGCGCCCTCGATGGCGTGGGCGCGGTAGAGCTCGGCGCGCACGGCGGCGAGTTGCGCCCAGCTGAGGAGTTCGGGGCCGCCGGTCCAGAAGAGGAGATTGTGGACGAAGTGGGCCATCGCGTTGCCGAAACACGAATCGAGGACGATGCGGCCGTCGGGGGCGAGGAGGCGGCCGGCCCAGTTGTTGCGGGCGAAGTAGCGGGTGGGGCGGGGCCAGAGGGCGCTGAGGGTGGCGCCGCGGATGGCGCCGAATTCGCCGGCGAGGAGGCGTTCCTTGAGCGCGAGACGGGGGCGCTCGATGATGAAATTGAAGCCGACGACCGACGCTTTCCGGGCACGGGCGTCGTTTGCGATCATGCGTTCGAGTTCGGCGTGATCGAGCGTCGGCGGTTTCTCGAGGTAAACGGGCAGGCCGAGGGCGGTGGCGGCGGCGTGCATCTCGGCGTGCAACTGGATCGGCGTCGGCACGACGAGCAGATCGAGTTGCGCGTGGCAGGTCTCGAGCATCGCGCGGTAGTCCTGAAAAATGCGGACGCCGCGCTGGGCGAGTTTCCAGACCTGCTGTTCGTCGGCGAAGGCGTTGGCGTTGGGGTCGCAGGTGCAGATCAGGCGGGCGTGGCCTTTTTCCTCGAGCCGCGCGATGGCGGTGTGGTGGGAGCCGGCGAAGCCGCCCATGCCGACGATGCCGAGGCGGATCGGGGCGCTCATGCGGGGGAAATCACGGGTGGGCGGCTCACACGATTTTGAGTTTCGGCAGGTCCTGGCCGTCGATGAGGCCGACGGGGCGGCCGCGGCGGTCGACGACGATGAGGTCGTCGATCTTGTGGGCTTCGAAGAGGCGGAGGGCGTCGACGCCGAGGGCGTTTTCGAAAATCACCTTCGGCTGGCGCGTCATGAAGGTCGCCACGGGCTGGCGGAGAAAATCGGGGCCGGTGAGGGCGCTGCGGCGGAAATCGCCGTCGGTGAGGATGCCGGTGAGTTTGCCGGATTTGGCGGCGACGAGGGCGATGCTGCCGCTCTTGGCCTTGGTCATGCGGAGAATCGCGTCCTGGGTGGTGACGGTATCGGGGGCGACGGGGAGCCGGTCGCCGGTGCGCATGATGTCTTTGACGCGCAGGAGCAAGACGCGGCCGAGATTGCCGGCGGGGTGGTAGCGGGCGAAGTCGTCGCGGGTGAGGCCGCGGGCCTCGAGCAGGACCATGGCGAGGGCGTCGCCGAGGGCGAGGGCGGCGGTGGTGCTGGCGGTGGGGGCGAGCTTGAGCGGGCAGGCTTCGCGCGGGACGCGGTAGCGGAGGAGGAGGTCGGTGTTGCGCGCGAGGTCGGAGTCGGGGGAACCGGTGAAGGCGACGAGGCGGACGCCGAAGCGCTTGAGCACGGGGACGAGGCGCAGGATTTCCTCGGATTGGCCGCTGTTGCTGAGGAGGAAAACGAGATCGCCGGATTCGACGAGGCCGAGGTCGCCGTGGAGGGCCTGGGTGGCGTCGAGAAAACAGGACGCGACGCCGGTGCTGTTGAAGGTGGCGGCGATTTTTTGCGCGATGGGGGCGTTCTTGCCGACGCCGGTGAAGATGAGTTTGCCGCCGGCGGCGGCGACGGCTTCGACGGCGCGGGCGGTGGCGACAATTTCCGGGCCGAGGTCCCGGGCGGTCGCCGCCAGTGCGTCGCTCTCGATCCGGATGCAGGCTCTGGCCCGGGAGAGGACGGTTTTGGGTTGCAGCGCCATTTAGAGTTTGAGTCCCGGAGTGAGCGGCGGAATTTAGGCCGAACCGTCCCTCGTTCAATCCCTTTCCCGAAACATGCACGTCCGTCGCCTTGTTGTCCTCGCCGCCCTGCTTGTGCTGGGCCTCGGGGCGGGGTGTGCGGACCGGGCGGCGCCGCTGGTGACGGAGACGGAGGAACCGTTGTTCGCGCAGGGCGTGCAGATGAAGCGGCAGGGCCGCAGCGGGGAGGCGCTGGCGTCGTTTTTGCGCGTGATCGACAAGCGCGGCGGCAGCAACGCGGCGGAATCGCACCTCGAAGCCGGGCTGATTTACCTGCACGCGACGAAGGATCCGATCCTCGCGTACTACCATTTCCGGCGGTACCTCGAGCTGCAGCCGAATTCGAAGGAAGCGCCCCGGGTGCGCGGGATGGTGGATGCGGCGGCGCGGGAATTCGCGAGCCGGATTCCGGGGCGGCCGATTTCGGAGCAATCGGTGCGGCTCGCGGCCGACGAAGAGACGACGAAATTGCGCCGGGAAAACGAAGAATTGCGCGCCGAACTGGCGACGTTGCGCGGCGGCGGGGCGCAGCCGGTGGTGCGGTCGGTGCGGCCGGGGCTGACGGTGCGGTCGCCGCAGCCGGTGCCGGTTTTGGAAATGCCGGCGGCGGACCACGCGCCGGCGGAAGAGGTCGTGGCCGCGCCGCCGCCGGCGCCGGTGCGCCCTGCGCAGTTCTCGGCGGCCCCGGCCGCGCGGCCGATGGCGAAAGCGGCGCCGAGCCGCGGCGGAAGAACCCATGCGGTCGCGCCGAAGGAAACGCTCTACAGCATTTCGAAACGTTACGGGGTTTCGCTCGAGGCCTTGGTCGAAGCGAATCGCGCGGCGCTGCCGCAAGGCGTGCGTTCGCCGCTGAAGATCGGCATGGACCTGCGGGTGCCTTGAGGCGGGGGCGCGCGGCCGCGCCGGTTGAAGGTTGAAAGGTGAAGGTTGAAAGCCGGAGAGGGGCGGGCAGCGTCGGTTTTCCCGCCATGCCGCGCACCTCGCAACGCACCTCCGTCTTTACCGAATCCCTGATCCGCGAGATGTCGCGGGTGGCCGCGCGCCACGGGGCGATCAACTTGGCGCAGGGGTTTCCCGACTGGGATCCGCCGGCGGCGTTGGTGCAGGCCGGCAAGGACGCGATGGACGCGCACCGGCACCAGTATGCGGTCACATGGGGCGCGCCGGAACTGCGGGCGGCGCTGCAGGCGAAGCTGACGCGTTTTCTCGGCGTGCCGGTCGAGGCGGACCGCGAGCTCGTGGTGACCTGCGGGGCAACGGAGGCGATGATGGTGGCGATGATGACGGTGTGCGACCCGGGCGACCGCGTCGGGCTGTTCTCGCCGTTCTACGAAAACTACAGCGCGGACGCGATTTTGACGGGCGCGGTGCCGGTGCACGTGCCGTTGCATCCGCCGCACTACCGGTTCGATCCGGCGGAACTGAGAAAGGCGTTCGCGGGCGGCCTGAAGGCGTTCGTGCTGTGCAATCCTTCGAATCCGTGCGGCCGCGTGTTCACGCGCGAGGAACTCGGGCAGATCGCGGCGTTGGCGGAGGAGTTCGACGTGTGGGTGCTGACGGACGAGGTGTACGAGCACATCGTGTATCCGCCGCACCGGCACACCTATTTCTGCACGTTGCCGGGCATGGCGGCGCGGACGCTGATGTGTTCGTCGCTGTCGAAGACGTTTTCGATCACGGGCTGGCGGCTCGGGTATGTGCACGCGGCGCCGGCGGTGATCGCGCAGGCGCGGAAGGTGCACGATTTTCTGACGGTCGGGGCGGCGGCGCCGCTGCAGCACGCGGTGGTGACGGCGTTGAATTTTCCGGATTCGTACTACGCCGGGTTGGCGGCCGAGTACGCGGAATCAAGGGACGTGCTGCTGGGCTATCTTGATCGCACGGGATTGGCGTACACGCGGCCGGAGGGGGCGTATTTCGTGATGCTGGACATCTCGCCGTTCGGGTATGCGAGCGACGTGGAGTTTGCGCATTGGATGACGCAAGAGATCGGCGTGGCGCCGGTGCCGGGGTCGAGTTTCTTCGCGAACGGCGAGAACCGCTATGTCCGGCTCAACTTCGCAAAAAAGCCCGCGACGTTGCACGCCGCAGGCGAGAGACTGCTGAAGCTGCGGCGCGGGTGAGGCGCGCCGGGGCTCAGTGCTTGGCGGCGCCTTCGGCCTCGTGCTTCACGGCGTGGACGCCGGCCATCATGAGCTTGTCGGTCCAGGCGAGGGCGATGGCGGAAAAGACGAAGACGCAGTGGATGATGATCTGCCATTTCACGCCGTCGTTGTTCACCTGGCCGTTGAGGACGGTGATGAACGTCTTCAAAAGGTGGATCGACGAAATGGAGATGAGCGCGGTGGCGAGCTTCACCTTGAGCACGCCGGCATTCACGTGGCTGAGCCACTCGGGCTGGTCGTCGTGGTTGTCGAGATTGAGGCGGGAAACGAACGTCTCGTAGCCGCCGATGATCACCATGATGAGCAGGTTCGCGATCATGACGACGTCGATCAGGCCGAGGACCATGAGCATCACGGAGGTGCTGAGGTCGGGGCCGCCCGCCGGGACACCGTGGACGGTGATGTGGAGCAGGTGCCAGAGCTCGACGAAGAATTGGTAAACGTAGATCGCCTGCGCGGCGATGAGGCCGACGTAAAGCGGCGCCTGCAGCCAGCGGGAGGCGAAGATGGTCTTTTCGAGGAGGGACTCGATTTTGCCGTCGGACTTGCTCATGGAGATAGGTGCGCGAACAAAGCGAGCCGCGCCGTGACGGCGCAAGGCGAAAGCCGGTTCAGCGGAGCGACGCGCGGAGGGCGCGGGCTTCGGCGAGCACTTCGCGGGCGGCGGCGAGGGCGTCGGGGTTGGCCGGGGCCGGCCCGGCGGCCGCGGTCGTTGCGGAGCGGTCCTCGGGATCGCCGAGTCCGGCTTCGCGGAAGAGGCGCAGGCGTTCGAGGATGAGGTCGCGGATCTCGGAGGCGTTGTCCACGCCGTGGAAGACGCCGGTGTGGAGCGATTCGCCGCCTTTCCCGTGTTCCTCGTCGCCGCCGCCGCCGGCGGACTGGACGCGGACATCGGCGATCCCGAGAACCCGTTGCAGCGGGCCCTGGGTGACGACGACCTGCTGGACGTTGGCGAAGCTCATGGTCGATTCGCGGACGGTTGTCAGGCCGGAGCGGATACGCAGCGAGCGGTCGGTGACGAGGTACCAGCGCAGCTCGTAGTCGAGGCGCACCATGGCGTAGGTGACGGGCACCTGGACGAGGTAGAGGAGGATGCCGCAGAATTCGGCGAAGCGCAGGAGCGGGAAGACCCACTCCGGCCATTTCTCGGCGATGCGGGCGAGCGACTGCGCCGGGTTGCCGTCGCGGGAGCGTTTCTTCTTCGCCTTGGGCGGTGGCGCCTCGGCCTCGGCTTGCGTGACGACCGGGGCGGCGGCGGGGGGCGGCGAG